>Ga0228536_1000381_pt1 | contig 90819 bp, 91 predicted proteins | sample SJ1Smetagenome_FD_168611 | JGI IMG/M metagenome (GOLD analysis project Ga0228536, IMG submission 168611) | Enriched culture of PCE-dechlorinating microbial communities from Ithaca, New York, USA - SJ1.S | ecosystem: Engineered > Modeled > Simulated communities (microbial... > Unclassified...
TTCACGATTGAGAATCTTATCCATACAACATGGCACCCCCGTCTCGGCGTCATGGTACGGTAACAGTCTTATCTGAGGCAACGTATCTATTTCGGTAACCTTTTTGATGAGGCAATGCGGGGGGTTGCATAGGTCCGTCTCGCGTGATATTCTGTGACCATAAGCACATGCTTATTTTATAAGCTATGATTAAGGAGCGATCATGACGAATCGCGAAGAAGAATTGCTTGCACTCATCCGCAAGAATCCTGCGATCTCTCAGAATGAGCTCGCAGCAGCACTTGGCATCACGCGATCTTCGGTTGCGGTCCACATCACCAACCTGATGAAAAAGGGATTGATCCTGGGCAAAGGCTACATCCTCAAGCAAGAGGATTATGTCTGTGTGCTGGGTGGTTCCAATATCGACATCAGCGGCTTTCCTGACCGGAAACTGGTCCCTCGGGATTCCAATCCCGGCAGGGTCAAGATCAGCCTGGGTGGCGTCGGTCGCAATATTGCCGAGAATCTTGTCCACCTCGGCATACCTACCAAGCTGATCAGTGCCGTCGGGGATGATGTTTACGGTCACAAGATCGTGGACCATGCCAGTGCCATAGGCCTGGATATCAGGCATGCCCTGATATCCAGTGGTCGCTCCACTTCAACCTACCTGGCCATTCTCGACGAAACTGGCGACATGAATGTGGCCATTTCCCACATGGACATTTTCGAAGATCTCTCGATTGATTTCATCCAGACCAAGCGCCAGATCATCGAAGATTCAAAAATCTGCGTCATCGATACCAATATCCCGAACGAGACGATCAGTTATGTCGTGGACAATTTTAAAAACACAGAATTCGTCCTGGACACAGTCTCAACCACCAAAGCCATGAAGATCAAGGATAAAATTGGCGCCTTCCACACGATCAAGCCGAACAAGATCGAAGCCGAGCTGCTTTCCGGTCTGGAGATCAAAACTGAACAGGATCTGGTCCGGGTGTCTGATTTTTTCCTGGAAAAGGGTGTCCGGCAAGTCTTCATCACGATGGCCGAAGCAGGTGTTTTCTACAGCGATGGTTCTGAGTACGCTTGGATCCCCAGCCCCAAAGTCACTGTCGTCAATGCGACCGGAGCCGGTGATGCCTTTGTCTCGGCCCTGGTGTATGCCCGCTTCAACCAGTTCGGCATAGCTGAGTCTGCCAGGTTTGCGATGGCTGCATCCATTCTGGCGTTGAAGCATCAGGAAACCATCAATCCAGGCATGTCCAGCGACAATGTCCTGCTCACCTTGAAAGAGTTCGGACTAGACAAGTAAAATCAGCGATCTGGAGCTCATGAAATCAGACGTTCGTCATAAAAAATCATAGGAGAAAAAGCATGTACGACAAATACCTTGAAATCCATCCCGAGGTCGAGAAAGCACTGGCGCATGGCAGACCGGTGGTTGCCCTGGAATCAACAATCATCTCCCATGGCATGCCCTATCCGAAAAACGTCGAGACTGCCCTGGCGGTGGAACAGATTGTCCGTGACAATGGCGCAATCCCGGCGACCATCGCCATCATCAAAGGCAAGCTCAAGGTCGGACTGACCCGGGAAGAAATCGAATACCTCGGTTCCAGCCACGATGTCATCAAGGCCAGCCGCCGCGACATCCCCTTCATCCTGGCCAAAGGCCTGGACGGAGCCACAACCGTCGCTTCCACCATGATCATCGCCAATCTGGCTGGTATCCGGGTCTTTGCGACGGGCGGCATCGGTGGTGTCCACAGAGGCGCCCAGACCACACTGGACATTTCTGCCGACCTGCAGGAACTGGCTCACACCAATGTGACTGTGGTCTGCGCCGGTGCCAAATCTATTCTCGATATTGGCCTGACACTCGAGTACTTGGAAACCCAAGGTGTTCCGGTCGTTGGTTTTGGCACCAGCGAGCTGCCTGCCTTCTACACATCCAAAAGTGGATTTGCTGTCGATTATCAAGTCGACACGGCCAGTGAAATGGCAGCTGCCATGAAAGCCAAATGGGATCTTGGTCTCAATGGCGGCATTGTCGTAGCCAATCCCATTCCTGCAGACTACGAAATGGATCCAGCTGTCATCAATGGCGCCATCGAACAGGCCGTCAGGGAAGCTGAGGAGCAGGGCATCAAGGGCAAGGACAGCACCCCGTTCCTGCTCGCCCGGGTCAAGGAACTGACCGGCGGCGCCAGCCTCGAATCCAACATCCAGCTTGTCTTCAACAACGTCAAAGTCGGCGCCCAGATCGCTGTCGAATACAGCAAGGTCTGAATTCCCTTCCCTGCCCTGCCCTGTCCCGTCCTGTCCGGTCCAGACCACCTGCCCCGCCATCTGGATCACCGCCACAGCTATTTGTCACGAAAAGAGGCTGTCATGATTCTTTAAGAGATTCATGACAGCCATTTTCTTTGTGACAGTTAGCAAGGTGTGTTTATCCAGTCAGGGGAAGCTGGAAACGCAGATCCTCAGATGTGCTTTTCGAGGGCTGCTGCGAGCTCGGAGTAGGGACGGGCGCCAATCAGACGCTCGACAACCTGGCCATTTTTCAGGATGTAGAGGGTCGGGATGCTCATGACACGGAACTTCTCAGCGAGTTCGGTCTGCTCATCGACATTGACCTTACCGATGACGGCGCGGCCAGCATATTCCTGAGCAAGTTTGTCAACAGTCGGAGCGACCATGCGGCACGGTCCGCACCAGACAGCCCAGAAATCGAGCAACACGGGCTTGTCGCTTTTCATGACGACTTCGTCAAAATTACTAGCCTGAACGGTAACAGTCATTGGGTTCCTCCTCAAAAGCCGGTGTGTGGTGTTAGGTATCCCGGCGTTGCTTGTTTGTCTCGATAGTAGAGCATGCCCATAATTTCTACAGTAACTGAAGTTACATGCCTTCCGGGAGCCTGGCTCAGTGCTCGGCGTGGATCGAATCCAGGTCGAACGGTGTCTCCTGGTAGACGTAATAGTTGAGCCAATTGGCAAAGAGCAAATAGGCTGAACTGCGCCAGCGCATGATCGGCGGCCGGGCTGGATCGTCGTTCTGGAAATAGTTCCTCGGTGGGTCGATCGGCAGACCGCGGCTCACATCACGGTCGTATTCGGATTTCAGGGTCATGGGGTCATATTCGACATGGCCGGTCAGGAAGATCTGCCGCCCGCTCATGTCCGAGACGGCGTAGACACCGGATTCTTCTGATTCGGACAGGATGCGCAGGTCGCTGACCTTTTCGAGGTCACTGCGGCGGATTTCGGTGTGGCGGGAGTGCGGGACATAGAAAATGTCATCCAGGCCACGGAACAGTTTGACTGGGCGTGTCCAGCTGCGGCTGTGGGGAAAAATACCGAACATTTTGGCAGGCAAGTCATATTTGGGGATCCCGTAATGATAGTACAGGCCAGCCTGGGCCCCCCAGCAGATGTGCATGGTCGAGTAGACATGAGACTTGCTCCACTCCATGATTTCACACAGTTCCGGCCAATAGGCGACATCCTCAAAAGGCATCTGCTCAACGGGCGCGCCGGTGATGATCATGCCATCATAATGGCGGTGGCGGACCTGGTCAAACGTTTCATAGAACTTGATCAGGTGGTCCGTAGACGTGTTTTTCGGGCTATAACTGGCGGTGTAGAGGAAATCAACATCGATCTGGAGCGGGGTGTTGCTCAAGAGCCGCAACAGCTGGGTTTCGGTGACGACTTTGGTGGGCATCAGGTTGAGGAGGAGGATTCTCAGGGGGCGGATGTCCTGGCTGTACGCGCGGTCATCACGCATGACAAAGACGCTCTCCTGTTCGAGAATCTCTGCTGCCGGCAGGTCATTGGGGATCTTGATCGGCATGGCGTACCTCCATCGATGATCACATCCAGATCATGGGGCCAAACGGCCTGACTACTGTCTGTAAAAATAGTAGCCAACCCGCTGGTCTTGTCAAGCAGGTCAGATGAATTCGTGCAGGATGGACTGGTCCGGAATCTCGAAATGGTCGACCATCGGGATATGTTCACAGGCTGCAACAAGATGGCGTGCTTCTGCGACAGCTGAATCAAGGTCCGCGTAGCCCAGGGCATTGGTCGGTCTGATGTAGATCGAAGCTGGCAAGGTTTCATCTTCATATTCCTGCAAGGAACTGAGAATGTGATGGTAGGCCTTGGGGGCGACAATGCAGAATTCGTAATCCAGGCACGAATTGATGTAGACATCAGCCTGTTTCAGGTACTGTGGAAAGAATTGCTGCTCAGTCTGGTCGATCATCGGCCAGTAGTCGATGGTCGACAGGGCGGTCGAGCCGCGATGGACCACGTCGCGGCTGATGCGGCGCAACATGCGCAAGTCACGCGATCCCAGCAGCTGGCGCCCATCCAGCAGGGAGCACCAAGGCATGATGAACACCCCCAGCCAGGCCTGACGCGGCAAATGGCCGACGATGGAATCATGCAGGCCATGCAGGCCTTCGACAATCAGGAGATCACCGGTCCCGAGTGTCAGCTCATTTTCCACGGGCATCGAACGTGTCCGGGTGACAAAGTCAAACCGGGGCAGGATGATGGTCTTGCCTTGCAGCAAATCCGCCAGCTGGCTGGCCATCAGGTCGGTCTCGAGTGTGTCGAGGCTTTCGAAATCCGGCCGACCCCAGGCATCGTAGCGCACACTGTCTACCTTGTAGTAGTCATCCAGGGAGACAACCCTGGCCAGTCGTCCCGAATCCCGGACCGCCTCGGCCAGGCGGCGGCTGAAAGTCGTTTTGCCTGAAGAAGTCGGACCGGATACAAAGACAGCCTGGATCGCCAGATCCTCAGTCACGCGGCGGACCACCTTGGCCAGCTGCTTTTGAAAGCGCTCTTCAGAATGCAAGATGAAATCCCTGAACCGGGAAACACCAAGAGATTCTTCCAGATCCTCAATGCTGAGAATCCTCATGTGCACCAATTGCGCCATCCAAGTCGCCTCCAGTCCAGCGATATCGTCAAAAATCCGGTTATTCCAGCGTGTGGAACACTTTTTCCTATGGTATCATCAACGTTGATGTTTTGTCTGCAAGCCCGGTGACGCAGAAATAGGTCGACTCAGAGGAGTTTGGGATATGATCGGATCAGGTACACTTGTCAATATGGCTGCAATCGTAGCAGGTGCCGGGCTGGGCTTATTAGCCCGGGGCGGCTTGCCGGAAAGGATCCGGCGCACCACACTGCAGGGGATCGGCCTGGCCGTGCTTTTTGTCGGTGTCAGCGGGACCCTGGTCCAGATGTTCAAGGTGGAGGGTGACATCCTGACCAGCACGCAGGGCATGCTGATGATCCTGTCCCTGGTCATCGGCAGCCTGGTCGGCGCGGCTCTCAATCTCGAACAGCGCCTGGAAAACCTGGGCGGTCTGTTGCAGCGCCTTTTCCGGGCCAATGGCCAGAACTCGACGTTTGTCGAAGGTTTTGTCTCGGCCACCATCCTTTATTGTGTCGGGGCCATGGCCATCCTCGGCGCCCTGGAGGACGGCCTGACCGGTAATGCCACGACCCTGTATGCCAAGTCCATCCTCGACGGAACGGTCGCGATCTTCTTCACGGCCACCCTCGGCAGCGGCGTCTTTTTGTCTGCGTTGTCCGTAGGTTTGTACCAGGGTGCCATCACCCTGATGGCGCAGTCCTTGCAGCCCTACATGAGTGATATCCTGGTCGGCCAGCTGTCCTTGGTCGGATCGGTCCTGATCGCCGGTATCGGCTTGAATTTCCTGCTCGAGAAGAAAATCGCCATCGGCAATTTGCTTCCGGCGGTGTTTGTCCCAGTCCTCTTTGCAGTTTTTCAGTCGATCTGGCCATTTTAAGCCAATTTTTGCTGGATTTTTGCCAGTTTTTGTTGACGGATTTTCAGGATCAGTTCAAAATAATCAATCAAGACTTGGCCTTGCCGGTCCAAGTCTTTTTTGTCACAACACCACTTTCCAGTTTCAATTCTCACCCAATTTTTTAGAGGAGAACTGTTATGCGTCACGCAAAGAAAATGATCGCCCTTGTTCTGATCACCGTCTTGTCCCTGAGTCTTCTGGCTGGCTGCGCCAAGAAGGAAAGTAATCAATTCAAAGTCGGTCTGGAATGCAACTACGCCCCCTTCAACTGGACTCAAACGGACACCAGTCATGGCGCAGTCTCGATCAGCAACAGCCCGAGCGAATATGCCGGTGGCTATGATGTCGAGGTGGCCCGGAAGATCGCGGCCAAGCTTGGCAAAGAGCTCGTCATTGTCAAAACCGAATGGGACGGTCTGATTCCAGCCCTGACCTCCGGCAAGATCGACGCCATCATCGCCGGCATGTCACCGACTGAGGAACGCAAAGCCACGGTCGATTTTTCTGACTCTTACTATCGTTCCGACCTGGTCATTGTTGTTAAGAAAGATAGCCCTTTTGCCGCTGCAAAGTCACTGGCCGACCTGAACGGCGCTAAAATCACCGCCCAGCTCAACACCTTCCATTATGAAGTGGTCGACCAGATCGCTGGCGTTGACAAGCAGACCGCCATGGACAATTTCCCGGCCATGATCGTCGCCGTTGCATCGGGCAAGATCGACGGCTACGTCTCGGAAAAGCCCGGCGCCATCTCAGCTGTCGCAGCCAATCCAGATCTGACCTATGTCGAATTTGCCGCTGGCCAGGGCTTTAGCTATGCCGATGAAAATGTCGCGGTCGCGGTTGCGGTCAAAAAGGGCAGTGCTGACCTGGTCAAGACAATCAACGAAGCCCTGGCCGAAATTGGGCAGGACCAGCGGGACACGATGATGGAAACCGCCATCAAGACCCAGCCGGTCGCCCAGTAAGCACCATGGGATTCTCAGCCACAGGATTCGTATTGGCCACCTTGCCGGAAAATTTCTGGGGCTGGGTCCTGTTTGTCATCCGGCAATACGGCCCGCTCTTTCTGACCGGTGCCAGAAACACGTTGCTGATTGCCATCACAGGCACAGCTGCCGGCTTTTTGATCGGGCTGCTGGTGGCCATCGTGCGCACCATCCCGCTCAAACCCTCCACACCTCTAACCGTCCGCGGGCTGGTCAGATTTGCCCAGTTCCTCCTGACTGTCTACATCGAGGTCTTCCGCGGCACCCCAATGATTGTCCAGGCCATGGTCCTCTACTATGGCTCTTCACAGCTCCTGGGCTGGGATCTTTCCGCCATTCTGGCCGGCATCCTGATCGTCTCGATCAATACCGGTGCCTACATGGCCGAAATCATCCGCGGCGGCATCGATTCGATCGACCGCGGCCAGACCGAAGCTGCCCAGGCGATCGGCATGAACCATATCAAGACCATGGTCTACGTGATCCTGCCGCAGGCGATCCGCAACATCCTGCCAGCGACCGGCAATGAGCTGGTTGTCAACATCAAGGACACCTCCGTGCTCAATGTCATATCCGTCACGGAACTCTTCTTCATGAGCAAATCTGCGGCCGGCACCTACATGCGCTATTTTGAAGTGTTTTTTGTCACCAGTGTGATCTACCTGATCCTGACTTTCACCGTCACACGCCTGCTCCGCCTTTTGGAGAAAAAGCTCGACGGACCGGACAATTACACCATCATGGGCTCGCAGACCACGCCGGATGGCATGATCCATGTCCACCATGGCGATGGCAACCTGGCCATCCGCGGAAAGTGGGGGGGACAAGCATGAATCACGCACCCGCTGCCACCCCGCTTACAGGTGACGCTGGCAACATCATCGAAGTCGTCCACCTGGGCAAAACGTTTGGCACCAATCCCGTGTTGCGCGACATTGATTTCAAAGTCCAGAAAGGCGAAGTCGTCTCGATCATCGGCTCCTCTGGCTCCGGCAAGTCGACTCTGCTGCGCTGCATCAATCTCCTTGAGACACCCACCTCCGGCGACATCCTGCACCATGGCGAGAGCATCCTGCGCGGCAGTCACCGGGTGTCGGACTACCGTACCCATGTCGGCATGGTTTTCCAGCAGTTCAATCTGTTCAACAACATGAATGTGCTCGACAACTGCCTGGTGGGCCAGATCCGCGTGCTGGGCCGCAAACCGGATGAAGCACGCCAGAAAGCCCTGGCCTATCTGGAAAAGGTTGGCATGGCCCAGTTCATGAATGCCAAGCCGCGCCAGCTTTCCGGTGGCCAGAAACAGCGGGCTGCCATTGCCCGTGCCCTGGCCATGGAGCCGGAAATCCTGCTCTTTGACGAACCGACCTCAGCCCTCGATCCCGAAATGGTCGGTGAAGTGCTCAAGGTCATGCGCGACCTGGCCAATTCCGGCCTGACCATGCTCGTCGTCACGCATGAAATGCAGTTTGCCCGTGAAGTCAGCAACCGGGTCGTCTTCATGGACAAGGGCGTCATCGTCGAGGATGACAGCCCCGATGTTATTTTCAATGCACCACGCCAGGAACGGACCCGGATCTTCCTTGACCGGATCCTGGAGCGCAACTGACCTGCGAAAGATTCGCAAGGAGTCTGTCCCATGACCAGTGACCAACCACAAACCAATGACAGCACCGCCCAGGAAGCAGCCATCTGCCCCTGGGCGGTTTCGGATCCACTTTACCGCCAGTACCACGATCTCGAATGGGGGCAACCCCTGCACGATGACCGGGCCCTGTTCGAGCTTTTGATCCTCGAAGGCATGCAAGCTGGCCTGAGCTGGCTGACTGTCCTGCGCAAACGGGAAAATTTCCGCCGCGCATTTTCCGGATTCGACCCCAACCAGGTTGCTGGATTTGACGAGGAAAAAGTGGCCGCGCTGCTGGGCGATCCCGGGATCATCCGCAACCGCCTGAAAATCCGGGCCGCAATCCTCAACGCCCAGGCATTTTTAAAGCTCCAGGCCGAATGGGGCAGTTTTGATGCTTATTTATGGTCATTTGTGGGCGGCCAGCCGGTCATCAACGCACCAGCTTCCCTGGCCGACGTACCGGCCCGGACTGAACTGTCCGATCGCCTGAGCAAGGATCTCACCCGCCGCGGCTTCAAATTTGTCGGCTCGACGATCTGCTATGCCTTCCTGCAGGCTGCCGGTCTGGTCAACGACCATCTGGTCAGCTGTCCGGGTCATCACGGATGAAGAAGCGGCCGCAAGTCTGGGCCCATCGCGGTGCCAGTGGCGAGGCACCGGAAAATTCCCTGGCGGCTTTTGCACGGGCGATCGAAATCGGTGCCGACGGGATCGAACTCGATGTCCAGCGCACTGCAGATGGCATCCTGGTGGTCACCCACGATGAAACAACCGGCCGCCTGGCCGGCCAGCCGGGACAGATTGCCCAGCGGACACTTAGCCAGCTGCGCCAGCTCAATTTCGCCGCACCTTGGCCAGATCAGCCTGCGGTCATCCTGCCCACACTGGATGAGGTCCTTGATTTATGCCGCAACACCCGTCTTCGGATCAATATCGAGTTGAAAAACAGTGAAGTCCCTTACCGGGGCATGGAAAAGCAAGTGGTTGACTGCGTCTTAGCATCCGGTCTGCAGGACCAAGTGATTTATTCCAGTTTCAATCCCATGAGTCTCTGGCGATTGCGCTGGATCGCACCGGATGCTCAAAAGGGCTACCTTTACAGCAACATCAGGCCCCGACCCTGGCTGGCAACTGACCTGACCGGTGCCACTGCACTCCATCCATCTGTGCCCAACCTTGACGTACCCAGTTTAGTTGAAAAAGCCCACGATCGGGGTTTGGCTGTCCATATCTGGACGGTCGATGAGCCCCGGCAGTGGGAGCTATGCCGTCAGCTGGCAGTTGATGCGATCATCACCAACCAGCCCCGGGAGGCGCTGGCGTATTTCACTCCGTAACAACCCCGGTCCCTGCGCCTGCCAGAGCTGCTTTTTTCCAGCGGCCACTGAGGTAGAAAGGCAAGACGGCCAGAAGGCCAACCAGCCAGCCGGCACCGTAGCTGAAGAACATGGTGTCACGGCCAAACCAGTGGACGAACAGGTAGGCAAACGGGACACGCACGAGCCACAGGGACAGGAGTGTGGCGATCAGGGGGATGAAGGTGCTGCCAGCCCCGCGCATGGCACCATTCAGGACAAACAGGATCGCGAGCAGGAAATAGAACGGAACCACAGTGACCAGATAGACCTGGCCGGCTTCGATGACGGCCGGACTGGTGGTGAACAGCTCAAGCAAGGTGCCTGAAAACAAAAGCAGCAGGACACAGATCACCAGGCTCAGACCGACAGACAGTTTGAGCGTCGCATGGATACCCGATTTCACCCGGTCCCAGCGCCCGGCGCCGACGTTCTGGCCGACATAGGTCGTGATCGCATTGGAGAATGTCATCATCGGCAGGAAAGCGAAGGCATCGATTTTGTTGGCGGCATTGAATCCGGCCATGAAATCCGACTGGAAGCTGTTGATCAGAGCCTGGAGCACGATGGCTCCGATAGCAAATGACATATTCTGCAGGCTGACCGGCAGGCCAATGCGCAAGCTGTCAGAGAGCAGCCGCCGGTCGAAGACCAGGTTCTTCAAGTTGATGTTGATGTGCGGATTGACCTTGTTGATGTGGAGAATCCCATACACAAACGAGAACCCCTGGGCGATGACGGTTGCCCAGGCCACACCAGCCACACCCCAACCAAAAACAACGACAAAGAGCAAGTCGAGCACGATGTTGATGGCCGTGGCGATGCCAACATAGATCAGAGGCGAACGGCTGTCGCCCAGTCCCTGCAGGATGCCGCCATTGACATTGAAACCGAAAACCGCCAAGGTGCCGATGAAAGTAATCTGCATGTAAGTCGTTGCCAGGTCGATCGTGTCTGGCGGCGTCTGGATCAGGAGCAAAATCGGCCGGCTGACCAGGAGTCCGATGCCTCCGATCACGACAGCCATGACAAACATGGCCACATACAGCGTGTCTACGGTACGCCGGACACCATCCAGGTCGCCTGCACCGAAATATTGGGCAATGATGACACTCGCACCCATGCCCAGCCCAATGAACAGGGAAATAATCATGAAAACGATCGGAAAGGTCGTCCCGACCGCAGCCAGCGCTTCAGTGCCGACAAAGCGGCCGACGACCGCACTGTCGACCATGTTGTAAAGCTGCTGGAGCAGATTGCCCAGGAGCATCGGAATGGAAAAGCGCACCAGCAGACGGTAGGGGCTACCCTCCATCATGTTGAGCGCAGCATGATCAGACATCAAGGACCTCCTCGAAACGTTCACCCGGTTGACTTGCACAGCGGATCTGCCCAGTATACCCCGGCAAATCCTGTCTGACCAGCCCGGCGAACCGCGCGTAGAGGCTTTCAAACGTATGGCCATGCATCGGAAAAGCAACCTGCGGCTGCAGGATATCCAATACAGTCAGGGCACCTTCGGTTACTGGGGGTTCCTGCCAGCCATCACTGGTGCAGACCGGAATGAACGCGACATCCACCTGTTGCCTGGTCTCGGCCAGAAACCGGCGGATATCGTCCATGGACCGGGCATGGCGACTCGTATAGACTGGTTCATCTGTCCAGCACGCCAGATCACCGCCGTGGTAGATCGTCAGCTCGGGAAACTGTACCAAAAGGGCTACACCCTGGTCGGTCGAGGCAAATGATCTGAGTCTGGCATCTCCAATTTCGCGAACCTCATCAGGACGGACCAGGAGCGTTCGCTCTGGCGGGCCAGGGACGGCTGGATCCTGGTCCGTAGGATCCAGGCCCAGGACAAAGACATGGCCCTGACCGGTCAAGTGCGCCAGCCACTGGTGCAGGCCCGGATGATAGTGGTCGCGATGCCGGTGGGAGGCAAAGACGAAAACCGGCTTGCCGCTCTGACCCAGCCAGTCCGGTTGCTGTGAGTGAATGCCCAGGCAGCCTGCAGCAAGCGAACCAGCAGCAGTTTCATCGCGGGCCGGCAAGACTCCATAATCCAGAACGAGGAATCGCCTGGCTGTTTCGACCAGCCAGGCGCTGTGGGCAAGATAGTGGACAGTCAGCCGGGTATCCGAAAGCATCCGGTCTCTAGCGATGGGCATGTCAAGCCTTTCAGGTCTCTTTGACAAATAACATGGCCGGATAGAAAAAGTACCGCATCTGGCCATTGTCATTGGTCAGCTCGATGGAGTTGAACACGATGACCGCCTCAAAACCAGGGACTGAGAGTTCGTAAGTCATATCATCGAGGGAGGCAGCGGTTTGCTTGCCACCCGAGCTCAATGGGTATTTGGCAACCAGGTCTTCGGCGTACTCGGCCAAGGTCTGGTCAACCAGTACCTGGTCTGCGAGCATGATCTTGATCACGGGCAAGTTATTGTTGCTCTTGACTGACCAATTGATGGTGTACTGACCTTTCTGGCCAGCCAAAGTGACTGGGATCGGGGCGACTCCGTAGTCAAATTGGTTTTGCAGGCTGATCGCCCATTGATAGCCTTCGATCGGGATGACACCCTCGGGCAAGGTCAGGAAAGTCGTCGAGTAGTTGAATGGCATGCCGGGGTCATAGTCAGCCCAGACCTGTTCAAAACCCAGGATGGATCTGAAGTTCTCCGTATTGCGCAGAGCAGGATCGAACCACTCCGGCAGTCTGGCATCTTCCGCATAGGCCAGGTACAGGACCGCATCCGTGATCGCTTCCCGGGTAGCCCGGTCTGGTTCTGTGGTGGCAGGCTGGATCTTGTCATCTGCCAGCATCCCCTGAGCTGCCAGGAGATTCTCTAGGCGGCTGGCCTGGGCAGTCACCGGCAAGGCATGGTAGCCGAGGCCCGGCAAAACTGAAATCACCGCCACCAGGCAGATCAGGACCACGATCGGCACATGGGCCCTGGCTTTCCTGACAATCAGGAGCACGGCCGCGACGAGTGCGATCAACCAGATCAGGGCAAAGGAATATTCGGTCATTTTCAGGCCAGCCTGGCGCAGGCGTGCGACCAGTGCCCAGGCTTCAAAGACCAGGATCACCAGCGCGGCAATCGGATAGACACGCCGGTAGAAGCGAGCCAGGCCCGTTTCATACGCAGTCACCATGATGTGGAGCCAGATGCCACCGATGGTGTAGGCTGTGGCGATGCTGGCCAGCTGGGAGAACTGGGGCCAGTTTCCGGTGATCACCACGCGTCCGGCCCAGATCAGCAAGACAGCCGTCAGAGCCAGGGCAATCGGAATCACAATGTATCCGAACAGGATTTCGATGAAACGCGGTTGCTTCTGGGCTGTTTCACGTCGTTCATCAACCACGCCTTTACGGAAATCCGGGAAATACCCCACAAACAGGGTAAAAGCCAGGACCCCGGACAAGGTGGCAATGTGCATGAAGACTTTTTCGCTCAGGTCACGGTAAATCAGGGCTTTGATCGCGCCCGCCACACCAGATGTGCCGCCCATGATGACCAGCCCATAGATCAGGGCAATGAAAAAGGCCTTGTGGGTCATGAAAAAGGCGCGGGCAAAGTCGGACTGGCCGGGTGGATAGGCAGATAGGACGATGAACGCAAACAGGCTGACCAGAATGGCCACGCCGACTCGAGACAAAGCCAGCCCAGTGACAAGGTCTGACGGCAGATACAGCGCCAGAAAGGTCACAGCTAAGGCTACAGCACCGAGCAAGTTGGCGAAAAGAAACGCCTGGCGCTGGTTGAACCGGCTCTGGACGCCTGTGATGGCGGCCATGCTCAGGACACCGGACAACGCCAGGGCCCACTGCAAGCTGGTGATGATCTCCTGATACGCATCCTGGATCGGATAGTCGAGCTGGATCCGGACCATGGTCACGGCAGCAAATGCCAGCGCACTGGCGATCGTCGCCGGGAACGTCTGGAAAGCCCGGGCTGCGCCTTTGAAAATCTGGACAATCGACCGGGTAAAAGTATTCATGCCGGTTCCCCCCTGTCTTGTAAAAAAGCTGCAGCGTCCGGCAACTCTGCCGGGGCTACAGCTCTATTATAGGGGATGTTGCACGGTAAAAGACAAGGCTTGGGGGTTACGCGTTCATGACGATTCAGTCTGGTTTTCCTCGAGGTCAAAATCCCATTGCCCGAGCGGATTGGTGAAGGTTCTGGCCCGGACACCATAGACATAGGCGATATGTCCCTCGTGCAGGACTTCTATGGGATCGCCATCGGCGACCATGCGGCCTTCGTGCATCAGGCAGACACGGCTGCAGATCCGTGCAGCAGCCCGCAGGTCATGCAACACTAGGATCACCAGTTTGCCGGCATCGGCCATCTGGCGGGCCAGGTGCAACAGCTGGCTGGCATGGCGAATGTCCTGGCTGGCAGTCATTTCATCGAGCAGCACGATCGGCGTATCCTGGGCCAGGAGCCGTGCGATCATCACCCGCTGACGTTCGCCACCTGACAAGGTCGTGACAAATTGATCCGCTTCAGCCTCACACTCCGCCTGGATCATGCAAGCCTGGGCCACAGCCTGATCTTCATCCGTCCAGGCCGCGAGACTGGACGCGTAAGGGTGGCGGCCCATCAGGACGATTTCTTTGGCCTTGAAATCAAAGGGCACTACCGTATCCTGCGGCAAAAAAGACAGCTGACGGGCCAGCTGGCGCGGCTTGAAATGGTGCAGGGGCTTGCCCTGGATCCGGACTTCTCCAGCCGTTGGTTTGACCAGGCCGGCCAGCACACGGAGGAAAGTCGATTTACCGACGCCATTGGGTCCGCAAATACCGATGATTTCGCCCGGCCGGGCAGAAAAGCTGATTTGGTCCAGGATCGTGCGCGGCTGAGGCAGTCGAACCTCGAAGGTGATCCCCTGGCACTCCAGGATCGGCTCTGGCATGCGGTCCACCTCTTTAAGCGTGCGTCCGCAGCGAGCGGATCAAAAGGATCATGAAATACGGCGCTCCAACCAGTGCAGTGGTGACACCGACCGACAGTTCGATCCCGCGCGGCATCGCTACCAGCCTTGTCGCCAGATCACACAACAGGAGGAAAATCGCCCCGCCAAAGGCAGAGGCCATTAGCAGGCGGCGATGGGAAGGACCGACGAGCAGGCGCATGATGTGCGGCACGATCAGGCCGACAAAGCCGATCGGTCCCGTGACTGAGACTATGATCGCCGTCAGAAGCGAGGCGAGCAAGACGGTCAGGATGCGTGTTCTTCTGGCAGCGACACCCAGCGTCCGGGCGGTCTCGTCGCCGAGCAGCAGGATATCCAGGTCACGGCCGCGCAGGAACAGCAAGGTTCCAGCCAGAAGAACCGGAACAGCCATCAGCTGGACATGCTCCCAGCGCCGGTTGGAAAGGCCGCCCAGGGTCCAGAAAATGTAGCTGGACACCTGATATTCACTGGCCAGGACCAGCAGCAGGGATGTCAGGGCTGAGAAAAAGGCCGCCACGGCCATGCCGGCCAGGATCAGGACCGTCGTCTGGCCCGAACTGCCAGAAAACGATGACAAGCCAAGGATGATCAGGACGGCAGCCAGTGCACCGGCAAAAGCGAAGGCCGGCAGTGCCAGGAAGGTATAGGTGCCAAAGGCAATGGCGATGAGTGCCCCCAGGCTCGCACCAGCAGAGACGCCCAGGATGCCTGGTTCGGCCAGGGGATTGCGGAACAGGCCCTGCATCGCAGTGCCGGCCAGCGCCAGCCCGGCTCCGGCGAAAATCGCGGCAAAGACACGCGGCAGGCGGATCAGGACGATCAGGATCTGGCTGGTCTGGTCCGCCGGCTGTCCCACCGCCAGGCCAAGTGCCTGGGCCATGCTCTTCACGATGGTCAGGGGCGGGACATAGACCGTGCCCAATGCGACTGAAAGGATGGTAGTCGCCAGCAAAGCAACCAGCCCGGCCACCGCGAGGTGGCCGAGCTTCCAGTTTTTCAGGGATTTGCGGGGCGACAGCTTACTGGACAAGGTCCGGATACGCTGCCTGGGCCAGCAACTCCACAGCCACAGCCATGTAGTGCGAGGTCGAACTGCGGTACTTGTCCGGAATGGCCAGGATCTTGCCATTCTGGACCGCAGGCAGGGTCTGCAGAATCGGATCCAGCATCATGGCAGATTTCAGCATCTCGCCGCTATCCTCCACCGCTTTGAAATTTTCGTCGAAGGTCGAGGAAGGGATGACCAGCAATTGCGGCTGCCATTCACCGACGACCTTCTCTTTGGCAACCGGGCTATAGTTTGCCACATTGCAGACATTGACGGTGCCAGCTGCCTCGGCAATGGCGTGGAACGGAGATCCAACTCCGTAGGCAGCGAGCATATTGGCGCTGTTACCGGTTGGATCATAATAGTCTTCATAGAACATGACCGTGACCCGTTCATCGGCAGGAACGGAGGCGACCTTGCTGGCGACGGTTTCCAGAGTCTGGTTCATTTCAGCGACTATGGCCTGGCCACGTTCGACTTCACCAGTAGCCTGGGCCAGGGTCAGGATCGCATCGGCAATCATGGTGAAATTGGTGGGTGATTCCATTTGGACGACGGGGATGCCTGCTTCAGTCAGAGTCTTGCTCAGGGAACCATCCGGATTGGAGAAGGTATCGATGATGACGAGGTCGGGATTGAGGGCCACAATGGATTCCGGAGATGAAATATCGACTCGGTTCTTGACTGCAGCAGCCTTGTCAGCGGTCATGGACAGGACCGGGTCATCACCCCAGGCAGACAGGGCCGTGATCCGGCTGGCATCGACCAGGTCAAGGAGCATTTCGCCCGCCCAGACAGTGGTTGAAATGATCGACTGGGGCGCGGCTGCCAATGTAACTTTGGTGCCTGTGGCATCGACCAGTTCAACCGGGAAGCCGGTGGTCGCTTCTGTTGTGGTCGTTGCAGCCGCAGTGGTTTCGGCTGCGGTTGCAGCGGTGGTGGCAGATGTCGCTGCGGTTGACTGGCATGCAGTCAGCGGCAAAAGTAGCAGAGCTGACAAAGCCAGGACGAGGATCAAGAGGGCTTTTTGCTTGAGCATGTGTCTGGTTCTCCTCCATGTATCTGAACCCAGGGCTAGATTTCCATGCCCGGTTCGATTTAAGTCTAGCGGGACTTGGATACCGGAGCAAGGAAAGCTCTGGTCAACTTTTTGCACTTTCTTGCGTTTCACTGCATCACTTTATCACGCTAAACTATTGCTCTCACGACGCGTTTCTTCTACAATGCAAGGGATTGAAATGTTGATTTTAACCCATTTTTTCACATGACAGGAGGAGAAACGTGAACAAACGCATTTTCTTGACTTTGATTTCCCTTATCCTGGTCCTGGCCGTGCTCACCACCGGCTGTGCCAAGGCTGCCAGCGGTGACCAGTCGCTGAAAAAGGTCCAGGATGCCAAAACCCTGGTGCTGGGTCTGGACGACGCCTTCCCGCCCATGGGCTATCGGAATGAATCCAATGAAATTGTCGGTTTTGATGTCGATGTCGCCAAGGAAGTCGCCAAACGCATGGGTGTTGAACTCAAGCTCCAGCCAATCGACTGGTCCCAGAAATTCAACGAACTCAACGCCGGCACCATTGACTGCATCTGGAATGGCTACACTATCACCGATGAACGCCTCAAGGAAACCAATGTGACCGAGGCCTACATGAAGAACCGCCAGATCGTCATCGTACTGGCTGATTCACCCGTCCAGTCCCTGGCCGACCTTGCTGGCAAAAAACTGGCTTTGCAGGCTGAGTCCAGTGCAGCTGAAGCGCTCGCATCCAAGCCCGATTTCAAGTCCTCCCTGGGTGAAGTCATCGAGCTCAAGGACAATGTCACCGCTCTGCTCGATCTCAAAGCCAGCGGCAGTGATGCCCTGCTCGTCGATGAAATTGTCGCCGGCTACTACATCGCCCGCGAAGGCAAGCAATACCGCATCCTCGATGAAGCCCTCGCCGAAGAAGAATACGGCGTCGGTTTCCGCAAAGCCGACCAGGCCCTGCGCGACGAAGTCCAGAAACAGCTCGAAGCCATGGCCAAAGATGGTACCCTGGCCAAGATTTCGACGGAATGGTTCAGCAAAGACATCACCACCATCGGCAAGTAATCGTCGCTGGTTTTCAAGCCGCAGCCTGAGAATCACAGTCACAAGTCACACACACGGGCGGACAGGCTTTTCAACTGTCCGCCCACTTTTTCTTCCAGCCTCATCCACGCCTGTTCCCGGTTTTCACGAAGGAGATGCTCGCATGGTCACATTCCAGATTCTCCCCTACCTGCTCGAAGGCACCTGGCGTGCCCTGCAGATTTTTGTCCTGACCCTTGTCTTCTCCATTCCACTCGGCATTGTGGTCGCCCGGTTGCGCCAGTCCACCGTGCGGATCATCCAGCTGCCCGTCCGGTTCTATCTCCTGATAATGCGCGGTACGCCTCTGATCCTGCAGCTGATCTTTTTCATGTATTTCCCGCCTTTTGTCCTCGGCATCCCGATCGGACGCTTTTCTGCCGTCATCCTGGCTTTCAGCCTCAATTACGCCGCCTATTTTGCAGAAATTTTCCGGGGCGGGCTCGAATCGATCCCGCGCGGCCAATTCGAGGCTGGCCATGTCCTGGGCTTCACCAGCGGCCAGACCTTCACCCGCATCGTCCTGCCCCAGGTCATCAAGCGCATCCTCCCGCCCTCGGCCAGTGAGGCCATGACTCTGGTCAAGGACACCGCCCTGGCCCAGATCATCGGTGTGGCCGAACTGTTCCGTGCCGCCCAGAATTCGACCTCCCGCCTGGTTTCGATTGAGCCGATCATCGCTGCCGGTGCGATCTACCTGATCCTGAACAGCCTCGTCGCCCTGGTTTTCTCCCGTTTTGAGAAGAAGCTGAGCTACTATCGCCACTGATGCGGCATCTGACAAAGGAGATCCGGCCATGCCTTCCGATATAGTCCTCTCTGTAGAAAATCTCGCCAAAAAATTCGGTACTCTCGAGGTCCTCAAATCGATCCACCTCACCGTACACCGCGGCGAAGTCGTTGTCATCATCGGTCCTTCGGGATCTGGCAAATCGACCCTCTTGCGCCTGATCAACCAGCTCGAGCAGGCGGACAGCGGCAACATCACGGTCGGTGGCCAGGTCCTGTGCAAAAACGATCCTCACGGTCGTTCCATCTACGCAGCCAAACCGGACCTGAAAACGATCCAGCTCAAGATCGGCCTGGTGTTCCAGAGTTTCAATCTCTTTCCCCATTTCACGATCGAGCGCAACATCACCGAGGCACCCGTCCACGTCCTCGGCCAGCAGGTAACTGAAGCCAAAGCCAAAGCTGCAGCCTTGCTCCAGAAACTCGGACTGGCCGAAAAAGCCCAGAACTATCCCTTCCAGCTCTCCGGTGGCCAGCAGCAGCGCGCTGCCATCGCCCGGGCCCTCGCCCTCGAGCCGGAGGTCCTCTTCTTTGACGAACCGACCTCAGCCCTCGATCCGGAACTGACCGGCGAAGTCCTCAAGGTCATCCGCCAGCTTGCCGCCGAGCACATGACCATGGTCGTGGTCACCCACGAAATGGCCTTTGCCCGCGAACTTGCTGACCGGATCATTTTCATGGACCAGGGCGTGATCATCGAGGAAGGCACGCCCGAGCAGGTCTTCAACTCCACCCACGAACGGACCCGCCAGTTCCTCAGGCACTACAGTGAGTGAGTGCGGGAACCAGCGGTTCCCAGAGGATGCAATCAGCCCACAGCAAAACGGCCCCGGGACACCACACCCGAGGCCGTTTCGTTTGGAGGAGAAAGTATGAAAGAAGGAGGTTCGTCGCTCTTGCTCTTGCTCTGAATTCAGTTTAGCAATTAAGTTTTAAGAATATAAATCGCAAATGTGAATAACTGTGAACATTAATCATTTGTTTCGTCACATTTGATGATTTCACCGTTCAGCTAGCCGAGCGAACCTCCAGGATGGGCTCTGGATTCGGACAGGATCAGCTGAGAACCTGGATGGCAGAACCATCCTCGAGGGCTGATTGGCTTTTCGGTTGCTCGATCAGGAAACCGCCCTCAGGCGTCACAATCTTGACGAACAAGCCACTGCGCGAAGCAGAAAAATCGGCTGCGTCTGCACCTATGATGGCAGCACGCTGGTCGGCATAACGGTCGAAAATGGCGACGGCCTCCTCTGCCGTAATGGCAGCCGGCAGTGCCAGTTCGAGGCGCTGGTTGGCAACTCCGTGGATGACAACGGTTTTGTCAACATCCGTGATGGCCGGGCTGATCTGGGGGATCGCAGCCATCAGCTGGGCCCGGACATCGTTGCGTTTCATGATCGGCGGTGCAGAGAGTGCGACGATGATGGCCAGAGCCAGGACAGCCGCCCCGGTCAACAGCAGGCGCATCTTGACCGTCAGGCGCAAGTCCGGGATCTTGATGTCGCTTTTGGGCACATAGGTGGGCTGGGCTGGTTTGGTTTCGACTTTCGCCTTCTGCTTCTTCGTCGTTTCCACCTGGGTGGCGCGAGCTGCAAACTGGGCGTTGTTCAGCTGCGGATTGAGATTGGGCCCTTCGTATTTGGGCTGGGGCAGATTGGGAAAGGTCACACCGGTCGAATCAGCGGCTATGGAATAGGCGACTTCGCTGTCGAACACGGCGTCACAAAACAGGCAGTGGCCCTGCGTATTCTTGTCATCCAGCTGCAGCAGCGAGCCACAATTGGGGCATCTTCCTTCTTTGAGCGTCATGGCGTACCTCTTTCGCTAGTCATGGTATCACGGCAGCGGATGATTCAAAACCGCGCCGGCCTTGGGATCTATGGACATTATGCTATTATAGGGTCAAAGAGACTGGACCGCAAGGAGCGCAGAACACCCGTGACACACGAGCCAACCAGGCTGCACGATGATGCCTATTTCATGCAGGCAGCCCTGAAAGAAGCGCACAAGGCGGAGCTGATCGGCGAGGTGCCGATTGGAGCAGTCATCGTGCACGAGGGCCGGATCATCGCCCGCGGTCATAACAGGCGCGAGACCTTGCAGGATGTCACCTTGCACGCGGAGCTGGTCGCGATCCGCCAGGCGTGCCGGCGCCTGAAGTCTTGGCGGCTCGATGGCTGCGATCTCTACGTCACGCTCGAACCGTGTGTCATGTGTGCTGGAGCCATTGTCCAGGCCCGCATCCGCACCGTTTATTATGGCGCCACCGATCCGAAGGCCGGAGCCGTCGGTTCGATCATCAATATTTTCGATTTGAAGCACAACCATCGTGTCGCCTGGCAAGGCCTGCTCCTGCAGGAGTCCTGCAGCCAGATCCTCAAGGACTTTTTTGCCCATCGCCGTGCAGCTGACAAAGCGGCCGGCAGCCGGGCCACACGGCGCGCGACCGCCCAGGCCGAGCAGGCCAGACGGCAAAGGCTACCCGCCGACCCGACGAATCCTGACAACCGGGGCTAATCTTTCAGCTTCTCGCAACAGATAAAAATCGGAGCACAATTGGTGGCATTGGCCATCTCGATTTTTTGCACGGCAAACTGCCGGACCGGAATCGTCCTGATGTAGTCCAGAACGGCCTGGTACTCTTCAAAGCCGCTGTCCCCTCCATAATAGAGGCAGATCAGAACCGCGCCACCCGTACGAAGAAGAGCCAGTGCCTGGTCTAAGGCGGGCAAAGTCGTCTCAGCCCGGGTCCCGATGGCATGATCACCGCGTGGCAGATAGCCCAGGTTGAACAGGACACAGCGTACGCCCGGTTTTACACGTTCCAGCATCTGGTCGTGGCTGGCGACATGGAGCTGGCAGCGCTCGAGCAATCCCGCTTTTTGCAGGCGGTCTGTCGTCCGTGCGATGGCTTCTGCCTGGATATCAAACCCGATCACATGGCCGTCCGGCCCGGCCAGGCCGGCCAGAAATTCCGTGTCGCCACCATTGCCACAGGTGGCATCGATCACTGTGTCGCCTGGCAGGATCAGAAGGCGGGCATACTGATGTGACAGCGCCAGCGCATTGAGCACCAGTGGCCGGTCGCAGCGTGTCGCATTCGATTCCGATTGCGGTATCATCATGTTTCCTTCTCCTGGGCTGGGCAGGCAAAAATCTGGCGGCTTGGCACATGGACGATGAGGCGCTCGGCCACAAAAAGCCCGGTGCCAGCCATGATCGCCTGAGCATAATAATCCAGCTGGCGGCCATAGCGTTCACAGAGCTGCTGCTGGATCTGGCCCGGCTGGCCTGAGATGCGGTCTGTTTTATAATCAACCAGGATGGCCTGGCCGTTTTCCTGGAACCAGCAGTCGATGATGCCCTGGACCAGTGCCCGGTCGTCAGGTGCAAAGGCCGTTTCATCCGGCCAGACAGAACGCGCAGGCACAGCCAGGGTGAATGGCATTTCACGGTACAGCTGGTGGCGGTCTTTCTCAGCAGTCGCCATCCGGCCAGCCAGGTCCGATCTAACAAAGGCCAGGATCGCGTCCAGCCAGCCAGTCAGGGCAGCCGTCTCGTCAGGCGACACAACCTGGTCTTGCTCCAGATGCCGCAGCTGTCGCTCCAGTTCGGTACGGCTTGCTTCGCTCCGGGCCCGTGGCAGGTCCAGATAACGCAGGAACAGATGCAGCGCTGTACCCAGCCGTGCTCCCTGGACAGGTACCTGGCTGATCTCAGTCAGGACTGACAGGTCATGCAGGTCCAGATTGATCCCCAGCGCAGGATTTTGTCCCGGCAGTACGATTGTCTGCTCCTCCCCGAAAAGGGATTCATCCTGTTCGCGGCGTTTGAGTTCACTGACTGATAATTTGACCGGGCTTATTGCAGCACTGTAAAACGGGTAATCCAGGCTGATCCGGTGGATGGCCTTCTGGATTTCAGCCTCAGGGACAGGTTCCGCTGCCAGAAAGGTACGCACAGCGTGCGGAAGATCCATGATACCGGCTGGACTTGCATCATAAACCGACTCTCGTTCATGGAGCGCCTCCTGGCCGGAGGAATCATGCTCAGGGACCAGATAATCCTGCACATCCAAGAACCGCACAGCCCAGACCCCTTGGGTCGGCTCGGGAAGCCCGGGAGTGATGGGTGTTCCGATCTCAGTTTCAGTCTCAGGTTCGCTCTCCGGCTGCCCCGCTGCTTTGCCAGCAAGGCAGCTCCAGTCGATGTCCGGGTGACGGGCCAGGGCCATGAGCAGCCAGTCCAGGTAGCTACGTCCGGACAAGACGAGGTGGGCAGGCAGGATCGGTTCAGGCCAGGCCAGGGCCTGGTCGAAACGTGCCAGCAAGGCTTTCTGGCTGCCTTTGGGCAGCATGGCGACAAGGATCAGGCGGTCGCGGGCCCGGGTCATGGCGACATACAGCAGGCGGAGCTCTTCGGCCAGCGTCTGGGCCTTGTGTTCAGCCAGCATGGCCAGTTTCAGATGCGTGGTCCGGCGCAGATGGGCACTGGGATCGACCCAGTCAAATCCGACGCCCAGGCTTTCACTGACCATCAGGATGTCCTGCTGGTCTTTTGGCGTGATGTTCCCTGATAGTCCAACCACAAACACGACCGGGAATTCCAGGCCTTTGCTGCTATGGATGGTCATGACCCGGACCGCATTCTGTTCTGATTCGGCCAGCTCATAGGGTGCCTGGCCAAGGCCTCTTTGTTCAAGGCTTTCCATATGGCGGACCAGGTCGAACAGTCCACGGCCGCGGTTCGTTTCAAATTGATGCACCCAACCGACAAAAGCCCGGACCTCCCGCAATCGCTCGGCCCCATTTTCATGGGCAGCCACCTGATGGAAAAACCCGGTTGTCTCCAGCAGCCACTCGAGCCATTCGCCAGTTTTGCGGAATTTTTCCCGGTCGCGCCATCGTTCCAGCTCCTGGAGAAAAACGTTCAGTCGCGTTTTGAGGACAGGATCAGGTCCATGCGCTGAATACCAGTCGACTGCCTCGTGGAAAAACCGGCAGGGAGCCTGTGCCTGCTGGACCGACACCCGGATGGCCAGCAGTTCGCGCGGTGTGAAAGCAGAGCCTAGCAGGCCAGATTTGAGGACGGCTGCCAGCGGGATGTCCTGGCGCGGATTATCCATGGTCATCAGCAGAGCCTTGAGCAGGCGCAAGTCCGGGTGATCAAACAGGGCTCGGCCGGTGTCCTCGATGACAGCAATGGCGCGATCGCGCAGGGCCGCAGCATGGAGCCGGACGATCGCCCGCGTGCGCGCCAGGATGACGATGTCGCGCGGTTCCACAGCCTGCTCCGCCATCAGCTGGACGATCCGCTGGCTGACCACCCGCGCCTCACGTTCGTACAGGCCAAGCTCGGCTGCATCCAGTCCATCGGGCTCGAGATCTGCAGCACCTTCGGCTGTTGATCCGTTCAAGGGAGTACCGTCACGCTGTAAAGAAACATCTTCTCCCAACCCGGAAGGCCCTGCCTCGAGGACCTCCCCCTGCTGCACCAGGCAGAGTTCGACCGGTACCGTTCCAAGATCATCACGGTGTGGTACGAGTCCATGACCATCCGAATAATCTATCTCTCCTGCCTCGGGCGACATCAGCTGGGCAAAGACTTCATTAACTGCGCCAAGCACGCCAGGGACACTGCGGAAGTTCCGGTTGAGTGTGATGAGACTGCCCGTGCCAGCCTGACGGTACCGGTCAAAGCGGCTGATGAAAATGCCAGGGCGGGCATGGCGGAAGCGGTAGATGCTCTGCTTGACGTCACCGACCATGAACACATTGTCCCGGGCGATGGCCTGCAGGATGGCCTCCTGGATGCTGCTTGTATCCTGGTATTCATCAATGTAGATCTCCTGGCAGCGCTGGTGGTAATAATCAGCAGCCTCTGGCTGGCGCAGGATGCCCAGGGCCAGATGCTCAAAATCTCCAAAATCGACCAGCCGCTGCTCGCGCTTGCGTTCACGGTAGCGTTCATCGAGCTCCAGGACCAGATCAAACAACTGTCCAATGGCGGGCAACATGGAACGGATCTCCTGCTCAATCTGATTGGTGGTGCGATTGAACAGGCAGATGGTGTCAAACAGGAAGTGCTGGCGATAGGTGTCCGTCCGGCACTGTCCGGTCAGGCAGTGGATCGATTCTGCCAGATTCTGGCGCAGGAGCTCGAGAATCCTCGCCTTGCCGGGATCCTTGCCCCCCGCGCGGGGCAGGTCGAGGTCATCCAGTTCCCGGGCCAGTACGACCAGTTCATCCCAGTCCGGCTGATCGTGTGCAAGTTTGGCCGCAATCTGCAAAAGACCCGCATCGATCCGCCGGAACTGGTCATGATAGGCCTGGTTGCGCACCGGATCCTTGATCAGGGACACGCCGCTGGCAAGGAGCTCGCGCAATTCCGGCAAAGACTGGACTGCCTGGCCCAGCAGCACACGCACCTGTGCCATCAGGACTGCAGCATGGCGGCTGGCAGAAAAATCGCGGGAAGCCTCTGCCAGGTCCTGTTGATACCTCGCCATCTCAGACCGGTAATCCGGCAGGCTGCGCACATACTGGTAGAGTCGGATCACCTGCTGGCGCAGTGGTTCGTCACTACGGCTGTTGCTGTAGCTGTCGACGAGATGATAGAACGCCTCTTGCCAGGCAGGCGCTTCACCTTCTGGCGCCAAATCGATGGTTTCATACCGATGGTTCAGGACATCGTCGAGGGTTTCCCTGAGCAGCAAGTCTGCCACCTGCGGATCCGGGACCGAAAAGCCCGGTTCGACCTGGAGCTGGCCCGCGCCATCGACGGCGAGATGGCTGAAATTGCGGATCACCGTCAGACAGAACGCATGGATCGTTGAAATGGCAGCGCTGGACAGCAGCGTCTGCTGGCGGCCCAGATAGCGCCGTTTCTGGAGATCCGTCTGGGAAGCCCGGGCCTGCTCGAGCTTGGCAGCGATCTTTTCTTTCATCTGGCGCGCAGCAGCTTCCGTAAAGGTCATGACCAGCACAGACTGGATGTCCAGCTCACCCCGGACAATCCGCTGCACAATCCGTTCCGTCATGACGGCAGTCTTGCCCGAACCGGCAGCAGCCGATACCAGCAAATCGGACACAGGGGCCTGGACAACTGCTTGTTGGTCTTCAGTCAGCTGCATGTCCACCTCCAGCATCGTCCGGGTACTGCTTAGCCAGGCGAGCCATGAAATCCTCTTTGCTGCTCAGTCTGGCCTGATCGTTCGTCTTGGCGCGTCCCAGCGGTGCAAATCGCTGGCAAGGATCCTTTTTCTGGTCAAAACCGCAGACACTCTGGAAAGCACACCAGACACAGGGCAGGTCTGATTTGGGGAGCTGGCTCGGCTGGGCCGAAAACTCACCCCGGACCATACCGGTTGCCCAGTGCCGGATCTTTTCCTGCACATGGGCCTGGAGACGGATGAGCTGGTCTGCCGGCAGATCCAGGCTTTGCAGCGCGAAACGCCGGTCCAGTTCACGGATGACATCACCAGGGTCCAGCTGTTCTTCAGGTGACTGGCGCACAATCGGCTGGTCAAACCGGAAGTAGCAGGCATCAGCTGCCAGCTGCTCTGGATGGCTCTGCTGGAAAGCAGCCAGATAAGCAGGCAATTGCAGGTGCAGGCCGTGATACAGGGCATCGTACTCGATCTTCTGGTTGCCAGATTTGTAATCGATGATGCGAAACTGGCGCTGCCCGTCGCTCTCCTGCCAGTCGACTCGGTCGACTTTGCCATTGAGCTGGATGGAACGGCCATTTGGGAGATCCAGGCTGAGAGCATTGCCGCGGCCAGGCTCGAACACCCACTCAAACAAAGCCGGAGTGAAACGCTCACTGAGCAGCTGGCGCAGCAGGGCAGCAAGTGACGTGCGAGCGACACCCTCGAGGCGACGCCCCACCGAAGCCCGAAGCCCGGGCGCAAAAAACAGGCCCACGCGTTTATCCCCGCGCAATTCCGCCATGATCTGGCGCAGGGCGCCATCAAGGCCGCCCGCAAGCCATGCCTCGATCCGTTCTTTCCTGGCCGGCTCATCAGGCAGGCTTTTCAACTCTTGTTGCAGCACATTCAGGCTTCTTTCCGCCAGGGCATGCAGGAAGATCCCACTGTCGGTCGCCTGTGGTTCGTAAATATCCCGTTCACGCAACATCATTCCATGCGCCGCCAGATGGGAAAAAGGACAGGCGGCGTATTTTTCCAACTGGGAGACACTCAGTTGCAAGGTGGACCCAAAGCGTGCCTCAACCAGCTGTGGTTCGATCTGGAGCTGGCGTGCATCCGGCTGACCCAGGCGAGCCAATGCCAGGTCCAGGGGGTATCCCAGTTGATGCAAAGCCCATACCAGAGGCCGATAGGGTGCCAGGGTATGGGGCCATGTGGCCAGCGACTGGTGCATCAGGAGGATCAAGGTATTTTGCGCCATCTCAGGTGAATATAGGCGGACATCCGCCGCGTCCATCTGATCAGACAGCAGAAGCGGTGTCAGACCGCTCCACTCGCGCAGGCGCTGGATATAAGGCGAAGGGTCCTGGGTCGGGGCCATGATGACCAGATGGTCCGTTGGCAAGGTCAACAGTCCGAATATCAGGGCTGCATCAGCAAAAACCTGGTCGCGGGCATGACTGGGCAGAACTTGTCCCAGCAGATTGGACAGATTCTGCCGGTCACTGTCCTTGAGCAGACCTTCCGGGGGAGTCCCCGGGGGGAAAACACTGGCACGGGCATTGTACAGAAACAAGATCCGGCCACTGCGCTGTCGTGCATGGGCCAGATTGCCAATCGCAACCTGGTCGAGCGCCGTCGGCAGGACGCCACTGTCGGCATTGTCCAGCCCCGCTGCAATCAGGTCCCGGAACGTTTTCAGATCCATGGGCGCCTGGCCGGCAAACCGGACCAGCTGGGCCAGGACATCGACCAGGGCATTCCAGGATTTGGCGATGGCCAGGGCACCTTCGCTGTCATTTTCCTGGTGCAGGCGCAAGACCAGCTGGGACGTGCGTTGTTTCAGGTCTGTCGCCTCGAGATAGCCAGTCAGGGCCGATACCCGTTCCAGGCCTGACTGGGCCATTCGCATCTGGTCTGTCAAATCGCGAACCGGCAGCAAGATCGTCTGGCGGAAAATATCCACAACCGGAGGTTCCTCGGTCTGAGGCTCGAGCAATCGCTCGAGATGGAACAGGCCCCGGGCCAGGACATGGTTTTCAAATTCATCCACTTGCCTCTGGTCTTCCATCAAAAGCCCGGCCCGCAAGGCACGCATGACCGGGAGACGGCCAAAGCCCTGGCTGGACAGGTCGAGCACGGCCAGGATGGTGCGCATCAGGGCCGTTCCGGCCAGCGACCGGACCTGGTCGAGGAACAATGGGATTTTGCCGGCAGTGAACGCAGCCTTGAGGCGTGGCAGATCCTGGGCCGGATCGCAGACCGCGACAACCAGGTCGCGGTAGCGGTAGCCTTCTTCCCTGACCAGACGGCGGATTTCTCCGGCTAGCCAGGTCGCCTGGTCATCAGGCTGGGCGGCGAGGACCACTCTGAGAAAAGCTTTTCCTGTCGAACCGGGCGCTGCATGGGGATCAACCGTTTCTGCCGACTGCCCTGTCTGGCTGGCCAGAGGATTTGAGCTGGCGGAACCGGCTGGTGCTGTCCAATCGGCAGGCGCCCCCAGGTAATGGGCCAGGCTGGCGACGTCAGATCCCCAATCCGGTTCGATCCGGACCGCGCGTCCAGTCCGGTAGCGCTGCTGCAGCTGGTACGCGGTGCGCCGTCCGGGCAGGAACAGATCCGGACCCTGCTCGACCGCCCACTCATCGGCAGGAATACAATCACTGAGCACCGTGATGGTGACCTGTTCGCAAAGCCGGACCAGCTGGTCCAGGACTGCCGCTTCCTGCGGTGTGAAATTTCGCAGTTCACCAAAACCGGCGACCCAGACCGACGTACGGCCCAGCCAGCCTAACCGGATCCGGGCTGGTCCCTGTGCCTGGGAGAGCAGCTCCTGGAGATGGTCCAGCTCGGTTTCCGGATCATGGAACCCCATGTCTTGCACAGCCTGGCCATAGCGGTCCAAAAGCAAGGCCAGATCACTGACTTTCCCCTGCAGGGACGTGTCCCCGATTTGTTCGACCAGGGCAGAAAGCGCATCAGCGTCAATCTGGTATCGGCGCAAATCCCCCAGGACTGCCATGATCTGGCGGATGAAGCCCGGCTTGTCAGCCAGCCGGGCATAGGAACGCAGTTCGCTGCGGGCTTCAGTCAGCAAACGGTACAGGAGCATGGCCTGGCCGGTCTTGTCCAGCAGTGGGCCGGCCATCTGGCCAGCCTCACCCTTCAATCGGGCTGACAGACGCCGGAAACTCAAAACCTCCGCCATGAGCAGACTGGTGGATCCAGACTGCCGGAGGTAGGCTTGCTCGAAATCCAGCTTGGCTTGCTCCGGCACCAGGATGATCGCCCGCTTATCCGGCCATTGCCCCGTGTAGTCGAAAACCTCGCGCAGGCACTGTGTCCTCAGCGCACTCGACTGGATGCCGTAGAGGAGGCGGATGGTCATGAATCAGGCTGAATCTGGCTGTCGCGCTGCAAGCAGTCGCTGAGCACCTGATGCACGTGCGGCAGGCTGCGCTTCGGCGCCACCGGGCGGCCATCGTGCAGGAAAGCATGATGGGACTCTCCCCGGCACAGCAGCTGGCCATCCCGCATGACCTGGTAGGCAATGGTCAGGCGGACTCCGTTGTAAGCTGCGACCCAGGCCCGGACAGCGATTGTATCATCGTAGCGGGCACTTTGCAGGTAGTCACACTGGATGCCAATCACAGGACTCATGGTCCCACTCTGTTCCAGTTCGCGGTAGGGCAATCCGACCGCTCTCAGGTAGTCGGTCCGGGCCACCTCAAACCAGCGGATGTAATTGGAGTGGTGGACAATACCCATCGCATCCGTCTCATAGTAGCGGACCTTGAGCGTCACGGTGTGACCGGGCAACCGGGAGTCAACTTGTTTTTCCATTGCTGTGCCTCTTTTGTGTGACTGGAATTCTACAATTTTACCAATATCTGTGGTATCCTGCAAACGAAGGAACCTTGATAACAGGGCCTTTTACCGGAGGTTTACACGTTGAACACAGACCATTCGCCATCAGACAAACAGGCTGGAATGCCTGCTCATCCCGCTCCTGCAGCAGCGATTTCCGAGTCTGAGGAGAGCCGTTATCCGATCCGCCGTGGTGTGATCGGCAACCTGGGCTTTTACGGCGGACTTTTCATCACCCGCCTGATCGTCCGTTTGCGGGCCAGAGGCACCGAGAACATCCCCACCCAGATCCCGTATGTCATTGCAGCCAACCACCAGACCTACGTCGACGGGATGCTGATCAGCGCCTTCCTGCCCAAAGCCCACTTCAAAAAGCTGGCCAGCCTGACGGCCAAGGATCTCGAGGACCAGCATGGCTTGTTCGGCAAACTGATCGTCAGAGTCGGCCGCGGCATTGCCGTTGACCGCTTTGGCAACCCCATCCGCGGCCTGATCATCGCAAAGAAAAAAGTCGAGGAGGGCAATATCCTGCTCGTCCACCCGGAAGGCACGCGCTCGCCCACCGGCGAGCTCGGTGAAATGAAAGACGGTGCCGCCTACATCGCACTCAAAAGCAAAGTCCCCCTGCTGCCGGTCTTCATTGAGGGTGGCTACGAGGTTTTCAGCCGCCACATGAAATGGCCCAACCCGATCGACCGCAAAACCGGCAAGCGCCGGGAAGTGACCGTCGTCTTTGGCAAACCACTCGATCCCAGGGAATTCAAAAACGCCAAGGAAATGACCCAGGCACTGGTTTCATGGATGGAGACCCAAGCACAGTCCTACCGCCGTATGCGCGGGCTGGCAGCAACCTGAGCCATAGAACCCGAGACTAGAAAAATGCAAACCGGATCGCAGCAGGCTGTACGTTAAACGTGATGTCCGTTGCCTCGAACAACTCCCCATCGATATTGCCCAGCAGGACCTGGCCTGGCCTGGCCCAGATCTGGCCCGAACGGATCTTCTGGCTGTGAACCGCAGGGTCGCCCAAGTGGCGGCCCTGTTTGTATTTCGGGATCAGGCCCAGAATGCGTGGCAAAGACAGAGGATCAACCTGGACCCATTCGATCTTGCCGTCCTCTACGCTAGCCCTGGGGGCTGGATTGAATCCACCGCCGTAGTAGCGTCCGTTGCACAGAGCGGCCAGGATGTAGCGGACATTTTGCCTCGGACCACCGTCCAGGGCACAACTGAAAGAAAAAGTCCGGTGTCCCAAAAGGCCGATGACAATGGCGAGCGGGTAGCTCAGCCGCCCCAAGCAGCGCAGCCGGCGGTTGATGGCTATCATCAGGCTCTGGACCCGGGTATCAAAGCCGAATGATGTGATATTGAGGCACATCCGGCCATTGACCTCCAGAAGGTCGATCGGGCGGATCTCGGGCCGGGCAATCCGGCCAAGCAGCTGGTCGAGGTCGATACTGGAGAGAAAGGCACGGGCAAAATCATTCCCGGTGCCAAGGGGTATTATAGCCAGGGCGGCATCTGTCCCCAGCAAGGCCTGGGCGATTTCATGGGCGGTCCCGTCACCCCCACAGGCTACTACGATAGCCTGTGCACCGTGGCGCAGGGCAAACGCTGCAGCCAGTTCTGCGCCGTGGCCGGCCCGTTCCGTCCGCCGGATCTCGCACGCATGCGGGCTGCCAGCATAGGAAACAGCAGCCGCCAGCTTGTCTTCCAGGCCAGACCGTTTCGGCTGGCCTGCTGCCGGATTGATCAGGAAAAGGTAGTGATAACCGGACACCACACCGTCACTCGGCCGGACTGGCTGCCAGAATATAGTGGACAGCGTCATTGACGGTGCGGATCTTGTCCAGGTCGGAGTCGGATATCTTGAGATCGAATGCTTCCTCGAGGTCGATGACGATTTCATACATGGCCAGGGAGTCCAGGTTGAGGTCGCGGATCAATTCTGTCTCACCGGCAATCTGGTCCATGGGGACCCCAGCGATGGTCGCGACAGTTTCTGCAACTTGTGAAAAAACCAGTTCCCGGCGAGTGGCAGTCATGGCTCATCCTCCGTACCATCTGACAGAACATAGCGCTCATACTGTTCCTTGACGATGAGATCGATCTGGCGCAATGTTTTGAGCAGGATCTCGCGCCCATCCAGATCCAGCGGGCTGACGAGGCGGTCTACCAGCAGTTTGTGAAACTTGTTATGCATGCGGAAAGCCAGCTTGCCCTTGCGAGTCAGGCCGACCCGGACGACACGCCGGTCATTGGGATCACGGTGCCGTTCCACATAGCCCTTGCGGACCAGGCGGTCAATCGCCACCGTCAAGGTTCCGGTTGTCACACCCAGTGTCGCTGCTGTCTCGCTCATGGTGCGCCGTTCATAGGGTCCGATGCTTTCCAGTGCATGCATTTCGGCCACTGAAATATCGCTGAAATTACCCCGGCGCAGGGCCTTTTCTTCTGTAACCAGGATCTTGTCAAAAATATCCAGCAGCAGGTCATTGATAGTCTGGTCAAATTCGTTCATCACATGTTGGCCTGGCGCCTGGCACCTCCTGCTTCATTAGGTTTCCATTTTACCGCTTGTTGATTTCCCGCTGCAAGGGGTGGAACAGCGCTGGCCGGACCCGGGCCTTGATCTGGATTCCGGCTTCGGTGTACTCAATCGATTCGATCTTGCCCTGCTGTTCGATCCGGCTGATCCAGCCCGCCTTGTCGTAGGGCAAGACCAGGTCCACCGGGATGAACTGCTCGGCTGCCAGCCGGGCGATCGCTGTGATAAGGTCCGGAAGACCTTCACCCGTCCGGGCACTGACCATCTGGGTCTCTTCCTTGCTGGTGAGCCCATGCAGGCCCGACCGTTCAAAGGGTCCGAGCAGGTCGATCTTGTTCAGGACGGTCAGGCGCGGCTTGCCACCCGCACCCAACTCATTCAGAAGCTGGTCTACCACATCGCGCTGGATCTCTGCCTGCGGATCCGAAGCATCCAGGACATGGACGATCGCATCAGCCTGGGTCACTTCTTCCAGTGTCGAACGAAAGGCATCTACCAGCTGATGCGGAAGTTTCCGGATGAATCCTACCGTATCAATCAGGATGACTGGCTGCTGGTCCGGCAACACCAGGCGCCGGGCAGCAGGATCCAGGGTGGCAAAAACCTGGTCCAGGGTGAGCAGGTCAGACTGGCACAAGGCATTGATCAAGGTCGACTTGCCAGCATTGGTATAACCGACAACCGCCAGGGTCAGGATGTCCTGGCTCTGGCGCTGCTTGCGGGTCTGGTCGCGCCGGGTGGCAACCTCGGCCAGTGCCCGTTTCAGGGTACTGATGCGCCGGTTGATGTGGCGCCGGTCTGATTCGAGCTGGGATTCACCTGGGCCACGTGTCCCGATGCCACCTCCAAGTCGTGACAGGGCCTGGCCCAGCCCGATCAGGCGGCTGAGGCGATATTGCTGCTGGGCGAGTTCGACCTGGAGCTGGCCTTCCCTGGATTTGGCGCGCTGGGCAAAAATATCCAGGATCAAAAAAGTCCGGTCGATCACTTTCAGTCCGGTCAGATTCTCGATATTGCGGATCTGTGATCCGGACAGCTCATCATCACAGATCAGTGTTGTTGCTCCCAGTGCTTCGGCTGAGCGGGTGATTTCCTCCAGCTTGCCTTTACCCAGGAACGTTGCCGGATCTGGCGCCTGGCGATGCTGCAAGGCCCGCCCTGCAACCATCGCGCCGGCAGCTTCGGCCAGTTCTGCCAGTTCATCGAGAGATCGCTCGGCAAAATCCAGCGCCGCTTCCCCTGATTCAGCTGTAAGTCCGGCGATGATCGCCTTCTCCTGGTCCGTCTCTGGCATGCAGTCCCCTCCTCTATGTTGCACTTCGCAACACCATGTATAATTAACGCTTGAATTGTGATAATTAACCTCACAACCCAGTCTGAAATGCATGAATATCCTGATATAAATGAATCATATCAATTCAATTGAACTGGCTTGCCTTGATCATTGCCAACCCCAGAAAAAAGGTGGAGAAGCTTATGAAAGAGACACCCCATTCCGCACGATCCAGACGGTCTGATTCCCGGCCTGCTTATCTTTCCAATATTTTCATTGGTCTGCTCCTACGTTTGTTCCGGGAAAATCGCAGTTTGACCCAGGAAAGGGTCGCCGAGCTGGCTGGTTGCCACGCCTCGTACCTGAGCATCATCGAAAACGGCAAGGCACAACTCAGTATACGGACTTTTGTCGAGCTCTGCCAAGCCTTGCAGCTGACACCTGCCGATTTATTCATCCTGGCCAGTATGCTGGAAGAGAGCTATCTCAATTCCGACCTGATCCAATCCGGCAAAAACAACCCGGAAAACCCGCTGACTGCCCAGCGCTGGCTGCAGGCAACCATCCGCGAAGGACGTTTGGGCCAACTCGATAAAAAAGGTTGACACCCGTGTATCGTGCTATAATAGGGCCGATCAAACACGAAAGAGTCAAGCCATGCTGCCTATTGTTGTCATCGGAGCCGGTCCGGCCGGTCTGCTCGCAGCCGGTCGTGCTGCCGAATGCGGGGCCGCCGTCCGTCTCCTGGAGAAAAATCATCAGCCCGGGCGCAAGCTCCTGATTACGGGGTCTGGTCGCTGCAACATCACCAGTGCCGTTGACCGGGACACCTTCATCGGGCAATTTTTCGGCCAGGGCCGGTTCCTCTACCCTGCGTTGCAGACGATGTACCGGGAGGAACTGCTCGACTTGCTGGCCAAGTCTGGCGTCCGCTGCCAGGTCGACCACCAGGGCAAATATTTTCCCACCACCAACCAGGCCGGAGATGTCCTCGCTGCCCTACTCCGCTACGGCCAGAAGCAAGGCATGCATCTGGTGACTGACAGCGCGGTCTTGTCCATCGAGAAGAAACCAGATTATTTCGAAATCATGACCAGCCAGGGAACCATCCTGGCCGCGGCTGTCATACTGACGACAGGCGGCATGACCTACCCTGTAACCGGCTCAACTGGTGATGGGTATCGCCTGGCTGCTCACCTCGGGCATGCGATCATTCCGCCCCGGCCAGCCCTTGCACCTCTCATCATCGAGCAGCCCTACATCCGGGAACTGGCTGGTCTGTCATTGCCGGATGTCGAAGTCCGTCTGGTCCAGCCCGGCCAAAAGACAGTCACCCGGCGCGGGGATTTGCTGCTCACACACAAAGGTGTGTCTGGTCCTGTCATCCTGCGACTGTCGCGCGAGCTCAGAGGCTCAGCCAGTCTGCACATCAACCTCCAGCCATCCATGACCAGGCCAGAACTTGCTTCTGCCATCCTGGAACAGTTCGAACATGGCGGACGCCAGCACATCAAGAACTGCCTCGATGGCTTCCTGCCTCACCGGCTGGTCATACCACTGCTGGCTGCTGCAGGTGTCGAGGCAGACCGCATGGCGTCCCAAGCCGGCCGGCGCTGCGCCGAGCAGATCGCCCTGGCGATTTCTGACTGGACACTGACAGTCACAGGCACCCAGGGAATCCACATCGCCATGGTCACTGCCGGTGGCATCGCCCTGCGCGAAATAAATCCCTCCACACTGGAGTCCAGACTTGTTCCCGGGCTCTATTTTGCAGGAGAGATTCTTGACCTCGATGGCGATACCGGTGGATTCAACTTGCAGGCAGCCTGCTCGACCGGATATCTGGCGGGGCAATCAGCCGCGGCGGCTCTGCTCGGCAACCCGGGCAACCAGCGTTAGAGCAGTGGTCTGCTCCTCCGGGGTCAGCAGTTCGGCCATGACATCCGCCAGAACCTGGCGCTGAGCCGGAAAAACCCGCGGGAACGCCATCACGATGGCGTGAATGATCGCCGCTGTCTCGCCCGGTTGGTTGATCCGGAGCAAAAAGGCAATGATGTTCTGGCAGATATCACTGGCTGTTTTTGCCACAACGGCCTCGCCGCTCATCCGGACCATGCCGAGCAGTTTGCTGCCATAGCGCGAATCATCGCGGCAAGCCGAAAGGTAGACCACTGCGGAGTCAAGCAATTCATCAATCAGCAGGCGAGACCGGTCCGGACCAGCCTGTTCGAGCACCTCCTGCCAGATCTTGCGCTCAAAAAACTGGCCAATGTCCCTGGTTGCAGCCTGGGTAGCCCAGCGCGACCGGCTGTTTTGACCGTGAAAGATCAACGTCGTCCACAACTCGACCAGACGATCGCCTTTCTGGCCAGTCTTTTTGTCGATGACTGGAAAGCGGACCGCTTCGAAGGCGCTTTTGACTGTTTCATAATGCTGGTCTGATAGTGAAGCGGGGGCCTTGCCCACCAAAGCTTCAATGTCTGCAGTACGGTCGACCATGGTGCCACAGTTGACACAAAAGACATGCTTTTTGGCTGCATCGGCCTGAAAGGGCTGGCCACAGGCGGGGCAAATGATCCGGATTTCTTCCATATGGGCTCCTTTGGTTGCAAGAAGGACTTGATCTGGCCTTGATTATAGCAGAGGACCCTCAGGAGGGTTCTCTGCCACATGTTTTTCAGCATCTGTTTGTCTGGAGGCAGTGATCTCAGCTCCAGTCTGTTTTGTGTGCAATGTCTTCAACGAAAGAATATGCACTGTAACCGCACTACCGATTACAGTCAGGATGATCCTGACAAATAATGGATCGACAAGAACCATCGATGCGATCAGTGAAGCCCACAGAATCACAACCGCGCCCATTTTGGTCTGGAGTGGTACCGCTTTATGCACCAGGTAATGGTAGATGTACTTGCCCAGGAGGCGATGGTTAATGAGCCATTCATAAAGCCGCCGGGAACTTCTGAGGTAAAAAAAGGCTGCCAGGAGTAAAAACGGAGTGGTGGGCAGAATAGGAACCAGGATCCCGATGGAACCCAACAAAACTGAACCACTGCCCAAGGCCAGGAACAGAATGCGCTTCAGACGGCTATTGGCGGTTTTTTCTTGCTTTGTCATGAAGTACAGGATAAAGCAGATCTTCTGCCCTGTCGAGGCAAATGGTTACCAATCTGCTTCAAGCTGTCTCAAGGCACTTCATGGTGCCTTGAAACAAGCACCCTCAAGCCATCAAGCGGGGAATAACATCAGGGCATAAGTCGTCTGGTAGTCATCCCGTTCTTCTTCTGGTGCTATGGTAAGCTGGACCGTGTATTTCCCCAGTGTGCCAAAAACCGTATAGGCTTGATCAACGGTTGATTCAGCCGTGATCTGGCCGTCAGCCATGATGTCTTTATAAAACTCAACCAATTTTTCCGGGTCATCTTTGGAATGGGCTATGATCGTGAAGCCCTTGTCCATGCTCACGACACTTTCGACATAACTGCCGGGGTAGACCGGCAGAACGTCTGACGGATAATCTGCCGGCAAGTCGACACTTTTGTCATCGGTACTGATGTCCATGTCTACGGATTCGCCGGTCGCGTCTTCCTTTTCTGCCTCGGTCTCTACCGCTTCCTTGGCTGTTTCTGTCGGGGCAGGTTCGGCTGCAGCTGTTGTTTGCTGAGCTGCAGGTGCGGTTTCCTGTGTTTTACCTGAACCACAGGAAGCCATCGTCAGCAGCAGTGATCCAATCAGGACAATGAGCAAGAGTTTTGCCATGCGATTTTTCATGATCAATTCCTCCCTAAATGGTTTGATGGTCCAATAAGATCCGCTGGCCATCTTGATAATGGCGGATGGCAAAGACAAGAAACGGGGACAGACTGAAGAGAATAGAAAGAACCAGAAACAGGACACTGTTCGCGGGCTGGCAGGATTTGTACAACTTGAAATGGGCAATATACCAGATGATGGTGAACGGCAGGCCAGCCAGCAACGTCAGGAGCAGTGGAATGAGAAATGCAAGGTGGGTGCTGTTGTCCGGGTAACCGCCATCCAGGACCATCATCATGACTGTCAGAGTCGGGGTCAATGCCATCAAGAACAGACTCAATCCCAGAAGCCAGTACCTGAGTTTTCCATCTGTCCCCTTATGACGTTGGTCATGGGCATCCGCCACGGCACCCGTGATGTAAGCCTGGCCGATGAAAGGCACCCAGGCGAGGCCAGCCATCTGGATCTGGAGATGCCGGGCAATGGTCATCAGCCCGATGCTGTTCAAGATATACGTCAGAAGTCCAATCGCTCCAACAATCAGGAGATAGGCGGCCAGGAAGATCAGCCAGTTCATGTTTGCTTCCTCCGGTGCGTGTGCGCTGCTGATGGTTTGCTGCCTTAATTATAAGCGATCTTTGAGATGAAATGTCACACCTATCATGCAAGGATCCATAAATTGAAAAAGTCCCGCGACCTCACAGTCGCAGGACTTCTGTCTTGGTGGGTAGTAGAGGACTCGAACCTCCGACCCCTTGCATGTCAAGCAAGTACTCTAACCAGCTGAGCTAACCACCCAAGCGCCTGATTATAATATTACACAGGCAGGTTGATGTCAACAGGTATTTTTTCTCGAGACCGGGTGGGACCGGGTGGATCAAATGTATGTTTCAACTTTCCGGAGTGGATTCCAGTACAGCTACGCCGCCAGGCAGGATGTTGATGGTTTCCCGGCTGCTGGCGAGTGTGCGCTCCCTCAGGAGAACGCCATCCTTGTCATAGCCGGTCAGAAGCAGGCCTTTTGCATCCAGGGATCCTGTGATCCGGATAGATTTGGGGGTGGTTGCCAGATTGGCGAGCAGGATTTTTCTGCCGTAAGGGCTGGTAAAAGCGTAGGCCTTGACATCACTGTCCGGGCTGCTTGCCTCAAGCAGGCGGCTATCCTGGGGCAATGCCAGCAGTCGGGCTGCGATGGCGTCTTGCGGGCGGTAGTCTTTGTCCCATGGCTCACGGAGGTCGAGATTGACCAATCCGGCACTGTTACCAAGCTCCTCCAACTGCAATTGGACCAGGTCCGCCAAGGTCGGCTGCAGCCCTTCAAAGCCATGCAAACTGGCTACGCTGATGATTTCATGCCAGCCCTGGCTAGTTTGGGCCGGATTGCGCGGCATCTGGTCAAAATAGGCTGCCACTGCAGGCTGGATGCCATTCTGGTTCGTTCCCTGGTACAGTCCAATGACCTGGGAGCTGTGATAATCAGCTGAGGAACGCCAGACGCCATCAGAATAGGACATGCCATCAATCAGGATGAGCTTGTTTTTAAGAAGATTGTAGTAGGGAGATTGACGAAACACCTCAATCATCCAGTCGACCCAACCGGTCCGCATGGCATCTGTCTGCAGCTGGGATTGTGTATCGGAAAACTCGATATACATGCGTTCAATGGATTCGATCCAGGGCAGAATTTCCCCCTGGTTCATCCTCAGATGGCCATAGGGGGAAGTGATTGGCCCAGACAAATATTCAACCAGCCCCAGCAATTCCGTCTCTCCCATGCCGGGCTGGATCACGAACCATGGACTGCTACCAGCCTCGCGAGCCAGTTCCAGCGCAGGCGCGAGCGACTGGGAGCCTTCGTATGTCCATTCATCATCCTGGTAGACGGGGGCTTCGTTACCGGCGGATTTGGCCCACTGGAACGATGGCTGGTGGGCTGAACCGAGTGGCAAGTAGGCCAGGCGCAGAACCGGGGGCTGGATGGACCTGATGCTTTCATTCAGGGAAGCATCCAGGCCATTGAGACTCAGGCCAGGCTGGCCCCAATAGACTTTGTCCAGCCATAATTCGCCCACTCCTGAGAAACTGACGTTGAACCGGACCGAATCTGCATTCATGATCACACTTTTCGGAACAACGAACGTATGGGTGTATTTTTTCCAGGTCGATCCAACATGATTGATCGTGGTGCCGATCGGCTGGAAGTCGCCTGACAACCAGATCCGTACTGTTGCATCCTGGATCTGTTCCTGGCGCATCCACAATTCGATTGTGTAGATATCGCTCCCTTGGCGTCGCATCAGCGCGTTTGGATCGATGGTCTGAGAGAGGATAACGGAATCCGTTTCAGTTGCCGTGTCAGGCGCGGCCAAGTGCATCGAAGCCAGTCCGCTTTCATCAGGCACGGACAGCACGGTCCGCTCGGATGTCTTGGCACCGAAAATCTCCCAGCTGTCCGGCGTCCGGATCTCCTGGCTGGTTAATTCCAGAAAAAGTAGGTCGCCCGCTGTAAAAGTACCTGCAACCAAGGGCTGGCTGAGCGTGATTTCGATCACCAGGGGGGCAATGCCAATCTGGCCAGAAGCGTCCGAACTGACGATCTGGCGGTTACCAAGGACATCGAGGCGGCGGCTGTCCAGTCCAGGATCAATGTCGGATTCGGACCAGGTCTGGCCGCCATCGCTGGAATAGTAGAACCGGTTGTCGCGGCCGAGAACGATCACTTGGTTGCGAGAGAGCAAATGCAGATCCGCAGTCGCAACAGCCGGACTGGTTTTGGCTGGATTAAACTGCAGGCCATTCTCACTGAAGGCAATCTGGCCGTTTTCCCCGCCCAGGGCAAACACACCATCAGCATACGCAAGGGCTCGCCAGAATTGGCCACCCACAGCAGGATGATCGACCGTCCGCCAAAAAGTGCCATTTGACGAACGCAAGATGGAGCCATCTTCAGCAAGGGCCAGGAACAGGCCGTTGCCATAAGCTAGATCGATCAGGTTCGACTGGGTCGGCGACAAAGCTGGGGCGAGAGTCTGTGCCGTTCCGGCCAGAATGGTTCCGCCTTCTCCGACCGCAACCACCAGTCCTTCTTCACTGGCAGCAACGGCACGCAAAGGGGATGGGCCAGCGTCAATCCAAGGTTGCCATACTTGCCCATCCTGGGAGTAGATCAGCTCACCGCTGCTGCTTGCGACCAGAAACCCCTTGTTGACCACAGTCACATCCGTCAGGTCCGCACGAGTGCCAGCATCCACCACATCTGGCTGAGTTTGGGATAACCCGCGCAAGACCAGTCCTGACTGACCAACGGCAATGGACACCTCTCCATTGTCGGCAAATCCAAGGATTTCCCGGCCCGGCGGCAGGTCAGCGGGCAGTTGGAGCAACTGGAAAGGCCCGATGCGATTGCTGTGATAGGACAAAACGGTTGCTGTTTTTTTTAAAGACAGGCCATCGGCGTTATTGGACAAGACTCGAGCCGAAGCACCTGCAAAAAAACCATCGCCATAAAAGGTTGGGTCCAGCAGGGGATCCACAACCGTGATCGTTTGTTCGTCGCCTTCGTAGACTGTCAGGATTTTCCTGTAGGCAACGGGCTCGAACGAGGCATCCTTCAGGATGTTGTCAGAAGACGCATGCTCCAAATTGATCCCAGTGCCCAGAATATCCGTCTGCCGGCCAGACTCATCGATGGAGACCCAGATGATGTCTTCGGGGCCTGTCAGCCAGACTGCCACTAGAGAAAGGATGGCAGCCACCGCAGCGGTGATGAGCACAGACAAGGCCAGGACGACAAACGTCCGTTTCTTGATGCGGTAACCGATCTGGCGGCGAAGAAAACGCAGCATGATTAACCTCGCTCGTGCTGATGGCGATGATAGGAGATCACTCCTATGCTGATGACAGCACAAGCGACTTCAAACCAGACCACAGCCTGGCTGAGGCTTTCCTGGCCGCTGAGCAGCGCCGGGACAACACTGCCCAGGAAATTGAACACCACATGCATCAGGACAGGCACCCAGAACGAACGTGTCACAGCATACATCGCCCCCAGAGCCAAAGCCGGTATAAAGACATAGATGACCTGGACGGCCTGCATGTGGAATAACGCAAACAGGACTGCCTGGGTAACGACAGCCAGCCATTCCGGCATGGCCCGGCGCAACTCACCTTGGATAATGCCGCGGAAAAGGAGTTCTTCACTGAGAGGCGCAAGGAACGTGATGCCGGCGATCAACCAACCATAGCCAAGTGCAGGTGAAAAAGCCTCGGCCTGTTCCAGATAGTCCGTCATCAGGCGTTCTACAGCCGGAACAGAATCGCCCAGAATCATCAGCCCCGAGAAAAGCAGGTTCGTCACGCCTAACAGGCCGATCGAAAAAACCAGGGCTGGCAGAAGGTATTTTTTGTCCGGTTTTTTCAGCCAGATGGCATCCCGCTGGTTCAGGCGCCGGAAAAAAAGGATCAGGCTGTACAACGGAATCAGGATCAGCCCGTAGAGAACAGAAATCCGGGGATAGTCCTTCAAGATGAGATCCTGGATGTCCAGCACTTCCGGAACAGCTGCAGGATCCTGCCAGCCCAAAAGCGAGCTCAGCCATGGGTAGGATTGGGCATAGAGATTGGCGACGATATCGATCACCAGCAGGTGGACCAGTATCATGCTCAGCGGAACAATCATAGTCCTGAGCCGAAACTCGCGTTTCATCTTGGGCGCCCCCTGGTTATATCCAGGATACTCAGGCGTTGCCATGTGTCAGGACGACCTCGTATTTGTGGATCAGGCGGCTCGGGCCATAAGAGAGCTTGGCTTTCCTCAGGCCTGGGATCCCCAGGTCTTCTTCCCGGTTGACCCACTCGATATCCGGCAAGATTTCATCGAGCGTGAATTTGTTGATCGCTGCATACAGGCCGGTGTATTCGGCCTTGGCTTTCTCGACATGAATGACACCAGTCCGGTTGTAAGGTTCGGAAGCAATGGAAAACGCCACCAGCTTGCCGTTGATCCGGATCGCACCGCCTCTGAGACGGAGCTCGTCGTAATGATCGAGCAGCATCTTGACCGGGCGATAATCACTTTTGGTGATGTCATTGCTGTCGATGCCTTTCTCCTCACACCAGTCCTGGACCAGTTGGAGCGCTTCAGGTGCGTCAGCTTGTGTCAGTGGGGCAAATTGATAATCCGGATAGGTGCGCAGAAAACGGTTCACATGATTGCGCTTGGCATGGAGATCTTTGCCAGAGAGCTGGCGCAGACTCTGGGCATCATAGAGGTAGTCCGAAAACGTACGGTCATAAGCGGTCCGGATCTGGTAGCCCTGCAGATTCTCAAACATAGGGACATAACAATCGTCGATGTAGAGGATCCGGACTGGCCAGCCGAGGCGGCTGAATTCTGGCGCCACAGAGTCGACAATCGTCTGCAGGCGTTTCTGGTCGAGCGGGCCCAGCGGCATGGACATGTGCGGTGTCGTGAACACGCCACCATTGCTGATGAAAAACAGACAACCTGCCAGCTCGACCACCCGGTAGTCAAATCCCTCATGCCAGGACCAGCGCGCATCAAAACTGGCATCGGCCAGTTCAGTCAGGGACTGTTGGCGATGCGCAAGGTAACGGGTGCGGTCAGCAAGGGAAAACAGAGGGTATTGGTCGTCAAACATGATGTCTGGCCTTTCTCAGCCGCCAGCCTCTTCAAAGCGCCGGTAGAAAAAGTCAAAGGCGTCGGCCAGCTCGGTCTTGTTCTTGATCGATTTGAAATATTGCTCACCCGTCACGTGGTGCTCAGCGCGCATGATGACAATTTCCGGATCCTGGTGGTTGCCATCATCCGGTTCGTAATTGTACATGACGACATAGTCACGGCCATTCATCGAGAAGGAATCGATAAAGGCCATGTAATACTCATGGCCATTATCGACATCCACGATGACTGCAAGGACATCATCCTTGGCGACCCGGCTGCGGCTGATCACACCGCGCGAGTCAGGCCGCAAGGAATCAGTTGTCCGATTCGTCGTCCTCGTTTTCATAGTCCTCTTCCTCGCAGAGACGTTCGTATTCGGCATAAACACGATCGTATTCGTCATCTGTCAGGCTGACCAGCCCTTCAGTGCCATCTTCGAGTTCGACGACGCGGGTGATGACCATCTCGGGTTCCTGTTCATCCGTGGTGATCAGGACACAATAGTGATCATCCTCAAAGGCAAAGTCGTCAGCCAGGATAAAGGTGTATTCCTGACCTGTCTCGCCGTCCACCATGGTGATGATGCCATTGCCGTGCTCATGATCATGATCATGGTCGTGGCCGCAGCCGTCACCACAATCCGAATCACAGCCTGCGCAGCCATGACCATCCAACATCAATTCTTCTAACAACATGTGAGTTCCTCCTTGGGGGGATTAAAGTCTTGTTCATAAGATCACAGGACTTGTTGATTATATCACACTCAAATCAGGCTTTGCGTCGGCTCTCCAGGTATTCCTGCAGGATAATTTCCGCCGCCACCTGGTCCACGACAGCCTTTCGTTTCTGGCCACGAATGCCCGTCTCACGCAGCACCCGGCTGGCCAGCACGGTCGTATAACGTTCATCGCGGTACAGAACAGGACGACCGGTCCGGGTAGCGAGTTCCTCTCCCATGGCTCTGGCTTTGGTTTCAGATTCGCTGGCCTTGCCATCCGTGCGGCGCGGCAGGCCCATGATCACCGTGGTGATCTGGAGATCCTCGATCAGGGCTGACAGCCGGTCCAGCGCCCAACTCCAATCAAGGCCATTCCAGTTGATGGTTTCGAGGCCACGGGCCGTGATGCCAAGCAGATCGCTGACAGCAGTCCCGATCCTGGCATCGCCATAGTCAATGGCCATGTATCGCTCTGGTTTCGTGCTTGTCATAGTCTATCCTTTCTTATGCCCTGCTGTCCGTAGCCTGGGTGACCAGCCAGGCCAGTTCAAACCACCTTGAGAACGAAATCGCGACAGGCGTAGGCACAGTATCCGCACAAAACACAGCGGTCTGGATCAACCTTGACTTTGCCATCAGCTTCAGACAGGGACAGCGCCTTTGCGGCGCAATGGTCGATGCAAGCGCCACACCCGGTACACCAGTCGGATACAACCAGGCGGCGCGAACGGCTGCGTGTGGCAGCGAGGTCGCCTGGATCAACTGCCAGGCCGGAGAACAGGGCGATATTCATGTCAATTTCAGCTTCACTCTGCATGCCGACTGCGTAGGCAGCCATCTGGTCCTGCGCCAGGGCAAAGGCCAGGGCGGTGTCAAACTCGTGGAGGAAATGGCCGCCACCCAGCATTTTCATGCCATACAGGCCCAAGCCGGCATCTGCTGCTGCGCGGGTTGCCAGGACCATCTCCTCGGCCGTGCCATCAATCAGGCCCAGGCCTCGCCAATTCAGCAGGGGGTGGATGACATCCGCCTCGCGGTACAAGCCAATGTCCAAATCGCGCCAGAGCGCATCAGCATGGCCTTGTCTGGCCTGGGTCAAGGCCTGGACTGGTTCGACGGCATGGGTGGAGATGCCGATGGCCCGGATCAGGCCTTTCTCTTTCTGTTCGTGGAAATAGGCAAACGCCTCGCGATGTCCATCCAAGGTCAGGGTGGACTCCTGCTCGTGGAGCAGGAATAGATCGATCACATCGAGATCCATGGCCAGACGCGCCTGGTCAAAACTGCGCCGGGCCGTTTCCCGATCGTAGGCATAGCATTTACTGGCGACGATTGGGGGCGTTGCGACGGTGCGCAAGGCAGCGCGAATGTGGGGGTACGTCTCATAGAGTTCGGCTGTGTCGACAAAATTGACACCCCGGGCAAAGGCATGGGCGAGGAGCTCCCCGCCACGCTCCGGGGTCAGGTTGGCCTGGGCTGGTCCCAAGGTCAGAGAACCATAGCAGAGCCGGGAAACCTCGATCCCGGTCTGGCCTAAAAGGCGTCTGGGCAAGCTCATTCGAGCGTTTTGATGTACTCGCTCAGGATCACCTCGAGCATCTCATCCCGCTCCATGCGGCGGATCACGGCCCGGGCACCATTGTGGTTGGTGATGTAAGTCGGATCACCAGACATGAAATAGCCCACCAGCTGGTTGACCGGGTTGTACCCTTTCTGACGCAGGGCCTGGAGTACCTGGGACATGATCTCACGCACCTCAAGTGAATGGTCAGCCCCAAATTCAAAACGGGTCGTTTCACCTTTTTCCACGTGGCAAGCACCTCATCTTTCTGTCGCAACCTGCAGGCCATGCACCGGTCATCCATCCGATGAATGGCCAATGACCGAGCCTGGGAAGTCTCTTTATCTTAACATGATCAGGCAGGGTTTGCATCCGTACCGTAGAGAAATTGCCCGTCTGCACGGACAGGCCGGACCTTGACAAACTGGCCCGGCTTGAGGCCTTGCGCAGGCTCGATCCGCACCGGGACATAGGCAGCGGTATAGCCTTCAGCCTGTCCCTGATCTGTCACTGTCTCAACCAGCACCGATTGGAGCTGGCCCAGCTGGCGCTGGTGGAAAGCAGCGGCCATGTGTTCCGCCAATTCCTGCAAGGTGCGGCTGCGTCCGGCACTGGCAGCAGCCGGTATCTGGCCGGACATATTGGCTGCCAGTGTCCCCTGGCGCGGCGAATAGCGGAACACATGCATGCGGGCAAACCCAATCTCCTGGCAAAACTGGAGTGTCTCTGCAAATTCCGCATCCGTTTCACCGGGAAAGCCAACGATCACATCCGTTGTCAGGCTGGCATCCGGGAAAGCCTCCCGCAAGGCCTGTGCAACGGAGCGGAACTGGCTGGTGGTGTAGCGGCGGTTCATCCGCTTCAGCACAGTATCGGAGCCGCTTTGTAAGGAGAGGTGGAAATGGGGGCACAGTTTGGGATTGGCCCTGGCTAGCTCGATGAATGCAGGTGTGATTGAAAGAGGTTCCAGCGAACCGAGCCGGATGCGCTCGATCCCGGGAATCTGTGCCAGCTGGGCTGCGAGTGCCACCACGGCATGACTGCCCTCCCCCCGGTCTAAACCATACGAACAGACATGGATGCCCGTCAGGACAATTTCCCGGTAACCAGCCTCGGCCAAAGCCTCGGCCTCGGCCAGGATTGCACGTTCCTCCCGGCTGCGGATCCGGCCTCGAGCCAGCGGGATCGCACAATACGAGCAAAACGAATTGCAGCCATCCTCGATCTTGATGTGTGCCCGGCATTCGGACTGCTGGTCGACAATACCGAGCTCCTCAAACAAGTCTTCGTTCGGGATTTCATCAGTCACTGGTGGTTTTTCAGCGGCCTGTTGCGTCAGATTCGATCCAGACAGCCCAAGGTAATCTAGAACCAGCTCCAGGGCCCGGGATTTGCCGTGTGTTCCAATGACGATGTCAGCATAATTCCTGGCATCGCTCAGCTCGGCATGGCAGCCCATCGCCACGACCACGGCATCCGGAGCCTGACGTTTGGCCCGGCGCAGCATCTGGCGCGATTTACGGTCAGCCTCGCCCGTGACCGTGCAAGTGTTGATGACATAGACATCTGCCTTTTCGTCAAAATCGACACGTTCAAAACCTGCCACAGCAAAGCGCAAGGCTATTGCATCGGTTTCGTAATGGTTGGTTTTGCATCCCAGTGTATGGAAGGCAGCTTTCATGATATAGGATCTCCTCTGGATCGAACCGCCGGGTCCTGTACGTTGATTGACTGGAATCAATTGACAGGTCAGGCCGGTTGAAGCACAATACATTCATGCGTACATTGACGATTCATCTCAAGTCCATCAACGAAGTCAAGGAATTCGTCCGGATCGTGAACGACTTCTCCTATGATGTCGATCTCATCTCAGGCCGTTATATTGTCGATGCGAAATCGATCATGGGGATATTCAGCCTGGACTTGGCCCGGCCGATCGCCCTCGAGATTCACAGCGACACGGCCGAGGATCTGGTCGCACGACTCGAACCGTTCACCCTGACCTGACCGATCCGTCGTCTGACAGCTGTTCCAGGCTTGGACAGGCGTCTGTGGCGGGTTTTGGCTTAGCACCTTACTGGCCAGTCTCATGATAAGACAATCAGGCCATTTTTTACGTTGCCATGGCTATGGTTTCCCATACGGTTCCCGGCGGGATGAAAAAAGAGGGCTGCAGGCCCTCTTTTCTATTGCGATGGGAAGATCTGGACCAGTCCGGGTGTGACCTATGCGCCGCGTCCGGTCATCAGGTAGAGGACCACCGTCAGGACAGCAAAGACAAGGGCGAGGATCGAGGTCAGGCGTTTGAGCAGGGCATCGATGGTACGGCCCTTGCTTTTGCCAAAAAAGGTATCCGCACCGCCGCTGATTGCGCCCAGGCCCTTGGAGTTACCTTCCTGGAAAATAACCAGCATGACGAGGGCAATGCTGACAAGGATATCGATCACAGCGATGACAATAGCGAATGTGTTCATGGTCTACCTCCGGATGTTGGGGCTGCACCTGCCTTGCGAGCGAAAAATGTCTCTTTCAAGGCACACAGTAACCGGTATTTTATCACACGACGGCAAGACAGGCAAGAGACCCTTACTTACGGAAAGTGGTCCTGATAAACTTGGTCGTTTCAGCCACAACAAACGGGATCAATGACAAGGGCAGGATGATCCCCCAGTCTTTGAAGCCGAGTGGTATTGTGTGGAAGATCGGGTCCAGGAACGGGACATAGACAACCACCAGCAAGAGGACCAAGGAAAGGACAATCGCCTTGTTCAGGCTGGCATTGCCGAAAAGCCCCAGTTTCAGCACGGGCTGGTGTTCGGAACGGGCACTGTAGGACCGGAACAGTTCGGCCAGGATCAGGGTGATGAAGGCATAGGTCCGGGCGCCATCAGCCGGCTGTCCATTGGTGTAGCCATAAAGGGACAGTCCGATGTTGAAAGCCGCAAACACAGCGGCAAAGATCGCGATGCTCTGGGTCGTGATTGTGAAAATCATGTCCTTGTTGAGGATCGGTTCATTTTGGCTGCGCGGAGGCTGCTCCATGACATCGGGTTCACCCTTTTCCTGGCCCAGGGCCAGAGCTGGGAAGCTGTCCGTGATCAGGTTGAGCCAGAGCAGCTGGATTGGCAGGAGCGGGACATTGAGCGGACCCAGGATCAGGGTGCTCAGGAAGATGACCAGGATCTCGCCCACATTGCAGGACAAGAGGAAGCCGACAAATTTGCGGATGTTGCTGTAGATGATACGGCCTTCCTTGACTGCCTGCACGATGGTGGCGAAGTTGTCGTCAGTCAGGATCATGTCGGCGGTGCCTTTGGCCACGTCTGTGCCAGTGATGCCCATCGCGACACCGATGTCGGCACTTTTCAAAGCCATGGCATCGTTGACTCCGTCACCGGTCATCGAAGCGATGTGCTGGTTGGCCCGCAGGGCTGAAACAATGCGGACCTTGTGTTCTGGAGAAACCCGGGCATAGACCGAGGTTTTCTCGACTTCCTGGCGCAGGGTCGCATCGTCCATCTCATCGATCTGGTGGCCGGCCAGGACATGGTCCTCAGGTTTTCTCAGCCCGAGATCATTGGCAATGGCAACAGCTGTGTCTTTGTAGTCGCCGGTGATCATGACTGCCCGGATACCGGCATTCTGGCACAGGGCGATGGCGTCGCGGGCTTCCGGACGGGCCGGGTCGATCATGCCCATCAGGCCGACAAAGGTCATGCCGGATTCGGCACCCGTCTGGTCTTCTCCTTCATGGACCCGGTAGGCAAACGCGAGGACGCGCAGAGCAGACTGGGCCATTTCGCTGTTGGCATCCAGAATCTCCTGGCGCATCAGCTCGCTCATCGGCCCGGTCCCATCGACCGTCAAGACTGAGTTGCAACGGTCCAGGATGATGTCAGGCGCACCTTTCGTCAGGGAGACCAGACTCTGGCCGGCATACCCTTTGTGAAAGGTCGACATCATCTTGCGTTCCGAATCAAACGGCAGATCGCCGGCCTTGGGATATTTCTGGTTCAGGCTGGCCCGGTCCAATCCCGCTTTGGCTCCAGCAACGATCAGGGCACCTTCGGTCGGATCGCCCAGGATACCCATTGCACCGTCATCCTTTTTAACCAGGGCGGCATCATTGCACATCAGGCCGATTTCGAGCAAACGTTCCATCTCGCCAGAAAGCGGCACTTTTTCCCCACTGGCCGGATTCTGCAGCTCACCGACTGGATTGTAGCCGGTACCCGTGACAGCAATCAGCTGGTCGGCTGCATACAAGCGGGTGACGGTCATTTCGTTCTGAGTCAGTGTGCCAGTCTTGTCCGAGCAAATCACATCGACGCAGCCGAGCGTTTCGACCGCCAGCAGTTTCTTGACGATCGCGTTATGATCGGCCATCCGCTTCATGCCCAGTGCCAGGACGATGGTGACAACAGCCGGCAAGCCTTCCGGAATCGCAGCCACGGCGAGGCTGACCGCGGTCATGAACATATCGAGCATGTCACCGCCCATCAGGATGCCCTGCAGGAAGACAATGGCACTGACCGAGAGGCAGATGATGCCTAGCCATTTGCCCAGCTGGTCGAGGTTTTTCTGCAGCGGGGTTTTTTCCTCACTGATTTCCTGCAGTTTGTCAGCGATTTTGCCAATCTCCGTGCCAGAACCAGTGCCGACGACCAGGCCGCGGCCTTTGCCATAGGTAATGGCTGTGCTCATGAAAACCATGTTGTCCCGGTCGCCGAGAGATGTTTTTTCCGGCAGTACAATCGCCGCATTTTTTTCGACTGGAACAGATTCACCGGTCAAGGATGCTTCTTCAGCCTTGAGCGACTGGCTCTCCAGCAGGCGCAAATCAGCCGGGACGATATCGCCAGCTTCGAGCAGCACCAGATCACCTGGGACCAGCTCAGCAGCCGCGATCAATTTCTGCTCGCCGTCCCGCAGGACGCGGGCCTGGGGCGAGGTCATCTTTTTCAAAGCTTCGATTGCCTTTTCGGCTCGTCCTTCCTGGACCACACCGAGAATGGCGTTGATCAGGACGATGGCGATGATGACACCAGCATCGATATATTCACCAAGGAAAGCCGAAACGAGGCTGGCTGCGATCAGGATCAGGACCATGACATCCTTGAACTGCGCCAGCAGTTTTTGCAGCATTGTCTGCTTTTTCTTTTCTTTCAGGGCATTGGGGCCATACTTCTCCAGCAAAGCTGCCGCCTGTTGCGAGTCAAGTCCCTGTTCGGCGTTGCTTTCCAGTCGAGCGATCAGATCCGCCAGCTGTTCCTGGTAAGGTTCCTGGTTCATGTTGTTCTCCTCACAATTGATACAATCAAACAAAAAGACCACCCGATCATGCCTGGCATGTTCGAATAGTCTCGCACTTCTTGGTCAAGCCAGACAATCCCTTGCCTTGCTGTTGACTTGACCTCCGCTGAAGCAAACCAGCGGCTGCTACTCCCTAAGCAAAGCGACTATATCATATTTATGAGATTAAACCAAGAACTTTGATTCGGCAATCCCGAAAAAAGCCGTGCAGTTCCATAACTCCCTTAAGTGCTACAATGATGGATAAGGTCCCTGTTTGAAAAAGGGGGTGTCCTTGCATGTATCCCACGACGTCACCACAACCAGAGCAGCCAGTCGTGGACTGGCTGCTCGAGGCTGACAATCCATCGGTCCGATATTTCGCCTTGCGTGATCTGATCCGGACGGGACCCGGCCAGCCCGGAGATCGATCAAGCCAGGCAGGCCATCATGCAGGCAGGCCCGGTTCCGGCCATCCTCGGCAAGCAGAATCTGGACGGTTCCTGGGACCTGGCGGAAAAATTCTACACCAGCAAATACCTGGGCACAGTCTGGACCTTGCTGATTCTGGCCGAACTGGCAGCCGATCCAGCCGACAAACGGGTCCAGCGGGCATGTGAATTCATCCTCAGCCATTCGCAGGATCCGGACAGTGGCGGATTCTCCTACCAGATGAGTGCCCGGACCGGTGAAGGCTTGCCCAGTGGTGTCATCCCCTGTCTGACAGGCAACATGGTCTATAGCTTAATCCGCCTGGGCCATCTCGAAGATCCCCGGGTTCAAAAAGCCCTCGCTTGGATCACCACCCGCCAGCGCACCGATGATGGAGAAACCAGTCCACCATCCGATCCCTACTACAAGCGATACACCAACTGTTTTGGTCGCCATAGTTGCCACATGGGCGTGGCCAAGGCACTGAAAGCACTGGCCGCTGTGCCAGAAACAAACCGCACGCCAGAGATCGCAGCCAAGATCGATGAACTGGCCGACTATTTTCTCACACACCACTTGTACCGGAAAAGTCACGATCTCAGTCAGATGGCCAAGCCTGGCTGGCTACGCCTGGGATTTCCGCTGATGTACAATACGGACATCCTCGAGCTGCTGGAGGTGTTTGCCCAGCTAAATCGCTCCGATCCGCGTCTCGACGATGCCCTCGCCATCCTGGCCAGCAAACGGCAACCGGACGGCCGCTGGCTTTTGGAAAACACGTTCAACGGCAAGATGCAGATCCGGATCGAGCAAAAAGGCAAACCATCCAAATGGATTACTGTGAAAGCGTTAAAGGTGCTAAGGGCGTTTACTCCCCGCTTAGTTTAGCTGCAGGTGCGCCCGGCCGGTGTGCTTTCAGAGGTCCAGCCGCTGATAAAAGGCCACATAAAATCAAAAACCGCCCTGGCAACATGCCTTGGCGGTTTTTGTGGTGCCCAGAGCCGGAATCGAACCAGCGACACGGGGATTTTCAGTCCCCTGCTCTACCGACTGAGCTATCTGGGCATAGTACAACCGGTCCTTTCGGACCGGTTGTTTGGCGACGCAGAAGGGGCTCGAACCCTCGACCTCCAGCGTGACAGGCTGGCATTCTAACCGACTGAACTACTGCGCCGTGTATGAAAATGGTGGGAACTACAGGGCTCGAACCTGTGACCCTCTGCTTGTAAGGCAGATGCTCTCCCAGCTGAGCTAAGCTCCCGAGCGGTGCACTGCTTCGAGCGCAAGACAGAGGATACCAGATCACGCTACCCTTGTCAACAAGGAAATTTCAGGTGAGACCGAACAATCTCCTGGCATTGGCGGTTGTCCGGGCAGCCACTTCTGCGATGTCACAACCCCAGATTTCGGCAACTTTGGCGCCAATCAGGGGGATGTACTCAGGCGAATTGCGATGGCCACGATGTGGTACGGGAGTCAAATAGGGGCTGTCGGTCTCGAGGACGAGACGTTCACGCGGGCAGGATGCGATCACCTCCAGCGCTTTGCGGGCGTTTTTAAACGTGATCGGACCGTCGAAACCCAGATAGAAGCCTTTTTGCAGGAGGATGGCGGCGGTTTCGACACTGCCGGAATAGCAATGGAACACGCCGGGGATCTCGCGAAACGATCGCTGGGCGGCAACCTCAGCGATAACCGCCAGGCAGTCGGCCGTCGCTTCGCGGTCATGGACGATTACTGGCAGATCCAGTTCCTGGGCCATTTCGAGCTGGGTGCGGAAAACGTCACGCTGGACATCGCGCGGCGAGAAATCATAGTGATAGTCCAGACCGATCTCTCCAATGGCCACGACGAGGGCGCCCCTGTACTGGACGGCTAGCTCGCGCAACTGCTGGAGAGCTTCTGGCGTCAGGGACTTGGCATCATGCGGATGGACACCGACCGAAACCACCAGCCCCTGGCCAGGGTGGCCCAGAGCCAGGTCGATCGCAGCCTGGGAGTCTTCCAAATCCGTGCCGGGCAGCAGAATTGTATGGATACCTGCGGCGTGACTGCGCGCCAGGACCTCTGTAAGGTCCTGGGCGTAGGGTTTGCTGTGCAGATGGGCGTGCGAGTCGACCCATTCAAGGGATTGGTGAATGTCGCCCGAGGGCTGTTGAAAACTGCCCATCGTCAGCCGACTTCGGAACCGGACGGGACGGGTGCATCCACGGTGAGGACTTTGTAGCCGGTTTCGGTTGTGGCACAGAGGATCATGCCATGGGACATGGCGCCGCGGATCTTTCTCGGCTTGAGGTTGGTGACGACAATGACCTGCTTGCCGACCATGTCTTCCGGGGCATAGGACTGGGCGATGCCAGAAACGATCTGGCGAACCTCACTACCCATGTCGATTTGGGAGCAAAGCAACTTGTCCGATCCGGCAACTTTCTCACACGATTTCACCGTACCGACCTTGAGGTTGACCTTGAGGAAATCGTCTAATTCGATCAGGGCAACACCTTCCGGCACTGCCTCTGGCGCAGGAGTCTGGTCTTTCTGGGCAGAAGCACCGGCAGACGATGCAGGCTGGGCGGCAGGCTTGGTTGCAGACTCGTCCTTTGACGTGGGTGCGGCGCTGGTCGCAGCGGCAGCAGCTTCTGCCTGGGCCTGGAGCATGGCATCGAGGGCTGCGATTTCCTTGGCGATGTCGATGCGCGGGAAGATCGGGTCGGTCTTGGGCAGGGCTTCTGCAGCCTGGTACAGGCCATAGGTCCGGGCGGATTCCCAGGCCGTCTGTTCACCAGGCGGGATAGCAAGGGCAGACCAGATCTTGGCCGGAGTGTGGGTCAGGAACGGCTGGACCAGGATCGAGACGACACGGATCGACTCTGCCAGATTGTACAGGACGGTTGCCAGGCGTGGAGCATCGCTCTCATTTTTGGCCAGGACCCAGGGAGCGGTTTCATCGATGTACTTGTTGCTGCGGCCGACGACTTTCCAGATTTCAGCCAGTGCGGTGCTGAACTGGAGCTGGTCCATCGCGGCTTCGACCTTGTCCGGAAGTTCTCGGACCAGGTCGACCAGCTCGCTGTCAGGGTGAGCGGCGAGGCGGTCTGCCGGCAGACCGGATGGGAAATATTTGCTGATCATCGCCGCGGTACGGCTGACGAGGTTGCCCAGGTCATTGGCCAGGTCAGAGTTGATCCGGCTGATCAGGGCTTCATTCGAGAAAATCCCGTCGGAGCCAAAGGGCACTTCGCGCAGCAGGAAGTAGCGCACGGCATCGACGCCATACTTTTCACAGAGCACGACCGGGTCGATGACATTGCCCTTGGACTTGGACATTTTGCCATCCTTGAACAGCAGCCAGCCGTGGCCATAGACCTGCCTGGGCAGCGGAATATCCAGGGCCATCAGCATCGCAGGCCAGATGATCGTGTGGAAACGGACGATTTCCTTGCCGACCAGCTGGACATCGGCTGGCCAGTAGCGGGCCATATCGCCTGTCAGGGACGGGTAGCCGAGTGCGGTGATGTAGTTGGAGAGGGCGTCGATCCAGACGTAGACCACATGCTTGGGATCAAACGGCACCGGCACACCCCAGTCAAAGGTCGTCCGGGATACGCACAGGTCTTCGAGACCGGGGCGCAGGAAATTGTTGAGCATTTCATTGGCGCGGGCAACCGGCTGGATGAAATCCGGATGTTCTTCGAAGAGGCTGATCAGGGCATCCTGATACTTGGAGAGGCGGAAGAAATAGCTCTCTTCCTTCGCCTTCTCAACCGGGCGGTGGCAGTCCGGACATTTGTGATCGACCAGCTGGGTTTCAGTCCAGAAGGACTCGCACGGGGTGCAATACCAGCCTTCGTATTCGCTCTTGTAGATGTCACCTTTGTCATAGAGTTTCTGGAAAATGTCCTGGATGGCCTTGACATGGTCCTCGTCTGTGGTTCGGATGAAGCGGTCATAGGAAATATCGAGCAGCTGCCAGAGCTCCTTGATGCCATCCACAATGTGGTCGACATAGGCCTGTGGCGTGACACCCTTGTCCTCGGCTTTGCGCTGGATCTTCTGGCCGTGCTCATCCGTGCCAGTCAGGAACATGACATCAAAACCCTGCAGGCGTTTATAGCGGGCCATGGCATCCGCTGCCACGGTTGTGTATGAATGTCCGATGTGCAGCTTGTCACTCGGATAATAAATCGGGGTCGTGATGTAGAATGTCTTGTCCATGCGGGCCTCCTGTCGGGCTGATTAAGGTATTATAACGTCTTTGCCGGGCTTTGTGAATTTGAAACAACCGTCAAGCCAGGATTCATTTTCCGGTTCTGGCGTCGTCTCTTCTTTTCAAAAATCGCCCGGTTCATTCTCCTGGATCTGGATGGCGAGGGCATAGAGCTCATTCTTTTTTCCACCAGTCTGAGTTGCGGCCTCACGGGCAGCTTCCTTGACTGAGAACCCCTGGCTGAGCAGCTGTTTCAGCAGGGCTGCTGCTTCTGCTCTGGCATCGCCTGGATCGCCAGTCAGTCCCGAGCGGTCTGCCTCCACAGTCGCATGTTCCGGCAAGCGCCGGGCCAGGGCCGTCAGACCTTCGAGAACGATGACAAATTCGCCGCGCGGTTCATTGGTTTCATAATAGTCAGCCAGGCCCTGGACCGTCCCGCGCAGAAACTCTTCATGCTTTTTGGTCAGTTCACGCCCGAGGGCAACCAGCCGGTCCCCAAATCCGAGGCCGATCAATTCCTGCAATGTCTTTTTCAGGCGGTGCGGCGCCTCATAGAGGACCATGGTCCGCAGCTCTTTCTGTAATTCCAGCAAACGAGCTTTGCGAGCCTTGCGGTCGGCGGGCAAAAAACCTTCAAAGGCGTAGCGTTCGGTTTCCAGTCCAGATCCAGCCAGCGCTGTGACGGCTGCCGAAGGCCCGGGAATCACCAGCACGGGCAGATCAGCTGCCACGCATTCGGCCACCAGACGACCACCAGGATCGCTGATACAGGGCATACCGGCATCTGAGACCAGGGCTATGGACTGCCCGGAACGTAATTTCTCGATCAGCTCGAGTCCTTTGCTGGCCTGGTTGTGCTCATGGTAGCTGGTCAGGGGCTGGTGCAGGCCGAGATAGGACAGCAATTGCCGAGTGCGGCGCGTGTCTTCGGCCGCAATCAGGTCGACCTGTGCCAGGACCTCAATGACCCGGCGCGACAGATCGCCCAGATTGCCAATCGGCGTCCCGACCAGGATCAGGGTGCCGCGGGGGAGTGTGCTGGCTGATTCAGGTACTGCTTTGTCCGTCATGGGTTTCTTCTCCATAGATCTGGCGCGTTTCCGGGCCGGGCTGGCCGGGTAATGCATTGACAACAAGGTCCGGCAAAAAACGGAAGGACCCCGGACGTCCATGCAGGCGTCCGGCGACGAGCACACTGGTTGGTGCCCGTCCAGGCAAAGGGACAATCGCACGCAGTGCGATGGGCTCGATCCGGTGCCGGCGCATGGCAGAGAGAATGTCCGGCAGATTGGCTGGCCGTTGGACCAAGGCCATCAGGCCAGCGGGCTTGAGCCAGCTGGCGGCTGATTTCATCAAATCATCAAGCGTCAGGTGCGTGGTCTCGACAGCGGTCCGCCACTCCTGCGCCAGCTGAGGGTCGTTTTGCAGCCGGGCAGGCGGCACATGGCGCCCGGGATCACGATAGGGCGGATTGCTCACGACAAGGTCGAGACTGGCGCGAGGGAGCAACGTCAAGTCCCGAACGTCGCCATGCAGTGCCGTGCAGCGGGATTGCAGCTGGTTGAGGGCGAAATTGCGTTCCAGCACTGAAAAAGGCCTCGGACTGATTTCGATCGCTGTCAACCTGACCCGGGGCAGGCGTCCTGCCAAAAGGACACTCACCGCGCCACTTCCAGCACCCAGGTCTGCTGCCTGGACGTGCTTCTTGTGCATCACCAAGTCGGCGGCAAAAGAGGCCAGGAAGACGGAGTCTTGGCCGAACCGGAATCCACTGGTTTTCTGGATCAGCTTCAGGCCAGCGCGTTGCAGGTCCTCCAGAGTTTCGTCAGCCGCGTTCCAAAAATCATCCATCACTTAGCCACCCAGTGAAAACAAAAAGGGAAAGCACTAGGCCTTCCCTCATTTGCCGGGGAAATCCGGACCTGAATCAGCCAGCAGAAATGGCTGAAACGGGGCATGCGGATTCGCAGGCACCGCAGTCGATACAGGTATCTGCGTCGATCACGTACTGGCTGGCGCCAGCAGAAATCGCACCGGTCGGGCACTCGCCTTCGCAAGCGCCGCAAGAAATACACGCGTCAGAAATTTTATAAGCCATGGTTGAACACCTCCCGTTCGTTCAAGATTTTAGCACCCGGATGGTCTGAGGGCAAGCATCCAGGGGGGATTGGCTGGCACAACTGCTGCAGGAGGCTCAAGCGTCTGCAGCTGAACCACGCGGTTGTTGTGAGGCTGGGGCTTTGCCCTTGCTGCCACAACCGCCGCATTTTTTGTTTGGTTTACCACCAATGATCTCCACTTCGGTATTGGGCAAGGTGATCAGGTCTGCCTCGCCGCCACGGTCCAGGCGGATGGTGACGGTTTCCTTGAGCAGGTTGATGCCTTCGACCACACCAAGTCCTTCAGCGGTTTTGACCTGATGGCCTGGGCGGGGCATCCGGGCATGGGCATCTTCGTAGGCATCCTGTTCGTATTTCAGGCAGCACATCAGCCGGCCACAGGCACCGGAAATCTTGGCTGGATTCATGGACAGGCTCTGTTCCTTGGCCATTTTGATGGACACAGGCACAAAATCAGTCAGAAAGGAACAGCAGCACAAAACCCGGCCGCAAATGCCAAGACCACCGACCATGCGTGCCTCATCCCGCACACCGATCTGGCGCAGCTCGATCCGGGTCCGGAAAACAGCCGCAAGGTCCTTGACCAGTTCACGGAAATCAACCCTGCCATCCGCTGTGAAATAAAATACGATTTTGCGGTTGTCAAAGGTGTACTCCGCACTGACCAGACGCATGTCCAGTCCACGGGAGGCAATTTTATCAGCAGCAATCCGGAACGCCTCGCGTTCTTTCTGGCAATTGGCATCGTAATGATCCATGTCGTCAGCCGTTGCCTGGCGCAAAACAGGTTTCAGAGGCGCAGGCAGGCGATCCTCGGGCAATTCGAAGACCTGCTCGGCAACGATACCCAGTTCGACTCCCTGTGATGTTTCGACGATCACCGCATCGCCAGTCTTCAAAGGAAGACCAGCCGGATCGAAATGGTAGGCTTTTCCGGCGCCGTGAAAACGGACTCCGACTACTTTAGGCATGAATGAGCTCCTTTCTGAGCGTCAACAAAAGGTGGCAGGCCAGTCCTTCGAAACTGGCATTCAAGGCCAGTCCGCGCCGGGCGGCAGTGATCGCGGCCGCTGCACGCATCAAGCCTGGGACGGCAGCCTGGCGTTTGCTTGCGTCTGGAACCGCCAGCCGGTCAATCTGGTCGGGATTGGTCAAGTGTCTTGGCTCGCCGGTCATGTGCAGGACAATCTGGTCCCTGACCAGGCTGGCCAGAATGTCCAGCAGGACATCCGCCCGGGTCCGGTTGGCATCGAAAAAGCTAAAACCAGTCGCCAACATCCGGGAACGGCTGAAAGTCCCGATCTGATGGTAAAAATCGATGGTCTCCCGCCGCAAATCGGCAAACCAGGGACTGGTAAGCAAATGGATGGCTGCTCCCGGTACCCCATTGGCATAACGGGCATAGAAAGCAAGGCTTTCTGGATCAGGCATGGACTGGCCACTGTCCTGCCATTCACGCGCCAGGATCGCAATGACGTCCTCATCGTTGTAGCGCTGCAGGGGAAGGACCGTCAAACGTGACAGGACGGTCGGCAGCAATCGCTCCAGGCCTGACGCCATCAGGATAAACGTGACAAAATCCGGGGGTTCCTCGAGGGACTTCAGAAGGGTGTTTTGCCCTTGTTCATTCAGGAAATCCGCATCCACCAGATAGACTTTGCGCCGGCCAAACTGGGGGCGTAAGGCAATATCCGCCTGGATGGTCTGGCGCACGCGCTCGACCTTGATCACCTTGTCGGCAGGATCCAGAAGCAAAGTCCTATAATCCGGGTGGGCCTGATGACTGAAATGGCGACACGAATCGCATATCCCGCAGCCGCCATCCGGTGTCGGGTCCTGGCAAAGCAAGGCCTGGGCGAAAACCTGGGCAAAAGCGGATTTGCCAATGCCGAGTGGACCACTCAGGATATAAGCGTGCCCCGGTTCACCCTTCAGGATGGAACCGAGGCGCACTTTCAAATCTGGTTGTCCGACAAGGGAGGCAAAACCCATGTCACATTTTCTCGAAATGTTCGACGTTGAGGACAAAAACAGTGGCGCCACCAACCATCACTTCGACAGGGTAAGGGATATAGGACCCACCCATCGATGAAGGAGTGACGTTGGTATTGATCGCGGCCTGGCGACTGCTGGAGAACTTCCGGATGATGCCGAGCACCTCTTCCAGCTGGGCCTCCTCGACAACGATCATCAGGGTCGTGTTGCCGGAGCGCAGGAAGCCGCCCGATGAATTAAGCTTGGTTACGCGATAGCCTGCCCGGTTAAGCTCGGCCATCAGGCGCGGGCTGTCCTCGTCGTGGACGATTGAGAAAATGAGTTTCATAATGCCAGGTCCCCCTTTAAATGACTGATGATGCTGTTCTGGATCTCGGACACGCTGCGGTCTGCATCAATCCGGATCACACGGTCTGGTTCCTCGTGCAGGATCGCCTGGTACCCATCTCGTGTGCGGATCATGAAGGCGGTGTCCTCACCGTCCAGTCTGTCGGCCTTGCCGGGCCGGCCAGCCAGACGCTGCAGGGCAACTGGAATGCTGACATCAAGCAGGAACGTCTGGTCCGGGCGCAACCCGCCCGTCGCAATCGTCTGCAACTGCCGGATCATCTCACGGTCGATGCCTCTGCCATAGCCTTGGTATGCCGTGGTCGAGTCATAAAACCGGTCGCAGATCACAAAAGTCCCTGCTGCCAACGCCGGCTCAATCACCTCACGGATGAGCTGGGCCCTCGCTGCTGCAAAGAGCAGCAGCTCCGTCTCCATGCACATCGCCGTGTTGGCCTTGGCCAGGAGAATCGAGCGGATCGACTCCCCAATGGCTGTGCCGCCGGGTTCTCGCAAGGACAGGACCGAACGCCCCTGTTGCCGGAGCCAATCAGCAGCCAGATGCGCCTGGGTCGACTTGCCAGACCCATCGATCCCCTCGAAAGTGATCAAAAGACCGCTCGCAGTCGACTGTTGCCTGCCATTTCCAAGTTGCTTGTCGTCATTATACATCATCTGGGCTCCAGAGAAAATCTCAAACGACGACTCGGATGGAATCATGGTCGACGCCGGATAGGTTGATTCCATTGTCACGCAAGGCAAAAAGTAAATCAAGCCGCTGCCGGTCCATTCGTTCTCCGGGCAGCAAGAGCGGAATGCCTGGTGGATAAGGGGCAAGGGACTGCGCCATCACGGATCCTGCCGAATGAGCCAGCGGGATCGCCGCCGTGTCTACCGGTTCCAGCAGGACACTCCCTGGAGCCAGAACCCTCTCGGGGGGCTGGACCAGCAACTCCAGCCAGCGCTGCTCCAGCTGCAGCAAATCGAGGCCGCGGATGGGCTGGTCTGGCTTCGGGGATTCCAGCCAGGCACTCAGCACCTGTTGCAAGCGTTCAAAATCGTGTCCAGGCTGATCCAGCGACGGGATCAGGACCAGGCGGGTCAGGTCTGACAGCTCAATATCGATCCCCTGTAAACCGAGCTGATGAGCCAGCTGTGTCGCCGGAGCAGCCAGAGGCTCGCGCTGCCGGATGACAATCCGCAGAGGGTCCCGCATTTCGCCCCGGACAGGAGTGACTGCAGCTGGAGAAACCAGGTAATCCGGCCATAAAGTCGTGGCAAGTCGCTGGATGGACTCAAGCGTATTTTCGATTTGCACCTGCCCGTGCTGCTCCAGATAGTCCCGGGCAAAATCAAGGCTGGCAGCAATGGCAAAGGATGGGCTGGACGTCTGGAAAATTCTGAGTGCAGCAGTCATTCGCCCTGCAGTTCGCGGATCGCGACTGAGCAAAGACACTGCCACATGGAGATAACCGCCCTGGGTCAGGGCGGGCAATGTCTTGTGTGCGCTCTGGACACAGGCATCGGCCCCGCTGGACAGAGCCGTCTGTGGCAGAAGGCCCGGCGCAGCTACAAAGTGTGCACCATGGGCTTCATCGACCAGGAGCAGCATGCCAGCCTGGTGGGCCACATGGCTGATGGCAGCCAGATCGGCACACCGGCCGTAATAATCAGGGCTGGTCAGGAAGACAGCGACACTATCCGGATGCAGCGCAATGGCATCTGCGACCATCCTTGCCGAGACCACTGGCAGAAAACCGAGTGGATCCGGTGAAACCGGCCGTGAAAACTCCAGCCAGACTGGCTGGATGTCCAGAAGCGCCAGTGCATGGCTGACAGCCAGATGGCAGGTCCGGGGCAGGATGAGTTTCCGGCCGCGCCCGACAAGGCCAGCCAGCAGCGCCAGGATCCCACCCGTGGAACCATTGGTCAGGAACCAGGTCCTGCCTGCGCCAAAACAGCGCGCAGCCAAATCCATGGCAACCAGCGCCGGGCCAGTTGGCTGGTGCAAATCATCAGTAGCGGCCAGCTCGGTTGTGTCCAGGCTGGCTAAACGTGTCCGGATGCTTTCGGGCCAGCTATGGCCTGAACGGTGTCCAGGCATATGGAAGGATATCCTTCCGGTGCCGGTATGCTGGAGAAGCGCCGCCAAGAGTGGCGTGCTGTCATCAGAAATCAAGTTTGATGTTGTGGATCGATGCAATCTCGAGCCAGATTTCCTTTTCGATCCGTTCATTGTCCCGGTGGATGTCTTCGAAGGTTTCTTCCGCCCTGGCTTTTTTCTCCCAGCGATGGCTGCGCTCAGTTGCCGCTGCCGCCTGACGGTCCCTGGTATCCGGGCGCTCTTTCAGCTCAGTACGGTCCCTTGTCTCCGGTCTCTCCCTGGTGTCTGAACGGTCTTTTGCCAGCTCTGGACGTTCTGTCCGATCAGGCCGGGCTTCCGGTTTCACTTCTGGACGATGGTCCGGGCGATTGCGGGATTCTTGCACAGGGCTGCGTTCGCGTACGGCCTCGACGGGGCCTTGCCGAGTCTGGGACGACGGTTGTCCGCCCTGGCGTTGCTCCTGTCGCTCTCTGGGTGGGCGGCGCTGTTGGCCAGATGCACCGGCCGCAGGGGCAGCGTTAGCCTGGCCGGGCTCGCGGTTGGGATTGGGCTGGCGGCGCGGCGGACGATTGCCATTGCGCTGGTTATCTCGGCGAGGTTCACGGCCGGTCTGCGTTTCCCGGTTATCGCGCGGTTGTTCCCGGCGTGCTTCACGGGGTTCGCGCGGCTCACGTGCTTCGCGGGGCTCGCGATTATCGGTCCGGGCCTGGCGTGGCTCCGGACGCTCCGTGCGCTGGACTGGACCGGTGGCTGCCTGGCCAGGATTGGACGCAGGTTTGCCTCCGGGTGTGTTCCGGGACGGATTAGCCGGGCCAAAATGCCGGAAATTGCGTTTGCGGTTGCCTGTTCCACCTGAGCCGGGGGCAGGATTATTCATGCGTTCGTATCCTCCAAGATAAAGAGCCAGTCGTTTTTAACAGTGTTCGTGCCTATTTTAGTCGTTTTCAAGAGAGCTTACAAGTAAACCGGACTGCTGGGGTGGGCTGGGCAAGTCCAGTATCCAGCTCGCGTAAAGGGACTTGGACAAACTCGCGCTCCTGCATTCTGGGGTGCGGCACAGTCAGGCGTGCAGACTGGGTCAGCAGATGTCCGTAGGTCAGCAGGTCGATGTCGAGCGTTCTGGGGCCCCAGCGCACCAGCCTTTCGCGGCCAAAACGAGCTTCGATCGACTGGCAGTGGGACAACAGGCTGAAAGGGTCCAGTGTTGTCTTGATCCGCACAACCATGTTCAGAAAATCCGGCTGGTCGAGCAGGCCGACCGGAGTGGTCTCATACACAGAGGAGATCGCAAGGAGTTCAATCTCCGGATGTCCCGCCAGAAGCATGACTGCCTGCCGCAAGGTCTCCAGCCGATCTCCCAGGTTGGCACCCAATGACAGGTCAGCCTGAGTCGCGAGCCCGAAATCACCCCGGACGCGCGTGATCGTAATGCCTGCACTGGTAAAAGGTCCCGGCAAAGGCGCCTCCGGTTTACGGATGGTCACTGTCACAGCCATCAATGTCTCATGGTCCAGGAGCAGCTTTTCAGCAATGCAGCCGGCCAGACGTTCAACCAGGCCGAAGTGCTCTGTCTGGATAATCTGGCTGATCCGCTCATAGGCAGCCGCATAGCTGATCGTCTGTTCCAGCCGGTCCGTTCGTGTCGCCGAAACCGGCATGACTGATAAATCCACATCGACATGGACAGGCTGCGGCTGCACTTTCTCATGCTCCAGCACCCCTATGAGGGTCGTGAACGTCATGCCTTCGATAAAAATCCGGTCATAATTCGCACGGATATCTGTCATGGTATCTCCTCTGCTCACTGGCCAGAACGACGCAATATGGCATCACTGACTCGGACGGCCTCGGCAACCGGCGCAACGTCATGGACACGGACAAAATCAGCTCCGCAGGCTATCGCAGCGACCGATGCAGCTATCGTACCGTTGAGCCGTTCCTGCACAGGCTTGCCCAGGATGTCACCAATGAACCTTTTCCGCGAGGGACCGATGAGTACGGGTAAGCGTTTTGACGCATCCAGCTGGATCTGGCTCAGGGAATGAATCAGGTCCAATGATTCGTCTGTTGTCAGGCCAAATCCGATACCTGGATCCAGGATGATCCGAGTCCTGTCTATCCCGGCGGTCACGGCCCGGTCCACGCCAGTATCGAAGAACAGCCTGGTCGCAGCCAGAAGGTTTAGTCCAGAAAACCGGGCAGTGGTCTGCGCATCGAGATACGGCATGTTGGTGAAGGCTGCAGCAGCCGGATGACCTTGGCGATAGAGCACCGGATTATGCATCAGGATAAGGCCAGCCCCGTACCGGGCTACCACCTGTGCCATGTCCGGATCGCCCAGCAGACCTGTCACGTCGTTGATGATCGCTGCCCCGGCAGCCAGGGCCGCTTCAGCCACTTCAGCCTTGAACGTATCGACAGACAATGGCACCTGGCAGGTCTGGGCCAGCTGTTTGATGACTGGAATGACGCGTTTGATTTCATCAGGCGCCGCTACAGTCACAGAACCAGGCCGGGTGGATTCTCCACCGATATCGAGGATGTCCGCTCCGGATGCGATCAACTGCTCCGCCTGCAGCATGGCTGCTGGCAGGGAATCGAAGCGGCCACCATCTGAAAAGGAGTCCGGCGTGACATTCAAGATCCCGACCACATAAGTCCGGGTCCCCAGCGGCAGTTTGTAGTGTCTGGCTTGAAAAAAAGGGCTTGATGCCATCATGTATGATGGATCAAAGCCAGAGCCTCTGCCCGGCTGCGTGCATCTTTCTTGCACAAGCCGCGCAAGGCAGAAGTGACCGTCATGGAGCCTGGCTTTTTGATTCCGCGCATGGTCATGCACAGATGTTCAGCCTCCACCACCACCGCGACGCCAAGGGGTGCAACTGCCTCGACAATCGTGTCAGCGATCTGGGACGTCAACCGTTCCTGCAACTGTGGCTTTTTGGACATCATGTCCACGATCCGGGCAATTTTAGACAAGCCCAGAATCCGGCCCTGATTGGGGATATAAACGACATGGGCCTTGCCAATGAAAGGCAGCAGATGGTGCTCACACATCGAATAAAAAGGAATATCACCGACCAGGATCATTTCATCATGGTCTTTTTCGTTGAAGACCTTGATCGAGTTCTCGATCGGTTCGTGCAGGCCGGCAAAAATTTCACTGTACATGCGGGCTACCCGTTGCGGGGTCTCCAGCAGGCCCTCGCGGTCCGGATCCTCTCCGATCGCCAGGAGGATTTCACGGACAGCGCGTTCGATCCGCGGCAGATCCATTGGTTGATTGTTCATGATTCACCTGTCTGTTCTTGGCCGGTCTTTTGCCGCAGCACCATCCGGCGATATTCCATCGGAGTCATGCCGATGTGCTTTCTGAACGCTGCATTGAAGCGCTGCGGACTCGAAAATCCAACTTGGTCAGCAACGCCGCTGACTTTGATATCCTTCTGCTCCAGCAGCTTGCAAGCATGCTCTACCCGGATCTGCATCAGGAAAGCCATCGGAGAGAGGCCTGTCTCATCGCGGAAAGCCCGGGTAAAATAACCCTGGCTCAGGAATACATAGCCAGCGACCTCGGCAACGGAGATATCCCGGTCGTGGTTTTCAATGATGAAATCCCTGGCGATCCGCACCAGTTCCCTCGCCTTGCCCGTACGGACACGAAGGCTTTCTTCCCATTCTTCCCGCAGGCCTCGGGCCAGGGTCACCAGAAGCTCCATAGCCAGCAGCTGCATCATGAGTTCCTGGCCATAGGACTCCAGGCGATTCTCCCGCAAAATCCGTTCCACCAGGCTGGCAATATCCTGGCGGCTCTTGCCCCGGATCAGGATAAATGGATCAGGTGCCTTGTCGTCTGTTGCCGGCTCATTGCCAGTGGCAAAACTAAGGAATTTTTCCAGGCTTCGCGGTTCGATATCGGTGGTACGGAACTGGAAGCCTGTCTGCGCCAGCTGACCATGGGGTGGCAATGGCAACGTATTGGGGTGGGCAAAGCCAAAATAGACGGCGACGATTTCGACGAAACCATCGATAGCCCGCAGCGAGTGGGTGACTCGCGGCCGGATGACCAGAGAGCTTCCCTTGTCGACGATAACCTTGCGGCCCTCGAGATCAAACTCAGCCCGGCCACTGCGCAGATAGACCAGTTCATGGTGATCATGCCGGCTGGGCGCTGAAAAAGAAGCGCCCTTTTCAAAGGAGCGTTCCAGACCTTTGAACACAACTGGAATCGCACCAGCCGCTTCAAGGATGCCTCTTTCGACTGCAGGTAGTAGATCTTCAAACATCGTGCATCACCTGCAATCCAATATAACAGATCAAACAGACTTTTCAAAATGCCTCCGTCACCAAAACCAGTCACATCTGGTGACATCCCGGCTGCCGGATCATTCTCCAGCGGAGGATTCATTGATGACTGCGATCTGGATATCTGTCCGGCTCTTGGCTTCAGCGAGCTGCTGGGCCTGCTGCAGGCTGACATCCAGGCAGAGCAACGCTGAGGATGGACTGGCCGCAGGCAGGAAACTGGAAGCAGCCTCCCCAGCGCCAATCACCTCGATGATTTCAATATTGCGAATGGTCTGGGTCATTTCGAGTCCGCCATGATCCTGACGCGGAACCAGAATGAGATCGATCCGATTGCCTGGACCGAGGTAAAATCCATTGGCCGCACCCGGTGCAAGTTCAACCGTCATCAACCGGCGTCCCGGTCCAGGATTAGGGAATCTGATCCCGGATGGCTGTTGAGACACTTTTTTGCTGATTAAAATTTCTCCTGCAGCCAGCGGTTCCATCGTCCACTGGCCAATGGCCAAAGTCAGCTCCTGGAAATAGTTGCCCATGAGCGTGGAAACAGGTAACTCCACCAAGGCCAGGTCTGCAGCAGACAGCTGGCTTCCAGCCGGTACATCCTGGGCTACTCTGACCACTGGCTTCATCTCAACAACAGGTTGATCCCGCCCGGCCCAGTATGCCAGGCCCAGCAGGATCACAGTCAACAAAATGGATAACAGGGTTTGCTGATATTTGCGCATCGTTCCCTCCAGGGGTCGTGTTAGTCCGGTGTTTGCAGCAATTTCACCGATCGGGTGAGCAAGACCGGATCCCCTGCCTGCGGCACGAGCCGGATGGTACAGGAGACAGCCGGGATCTGGCCGGGCTGGCGATCCCCCAGCCAATGGTTATCAGAAACAGGAATGGGCAACCAGCTCACAGAGACGGACAAAACCTCCAGCCGGCCAGCCAGCAAAGAAGGAAGCGTTGTTTCGAGTCGTGTCCGGACCAGGGCTTCCACAGCTGCATCATCCAGGACCAGCTTGCCCTCGGCCAGCCTGTCCGGATCCAGGCACAGGCTGGCTGAAGGCAATGTCTCATCGAGCAGGGCTCCAGCCCGCAAAACAATCAGCTGGCTGTACGCGGTCCGAACCAGGCCAGACAGAAACGGCAGGAGCAGGAAAGCAGTCAGACTGGCCAGAATCAGCACGAGGCCTACTGAACCACGAACAGATCGTAGATGCACAGGGCTACACGAGTGCTTCGACCCCGGTCTATTCATGGCATCCCCGCTGCAGTGACCAGATGCCTGGACAAGATGCTGTTGTGGTAAACAAAAGTACGTGTCTCCTGAGTCATCTGCAATCCGGTCGTCAGGCTGCGAACAGCAAGGGATGCCTGCACATAAAGCGACATTTCAGTGCCGAGGGGAACCAAGCGATCCCCATGGATAGTGAGCTCCTGAAACCCAGCCTGCGAGAGGTGACTTTCCAGGAAGAGCTGGATATCATCTGTCATGCCGCCTGACTGATCCATCTGCATCAGTCCACGGTGGCAAATGGAATCAAAGGTCATCCGCTGGAAGATCGGCACCGTAAACAAGATTCCCTGCAGGCTGATACCAACCATCGCCACCAGGGACAAAGCAAGGACAATTGCCTGAGCAATCATGGACACCTCCTCGAACCTTATGAACGAGATCCTTTGTAGTTCAGTCAGACCGATGCAGATGACCGCCAGATCATCAGGTTATTGTTGTTGCAAACAAATCACCCGAAATGGATGTGAACCACGTGTTCATGTTGGTAATAGCCGTTTGGGCAAGTCCTTGGACCCCTGGAGCAACAATCAGCGCCGCAACCGTGACCGTGATGGCAATGCCGATGACTTCGTTCAGGCCAAATCCGGAACGTTTGCGCCAGCTTCTTTGGGTTGGCAGTTTGGTTGCACGATCGCGGTTGATGCGGCAGAGCAGGGTTTGGATGGGTTTGATTGTGCGGTTGTACATGGGATATCCTCCTGAAAAATCTATTGCCGGCGCATCGAATGGTGCGCTACGGTCCGTATAATTGGCCCAGGGATTGCACAGCCTGGGCAGCCAGCGGGAAAAGGTACAGGATTTCGAGCGGCACCAGTGCCAGCAGGGCGACGATCAGCAAGTCGTTGCGCAACTGTTTGCTGCGGGCTCGGACCAGACTGAGGTGGCGGTTGAAGAGCAGGCTTTCCATGCGCTGGAAAGTCTGGCCCATGACACCTGTCTGCATGCTGTTGCGCAATTGCGATGCCAGCAGGTTCATATCCGGTCCGGCAAAAGCGACTTGCAATTCATCCAAAGCCCGGTCCAAATCTTGTGTCAGTTCCAGGCGGGCAGAAAACCTCAGGAAATCTTCCCGGATCAGCGGCTGAGCGATGGCTTCGGGCAGCCCTTTGAGTACATCAAAGGCATTGACACCGGAAGTCAGCTGCAGGTCGAGAAACCGGTAGATCTTGTAGAGGCTCAGTTGGAAAGACTGTTGCCGTTGCCGGATGCGGTGCGTGACCCAGCCATTGACCAGGACGGCTGCCAGGCCACCGGAGAGGGTATACAGGTGGATCGGACCGCGGACGATGGTTGCCAGAAGTAACAGAAAGAGGATGGGACCGGTCATTGCCAGAAGATAGGTTGCGACCGACTTGCGCTCACGAAATCCTGCAGCCAGCAGGCGCTGGCTCAGAGATTCCACCCAGGGGGATGGTAGCCGGCTGAGCCAGCTGTAGTCGAGTTCGGGCTGCCTTTTGTAAAAGGCGCTGGCCAGGCGGCTGTCAAACCGGCAGGCCACAGCCGGAAGCAGGTTGTAGACAATGGCCCAAAGGATCAGGCCAAGCAAGAACCAGGGCATGTATGGGTGAAATGTCAATATCATCTCCCTCATGGGACACCTTTCAAGACCGGATTTGCCGGTAAGCCCGGGTCAGGACCAGGACGGCTCCGGCATAGGCCAGGGCAGCAAGCACCAGCAACAGTGGGCCAGTGGCTTGTTTCAGAAACAGCTGCCTTGTTTCGGCACTGGAAGCAAGGCGTATGCCAAAAAGGATGGGCACGGCACCGGTGAGCAAGACGGCCAGGATGAGGTCGGATCGATTGCCGATCCTGCGGTCATTCTGGGCTTCTTCCAGCTTGTTTTGCTGGATTTCCAACAGTTCCAGGAGAGCCGGCAATCTGCCACGGTGGCGAAAGTTGAATCGCAAGGCAATCACCAAGTCCTGAAAAGATTCCAAATCGGAATAAGCTTGAAACATCTCTAGCGCCTGGTCCGGAGGCATGCCGCCCCGGATCCGGGTTAGAAGGTCCTGGATGGCCCGGTTCAAAGATGGACTCAACGGGCTGTCCAGGCAACGTTCAAATGCGTACATCAGGTTTTCACGAACCTGGCACCAGCGATTCAGCAAGCTCGTCAGCTGGAGGATTTCCATCCTCTGTCGCCGGTCGCGGCCAAACTCGATCCATTTCATACTGCCCCTCCAGGTCTTGGCTGTTCGTGACAGTCCAGATCTCTTCCAGACGGAAATTTTTCAGATAAATGACTGTATCGACCCCTTTGGCCAGCATGGAGCGCAAGCTGGTTTCACTTTCACCAGTCGTAGCCGGACGGGCAAGGGACAACAAGCGCTCGAGCGCATCCCGGCCACTTTCGGCATGGGTTGTGGCCAGGCAACGATGTCCGGAATAGGCAGCCTTGATAAACTCCAGCGCCTCATCACCGACGATTTCTCCAATGCAATACGTGTCCAGCGACATGGTCAGGCCATCGGCAACCAGGTCACGCAAGGTGACAGGCAAGCCGCCCTCGTTCCCCTTGCGGATTCGGTGGATCAGGCAATAGGGTTTTTCAGGGTAGATTTCGCTGTCACTTTCAGCAACCAGGACACGCTCCAGAAGCGGCATGGCCTTGATCATGGCACGCAGCAAGGTCGTCTTGCCGGAAGCACCTTTGCCACAGATCAGGAAAGACTGGTCCGAGGTGCTTATCGCCTTGAGCAGCGATACAGTTTCAGGCGGGAACATGCCGATCAGGGCCAATTGTTCGAGATTATAGGCGATGTTGCGGTGCTTGCGGATGCAGACAGTCGGGAACGTCGCGCTGCGGGGCGGGACGGTGACATTGATGCGCAAGCGGAATCGTTCGTCCGTGACCCGGCAATGGCTGTCATTGTCGTTGATCTGGCCACCCTGGCGGATGATCAGCAGGCGGCAGTAGGTGTCGTAAGCACGTTCCGAATTGAACCGGACCGGGATGGGCATGCGCTGGCCATGGCGCTTGATGGTGAATTCGGCCGGACCTGTCCCATCGATATCAGTTACGTCCGGATCATCGACATATTCCTGCAAAGGACCATAGCCAAACAGGAAGTCCATCGTCTGCTGGCGCAGTTCAGTGGCGTAGTAGCCCGCTCGCAGGCTTTCCCGGTCGGCCGTCTTCTGGATCAGGTTCTCCAGGACAACCCGGTCGATCTTGCCAGCAGCTACTTCGGCGACCAAGGCCGGTTCAGATGCCAGGACACTGGCAGAAACTTGGGCAATCAAGTCCGTCAGGGCCGGTGGATTGAAATCCGGGTGAGGAGCATCATTGAGCTGGATGGGTCTGGCGCGATAAGAACCGTACTGTTCGGCGAACAGGGCGTGTGAGGTGACGATTGGCATGAGCAGCTTCCTTTCTGGCAATCGTTCCCAGCCGGGCGATGATGCCATCGTATTCCTTGGCATTGATGGTGCTGATATCTGTTGCATAGGGCCTGGCTGTGCCTTTCTGGCGCTGGCGCGCCAGTGTTGTGCGCACGCTGCCAATCAGACGGTTCCGGCTCAGGACATCCAGCGTGCCCAGGCTCAGATCCGAGCGTTCATCATAGGGAAAGGCAATGATGTGGACTCGCAAGGGATCGATCTGCTGGCGCAAGGCCAGAAAATCGATCGAACGGTTCATGGACCGGAAAGCTGCGGCATGTCCAGACAGCGGCACAAGGACCTGGTCAGCCGTCATCAGCCCCAGGCAGGTGAAAGCGTCATAGATGAACCGGTTGCACAACAGGATGATCACGGGATAGCTCTGCCGGGCAATCTCCAAGAGCTTCAGGAGACTGTCCGCTGGAATGTGGTCGTATTCATCCAGGTTGTCACCGAAGACCAGAAGATCCACCATCTCTGACAAGGCTGGCCAGGTCAGTTCACGCAAGCGGCGGCTGTTCAGAGTGCCGCGCAAGGCCTCCTTGAGGACCAGATTGAGATTGTCAGCGGAACGCAGAGGGGTGGTCAGGCTGGACCGGCTTTTCTTGCCCAGGAGAAGATCGGCCTGCGGATTCATCAGGTCACAATCAATGACCAGCACGCTCGAGTAATAGTGTTTCAACTGAACGGCTAATTCACAGCCAAACTCGGGACCATCCCAGACACAGATCAACCGGGAAGGTTGTTCCGGGCCAGCTCCTTGTGTCTCTTGTCCCATCTGGATCAGTGTTGCTTCGGCTTCTGACAGGGACTGAGGGCCAGTCTCGGGCTGTGGGTCCACAGGATCTTCGACTGTCGCAACAATCTGGCTGGCTGTCTGGATCCTCTCAGCGGCCTTGCCCAGGTCGCTGGCCAGTTCCCTGGCCGTACCGGTCCGGTCTAGCGGGCTGGTTTGCAGGCAGCGGACGAGCACACTGGACAGAGGAGGTGGCAAAGTTCGCAAAAGATCAGGTAATCTGGCTTTGATTTCATCGCCGGACTGGATACCGGTCAGCGCTGCCAGCATGGTCAGGCCGATGGAGTAGACATCCGACGCCATGACGGGACGTCCCTGCAAGACTTCCGGAGCGGCAAAAGCAGGGGTGCAGGCGATGTTCTGGCCTGGACAATCCGGCAAGACCGCTACCTGCTGTTCACCAGCCGGATCCCTTGCCAGATGCTGCATCGCACCAAAATCAATCAGGCGCGGCCTGAGATCGGGGCCGAGCAGGACATTGGCCGGCTTGATATCCAGATGCAAGAGACCTGGTTCGCACTGGACGTGGAGAAAATCGACCACTTGGGCCAGTTCGGCAAAAAAGTGGATTTTTGCCGACAAAGGCCAGTCGTCCTGCTCAGCTGGTGACAGGCGGTCCAGGCTGGTTCCGGGCAAGAAATCAAACAGGAAACAGTCCCGCGGCGGCTGTCCGTCCAGCTCGATCGCCTCGACACCTCGCAAAGCCGGCAAGGCAGGATGGCGGATCTGGCCCAGCAGATAGACCGCCTCCGGACAGAGCACCTGGTCAACCGGTTTGATGACCATCTGGTTGTGCGACAGCACTGGCTGCTGGTAGTTTTTCAGAGGTTCCGGTTTGTTCATAGCGACCTGCCTTTGTCTCTCTGGTGCCAGGATTCCCGGTGTCGTCCTGGCCAGGCGTGTGTGATTGGGAACAGGTCCACTATAAAAAAAACAGGCACCCGGGTGGGTGCCTGTCGTTCGTCAATTCACGCGGATTTTCGACAAAGGTTGGCGCCAAACCTCGGCATGGCAAGGGTTGGGCAGGGTTCTTGTTTCGACAAAGGCGGTTCAGGCAGACAGCTCCTGCTTGAGGATGACTTCCGGCGGGGTCTTGTGCAGGACGTTGTCGAGGGTGACGATGCAGCGGCTGACATCGCTCCTGGAAGGAATTTCAAACATGACGTCAAGCATGATTTCTTCCAGAATGGCCCGCAGGCCGCGCGCGCCGGTGTTACGGCCCAGTGCCTGGCGGGCGATCTCCGCGATGGCCTCCGGCTCAAACTCCAGCTCAACGCCATCATAGTTGAACAATTTCTTATACTGCTTGATCAGGGCGTTGCGCGGTTCTTGCAGGATGCGGACCAAAGCCTCTTCGTTCAGGCCGGTCAAGGTGACCACCACCGGGATACGGCCGACGAATTCGGGAATCAGGCCGAATTTCAGGAGGTCCTGGGGCATCAACCGGGTGAGAAGTTCGCCGACATCATATTCCTGCTTGCTCTCAACTGTGGCCCCAAAGCCCATCGACTTCTTGCCGACGCGCTGCGAAATGACCTTGTCCAGGCCATCAAAGGCACCGCCGAGGATGAACAGGATATTGGTCGTATCGATCTGGATGAACTCCTGGTGCGGGTGCTTGCGGCCACCCTGGGGCGGGACATTGGCCACTGTGCTTTCGAGGATCTTGAGCAGGGCCTGCTGCACGCCTTCACCGCTGACATCGCGCGTGATCGACGGGTTGTCGGATTTACGGGCGATCTTGTCGATCTCGTCGATGTAGATGATGCCGCGCTTGGCCCGTTCGATATCGAAATCGGCATTCTGGATCAGCTTGAGCAGGATGTTTTCGACGTCTTCACCGACATAGCCAGCCTCCGTCAGAGCGGTGGCATCGGCGATGGCAAACGGGACGTCGAGGATGCGGGCCAGCGTCTGGGCCAGGAAGGTTTTTCCCGTACCTGTCGGGCCAATCAGCAAAATGTTGCTTTTCGAAAGCTCGACGTCATCATCTGCTTTGCTGGCAGTTCCAGCATAGACGCGCTTGTAGTGATTATAGACTGCCACGGAGAGAGCTTTCTTCGCCTTGTCCTGGCCGATGACATACTGGTCGAGTGCTTCCTTGATCCGGGCGGGCGACATCAGCTCACCCATGGCAGGAGCTTTGGCCAGCTCTCCACCCAAGGCCTGGTCTTCTTCGCTGAGGATTTCTTCACAGAGGCTGACACATTCGTTGCAGATGAAAACGCCGGGGCCGGCAATCAGGCGGCTGACCTGTCCTTCGGATTTGCCGCAAAACGAGCATGCAACCGGAACATAGCTTTCCGAGTCACCCGCTCCTGACTGGCGTTTGCCGCGCGGGGGCTGAGTCCCTGACCCGCCGGTCGATCCGCCCTTGCCTTTGCCGTTATTGTCCATTCCTTAGGCCCTCTTTTCCATGATGTGGTCGATGATGCCGTACAGCTTGGCATCTTCGGCAGTCATCCAGTTATCCCGCTCGGTGTCAGCGGTGATTTTTTCCAGTGGCTGACCGGTCCGGTCCGCGAGGATGCGGTTGAGACGGTCTTTCATTTTCAGGATATGCTCGGCGGCGATGCGGATATCCGTCGCCTGGCCCTGGGCGCCACCAGAAGGCTGGTGGATCATGATCTCGGCATTAGGCAAGGCAAAGCGCTTGCCCGGGGCACCGGCAGCGAGCAGGAAGGCACCCATGCTGGCGGCCATACCCATGCAGATGGTCTGGACGTCGGCCTTGATGTACTGCATGGTGTCGTAAATCATCAGGCCGGAGGTGACTTCACCACCGGGGCTGTTGATGTAGAGCTGGATATCCTTATCCGGGTCTTCTGCTTCGAGGAACAAAAGCTGTGCGGTGACCAGGCTGGCGGTCACGGAGTTGACCTCATCGCTGAGGATGATGATGCGCTCCTTTAGCAGGCGGGAAAAGATATCATAGGATCGCTCACCGCGATTGGTCTGTTCAACAACGATTGGTACGAGGCTCATAACATTCACTCCTTTGATGCTTGATCTGGTTGGTTTGTCAGATAGACAGAAGGAAACTCTCTCGCGAAAGCTCCCTTCTGTATCATAGCTGATATTCTGTCTATTTGTCTAAAGGATACCGTAACCATGTTACGAAAGGGGCTGGTTTATCTGGAAAAACCTTATTCAGCGGCTTCTTCCGTCTCTTCGGCTTCCGGCGGCGGGGCAACCTGGACGGCTTTTTCCGTCAGCAGGGCAATGGTCTTGTTGCGGACCACACTCTCTGCAACAAAGCTGTTTTCGCCAGGGGCGATGCGGCTCTTGAGGTCTTCCTTGGTCATGCCATAGAGCTGGGCCATGCGGCCGATTTCTTCGTCGATTTCCTCTTCGCTAGCCTGGATATCTTCCTTGGCGGCGATGGCTTCGAGCACCAGGCTGGTGCGCACACGAGTCTCGGCACTGTCACGCAGCTGATCACGGAATGAATCGATCGTCTGGCCGATGTAGCCGAGGTACTGCTCGAGTTCAAAGCCCTGGTAGCGCATCTGCTGGCTCTGCTCATTGACCATCTGGTCGACTTCGCTGTCGATCATGGCAGCCGGTACGTCGATGGTGGCATTGGCGACAACAGCCTTGACGACGTTGTCTTCAAAAGCGCCCTTGGCCCGGCTGGCGGCATTTTCCTCGAGTTTGGTCCGGATGCTGGCCTTGTATTCCTCCAGGGTGTCAAATTCGCTGACGTCCTTGGCGAACTCATCGTCGAGCACCGGCATTTCACGGAACTTGACTTCATTGACTTTGACATTGAAAACAACGGCAGCGCCAGCGAGCTCGGCATGGCCGTAATCTTCCGGGAAGGTGATCGGCAGTTCGAATTCATCACCGGCGGTTTTGCCGATCAGGGCATCTTCGAAGCCGGGGATGAAGGTGTTGGAACCGATCTTGAGATCATAGGAGGCACCTGTGCCGCCTTCGAATGCGACGCCATCCTTGAGGCCTTCGTAATCGATGTTGGCAGTGTCACCGGTTTCGATGCCGCGGCCTTCGACGGGCACCAGGCGGGCATTGCGCTCCTGGGTGCGGGACAGGTCGCGTTCGACATCGGCATCCGTGACCGGGTATTCCGGCATGACAGCCTCGACGCCGATGTACTGGCCGAGTTCGACTTCCGGCTTGACCGTAACCTGGACCGTGAACTTCATGCCCTCATCGCGGCTGATCGACTGGATGTCGAGGTCAGGACGGGAAACCGGGGTGATGCCATGCTCGGCAATCGCTGCAAGATAGGCCGGGTTGGCGGCAAAATCGATGGCATCATCATAGAGGACGCCTTCGCCGTAATATTTGGTGACAATGTGCATCGGCGCCTTGCCTTTGCGGAAGCCCGGGACACTGAAGCGGCCGGCATTCTTCTTGAATGAGCGCTGCAGTGCATCGGCAAAAGATTCCGGTGAAACATCGATGGTCAGGACAACCACGTTGTTTTCTTTCTTTTCCATTACAGAAGCCATAATTGAGATCCTCCCAGAAGGCTTGGCGACTCAAAAGAGACGCTTGTTCGCCTAATTTACAAATGCTAAAAAATATTATCACAAGGTCTTATTATTGTAAAGAAATTGCCGTAAAATGAGGGTTGGCAAAATCTCTGCCTCTCTAATCGAGATCCAATTCCGGAAATACCAGGAGCGTTTGCACGAATGATCGAGTCGATTTCTATCTTCATGGCTGTGATCTATGGTCTGCTCGGTCTTCTGATCGGCAGTTTCCTCAACGTCTGCGTCTACCGGATTCCCCGCGGCGAATCCATCGCCCAGGGCCGCTCCCATTGCCCGTCCTGTGGCCATGTCCTCTCCCCGCTCGATCTCGTACCCGTCCTGAGCTACCTCGCCCTCGGCCGGCGCTGCCGCTATTGCCGGGCACCCATTTCACCGCGCTATGCAATCGTAGAGTCACTGACGGCGCTCTTATACGCCACAGCTGGATTTGCCATCACTTGGACAGGGCTGGCCGCTGATTGGCCTGCTCTCTGGTTGTTCCTGGCTCCACTCGGCTATGTCAGCGTCTTTTCCATTTTCTGGACCCGGCACCTGATGCGCACGCCCTTTCTGCAGGTGCTGGTGAAACAGGCCGTACTGGCCGCCATCATCCAGCTTATGCTACCGTTTATGCTCAACCGGGCATGGTAAAATGAGATCATTCCTGACTTTCGGAGGTATCCTTGATGAATTTCACGTATGTCCACACCAATTTGAATGTGCGCGACCTGGCTGCGTCGATTCGCTTTTATGAAGAAGCCCTCGGTCTTAAGGTTGAACGGCGCAAGCCGTCCAGCGATGGCAGTTTTGAACTGGCCTTCCTGGCCGATGGCCGTTCAGGGTGCCAGATCGAGCTGACCTGGCTCAAGGACCACCCGCAAGCCTATGACCTGGGCGAAAATGAGCATCACATTTGTTTCAGGACCGACGATTTTGACGCCGCCCACAGCAAACATGCGGCCATGGGCTGTATCTGTTATGAAAACACTGCCATGGGACTGTATTTCATCAGCGATCCAGATGGCTACTGGATCGAGATCGTTCCGGTCCGCTGAGTCTGGCAGGACGCGATGACAAACGATATTTTTTCCCGTACTGAATTATTGCTGGGTCCAGATGCGCTGGAGCGGCTGAGCCGCTGCAAAGTCGCCATTTTTGGTATTGGTGGAGTGGGTTCCTATGTGGCGGAAGCTCTGGCCCGGTCTGGAGTCGGGTCTTTTGTCCTGATCGACAGCGATGTGGTGGCTGCATCCAACATCAACCGCCAGATCCTGGCCTTGCACAGCACGGTCGGCCGGCCCAAGGTCGAAGTCATGCGCGAGCGGATTCTCGACATCAATCCCATGGCCAAAGTCGAGACCTTGCAGCAGTTCCTGCTGCCGGACAACACCGTCCGGATCCTGCAGCCAGACTGGGACTATATCGTGGACGCGATTGACACGGTCAGTGCCAAGATCGAACTGGCTGTCCAGGCGACAAACCGCGGGATACCGATCATCAGCAGCATGGGCGCCGGCAACAAACTCGATCCAACCCGGTTTGAAGTGACCGACCTCTACCTGACCAGCGTCTGCCCCTTAAGCAAAGTCATGCGGCGCGAACTGAGAAAACGCGGTGTGGACCATCTGAAAGTGGTCTATTCCCCGGAAGAACCGCTGAGCCCTGCCGCCATCGAATCTGCTCCGTCCGATCCGATGGCTGCCCAGAACCTGGAACCCGTCCTGGACGATACACTGCCGAGGGCACCCTATAAAAGGCGCATCCCCGGCAGCGTGGCATTTGTTCCTTCAGTTGTCGGTCTGATTATCGCAGGCGAAGTGGTCAAGGATTTGATTCAGAAGGTCCGCTAGGTGCATCAGGCCCTTTGCCTTTGCGCTGCTTTGGTACCAATCCTTTCCGGTTCCGGCGGCGGCGCCAGACCAGGAAGACGATCAGTGCGATCACGAGCAGGGGCGAAGCAGCGACCAGGGCGATCAGAAGCCACTGCAGGACGGTGACAAATCCATTGCTGATCCTGGTCAGGCCGGAACGCATCAGGTAGGCCATGTCTGACCAGCTCAGGGCACTCCAGGTGATTTCCTTTTTGATCTGCACGGGATCATCGACCTGGCGGATCTCGAGGTTGACTGTGGATTCAGCCAGCATGCTATCCCAGAGGCGGAGCATGCCTTTCATCGACTCGATCTCGACAGTCAACTGGTTGATGTAGCTCTGGACCTGCAGGACTTCTTCAATCGTTTCAGCCCGGTCGAGAAATTCCGTGTAACGCTCGAGGGATTTTTCCATGGTCCGGAGCCGGGTCTGGGTGTCATAATAGTTGGTCGTGATGTCATCGGTGCTGATCTGGGTCCGCAGGGCGGTTCCCAGTGTCCCGATGAAATCAATCAAGCCATCGAGCTCTTCGGGCTTGATCTTGATCGTCGCATACAGGACGAGCCAGTCTTCACTGCGCTGCTCATTGCGCATGGTTTCATATCCCTGGCGGGCCAGGGCATAGGCCAGGATCTGGTCATAAGCCGCTGTGACATCGACGACTTCGAGCCCGATCGAGGCATTGCGGACGATCTTGCGTTCGACGCCGGTGACTGCACCGGAACCGGGCTCACTGCCAAAGGAGCCGGATCCGTCTGGAGCCATGCCGCCTTTCGACTGCTCTGCTGCTGCCGCCGTGGTCTCCATGGTCTGGTAGTCGCGGTCATTACTCACGGCGCTGCCGCTGGCACATCCAGCCACGGTAGCCAGGACAAGGACAAGAGCCAGTACCAGAGTCAGTATGGATCGTTGCTTGAACATGACTTTCACCTCCAAATGATGTGTCTATTCAATGTTGACAGGCTTTGGACGTTTCCTGAGTCAGAATGTTCCCCATGTCCTGCCGTCTGCAGTTCCTGCTATCGTCAGGCTCTCACATAGGGATAGAACCGGACATCATCCGTCAGCATATGGAAGACGAGTGTGTCCCCGACCAGATGTTCCATCGCCTGCAGAAGCGTGATTTCACCCTTTTCATAGCGGCTAACGAGTTCGCGGTCCATCTCAAGCAAGGTCTGGTGCAGCTTGCGGTGATCCTCCAGGTCCGGGTATTGTACGGCCTCAAGAATCTGCTCTTCATTGGCGAAATGTTCCGCCAGCATGGTTATGACCTGGTGGAGATCGAGCTGGAAATCAGACGGGTCCGAGGTGTCCCGGTAGTAAAGGTAATGCCGGATCATCAGGTTGGCACCACGGATCAGGGCCTGATGCTCATGGTCGATCTGGTCGTTGCCAGACTCCCATTTCGGCTGCCAGACGATCCGGAAATTGGTGCCTTCACCCCGCCAGAACGCTTCCCAGGAGAAACAGGCCCCCTGTTCCTCAGCCCGGGCCCGGCCAAGACAATATTCAGCTCGTGCCAGCCAGTCCGCAAAGGATTCCCCCATCCGATGGGTCGCGAGACCACAACTGATGCTCTGGATGCCCGGAACTGGGAACGCATGCTGTTCAACAGCAAATCTGAGCTGAGTGGCAAGCTGCAGCGCAGCATCAGGATCAGTGTCCTCGGCCCAGACGAGCAGGACTTCACCACCCCAGCGAAAAACCTGGTCTTTGCGCCGCACGGTCGCTTCGACCAGCCGGCAAAAGTCCTTCAGCACCTCATCGGCAGAAAGATGGCCAAACGTATCACTAATCGTCCGGAAGTGATCGAGGCCAAACAGCAGCATGGAAGGTCCGGCTTTGGCCCTGCCTGGGGCACCAGGCTGCCAGGCTGTGTGCTGTTCGATCGTGGACAGCAAAGCCGAACGATTCAGCAAACCGGTCAATGGGTCGCGCAGGCCAATGTCCCGCAGGATTTTCTCCTGTTCCTTCTGGGCCGAAATATCGGTAAAACTTTCCAGCAGGTAGTCTTTGCCGTCCAATTGCAGGTGCGAAACCCGTTTGAGGATCGGGATCTCGCCGCCCTGGCCCAGGAGGATGCGTTCACTGAAATCGACCGTCTGGCCAAGATCGAGAATCGGACAGGAGGACTGCTGGGCAGGGCAGATGAAGGCATGGCAGATCCGTCCCACGACCTGTTCCTTGGCTTGGCCAATCATATCCAGCGCAACCTGGTTGGCATAGACGATGCTCCGGGTCTGACAGTCAATCAGGATGACACCACTGACCAGCTGGTCGAACAGAAGGCTCATTTGCTGGCTGGACTGGGAAAAATCGGACTGGAACTGTGGGTTCTGATCGGACATAGAGGGCCTCCGCAAGCGGGTTTGGTTCACTTCTATTTTACATCATCCGACCGATCCAAGAGCGTGCAAAAAGATCATCCGTTCAAAATGACACGAAAGTGCAACAAAAGTTACGGATTAAATATGCAACCGTTTGCGCGAGCTTGAAAAAGATCATCCGCGTGAACGCACAGCACGCATGCCTTCCCCGGCAGTGTTCGGCGAACCATCAGAGCATTTTCATCCAGTGATCACATTCGCGCGCTAAGATAAACCTGTGTAATCCATTCATGCGCCAGGGCCAGTTGATAAAATGCCTGTGCCGGCGCAATGCTGACTCAACAGGAGATGTCACTTATGATGAATCAAACAGTATCCAATCTGGCCCTGGCAACCCGTGGATCCCTCGACCGATTTGCTGAACGGCCCGATTTCATGTTCAGCACTGGCCTGGGCTGGGTTGGACTCATTTTTCACGCCCTCTTCAACCTGGCCATCATCGCAGCGCTCGTTGTCCTGGTTGTTCATCTCGTGCGTTCAGGCAAACGCAATAAGCTTCAGGCCCTTCCCACAACCGGAATCGGAACCGGAACAGTCGGTCCCGGTCAAGCCGCCATGGTAGACCATACCGCCAGCGCGCTCAACATTCTCAACGAGCGCTATGCGAAAGGTGAAATCAGCGAAGAAGATTATCTCAAGATGAAAAAGAATCTGACAGAGTAAAATTGGCGGAATTACTCCGCCAGAATGATCCGATCAAGGCCTGGTTTGCTGAAAGGGAAGCCAGGTTTTGCTCTTAACTGACCGTCAGTTCCCCGCGCAGGTTTTGCTGCATCATCTGCTTGACCGTGTCAGGGTCGAGATCGAGGCTCAGGAGATAGTAGAGCTTGGTGACGGCGGCTTCGACGGTCATGTCGCCGCCGCTGACGGCACCAGCTGCTTTGAGCATGCTGCTGGTCTCGTATTGGCCAATCACGGCAGAGCCGCGCAGGCACTGGGTGCAGACGACGATCACCGTGCCGTTTGCGCGTGCTTTGTCGAGGAAATGCTGCAGGGACTCGCTTTCCGGGATGTTACCGGCACCAAATGCCTCCAGGACCAGACCACCGAGGCTGCCAGTCAGGATGTTTTCAAAAAAATCAAACTGGATGCCGGGGAAGATCTTCAGGACGGCAATTTTCTGCGGCCGGAAGGGGCTGATCCAGAGGCTGCCTCCCGTCTTGAGCAGCAGGTCCTGTTGGAAAACAATTTTCACGCCGGCTTCGGCCAGAGGTGGATAATTGGGCGAGTCGAAAGCAATCAGCTCATCGGAACTGACCTTGGTCGCCCGGTTGCCGCGGAAGAGCTGGTTGCCGAAAAACAGGCAGACTTCCGGAATCGGCTGGCTGGAGGCGGCGAGTAGAACTGCTGTGATGACGTTGTCGCGTGCATCGTTTCTGATTTCACAGAGCGGAATCTGCGAGCCAGTGACGATGACCGGTTTGTCGAGTCCGTCCAACATGAACGACAGGGCCGATGCGGTATAGGCCATGGTGTCGGTGCCGTGCAGGATGACAAACCCATCGTACTGGTCATAGCGGCTGGCAATGGCTTCGGCAAGCTTCGTCCATTCGTGGACGGCAATGTTCGAGGAGTCGAGCAACGGATCGAATTCGACCAGGTCGCAGACAGGCATGGCCGGGTCCCGAAGTTCGGGGATCCCGGCCAGGGCTTTTTCCAGATAACCGGCCTCGGGGGCATAGCCACGCTCGGTGCGGGTCATGCCGATGGTACCGCCGGTGTGGATCAGGCAGACTTTCTTGCGTTTCATGCTATTCCTGTCGTTTCTCCTGAGTCGTGCAGGGGTCCGGCTCAGTGAGCTGACGTGCCCAGATAGGCATCCTGGACACTCTTGTCATTGAGCAGATCTTTGCCGCTGCCGCTGAGTTTGACTTCGCCCGTGACCAGAACGTAGCCTCGATCGGCAATTTTCAAGGCGGCGTTGGCGTTCTGTTCGATCAGGAGGACAGTTGTCCCCTGTTCATTGATCTTGCGGATGATCGAGAAAATATCGCGCACGATCAGCGGGGCCAGGCCGAGGGAGGGCTCGTCCATCATCAGGATCTGGGGTTTGGCCATCAGGGCCCGGCCAACGGCGAGCATCTGCTGTTCACCGCCGGAGAGGGTGCCCGCCATCTGCCAGTGCCGCTCCTTGAGGCGTGGAAACAGGTCGTACATGCGCTCGATATCCTCGGCGATGCCGGCTTTGTCGGTGCGCAAATAGGCCCCGATCTTGAGGTTTTCCAGGACAGACAGATTGGAAAAGACTTTGCGGCCTTCCGGAACAAGGACGATGCCGCGTTCGACGATTTTCTGCGAGTCAAGGCCACTGATGGTCTCGCCATTGTGGCGGATCGTGCCGCCAGAGGCACTGACCAGGCCGCTGATGCTTTTCAGCGTGGTCGACTTGCCAGCGCCGTTGGCTCCGATCAGGGTGACGATCTCGCCGGCTTCAACTTTGAAGGAGATATTCTTCAGCGCTTCGATGCCACCATAGTGGACGCTCAGGTTTTCAATTTCGAGAAGGCTCATTCGTCCACCCCCAGGTATGCTGCAATGACGGCTGGATCATTCTGGACATGTTCCGGCGTGCCGGCTGCGATCATTTTGCCGAAGTCGATGACATAGATGCGGTCGGATATGTCCATGACCAGGTTCATGTGGTGCTCGATCATCAGGATGGTCAGGTTGAAATCTTTTTTGATCTGGCGGATGAAAGCGGTCAAGGCCTCGGTCTCCTGCGGATTCATGCCGGCAGCCGGTTCGTCGAGCAGGAGCAGGTCTGGTGATGTGGCCAGGGCCCGGGCAATTTCGAGGCGGCGCTGCTTGCCGTATGGCAAGTTGTTGGCGATCTCGTCCTTAAGATCCAGCAGATTGACCATTTCAAGGAGTTTGAGGCTCTCCTCGCGCATCTGGTCTTCTTCCCTGTTATTCAAATGGAACGCTGCGGAGAAAAAGCCAGCCTTCATGTTCATGTGCTTGGCAATCAGGACATTTTCAAAGACCGTCATGTTCTTGAACAGGCGAATGTTCTGGAACGTGCGGGCGATGCCCTTTTTGGTGATCAAGTCAGGGGTGGGGCAGATCGTGGCCGTATAAGCACCTTTGTTCTGGCCAGCATAGAGCTTTTCCATCTTGCCCCGGGGATAATTCTCGGCAATGGGCTGGCCCTTGAACTGGACCTGGCCATTGGTTGGCGCATAGACACCAGTCACAACGTTGAAAGCAGTTGTTTTGCCTGCTCCGTTCGGGCCGATCAGGGCGACAATTTCACCCTGGTGGACCTGCAGTGAGAGATTATCAACCGCCACCACACCACCAAACTGCATGGTGATGTCTTTTAATTCAAGGACTGGAACTGGATTCTGATCAGCCATTTTTCTTGCCTCCCTTGCCTGTCTTGGGTCCGGTTGGCGTGGTTTTAGCAAGGCGCCGGGGCCAGGACAGCAGATCTGCCCAGGCGAATTCACGGTTGCCCATCAGGCCGCGACGGAAAAAGAGCACGACGGCCATCAGAAGGAGCGAGAAAATGACCATGCGGAAACCAGTGCGGAAAAGCGGGATGGTTACGCCGCCAATCACCAGTGGGGTATCAAAGAAACGCAGCCACCATTCCTTGGCAGCGGTGACCAGGAAAGCCGACAGGACACTGCCGGTGACACTGCCCAGGCCGCCTATGACGACAATCAGCAAGATGTCATAAGTCAGGCTGATCTGGAACGTCCGGGCTTCGATCGAACGCATGAACATCGCCAGCAAACCGCCGGCGACAGCGGTGAAGAACGAACTGATGATGAAAGAGATTTCCTTGTGCTTCAGGAGGTTGATGCCCATCGCCTCGGCTGCTACGCCATCTTCGCGGATGGCCATGAAAGCCCGGCCATAAGAGCTCCTGATCACCAGGACCATGAAGCCGATACAAAGTCCAGCGACGCTGAACGGTACCAAAAGGGTGCCAATTCCAGCCGGCAGGAAATCAAGGCCGAGGGCAAAACCGGGGATGTTCTTGAGGCCATAGGAACCATTGGTGATCCGGTCCATCTGCGGGCTGGAAATGATCGCCCGGATGATTTCGGAAAAGCCCAGGGTAGCAATGGCCAGGTAGTCGCTTTTCAGGCGCAGGACCGGGATGCCGATCAGGGCGGCGAAAATCGCAGCCACGAGACCGCCGGCCAGGATACCCAGGATGATCTGCAGGGAGGCTGGCAACACATCCAGGCCTACTTTCATCGCTTTGAGCCAGGGGGCCAGTCCACCGGTGTAGTAGACGCTGTCAATCGTCTCTGTCGGAATGGAAAAGATCGCTGTGACATAGGCGCCAATGGCCATGAAGCCGGCCTGGCCCAGGGAAAAGAGTCCTGTGAAACCATTGAGCAGGTTCATGGAGACAGCAACAATGGCCAGAATCGCACTTTTCTGCAGGATCGAAACCGCCATGCCAAAGCTGTTGCGATTCATTTCGAGGATGATCAGCAGAATGGCCAGAACAATCAGAGCGGCTACAGATAGAACAGGATAGGGTCTTTTATTGTTTAATTTCATGACGCCCCCTCCTTAAACCTTATCCGTGACGGTTTCGCCAATCAGGCCCGTCGGACGGAAAATGAGGATCAGGATCAGGAGCATGAAAGTAAAGGCATCGCTATAGGTTGAATAGCCCAGGGCAGTCAGGAAGGTCTCGCTGATGCCGATGATGAAGCCACCAAGCACGGCACCAGGCACACTGCCAATCCCGCCCAGGACGGCGGCGACGAAGCATTTCAGGCCCGGCAAGGTGCCGGAAAAAGGGGTGACCGACATGCGGTCGGTGAAGTAGAGGATGGAACCGACAGCTGCCATCGATGAGCCGATGACAAAAGTCAGGCTGATGATCTGGTTGATTTTGATACCCATCAGCTTGGAGGTGTCGTAATCTTTCGACACAGCACGCATGGCCATGCCGAGTTTGGTGTGATTGATCAGGTACATCAGGATGAACACAAGGATCAAGGTGAGCACAGGTGTCAGGAAGGTAACCAGTGAAGCCGATACGGGTCCAATCTGGAAGACCTTTTTCAGAGGGGTGATGGTAGGGTAGCCTTTCGGCAGGGCTGAGAACAGATAGGTCGCCAGGTTCTGCAGCAGGTAGGAGACGCCGATCGAGGAAATCATGATCGACATGCGCGGGGCTGAGCGCAAGGGCTTGTAGGCCGCTTTCTCGATCAGGACACCGAGCACGACCGTCGCGACGATAACCACCGGGATGGCAATCGGCCAGGGCATGACCGCCATGGAGAAAATCATGAAATAACCCGCCATCATGAAAATGTCCGAGTGGGCGAAGTTAATCAGCAGCAGGATCCCGTATACCAGCGTGTAGCCGATCGCGATCAGGGCATAGGCCCCGCCGAGCGAAACACCGGTCAGGATGTGTTGGATAAAGGTCGTCAATGACATGAGTCCACCTCGGTTTCCGATGGTTGAGAGGGTGAGATGATTGAACGGTTTAACGATCTTGGAACATGAATACGAGCGGCAGGCACGTCACTGTGCCTGCCGCTCGCCGGGCAAGCGGAAAAATCAGCCGACTTTGACAGTCTTCAAGAATTCGAATTTGCCACCCTTGACCGTTTTGATGTAGGCCATGTCTTTCTTGGCATCGCCATTTTCATCAAAGGAGACTGAGCCAGTGACACCATTGTAGGTAACCTTGGTCAGAGCTTCGCGGATGGCTTCGGGGTCAGCTTTGCCAGCGACCTTGATCGCCTCGACAGCGGACATGTAAGCGTCATAACCGAGTGCTGAAACAGCTGCGACGCCTTCGCCACCATTCTTGGACAGGCTGTCCGGGTTGGCTTTGAGGTATTCTTTGAAGCCTTTGACGAAATCAGCAGCAACCGGGTTGGCAGTGTCGTTTTCATCAAAGAAAGTCGAGAGGACAATTCCTTCGGCATCGGCACCGGCATTGTCGATGATGCTGGTGTTTTCCCAAGTATCGCCGGCAGCAATGGTGGCGGTGATGCCGAGCTCACGGGCCTGTTTGATCAGGAGTGGAGCCGTGGCGATGGAGGACGGAGCGAAAATGAAGTCGGGATTGGCGGCCTTGACATTGGTCAGGATGGCCTTGAAGTCGGTCTGGTTGGTCTGGAACTGTTCCTGGGCGACGATGGTGCCGCCTTTTTCTTCATAGGCTTTCAGGAAGAAGTTGCCCAGGCCGGAGCTGTAGTCGTCGCCCAGCTGGGTGATGACGGCAGCATTCTTGGCACCGGACTCCAGGGCAAAATTGGCCATGACGGTGCCCTGGAAAGGATCGAGGAAGCAGACGCGGAAGTAGTAGTCATTGCCGAGGGTGACCTGCGGGTTGGTGCAGGATGCGCCGATGGCCGGGACTTTGTTTTCCTTGAAAATTTCGCCGGCAGCAATGGAGACACCGGAGCCATAGGAGCCGAGGACGACTGCCACTTTGCTGGACATCAGGCTCTGGGCAGCGGTGACGGCTTCGGTCTTGTCTGATTTGTTGTCGACTTCGACCAGTTCGATCTTGTAAGACACACCACCGAGGTCAACGGTCGGCACTTTGGTGTTGGCATAGCGCATGCCGAGGACTTCCTGGAAGCCACCGCCGCCGTTTTCACCGGTAACCGGTTCAAAAACGCCGATTTTGATGACCTTTTGATCGGAAGCGCCTGCTTTGCCAGTAGAGGCACAGCCAGCGACCAAGGCGAGCATCAGGGTCAGGACAAGCAGAAGAGCAAGTGATTTCTTCATGGGAGCTTTCCTTTCTTCGTTCCGGGTGCTGGTGAAAGCAACCCGGTATATTTGATAGACACTGTTTATTTTACATAATCTGGAGCGCATATCAATCTGCCAAAAAAGGGACGGTGTCCCTTTTTTGGCAGATTGACGCCTTTTTTATTGTTTTTGCATCAACTGGCAGTCTCATCATGCATTTTTTTCAAACTCGAAAGTCATTCATACCAATGCGGGGCGGATTTTTGCAAGAATATGCCGGGTCGTTTGCGGCCTGGCTTTGCGGGCTGAAAAAGACGGGTCCCGAAAGCCCCGTCAAACCGTTTCCAGGTTCAAGTCTGTCTTTTTTTCCCAGTCCCGATTATATTAAGATTAAAAACCACAGGAGGTGATGGCCATGCCCAAGTTTTGCCAGGAATGTGGGGGTGCCATTGAGCCATCTGCCCGCTTTTGCGCGGCATGTGGCGCCAATCAGACGCCAGACACTGTTTTTCCCGCTGAAATCGAGTTGGACCAGGGCAAGACCGATCAACCTTCCCACAACATCATCCGCGATAAGGATGGGGTCCTGCGCTGGGTCTATGAATTCAGCCTGTACCGGAATCCGACGATCCTCGTCCTGGTCTGGAAGATATTCTTCTTTATTTTCCTCGGCCTGTATCTTTTCCTGGTTCTGCTTGAGAGCGGCGACGGCATCGGCGAGGCTCTTGCCGGTCTGACACCCGTTTTCCTCGGACTCATCGGCGGCATGTTCGTCTTGTCGACGATCGCCTACTACCTCTATGCCGTGATGATGGGCGGCAAGTATTGCGTGCTGTTCGAAATGGATGAGAAGGGTGTCAAGCATACCCAGATGCCACGCCAATTCAAGAAAGCCCAGATCCTGGGCAATCTGCTGCTTCTGGCGGGTGCTGCAGCCGGAAATGTTGGCGCCGCAGGCCAAGGGCTGCTTGTTGGCAGCAAACAATCCACTTATTCGAAATTCAAGCAAGTCAGGTCGATCAAACCAGACCGAAAGCACCGAGTGATCAAGGTTAATTCAGCCGACCTGGTCCATAATCAGGTGTATGCCGAAGCGGCAGATTTTGACTTCGTTCTGAATTATATCGAAACACAGGTCGCTTTAGCCAAAAACAAATCCAAAGCCCGCTCTCGATAATCCATCCAGGAGGTCATTTCAAAGATGTTTTGTGAGAATTGTGGTACGAAACTGGCAGACAGTGCCCGATTTTGTCCAGAATGCGGCGCAGCCCAAGGTCAGGCAGCAGCCCAGGTCCAGGTTGCCGCTCAGCCGGCAGCCAGAAGCCAGTCCCGACACCGGCCAGCCCAGCCGGCTTCATCTTCTGCCGAGAATCTGATCGGTTTCTCGCCTAAAATCAATGATCCTGCTTTTGCGGCCTACAAGCGCAAATCGGTCACCTGGTCTTTCCTGTTCGCTTCCATCCTGGCTGTCATCGCCATCATTGCCTTCCCCATATATGGTAAGCAGAGCGGCGAGCTGGACTGGCCCCAGTCTCTGTATTATGGCATGGGCATCGGCGGTATGTTTGTTGTCATCGCGTTGCTCCAGACCATCAAGCGTGGTCTGGACCACACGTGGGATGGTGTTGTCGAATACAAGGACAGTTACCGGGAGATCGACCGCAACGACTCTAACCACACCAGCACCACACCGGTCTATGTCATCAAGGTGCGCAAGGCCTCCGGCGGTGTCAAGAAGCACAAATGGCGCGGGATCACCGGCCCCTACAGTTATTACAATGTCGGCGACCATGTCCGTCACCACAAGGGCTTTGAGTATTATGAAAAATACGACAAGTCCCGGGACAGCCAGATCCTGTGTGCGGCTTGCCTGTCCATGAACGACATCCACCTCCAATCATGCAAACGCTGTAAATGCCCGCTGCTGAAAGGTTAGGCAACGAGCCCTCTCCTACCCTGCTGGCTTACTAAAATCCGCCGTTTTCCAGTGATTTTTCCAGAGTCTGTACGGATGCAAACTGGCGGTCGAGCCAGCCGATGCGGTTGGTCACCCAGCTTTTGAGCTTCCTGACCAAGTCCTTGTAGTCTTCCTTGGCTTCTTCTGCATTGCTTTCCTCCTGCCAGATCTGGTAATTGAGAATTGCCGAGGGCAAAAGCTGCTCGCGCATCTGGAAAATCGTCCCGTTTTCGGCAACCAGCTCGATGAACCGCTCATGGTTTTCCCAGTACGACTGTTGGGCGGCTGCCAGGAAAGCCGGATCATGGATGAAATATTTGTGCCAGGCCCGTGTCTGGCTGTCCATGCGGGACAGGTCCCCCCAGAGGATCGAAGCCCAGCGATCGTACCCGGGATATTGTTGTTCCAGATCACCGGTGCTCTGATCCATGTCCCAGACTGGCCCCATCTGATAGACACTGTCCAGAGATTCCTGGAAAAAGAAGGTGCTGTTCTTGAAGATCGAGGGATTGAACGCCAGCTCCTGGATCAGCCAGTACTTCACCAGGCTCTCCATGTCGATCAATTCGCTGTAGCGCGTGCGTTTACCCTCGAATACAGTGCTGAAATCCACAGCACTCACCGCGTTTTCAAAAACCTGGAGTCGCGCCTGGAGCGCCTCGAGAGTGACTTCGTCCAGAGCGTCCAGATATTTGTGTGTGTGCAGCATGATTGGCTGGCCGTTGTTTGTTTTGAACCGGTAGTCCTCGTCAAAATTGGTGTCCAGTTCATAAATCAGGCCGGTTGGCAACACCAGATTGTCCGAATGGTTGATTTTTTCGCACAGCAGGTAATTTCCGGCATGCCGGTTGTTGATCACCAGCTCGACCCAGTTGCTTTGCATGTATGCAAGGCCCATGTCCCCCGACAAATCATAAAAAAGCTTGTTTTTCATCAAGGTCAGGTCGCTGGACTGGCCCAGCAAGAGCCAATGCTTGTTTTCCCCCAGGCCCAGCAGGTTCATTTTCGAATCCAGTTGAACATGAAAGGAGCGCTTGGCGTCCTGCCAGCTGGAATTGCCACGGCCTTTGATTTCAATGTCAAAAGGCCCCATGGAAAGATGGTCCGAGTCATCCGTGTCTTGCCACAGGTACAGGGTACCCTTTTGATATTCATCTTTGTCCGCATAGACAGCAGCCAGGTCGACATTCACATACAAGACCGGCAGGCCGGTATCGACTTCCAGCAATGGTTGCTCTTCCTCGGTTGGCTGCGTTGCTGGCACCGATGTCTCAATCGTGCTGGGTGACAGGCTGGAAATCGGAGTTGTTCCAGCCGGTTCCGTCGGGATTTGTTCTGTGGTGGCAAAGGATGGGCCTGGGTCTGGTTCAGGCAAAGTATCAACTGGAAGGCTCGAAGCAGGCGGAAAGCCACTGCAGCTGACCAGCAGTGCGGTTGCAATGGATAAAAGTGCAAGCCGGCAAATCCATTTCCAGGCCATGTTTCTACCCTATCATCCGCAGGCAGTCAGGCGCACGCGGACTCCCTGATTTTATTGTAGCACCCGAGGAAGCTTATGAAGCAACGAAGGCCCCAATTGTCAGCTATATCTCAATCGAGTTGCGGGAAAAACAAGAAGGGCAAAGAAAAATCCCCGAAACTTGACAGTCTCAGGGATCTTCTTGTGGCGCGCCCGACAGAGATCGAATCCATAACCTTCTGATCCGTAGTCAGACGCTCTATCCAGTTGAGCTACGGGCGCGTGTTGCTGTTGTTGCAGCAGAGTTAATGATAGATGCAGCCGGTTATTTTGTCAAGGGCCATTTTTTCCGGGCTCTTTGCTTATTACCGTGAAAAGTTAGCAGAGGAATGGTACTGGATAGGAAAGGTGGAGCCGACCAACGGCGA
>Ga0228536_1000384_pt1 | contig 90609 bp, 96 predicted proteins | sample SJ1Smetagenome_FD_168611 | JGI IMG/M metagenome (GOLD analysis project Ga0228536, IMG submission 168611) | Enriched culture of PCE-dechlorinating microbial communities from Ithaca, New York, USA - SJ1.S | ecosystem: Engineered > Modeled > Simulated communities (microbial... > Unclassified...
GCACGCCGCCAGCGTTCATCCTGAGCCAGGATCAAACTCTTAAAAAGAAATCCTTAAGGACTATGTCCTTTTAGCTCACTTTGACATCTTGCGATGTCTCACTGACTTTAAATAATTTCGATGGCTGCGCCATCTTTAAAAAATAAGCCTGCTGTTTAGTTTTCAAGGTTCAATGCGATGTGACTTATATATCTTACCACTTCGAGACTTCAAAGTCAACATCTTTTGTTTGTTTTTAATTTCTTTTGTGTTCCAATTCTCTGCCGCTCTCGGCGACATAGACTAATATATCAGCTTTGCTTTCGCATGTCAACACATTTACTCATAAAATTACACACCTTCTTTCCAAAGCGTATATTTTCAACCTGCACAAGCACATTTAAACATAAGGACCTGCTGCTTTTATACATAAAAAGCGCAGCAGGCCCTTATCAAACACCTATTTGCTTGTAGGCTGTATCTATGCCTTTAACAGCCTCATTTTTTTAAGCATTCCCACAAGCTTCTTTCCTCTTGGAATCGCGAGTATCTCCGATTCTTTTATTATTCCGACCCTGAAAAGCAGAACTCCATATGCAGCCATGCCTATGCATATTGAAACTGCACACGAGAGATTGTTTCCAAGTGTACCTACTACAGCAGCGAATGAAACCCATACGACTCCTCCCATTACAAGCGATGCCAGCATAGGCTTAACTACGGAATCCATAATCTCGAATTTAATGTTCATATATTTCTTTATATACACGAAATTGAGCACGGCAGCCACGCCGTATGCAACCACTGTTCCCAGCGCAGCGCCCTTTACGTTTATCGAAGGTATCCCTGTGAGGATGTAGCTTATCCCTATCTTGAACACCGCTCCTATTGCAAGGTTTTTAACCGGAACATACGCTCTTCCAAGGCCTTGGAATATTCCCGTGAAAGTCTGCGTGTAACCCAGAAAAACCACACCCAGCGAAAGGTAAAGCAGTATGTCGCCGGCAGATGCAGGCTCATTTGGGAAAAGCAGCTTCATTATAGGGACAGACAGCACAGCGAGTCCAAAAGCGGCCGGAAATGAGGCTATGCTCGACACCTTGACTGATATTTGAGTATACTCCCTTGCCCCATCCATATTCTTTTGTGCCATATACTGTGATATAAGTGGAACAAGGCTCATGGAAAGCGCAACTGTGAGCACCTGCGGGAGGTTGACGAGCGTAGCAGCCATCCCTGTAAGCTGGCCGTAAAGACTTGAAGATTCTTCAACACTAAAGCCTATGGTTTGAAGTCTTCTCATTACTATGGCCGTATCTATGAATGTCATTATAGGTATTATACCCGCACCTATGGTTATAGGCACCGCAATATTCAGCAGCCTCTTGATAATCTGTGACGACGATTCCTCACCGAAATCACCCGGGTTGCTCTCGATCTCGCTATGTATATTTTTTTTGTTCTTGATGTATATATAGAACATGAAAAGCGCCCCGAAAATCGCCCCCGCTGTAGCTCCAAACGACGCTCCCGCCGCAGCGTATTCCTTGCCCCTATCAAGCAGGAAAACGGCTAGGAACAATCCGAGTGCGACTCTGAAAAACTGCTCTATTATCTGAGATATGGCTGTAGGCTTCATGTCCTGAAGCCCTTGGAAGTAGCCTCTATATGATGACATCATTGAAACGAAAAAAAGCGCAGGAGCAATTGCCTTCATGGAATACTCCGCCTTTGGATTTTTAAACCAGGTGCCGACTAGAAATTCCGAACCAAAATAAAGCAACAGCGAGCTTAGTACGCCTACAGATATCAGGGCTATGAACGACACCTTGAATATCTTGTGCGCTCCTTTTCTATCCCCGAGTGCAATTTTTTCAGATACAAGCTTCGATATGGCCGTTGGAAATCCGGCAGTGGATATCACCAGAAGCAGCACGTACATAGGGTATGCCGTCGAATAGTAGCCTATGCCTTCAGAGCTTATTATGTTGGTGAGCGGTATCCTGAAGAACGCTCCCATAACCTTGACTATTATGCCCGCTATTCCCAGTATGAAAGCTCCCTTTAAAAAGGAATCTTTTCTCATGTGTATTTCCTCCTAGATTTTTTACCATTAAAACTTTTCAGGCTCGGACATGCGCCCGAGCCGTTCATTAACCCACCAAAGAATCAATTCTATATGAGTCTATTTTTTAGTTTCATCCTTGAGCAGCTTTTCAACCTTTGCCTTCTCGTTAAGTCCGGCAGCGTATTCATTATATTTGTTCTGCTCAATCTCGCTCTTTATTGAATCCTTTACCTTGTCAAATGCTGGTATCTCGTCTATCCTGTCAGTCACCTTTATTATGTGGTAACCGAACTGGCTTTTGACAAGCTCTGATATCTGGCCTTTTTCAAGTTTAAATGCCGCCTCTTCGAATTCCGGCACCATTACGCCCTTGCCGAAGAAATTAAGATCTCCGCCATTTTGAGCTGAGCCCTCATCCTGAGAATATTTCTTGGCAAGCTCCGCAAAATCTTCTCCCGCCTTGGCCTTTTGAAGCACCTCGTTTGCCAGCTTCTCCTGTTCCTTAGCCTTGTCTTCAGGCAGCGGATTCATGCTGTCATCCACGGTCTTAAAGAGTATGTGCGACGCCCTGACCTGTTGATTCCTGTAGTTTTCCTTGTTCTTTTCAAAATAGTCTTTGATTTCTGCATCTGTGAGCTTTAGCTCGGCCTTGAAGTTCTTTTCAAGCTCAGCTACAGCTAGCTCTTTTCTTAGCTGGTTTTTGATGAACTCATCGTCAATCTTGTTTTTCTCAAGGAAAGTCTTCATGTCCGCACTTTTTGCCACATTGTCCTTGAATTCCTTGAGCGCCTTGTCAACCTCAGAATCTTCAACTTTTACGCCTTCCTTCTGGGCCTCCTGGTAGAGCACCTCGACCGATATCATCGTTTCGAGCACCTGCTCCTTAATAAGCTCATTGAATGTCTTTCCGTCTCCGGCGTCCTTAGTCCATATTTCCTCGCCGTAGAGTCCTTCGTATCCTTTCTTGGTTAGCGCCAGGTTCTTTTCAAAATCCTGTGCCGTGATGAACTTGCCGTTTACTTTGGCCACATTTTCACCTGATTTTCCGGAGCTGCATGCCACAAGTGAAATAGCCAGTAGGGCAATTATAACAATGTTCGTAATTTTCCTCATAGCTAACATCCTTTCTATTTTTATGCTGACATATTATTGTAACATCTTTTCCATCACCATAGCAATTTCTGTAATCAATTTGTAATCTTCTTTTTCCTCTTTCGGTTTGAACATATAGTAGGGCTCTATATATATCTTATCATTATGGTGCTTTATAGCTTTTACTCCCATTCTTTTGCCGAGAGATTTGACATAAGCCGTCATTATGAGTGTCCTCACAGGCACTGGTATGTCGGAGAATCTGTCTTCTATCTCCTCTTCCACCTCGTACATTTCTTCCCTGGATTCTATTGATGCTATCTTCTTATATATTTCTATCTTTGAAAGTTCGTCTTGTATATAATCCTGAGGGATATAGGCATTGAGCTTAAGCTCTATTTCTGTGTCTATTTCTGGTCTCACCTCTTCACCCTTAAGCCTTCTTATGGCGTCCGAGAGCATCTTCACATACAGGTCATAGCCAATGGCAGACATGTGCCCGTGCTGCTGGGAGCCCAGGAGATTTCCAGCACCTCTTATTTCAAGATCCCGCATTGCAATTTTGAACCCCGAGCCGAACTCTGTGAACTCCTTTATCGCCTTAAGCCTCTTTTCTGAGATTTCAGTGAGCATCTTGTCCTTTTCGTATACCAAATATGCATAGCCCTGCCGCGAAGACCTGCCAACCCTGCCCCTTAGCTGGTACAGCTGAGATAGGCCCATCTTGTCAGCATCGAAAACTATCATCGTGTTGGCATTTGCTATGTCCATTCCTGTTTCTATTATTGTTGTGCATACCAGCACATCGGTTTCCCTTTGAAGAAAGCGCATCATAACGTTCTCCAGCTGCCTTGCATTCATCTGGCCATGTCCGAGGTCTATCCTTGCGGAAGGCACAAGCTTCTTAATCTTGGCGGCCATATCCTCTATTCCTCCGACCCTGTTGTATACAAAAAACACCTGTCCGCCTCTTGAAATCTCTCTTTCTATGGCGTCAGCAATTATGCTCTCCTTGGCTTCCACAACGAAAGTCAGTACCGGATGCCTTTCTTCGGGCGGTTCCTCTATTATACTCATGTCGCGTATGCCTGTAAGCGACATATGGAGCGTACGTGGAATTGGCGTTGCAGACATGGCAAGTACGTCCACACTCGATTTCAGGCTTTTAATCTTTTCCTTGTGCTTTACTCCAAATCTTTGCTCCTCGTCTATGACAAGCAGCCCAAGGTCCTTGAATTTGATGTCATCTGACAAAAGCCTGTGTGTGCCTATTACCACATCGACAAGCCCTCTCCTTATATCGTCCGCTATATGCGATTGCTCTTTTCCAGTCTTGAACCTGCTAAGCACCTCTACCCTTATAGGGAACTTTTCGAATCTCTCCCTGAATGTGTTGTAATGCTGCTGCGCAAGTATTGTGGTCGGAACAAGCACCGCAACCTGCTTTGAGTCCATGCAGGCCTTAAACACAGCCCGTATAGCCACTTCGGTCTTGCCATAGCCTACATCGCCGCATATTAGCCTGTCCATAATACCATCGGACTCCATATCCTTTTTGACTTCCTCTATCGCTCTTTTTTGGTCCTGAGTCTCTTCGTGCGGGAAGAGATTTTCAAATTCGAACTGCCATGGAGTGTCATACCTGAACTGATAGCCTTTCATGCCCTCGCGCCTTGCGTAAAGCTCAATAAGCTCCTTCGCCATCTCTTCGACTGCCTTTTGAGCTTTGGCCTTGGCCTTGTTCCACTCGCTCGTTCCGAGCTTGCTCAGCCTAACCCGCTCTCCTTCGCCGCCTATATATTTTTGTACCTTATCGAACTGGTCCGTCGGGACGTAGAGGCTGTCTCCGGCGGAATAGACAATCCTGAGGTAGTCCTTTGTCACATCGCCCACCACGAGCTGCTTCATCCCCTCGTATTTGCCTATTCCGTGGCTTTCATGCACCACGTAGTCTCCTATTTCCAGTTCCATGAAGCTTTCAATTTGTCTGGCGTTCTTGGATCTTATCTTTTTCTTCTGGAAGGATTTCTTGTGAGCCCCCAGTATCTCAGTATCCGTTATTAGTGTGAAGGCGCAGTCCAGGTAAGAGAATCCGGAGCTTATGTCTCCGGGGGATATTACAATCTGAGACGGCCTTATGGAGTATTCCCTGTTGCTTGTGACCATGGCTTCTATAGAATGCGCAGAGAGCATTTCCTGCAAGCCTTTCGCCTTGTCGGGACTGCCTATTGATATGAGTACGCTGTGTCCTTTTTCCTTGAGGAATTTTATTTCTCCTGCTGCCATTTCGGTCTTGCCGCCAAAGCTCGGGACCTCCCTTGCCGAAAAACTGTATGCCGCAGCCTTCTCGAAGCCTTCGACGTCCTTTGGCAGAGTAGCGAGCATAAGGAGCCTTTTGTCCTCAAAGCACTCCTGAATGCGGTCCATTCCAAACAAAAGATCTCCCTGCTCTTTACTTGCTTCTCCGCGCTCGAGACTTGCAACGAATATCTCGGCAAATTCGCTTGCATAGTTCCTCTGCCTCTGGAGCACTCTCTCGGGCTCGTTCATCAAGACTAGCGAAGCCGCGCCCATGTAGTCAAGGAGAGTGTCCGACTTGTCGTATATATAGTCTATATGGTTTTCTATGCCTTCAAAATAAATGCCTTGAGAAAGCTTGTCCATCTTTCCTGCAAGCTCTTCAGAAAGACCCGCCGTTTCGGGTATTTCCGCTGCCGTTCCAAGCCCCACGCTCGGCTTATATATCACTTCTCTTGCCGGAGCTATTGTCACAGAGCTGATTTTTTCAATAGACTTTTGGCTGATTGCATCAAAGCTTCTCATAGAGTCTATCTCGTCGCCAAAAAGCTCTATTCTGACAGGGTTTTCAAAACCAGGCGAAAAAATGTCTATTATTCCGCCCCTTACGCTGAACTGGCCTATGCCCTCGACCTTGCTCTCCCTTTCATAGCCCATAGCCGCAAGACTTCTTGAAATAGAATCTACATCTATTATGCTGCTTGAATTTATCTCTATGATATTGTCCAGGAAAACACTCTTGGGCACGTATTTCCTCATAAGATTGTCTATGCTGCTTACAATGATGATTTTCTCGCCTTTCGAAAGTCTCCTTAGCACGTCTATCCGCTTGGATTCCTCATTTCTGTCCCTGGCCTCCATCGAATAGAAGAATATGTCGCTGCATGGCATGTATGCCGCGGCTTCACCCGCATAAAACCTTATGTCCTCGTATATCCGCTTGGCCTCAAGGTCGCTGTGAGCTATTATAAGGCCTTGCTTAATTCCGCTGTATTTAAAGAGCGCCGCGCTAAAATGCGCCTTTTGGCTCTGGACAAGTCCGTGCACGTGCAATGGGCTTTTCCCGTCTTTGATGTTTTCGATTATCTGATTGAATTCATAGCATCGTTTCAGGGGGCTCAAAAAAAGATCAGCCATTGGATGTCCTCCCATTAACCGTTGTATTTGTTCATTGCGGCTTCAACGCCGCCACTGATTATTGACTCAGCCGCCTCAGCCGCACGCTTTTCAGTCTGTGCAATCTCCTTCATCTCTTCCTTTGTTAATTTTGAAAGCACAAAAGATGCGAGATCCCTGCCATCGAATGGCCTTCCGACTCCTATTCGAATCCTCGGAAAATCGTCAAAGCCAAGGCGGGAAATTATAGATTTCATTCCGTTGTGAGTGCCTGCGCTCCCCTTTTTCCTTATTCTTATTCTCCCAAAATCCGTGTCAATGTCGTCGTATACCACTATAAGCTCCTCCGAGCTTAGCTTGTAGTAGCTGAATATCTCAGCAAGCGAATCTCCGCTAAGATTCATGTATGTCTGGGGCTTTACAAGCAACACCTTCTGGCCGCCTATGAAGCCTTCCCCCACAAGCGCCCTGTGCTTTAGCTTTTTTACGCTTATGCCGTGCACATGCGCTAATATGTCTATCACGTCAAAACCCACGTTGTGGCGGGTACATTCGTATTGGCCCCCGGGGTTCCCTAGTCCTGCTATCACAAACACTCTTCATTTCCTCCTTCAAACAATGTCCATAACCTACAAAAGGCGGAGAATTAATATCTCCGCCGGTTTCAAGCTCTAGTCAAACAGTCTGCTTACTGATTCATTTAGGAATATCTTCTTTATGGCCTTTGCAAATAAAGGTGCCACTGATTCAACTACTATCTTGTCTAGCTTCTTTTCATCAGACAGAGGTATTGTATCCAGCACTACAAGTTCCTTTATTGCAGAATCTCTTATTCTCTCTATCGCTGGCCCCGAAAGTACAGGGTGCGTGCAGCATGCGTATACTTCTTTTGCTCCAAGCTCCTTTAGTGCGTTTGCTCCATTGGTTATGGTGCCTGCCGTGTCTATCATGTCATCTACTAGTATTACGTTCTTGTCCTTAATGTCTCCTATTATGTTCATTACTTCACAAACGTTCGCCTTAGGCCTTCTCTTGTCTATTATCGCTATTGGCGCATCAAGCAGATTAGCGAAGTTTCTGGCTCTTGTAACACTTCCAAGATCCGGAGATACAACCACAAGATCCTTGAGACCCTGATTCTTGAAGTGCTGGGCAAGTATAGGCACTCCCAGAAGATGATCCACAGGTATATCGAAATATCCCTGTATCTGGGCCGCATGCAGATCCATTGTAAGTACTCTTTGCGCGCCTGCCGCGGTGAGAAGATCAGCCACGAGCTTCGCAGTTATTGGATCTCTGGCCTTTGCCTTTCTGTCCTGCCTTGCATAACCGTAGTATGGTATTACAGCTATTATCCTGCCTGCCGATGCCCTTTTAAGTGCGTCTATCATTATTAGAAGCTCCATTATATTGGTATTAACCGGAGCGCTGGTGGATTGAATAAGGAATACGTCTCTTCCTCTTACAGATTCGTTGAAATTGACAGAAATTTCGCCGTCACTGAAAGTAGAAACTACAGCATCACCCACAGGAACCCCCACAAGCTTGGCAATCTTTTGAGCCAGCTCGGGATTGGAATTCCCGGTAAACACCTTGATTTCATTTCCGCTGCTATTGAAATTCATTTCAAAAAACCTCCCAAATTTATATAAAAATTTAAGCAATAATTTTCCCAAGCAATTTAGTCTTTTTTGCCCCACTTACCGCTTTTCAGATAACCTTCCTTAGTGGTCTGCCTCTGTCTGGCTATGGCAAATGAATCCTCGGGCACATCGTCAGTTATAGTCGAACCTGCGGCTATATACGAATTCTCGCCCAGCTCAACAGGGGCTATCAGGTTTGTATTGCAGCCTATGAAGCTCCTGTCGCCTACCTTCGCCCTGGATTTTTTCTTGCCGTCATAGTTGACAAACACTGTGCCGCAGCCTATGTTGACATCCTCGCCCACATCTGCGTCTCCTATATACGAAAGGTGCGAAGCCTTGGAGTTGTCTCCAACATTTGAGTTTTTGACCTCTACAAAGTCGCCTATCTTGACGTTCCTGCCAATGTTGCTGTTTGGCCTCAGGTATGCAAAAGGTCCCACCTTGGAGCCGCTGCCTACAGAGCTCTTTACTATTACAGAATTCTGAATCTCACAGCCATCGTCAAGTCTTGAGCTGTCGATAGTGCATCCAGGCCCCACTGTGCAGCCTTCACCTATTACGCTGGTACCCTTTATTGTGCTTCCAGGATATATTACAGTATCAGAGCCTATAACTGCCCCGCCTTCTATATAAGTAGCCGCCGGGTCTATCAGTGTGACGCCGTTTAGCATATGGAATTCATTTATCCTCTTTCTCATGAGGCATTCGGCCTCCGAAAGCTGGAGCCTGTTGTTGACTCCCATTATCTGGTCGCTCGTCGCTCCCGCAAACGCTCCAGCCGTAAGTCCTTTGCCTCTTATTATTTCGACTGCATCCGTAAGATAGTATTCTCCCTGCGAGTTGTCGCTTCTTATCTCAAGCAGTGCCTCGCGCAGGGCCTTGCCCTCAAAGCAGTACATTCCCGAGTTTACTTCGCATACGAGCCTTTGCTCCTCGCTGGCATCCTTGTCCTCGACTATTCCAACTAGTTCCTTGCTTTCTCCCCTTATTATCCTGCCGTAGCCCTTTGGATTTTCCATGAGCGCCGAAAGCACGCTTACCGCAAAACCGTATTTCCTGTGGAATTCAATGAGCGCCTTTATCGTTTCCCCTTCTATAAGCGGCGTGTCTCCGCAGAGAATCACTATGGTATCGCTGTCATCTATGTAATTATTTGCCATCATGACTGCGTGGCCCGTCCCCAGCTGCTCCTCCTGAACCACCGTCTCGACTCCCTCGGACAGACAGTTCCCGACCGCTTCAGCGCCATGCCCTATCACCACAATGTTGCTTTGGGCTCCAGCCTCAAGCGATGCATCTATTACATGGTTTACCATCTCCTTGCCGCACACCTTGTGCAGGACCTTTGGAAGCTTCGACTTCATTCTGGTTCCTTTGCCAGCTGCAAGTATGATTGCTTTTATGCCCATTTGAGTTCACTCCTATATAATAATGTACGTTTCATATCCTTAACATTGTTTACAATTTCCATAATTAATATAGCACTTTTTAAATGAAATGTATACTTATATATCGACTTTTTAAACAAAAAAAGAACCTTTGTCAGGTTCCTTTTCTATGTCGTAATTATTTATTCCAGCTCAAAGTCAGCGCTGACTTCGGCAAGCGATTTTGCCTCGTCATACGCCCTAAGTATAGCATCCTGCAGCCTTTCCCTTGACTGCATATTTATAGGATGCGCTATATCCTTGAAGCCTCCCTCGCTGAGCCTTTTGCTCGGCATTGCCACAAAGTAGCCGTTTTTTCCCTCTATCACCTTGATGTCGTGGATCACAAACTCGTTGTCGAAAGTTACTGAAACTACGCCTTTCATCTTGCCATCATCGAGAACCTTTCTGACTCTAATATCAGTGATTTGCATTTTGTCCACTCCCTCCAAAAAAGCATGTACATGCCTGGCTGAAATATGTATATTTAAAAACTGCCTTAAGCTATATTTTACATAAAAACTCATAAATCTTCAAGAAACTTCGAAATTTTCTGAAGTTTTTGTACAAAAAAAACGCAGGCTGTTTTGAGCAACTGTGCCTGCGCCGCTTTGTGTCTATTTAATTTATTATTTCATCATTAGGTACTGTCTCGACCAGGCCCGTTTCTATGGTTACCAGCTTCATAAGCGAAATACAGCCTTCTACCAGCTTTTTCTCCGGAGCATTTGTGGATATCAGGACACCCTTGCCGACCACATCAGCCTTGAACTCTTTCATGAGATCCTGCATCCCCTTTAGAGTTCCCCCGCCCCTCATGAAATCATCTATTAGTATCACCTTAGAGCCCTCCTTAAGCGACTTCCTGGAAAGCGACATCGTTTGTATCTTTTCATTCGACGCCGAAGCATAGTTTATGCTGAGTGAAGAGCCTTCTGATATCTTTGAATTCTTTCTTATTATGACAAGAGGAAGATTCATTGCATTCGCAGTTGCCAGCGCCAGCGGGATGCCCTTTGTCTCTATTGTGACCACGCAGTCGGCAGCACTGTAGTCTATATATGTCGCAAACAGCTTTCCAACCTTTGAAACTACCTGCGGGCTGTATATTATGTCAATCAGGTAGAGGAATTTTCCGGGAAGCACTCTTTCTGGATCATTTATCTGCTCGCAAAGTTCGCTTAAGAACTCCCTTGCATCTTCACTTGAAACCTTCGGTATATATTTGACTCCGCCTGCGGCTCCGGCTATTGTTATGACCTTGCCGAGATTGAGCTTCTCGAATACATTTTTGACTATGAGTATGTCTTCGCTTATTGTGGACTTTGCAGCATTGAATTTTTGCGTGAAATAGCTCAGTGTGAATATTCTATTCGGGCTGTCTGAAAGAATTTTAACTATTCCTCCAATTCTTTCATTCCTCTTGAATTTCATACGCTTCCTCCTTAAAGTAATTCCTGTGTAGATATAATGCAGAACGCTTTATTGTTAATTCGTTATATTTTCAGGTCATATTGTGCTATAATTTAAAGTGCTTGTCGATATGTTTTTAAAAAAGTGCACGTTCAGCGCCAGATTAATCTTCTACATTATATACGAAAATTTCGCATTATTCAAGCTCAAATGTTCACTTTTTTATCATTTATGGAGGTAATTAAAATGCATATACATTTCATTGGAATAGGCGGCATAGGCATGAGCGGGCTGGCCTTCATATGCCTGAAAAGAGGCTACAAGGTATCGGGATCCGACTCAAAACGCTCCGCCATAACCGAAAATCTTGAAAATTCAGGAGCAAAAATATACATAGGGCAAAAATCCGAAAACATCCAGAGCGGTACCGACATTGCAGTATATACTGCCGCTGTTTCTTCTGACAACGAGGAGCTTGTTCAGGCAAAAAGCCTTGGCATCAAAACAATGGACCGCGCCGAATTCCTTGGACTTTTAATGAAGGATTTTTCAAACTGCATAGCCATAGCGGGAACCCACGGCAAAACCAGCACCACATCAATGACTTCTGTGATATTCAGTACGAACAACCTGGACCCTACAATACTTGTGGGAGGCAACCTGCCCCACATAGGCGGCAATGTGCGCGTGGGCGGTTCAATGCACTTTATAACCGAGGCCTGCGAATATGTGGACAGCTTCCTCAAGTTCCACCCCACAATAGCCATAATAACCAATATAGATGCCGACCACCTGGACTACTTTAGGGACATAGACCATATAAAGGACTCATTTTCAAAATTTGCAGCACTTGTGCCGGAAGGCGGCCACATAATTGCAAATGGCGATGACGAGAACATCGGCGATATGTTTTCAAAATGCGAAGGTAAATTAAGGGGCGAAATAATAAGATACGGCTTCGACAGCTCAAACGATGCTGTAATAGAGGAGCTAGAGTTTGACAAAAGCGGCCATGCCTCATTCTCCCTGAAGCTCCATGGCGCATCTCTTGGAAGGTTCTCACTTGAGGTTCCCGGAGTCCATAATGTGCTCAACTCCTGCGCGGCAATATTAGCTTCGTATGTATGCGGCCTCTCGCCTGACAACATAGGTGCTGCCCTGTCAAGCTACACCGGCGTAGGCAGAAGATTTGAGCATATGGGAGCAGTAGGCGGCGTCAAGTTCATAGACGACTACGCCCATCACCCCACAGAGATTATAGCCACACTTTCAGCTGCAAGGCGCGCCACTTCGGGCAAGGTATGGTGCATATTCCAGCCTCACACCTACACAAGGACCAGGCTCCTGCTTGAAGAGTTCTCAAACGCCTTCGACGATGCAGACAATATCATAATAACCGACATATACGCCGCCAGGGAGGTTGACAGCGGTGATATCCACTCAAGGGACCTTGTAAGGAAGCTTGCCGAAAAGAATAAAAATGCAAGCTACATCTCCGGCTTTGATGAGATAGCTTCATACGTGCTTGAGAACGTGCACGAAGGAGACATGGTGATAACAATGGGCGCCGGTGATGTAAACAAGATAAACGACATAATATTCAAAGACAGATAATATAAAAAAAATGCCGAATTCAGTTTCGGCATTTTTTTTGACTTTTTTATTGCCTTGCAGACTCCATAAAATCATATACTGCGTTGGAGAGGGCTGCAAACTCCTGTATTGTAAGAGTCTCCCCCCTTCTTTTTTCATCTATTCCTGCGCTCTTTATCACAACCGAGGAGTTGTCCTTTGAGATTCCAAGCTCGGAGCTTGAAATGCAGTTGAGCAGCGTCTTCCTCCTCTTTGAAAACGAAGCCTTGACAACCCTGAAAAACACATCCCTGTCTTTTACGCTGCACGGGGGCTCATCCAGCAGGTCCAGCCTTATTACAGTGGAGTCCACATTCGGCTGGGGCATGAAAACCGTCTTGGGGACATTTGCCACTATGCTGGTTTCGCAGTAGAACTGTATTGCCACCGAAAGCGCGCCGTAGTCCTTTGTAGAAGGCTGGGCATTCATCCTGTGGGCGACTTCTTTTTGTATCATCACCACTATTGTCTTTACAGGTATATTCTCTTCAAGAAATCTCATTATTATAGGCGTAGTTATATAATAAGGAAGATTCGCAACAACCTTGACCCTTTTGCCCTGGAATTTGTCCTCCAGTAGTTTTTTTATGTCAAGCTTGAGTATGTCTTCGTTTATTATCTCCACATTTTCCCTGTCCGCGAGAGTCTCCTGAAGTATTGGGATGAGGTTCTTGTCTATCTCTATAGCTACTACCTTCTCGGCTCTCTTTGAAAGCTCCCTTGTGAGCGTTCCTATTCCGGGACCTACTTCTATGACGCAGTCGCCTTCTTCTATATTGGCTCCGTCTACTATCTTAAGGAGCACGTTTGAATCCACCAGGAAATTCTGTCCGAGCGATTTTGAAAACTTGAATCCGTATTTTTGCACTATATCCTTTGTAACTTTGGGCATAGAAAGCCTGTCCATATTACTCCTCCTCGAGCTCACCAAGTGCAAGCTCAAACTCTTCCCTCTTGACTCCATAGCTGTTTAGCCTGTTTAGAAACTGCTTTGCATTGCCATAACCGATTCCAAGGATCGCCCCGAGCAGATCACGCCTTCTGGCAGCATTGGCATCTCCGTCCAGTCCCTCTCTGAGCAGGTCCATTCTCGAAAATTCGCTGCCTGGAGTTTCAAGCTCGCTTCTTACCTTCGAGAGCGCCCTTAATATGCTTTGCGGCGATGCGTTTTCTATTCCGATATCGCCGTTACACATGGCCTCTTCCCTTGGAAGGAAAGCATGCTTGCAGCCCGGCGCTATTTTCGAGACCCTCTTCCTTATCTTTTCACCTGCAAAATCAGGGTCAGTAAACACAATTATTCCTCTTCTGCTTGCAGCCGCTCTTATCCTCTCTTCAACTCCGCTTGGAAACCCGAAGCCGCCTGTTGCTATGAGTTCTGCATCCACTGCTCTTCTCACAGCGCATATGTCGGACTTTCCCTCTACAACTATTATTTCCTTTATCAAAAAATCACCTCATAACATAGAAATGGAAAGGCCAGAGCCTTTCCACATCCGTTTCTATAGAGTTAATTATAACATTTTTTAGCCTTGCATCAATATTATTATTTTAGTATATAGACCTTTACATTCCTCTTTCCGAAGCTTCTCGCCTCGCTCAGAGATTCCATATATATGTCAATTCGGTTCCCCTTTATTGCGCTGCCAGTATCCTCTGCAATGCAATAAATTCCAAGAGGCTCTATGTAGAGCTTTGAACCTAGCGGTATTACTCTCGGGTCTACTGATACTACTCCAGGCCTTACTCGTGTTCCACTTCTTGTTACGCCGTAATTTCTGTCTCCCGGATTCTTGCCGGTACTTTCATAGCCTGCTGTATATGCGCTGGCTACCATGTTTATTGCGCTTTTAAAGTCCCTTGTCTCTCCCCTTGATGTGAGGACAAAGCTTTTTGTGCCTCGCTTTACAAGCTCCTCCGCAGGCGCTGAAACCAACTTTTCGTCAACAAGTCTCCTGTCTACTTCAACTCCGTCTTCAAGGACTACCTCATAAGTTACGCTTTTCTGGCCGGCCTTGCCCTTTTGAACTACCTTTGTTTTGCCCGCTTCGAGAGAGTCATCTCCCACAACGGTCACCTTGTACGGTATCTCCTCACTCTCTTGAACCTGCTTCATCTCAATCCTTACTACCTTTACAGATGAGCCCGGCTTCAAGCTGCTCCCGAGTGATGGGTCAACCTTATCCTTTTCTCCAAGTTTTATCTTTTGCTGCCTCATGAACTTTTCTACCGTGTCTGCCGCAGTTAAAACTTCATTTGTTTTGCCATCGATACTGAGCGTGACCTTGAACGCTCTATAAACTTTTACATCCATTCCGTCTGAAAGTTTTTCATCAAGCGACGGTTTCACCATGTCATTTTTTGAAAGCTTCACACCATTTTCCTTCAAAAGACCCGCTACATCCTTTGAGAAAGTTGATGCTTCGATTTTTTTATCGTCTACTATTATTGTAACCTTCTTGTTGCCCAGGTCATATATCCCTATAGAAATCGATAAAAGGAGCACTACTGCCAACACGCATACATGCCATTTTTTTATCATTTTCAGCATGTCAAGTCTTGACTTCATATAATCACCTCCTGATATATAGGCCTTGACTCATTTTATTTCATTTTTGACGGCTTGTCAAATCGAAATGTTTTTTTATTTTTCAAAATGTGGGTATAATTATCATACATCAACACTTAAAGGGGGTATGCTCTATGCCACAAATTTTAGCTTTTTTCGATGATTCACAAAAGGCATACAAATGTCTTGCCGATGTGAAAAAAAATGCTTCTGTAAATACGCTTTCATATACAGTCGCTAAAAATGAGTATTCAAAGGAAGGAGTTGATAACTCTGGAATACCAGACAATCTCGGCTCAGTTCCAAAAATTGGATTGATAGCAGGCCTTGTGCTTGGACTTGTTGTGGCAATGGGAGTTCCCAGCCAGATTTTTTCATCACTTTCCAGTTTTGCCATGATACTAGTCAAGATAATAGCATTTGCGGCTACAGGAGGAATTACCGCCTTTCTTGTAATGGTATACCTTCGCCACTTCAAACAAAAGGAGCACTATGACGTATCCAGGGGAGGCCTTATACTCATAGTCGAGAATCCTGGCGATGACAAGGACAAACTTGCCGACATAATCAAAAAATACGAGCCTGAAAAGCTAGCAGTTTATTAATAATATGATGTAATAAGATTTTATACTGCTGTATCGTTTTATTTTTATAGTTTTATAATTCTATTAATGTTTCTATTTTGTCGTATGGGGTATATTTTTGAAATGTGGGAGATATAAAAAGATAGGGGGAAAATTATATGGCCAATATGTCGAACATCTTAGCATTCTTTGATGAAGCAGAAAAAGCATCAAAGTGCCTGGGAGAAATTAGAAGGATAGCTTCCAAAAGCGTCAAAGCTTATACTGTTGCGCAACACGAATACACAAAAGAAAAGGACGAGGTTCAATTCAAGAAAGATGACAGATTAAGAACAGCCACCAAACTCGGAGCAGTTGCCGGAATAGGTGTGGGCGTGCTTGTGGCACTCGGATTCTCGCAGGGACTTTTTAAATCAGTACCCGCTTCCATAATAATACTGCTCATAGCATTCGCAGCCAGTGGCAGCCTTGCCGGATTCCTGGTTGTAAACCACAGGCTCGATGAGAAGGAGAGGATTTCAGAACAAGGCAAAAGAGGACAGCTCATACTAATAGTTGAATGTCCTGAAGATGAGACTGAGAAAATAACTACTGTTATCAATAGTTTCTCGCCTGCAAAGCTTAGCACATATTAGTAGTTTCAAGATGATAATTCATTAAATATCAAAGGGCTGCCGCATGCCGACTAAATTGTCGATTTGCAACAGCCCTTTTTGTACCTATTCTTTAAAAAACTGCTATTTTTTTATATTGAAGAAATTAAGCGCATTTTCGCTAGTCTGCTGACACACCTGCTCATAAGACAATCCTCTTATCTGGGCTATCATGGCAGCTACATGCTCAACCTTTGTCGGATCGTTGCGTTTTCCCCTGAACGGAACAGGAGTTAGATACGGCGAGTCCGTCTCTATGAGCAGCCTCTCAGGAGGAATCTCCCTGACAACCTCAGCTGTCTTGTTGTTGCCCTTAAATGTCACAGGCCCTGCTATGGAAATGTGGCAGCCCAACTTTACATATTCCATGGCCATCTCCCTGCTTCCCGAGTAGCAATGAAGCACGCAGCCTATGCCCGGAGCTTTGTATTTTTTTATTATTGAAAAAGTGTCGGCATGTGCATCACGGTCATGTACTATTATTGGCAGTCCAGTCTCGTTTGCAAGCTCAATCTGTCTGATGAAGATATCTTTTTGAACATCCCTGGGTGAAAACTCATAGTGGTAGTCCAGGCCTATTTCTCCTATGGCAACTACCTTGTCGGATTTTGAGAGCTCCCTTAGCCTGCTGATGCTGTCCTCATCTGCGCCAGAGGCTTCGTGAGGATGTATTCCTACGGCCGCATATATGAAATTATACCTTTTTGCAAGCTCTATTGCCTCTAAAGACGAAGGTATGTCGACACCGGGATTGACTATATACTTTACGTCGGATTGGCTTATCTTTTCAAGCAAATCGTCCCTGTCTTCGCTATATTTCTCGTCAGTCATATGCGCGTGAGTATCAAATAGCAATTAAGACACCTCGCATCCGCTTTCTATTCCTTCGACTGAAGGCAGCACAAGCTTTGTATCGTCCTCGCTTACCGCAGCAAGTATCATTCCCTGGGATTCCACGCCCCTTAGCTTGACCGGCTTTAGGTTGCAGACAACAACGATATGCTTTCCAATTAGTTCCTCTGGCTTGTAGTAATTTGAAATTCCGGACACTATCTGTCTCGTTTCGCTGCCAAGCTTTATTTGGAGCACAAGCAGTTTGTCGGCCTTTGGATGCTTCTGGGCGTCCATTATCTCGCCCACCCTGAGCTCCAGCTTGCCAAAGTCATCTATAGTTATTTCTTCCTTGTGCTCTAGAGGCTTCTGCTCCGCCTTCTCCTCCTTAGGCGCGAAAATCTCTTCTAATGCCTCTAATTCGCTTTCAATGTCAAGCCTTGGGAAGAGTATTTCACCCTTTGACACCTTAGTCCCCGGAGTGAGCTTTCCAAAACTTTGCACGCTTTCCCATGTCAGAAGCTCCTGCTGAGCGCTGATTCCAAGCTGCCCGAATATCTTCTTTGAAGTAACATGCATAAGCGGGCTTATTAGCACTCCAACTATCCTTATTGCCTCGGCAAGATTGTAGAGCACCGTGTCAAGCTCGTCCTTCTTGCCCTCATCCTTTGCCAGCGCCCAAGGCATAGTCTCGTCGATATATTTGTTTGTCCTTCTTATGAGCTTCCATATGCTCTCCAGACCCTCACTAAACTGCAGCTCGTCCATTTGTCCTTCAAATTCCGAATAAGCGCGAACTGCTTCATTTGCGAGCTCATCGTGAACTCCTCCCTTGACCTTCGGCGATGGGACTGCAGAGTCGCTATACTTTTCTACCATTGTAACCGTTCTGCTTACCAGGTTTCCAAGGTCGTTTGCCAGGTCGGCGTTGAGCCTGCTCAGGAAATTCCTGTTTGTGTAGCTGCCGTCCTTGCCGAATGTAAATTCCCTGAGAAGGAAGTATTTGAGAGCATCTATTCCATATCTTTCTATAAGCGGCTCCGGATATACTATGTTTCCCTTTGACTTGGACATCTTGTCATCTCCAAATAGTATCCAGCCATGTCCGAATACCTGCTTTGGAAGCGGAACATCAAGAGCCATGAGTATAGCCGGCCATATTATCGAGTGGAATCTCACTATCTCCTTGCCTACAAGCTGCACATTGGCAGGCCAATATTTCTGGAATGCGCTGTCGTCATCAGACATGAAGCCAAGGGCTGTTATATAGTTGCACAGCGCATCAAGCCATACGTATACGACGTGCTTTGAGTCGAATGGCACCTTTATGCCCCAGTCAAAAGTCGTTCTTGATACGCAAAGGTCCTCCAGATTTTCATTCAGGAAGTTGCTGAGCATCTCATTTTTTCTGGCCTCAGGATAGCAAAACTTCGGATTGCTGTTAAAGTGCTCTATCAGCCTGTCCTTGTAGTTTGAAAGTCTGAAGAAGTATGCCTCTTCCTTTGCAAGCTGGGCTTCCCTGCCGCAGTCAGGGCACTTGTTGCCTTCAAGCAGCTGCGTCTGAGTCCAGAAACTCTCACAAGGCGTGCAGTACCATCCTTCGTACTCGCTCTTATATATGTCACCTTTTGCATACAGCTTTTCGAATATCTTCTGTACTGCCGTCTTGTGCCTGTCCTCTGTAGTTCTTATAAAATCGTCGTATGATATCTCCATCCTGTTCCAGAGTCTCTTGATGTCTTCAACCATTCCGTCAAGGTATTCCTGAGGTGCCAGCCCCTGCGCCTCCGCAGTCTTTTGTATCTTCTGTCCGTGCTCGTCTGTGCCTGTAAGGAACCTAACGTCATACCCTGTGAATCTTTTGAACCTGGCTATGGCGTCCGCAGCAACTGTTGTATACGTGTGTCCTATGTGAAGTTTGCCGCTTGGATAGTATATCGGCGTGGTTACATAAAATGTATTCTTGTTCATGATTCCCCTCCTATTTAAGTTGACTTAATCACTATTTACCCTAATTCATCCATCGTCAAATTGCATGTTTTCATTTGTTCAATAAAAAACGCCCCTGAACAACGTCCAGGGGCGAATATTCTCGCGGTACCACCCTAATTTGCCGTTTGGGCAATGCCCAAAGACCTCTTGCAGGCTATAACGTGCCTTACTCGCTCCACCCTGAATAATCTCAGGCAGAGGGCTCCGGGGCCATCTTCAGCATATCGTTCCTTGCCGGCTTTCACCATCCCCGACTCTCTTATAAAGGTCCTGCCTGCCTACTCTTCCCTTCACAGCCTTTTTCTTATTATATTGCTTTCTAAAATGTTATAGCATTTTCTGACCAATGTCAATAAGCAGCTTTTCATTGTTGGACTTCATATGACTTAGCACATCTGAAAAATTGCTAAATTCCACAAAATCAATCCCCTGCTCCTTAAGCAGGCTTGCCAGTTCGTCTTTGGCGTATATAATATCTGCAATGAGCCCTGCGCATCTGTCCGAATGGCCATCGCCCACGTATATGACCTTTCTGCCTGTCTTCAGGAGTTTTATTATTTCCAGCTTGCAGCTGCCGCATTTGCTGCAGTTGCTGCTGCTGTTTGGGAAATAACCTCGGAGTCCCTCCTCATCGAATTTTATCTGGTTTGAAAAGTACTCTATTCCCGCTAGATTGTTCTCCAAGAGCACAGGCTCAATAAGAAGGTCGTATCCGTCGCTTACAATATACAGCTCCATTCCTGCAGCAGCAAGCTCACGCCTAAACTCCCCGAAGTAGGGATCTATCTGCATGCTTCTTGAAAATCGCTCGAGTTCAGACGGCGTTATTTTTATCATGTCTAGCAGCATCTGGCTTATTAGCCTTGCATCATGCATACCTTCCTGCCAGAGTCTGTCAAGCTCCCTCCATTCACCTCTTGCATAGTTTTTAACAAGCTCGACGCATGTATCCTTCAATGTTATCGTACCGTCAAAATCGCAAACCACAATATATTCCATATATATCACTCCCGCCGCTGTTTCCTATTGTTTATATTATATCATACGTTCTTGGAAATACAATCAGTCTATGACTCTAATGCCTTGCAGCAGGCTGTTTTGTACCGATTCAAGCACTTGGCATGCCTTCCATATTGCTTTAATCTAATTTCCTTTTTTGTGTTATAATAGCTTTGTATGTTTTTTGACAAAAAATAGTTGTCGAACAAATTTATAAAGGTGGTTCTAATGAAAAATCTGACGCTTCTTACAGATCTTTACCAGCTTACCATGATGAACGGTTATCTCAACGAAGGCATTCACGATGACATAGTAGTCTTTGACATGTTTTTCAGGCGAAATCCGTCCTCGGGGGGCTATACAATAGTTTGCGGCATTGAGCAGCTTGTGGACTACATAAATGATATTCATTTCAGTTCAGGCGATATAGAGTATCTAGAAGGACTTGGGCTTTTCACGCCAGACTTTCTTGAAATGCTTAAAAACTTCAAATTCACAGGGGACATATACGCGGTTGAAGAGGGAACATTCATGTTCCCAAGCGAACCCATAGTAAGGGTCAAAGCTCCTCTATTCCAGGCCCAGCTTATCGAGACTACCCTTCTGAACATAATCAATTTCCAGTCCCTGATTGCAACAAAGGCCTCCAGGGTGTGCCATGCGGCCCAGGGCGACCCTGTGCTGGAATTTGGACTTAGAAGGGCACAGGGTCCTGATGCCGGTATATACGGAGCCCGCGCTGCAATCATAGGCGGGTGCAGCGGAACCTCCAATATGCTTGCCGGCAAGATGTTCAATGTGCCTGTAGTCGGAACGCATGCGCACAGCTGGATCCAAAAATTCGACTCCGAGCTCGAGGCCTTTATGGCTTATGCCCGATCATATCCTGACAAAGCCATGCTGCTTGTAGATACCTATGACGTACTCAGCAGCGGCGTCCCTAATGCCATAAAGGTATTCGACCATATATCAAGACTGGGACACAAGCCAATGGGCATAAGGATAGATTCGGGCGATCTGGCTTATCTTTCGAAGATGTCAAAGCTTATGCTTTCGAAGGCGGGCTACAGCGACATTTCGATAACTGCATCCAACGACCTTGATGAATACAAGGTGCAGGAACTCAAAAATATGGACTGTGACATTAACTCGTGGGGCGTTGGCACAAAGCTTATAACCTCAAGCGATTGTCCTTCACTCGGAGGAGTATACAAGCTGTGCGCAGCCTCACAGGGCGATAAGCTTGTTCCAAAGATAAAAATATCCGAAGACCCTGAAAAGATTACGAATCCCGGCTTCAAAAAGGTTGTTCGGATATTCTCTGAAGAAGGCCAGGCGGAAGCTGACCTTATTATGCTCGAAGATGAAAAGATAGATACTCAAAAACCTCTTACAATATTCCACCCCGTATACAACTGGAAAAAGAAAACATTCGCCAATTATTCGGTGCGCGAACTCCTGAAGCCTCTCTTCATGGGCGGCGAGTGCGTCTATAAAAAGCGCAGCGTAATGCAAATACGGGATTTTGTAAAAAACGAACTGGGAACCCTGGGTGCACATTACAAACGCATATCTTCGCCCGAAACATACAAGGTGGACCTTTCAAACAAGCTGTGGCTGCTAAAAAGGCAGATGCTACATGATTCAAAGGTAGAATAGCATGTATTTGTTAATAAATTTTTCAAATAAAATTATGACAATTATAAAATATATGTTGACTTTTATTGCCAATATTGTTATTATTTAATTAGCTTATTTTGTCGAAAAATGCTATATCATGAGGAGGGTTTTAATTTGAAATCTACAGGAGTTGTAAGAAAAGTAGACGAACTGGGAAGAATAGTAATACCAATAGAGCTTAGAAGGAATCTGTCAATTGCAGAAAAAGACGCACTTGAAATTTATGTTGACGGAGAGTCAATCATACTTAAAAAGTACGAGCCAGCCTGCATTTTCTGTGGAAATGCAAAAGACATAAAAGTATACCAGGGCAAGAACATATGTCCTGAATGTCTTAACAACATTTCAAATCTATAGTAAAAAATGTAAAAAGGCAGACTCTGGTCTGCCTTTTTTAATCTCCTTTATTTAAATCAAGATTATAGAATAATTGAATTTTTTGCGCATCTATATATCATGCACTTCCCTGTACACATCATTTTTGGCAATTCCTCTTTTTTTGGCTACAGTTTTTATGGCTTCTTTTTTGTCCATTCCCTGCAAATCCATGAGATACTCCACATACTCCCGATGGCTCATCTCCTCCGTAATATCTTCTTCTATCTTTTTTTCCTCTTTCGAGCCGTCAACAATGAGTACGAATTCTCCGCGAGGATGGTTTTTTGAAAAATGCTCGACTGCAGTCTCAAGGGTGGACCTTATATGCTCTTCATGCAGTTTGGTAAGCTCCCTTGATATACATACCTTTCTGTTTCCGAGGCCCTCAAGCATATCAGAAAGCGTGCTCAAAAGCCTGTGCGGAGCCTCATAAAATATTACCGTGGCCTTTTCGTATCTAAGCTCCTCAAGCTGAGCCCGCCTTTCTTTCTTGTCCCTGCTCAAAAAACCAAAGAAGAGGAATCTTCCGGTTGGAAGGCCGGAACCCACAAGCGCAGTCACAAATGCAGATGGGCCCGGAAGCACCTCCACTTCAATTCCGCTTTCTATGGCAAGTCTCACGGCATCTTCGCCCGGGTCAGATATTCCAGGCATTCCTGCATCCGACACGAGGGCTATGCTCTGTCCTTCTTGAAGCTTTACCAAAATCTCGCTCCCCTTCGAGAGCTTGTTGTGTTCGTGATAGCTCATAAGGGGCTTTGATATTCCATAGTGGTTGAGCAGTCTTATTGTCCTTCTTGTGTCTTCGGCTGCGATTACGTCTACCTTCTCTAGAACCTTCAGCGTCCTAAGGGTTATGTCCTCTAGGTTTCCAATGGGCGTTGCACATATATAAAGTTTGCCGTTCATACCTATATCACCCCTATACTCTTGCTTGAATATATTTCCCTTATCTGGCGGGTGTATTCGCCCGAGGCTTCATATATATAAAGAGGCTCGAGTATCTTGAGCTCCGGTCTGCCTCCCTTCGTGAACTGGATAAGCATCATGTTGGGACTCTTGCCGGCGCTCGGATGCACAAACCTTATCTGCTTTGGTTCAAGCTTGTGGCTTCTTGCGAGGCATATTATGTCCGCCAGCCTTGTAGGTCTGTGCACCATGAAAAACTTGCCTCCGCTCATGAGCAGCCTCGATGCCATGCAGATTACATCCTCAAGCGAACACATTATCTCATGCCTCGATATGGCTTTCTTATCGTTTGGATTCTTGACACCTGCAGGGTGCATGTACGGCGGGTTGGATGTTACCACATGGAACGTATTGAGCGGCAGATGCGACGGTATGTCCTTAATGTCCATATTCAATATTTCAACCCGCTCCTGGAGACCGTTGAGCTCCACAGAGCGCCTTGCCATATCCGCCACCTCTTCTTGAATCTCAACACCCAAAACGCTTGCTGCATTGCTTTTGCCTGCTATTAGTATGGGTATTATACCCGTGCCCGTTCCAAGGTCGACAACCCGTTCGCCTGCCTTTGCCTTGGTGAAATTGGCCAGCAGCACGGCGTCAACCCCAAAGCAAAAGCCGCCTGTGTCCTGTATTATCTGCAGGCCGTTTATCTGCAGGTCGTCTATTCTCTCGTTATCCTTAAGTTTCAATTCCATGTTCTTATCTACTCCATAACATTGATTGCATATCAGTGGGCATAACACCCCTACATGCCTCTCTAAAATTTTAATTCAGTGTACGTTCAAATTCAATTAAAAAAAGCGGCATGACCGCTTTTTTTAATTTATTTATCGCTCTCGAGTTGCTTAAGCTCTTTTGCAAGTTCGGCATCAATTGCATCCTGCTTGCCCTTGCTTTTTTTAGGTGCCTCTATAAGCTTTATTTCATGCAGCTCGAATTTCCTGATTTCCTTTGCTTCATCCAAAAATACATCGAGCCTCTCCCGAAGTATATCAACAGATGTCACTACACCCCTGCCAAAAGGAGTCATCACTATCGAATTTACAGGAGGAGTTTTGCCGAGTGTCGCCTCATATGTTGAATGCTCGTAGTTGAGGCAGCAAAACAGCCTGCCACAGACTCCGGATATCTTTGTGGGATTAAGCGACAGGCTCTGATCCTTTGCCATCTTTATAGACACCGGCTGGAAATCTCCAAGCCATGTGGCGCAGCAAAGCGACCTTCCACAGCAACCCAGACCTCCGAGAGATTTTGCTTCGTCTCTTACTCCAATCTGCCTTAGTTCTATTCTTGTCTTGAATACGGCTGCAAGGTCTTTTACGAGCTCCCTGAAATCCACCCTGCCTTCTGCTGTAAAGTAGAATATGAGCTTGTTCCTGTCAAATGTATATTCAGAATCTATAAGGTACATGTCAAGTTTGTGGCTTTTGACCTTGTCGTTGCAAACCTGGAACGCCAGCATGGCATCTTCCTTGTTCTTCTGATTCGCATATATGTCTTCCTCTGTGGCTATCCTTATTATCGGCTTGAGAGGAGATATTATTTCCGAATCCTCTACCTCTTTGACACCTACAACTATTTTGCCGAATTCAAGACCCCTTACAGTTTCAACTATGACATGCTGGCCCTGCGCCGGCTCGAATTCATTCGGGTCAAAATAATATATCTTTCCTGCTTTTTTGAATCTTATTCCTACAACTTTTACCATCTTATCACCTCTTGTATATTTAAAAGCATGGCCTGGACGCTGATGGCAAGGTTGCAATTGCTCCTTAGCCTCCTTTTGCAGTTGTCCAATTCTTCTATTATGCGAAGTATCTGACCTGCTGAAAATTTGTCCCCCACGCTGTCGATAAAATCCCGCCTGTCGAGATTTATTGTAAACTCCTTGTCGCAATTCATCTTTATTAGTGCCATATCCCTAAAATAGGTGGCTATTATATCTAGTATTTCACTTGCACTATCCTTATTGCTTTCAAAAAATGATGTGAGCGAAAAAATATTGACCGTATTCCCAGCCAGCACAGTTTCTATGAGTCTCTCTGTCTTTTCCCTGAAATCCGAAAATTCCTGTGACTCTATGAGATTGAGTGCGCGCGAAAGAATTCCATTTGAAAACGCCGCAATGGCATGAGCCCTCTCGCAGGATAGCTGCTTAATTTCAACAAGATATCCCTGCACCTGCTTTTGCGATAGAGGAAAAAATCTCACGAGCTCACATCGCGAAGCCACTGTGGGCAGCAGCATAGACGAGTTCTGGCACAGCAATATTATTACAGCATATTCGGGAGGCTCTTCCAGAGACTTAAGCAGACTGTTTTGAGCCTGGATTGTCATCTTGTCCGCCTCATCAAGCAAATACACCTTTCTTTTCCCATACGGTCTTACCAGGATATCCTGGCACATGCTCCTTATCTGAGCAATCTTGAAGGACGCTCCGTCAGGCTCAAGCATGCAGAAATCCGGGCTGTTTCCCGGCTCTTTGCCTTCAAGCAGCAGTCTGGCGTATTCCAGCGCAAACGTCTTCTTCCCTATCCCTGAGGGGCCTTCAAATAAATATGCATGGCTAATCCTGCCTTTTTCTAGCGAATTTATTATAAATCTCTTGGCAGTCTCCTGGCCCAAAATAGTATCAAAGCTCATTTGAACTGATTCCTCCGACAAATTGCATACATTTACACTTTATTATATCATAAGTTGGCATATAAATATCTGCTTAAAATCCGCATCCTAAGCCCTGTGTATGGCTGCAATTATACGGCTGTATATTTCCTCGTGTATTTCCTCTATACTCCTTAGCTTCCCTTCCAGCACACACTCGACAGACTTCCAGCCGTATCTTTTTGCTATCTGGCGGGCGTTTTCATATGTCCTTTTCAAGTAGTCGCCGCTTTTTTCGTGTATGTCTTTCTCGGACTCGCCTGTGAACTTGTTGTTTCGCTCTTTCATCAGCTCAATGCTCACGCTTGGAGGCATATCCAGAAAAATCACCTCGTCAGGTGCAGGAAGGCCGAATTTTTTAAATTCAAAATCCACAAGCCACTCCAGGTACTTCTCCTTTTCAGCATCATCATCTATCTTGGACGCCTGGTGAACCATATTTGATGTGGTGTATCTGTCTGCTATGACTATCCCTCCGGCCTCATAAAATTCCCGCCATTTTTTCTGGAATGAGGCGTATCTATCCACAGCATAAAACGCTGAAGCCGCATAGCAGTTTACATCCTCCGGCCTTTCGCCAAACTCGCCTCCAAGGTACATCTTGATAAGCGCTGAGGAGTCGCTCCCGTAGTCTGGGTACTCTACCTTCCTTACATTGAAGCCCTCTGCCAGGAGCCTTTCAAAAAGCTTTAAGGTCTGGGTGGCCTTGCCGCTTGAGTCTGTTCCGCTTTCTATCACAAAGAGTTTTCCCTTCATTTCTACCTCCATAAAATACACTCTTAAATATATAACCCTTTCAAAAATATGTCCTCATGTGGAAAATGATGTGGATAAGTCTGATGCTGTTTCTGTCCAGGCATATTCCAAACACTTGTCTTCATGAATGTTATCCACATTACCCACAGTTTTTTGTGAAGTTTTGTCGATATATATGCACTGTGCATCTCTATTATAGTACATCTATTTGAAAACAAAGGCAATAAAAAAGACCCCAATAAATATTGGGGTCCGTAAGAGCATATTATCTCTTTGAGAACTGTGGAGCTCTTCTTGCTGCTTTGAGTCCGTATTTCTTTCTTTCCTTCATTCTTGCATCTCTAGTCAGGAATCCAGCCTTCTTAAGTACTGGTCTAAGCTCTGCATCTGCCTTTATAAGAGCTCTAGATAGTCCGTGTCTTACAGCACCTGCTTGTCCTGTAAATCCGCCGCCTTCTACTGTAACAAGAACGTCATATTTTCCTTCAGTTTCAGTTATTACTAGAGGCTGCTTAACTTCAGTCTTAAGAGTTTCGTAATCGAAATACTCGTCCATATCTCTTTTATTTATTGTTATTTTTCCTTCTCCTGGAACAAGTCTAACTCTTGCCACTGCGTGCTTTCTTCTTCCAGTTCCGTAAAATTGTACGCTTGCCATCTAAAAGTCCTCCCTTCTTCCGCAAAAATCTGCAACTATATGTTTAGTGCTTCTGGCTTTTGAGCTTCGTGATCGTGAACTGAGCCTGTGTAAACTCTAAGTCTTGTCATCATTCTGCTTCTAAGCTTATTCTTTGGAAGCATTCCTTTAACTGCGTGCATTATAACTTCTTCAGGCTTTTCTGCCATAAGTCTTCTGTATGGTATTTCCTGAAGGTTTCCAACATAACCTGTATGGTATCTGTAAAGCTTCTGATCAAGCTTTTTACCAGTAAGCTTAACTTCACCCGCATTTAGAACTATAACAAAGTCTCCTCCATCAACATGCGGAGTGTATGTTGGCTTGTTTTTTCCCATTAGTACCATTGCTATTTGAGAAGTAAGACGTCCAAGAGTCTTTCCCTTAGCGTCAACTACGTACCATTTTCTTTGAACTTCGCTTGGCTTAGCTATATAAGATTTCATACATTTCCCTCCTTACTGACATTCCTTATGATACTCATTTCACCATTATATATAATAGCTTCCGGGGCTGTGTGGTCTATTATAATAACATACCATATAATTTTAATACATACCCTTATTCGTGTCAATAGTAAATTAATAATATACTTCGCTCAAAAAAAGACCTTCTGGCGGAGCTGTCTTTCCTGCCTTTGTCCTGTCGCCGGAACTTATTATTTCCGGAATTTCGCAAGGTGCTATCTTACCGAGTCCCACATAAACAAGCGTTCCGGCGATTATCCTGACCATGTTGTAAAGGAATCCGTCTCCGCTTATGTGCAGCTCAATAAGGTCTCCCGACTTTATTAGCTCTGCAGAGTATATAGTTCTGACGCTGCTGTTTTCAGATCCGCCTGTGGCCTTGAATGCGCTGAAGTCATGCCTGCCTACAAAATGCCCGGACGCCTCCTTCATTGCCTCAAAATCCAAGCTACGCGTCACATGCCATGCATAATCCCTGTGTATAGGAGACCGAGAAGCCCTGCTGTATATCCTGTATATATACTTCTTGCCCCTGGCGCTGAACCTGGCGTGGAAATCCAATTCCGCCTCCTGCGCACTTACAACTGAAATATCATCAGGCAGAGCGCTGTTAATTGCCAGCGGCAGCTTTTCCACCGGTATCCTGGTGCTGGTTCTGAAGCTGACGCAGAGTCCCAGAGCGTGTACTCCAGCATCTGTGCGCGAGCTTGCGTATGTCTTGGTCTCTTCGCCTGTAATTCTTTCAATAGCTTCATTAAGCCTTTGCTGGATTGTTATTGCGTTGTTTTGCATTTGCCATCCAGCATATCTTGTTCCCTTATATTCTAGGATTAACTTTATGTTCCTCATTCTCACCCTACCATATCCATCTTGAAGCCACTATAAAGGCAATATATATGCCCATAAGCGCATATGCCATGTAGTCGCGTCTTGCCATGACAAGCTGCTTCATTCTCGTTCTGTTCTCTCCGCCTCTGTAGCATCTTGCCTCCATTGCCATTGCAAGCTCATCCGCCCTTCGAAAAGCGCTTATGAAGAGCGGCACTAGAAGCGGTATCATGTTCTTTGCTCTGCTCACAAGATTCTTGCCTTCAAAATCTGCCCCTCTTGCCATTTGGGCCTTCATAATCTTGTCAGTCTCGTCGAGCAGCGTCGGTATGAACCTTAGAGCTATAGTCATCATCATGGCCAGCTCATGCGCAGGTATTCCTATTTTTTTGAATGGATTGAGAAGTATTTCAATGCCATCTGTAAGCTGTATTGGCGATGTCGCAAGCGTAAGCATTGAAGTACCCACTATCAGCAGCATAAGCCTTATTACCATGAACAGGCCCTGCCTTAAACCCTCTTCGCTGATTTTGAATATCCCAGCCTCCCATAGTATCCTTCCCGGAGTCAGAAAGATGTTTATTGCGAGTGTAAGGAGCAGCAGCGGTAGCAGCGGCTTTAAGCCCTTGAGTATGTATCCGGGAGGGATTTTGGAAATCCCTATTACTAGTCCCAGAAAAGCAAATACTGCGATATATGGAACGAATGAGTCTATTACAAAAAGTGAGGCCATGAATGCAAATGTGCTTATTATCTTGACCCTCGGATCAAGCCTGTGAAGCAATGATTCGCAAGGGTAGTACTGTCCTATGGTGATATCTTTAATCATAGCTTGCCATGCTCCTTCATGTATTTTACTATCTCGTCCTTGGCCTCCTGCAATGTTATTATGTCGGGCCTTATGTCAAAGCCTCTTTCTCTCAGCCTGTTGACAAGCTCGAGCACGGAAGGGACTCCCAGACCTATTTCCTTGAGCCTGCTTTCGTACTTGAACACTTCTCTTGGGGTTCCGGCTATTTCCACATTCCCCTTGTTCATTACTATTATCCGGTCTACAAGCTTGGCCATATCCTCCATGCTGTGAGATACCACTATTATAGTCATCCCGTATTTTTTGTGCAGCGCTTTTATCTGCGAGAATATCTCGTCTCTGCCCCTTGGGTCAAGACCTGCTGTGGGCTCGTCGAGTATAAGCACCTCAGGCTTCATGGCGATAACTCCGGCTATTGCCACTCTTCTTCTTTGGCCTCCTGAGAGTTCAAATGGAGACCTGTCCTTTAAAGCTTCATAGTCAAGGCCGACTATCTCCATGGCTTCCTTTACACGCTCTCCTATTTCCTCTTCCGACATTCCCAGATTTGCAGGACCAAATGCGATATCCTTTTGCACAGTTTCCTCAAAAAGCTGATATTCGGGATACTGGAAGACGAGGCCCACCTTTTTTCGCACATTCGTAAGGTTCACTCCTGGAGCAGTTATATCAAGGCCGTTTACCTCTATGCTCCCTGAGGAGGGCTTCAAAAGCCCGTTCAGGTGCTGTATCAGCGTCGACTTGCCTGAGCCCGTGTGGCCTATGAGACCTATGAATTCACCTTTTTCAATCTCAAGACTCACGCCGTCTAAGGCCTTGCTTTCAAAAGGGCTTTTGGGATTGTATATGTGGACTAAGTCCTTCACTATTATAGACATAAGCTGTTCACCATCTCATCTACAGTAAGTATGTCACTGTCAATTTTTATTCCGGCCTTGCCCAGTTCGTATGCCAGCTCTGTCATGAACGGAACGTCAAGTCCCAGGCCCTTTAGTTTCTCCACCTGCACGAATATCTCGCGCGGCCTTCCCTGCATAACAATGCGGCCTTCCTCCATGACTATAACCCTGTCGGCGTCTACCGCCTCCTCCATGAAGTGGGTTATATGTATTATAGTTATGCCTTCTTGCTTGTTGAGCTTTCTTATGGTGCTCATTACCTCTATTCTACCCGAAGGATCCAGCATTGCAGTTGACTCGTCAAATATTATGCAGTCAGGCTTCATAGCAATCACTCCTGCTATTGCCACTCTCTGCTTTTGTCCTCCCGAAAGCAGATGCGGCCCTTTTTTCCTGAACTCATACATGTCTACGGCTTCAAGAGCTTCCTTTACACGCACTCTAATTTCGCTGGACTCTATCCCCAAATTCTCAGGACCGAATGCCACATCCTCTTCGACTACCGTGGCAACTATCTGGTTGTCGGGGTTCTGGAATACCATGCCCGCAGCCTGCCTTATGTCCCACAGCCTCGAATCATCTCTTGTGTCCATATTTTTTACAGTTACAGAGCCCTTTGTCGGCTTTAATATGGCATTAAGGTGCTTTGCAAGTGTCGACTTGCCGGAGCCGTTGTGCCCAATTACAGCTATGAATTCGCCGCTGTTTATGCCCATGTCTATGCCGTCAAGCGCCTTTAGTGTGCCTTCTTCCTTGGCATACTCAAACTCAACGCCTTCAACGCTTATTATATTCTCCATATATATTCTCTCCAGTACAGTATTATAAGCCTCACTTAGCAACGTTCAATTCCAATTATATAAAAATAAAAGGCATTTTGAAATAGACCTAATAATAAAAATTCCCACTTTTGTAATGCATGAATTTCTTCATGTATTACAAAAATGGGAATTAAGCCTGCGCCTAATTCCCTGGATGTTATACTAGCTCTATGATGGCCATTTCAGCTGCATCGCCTCTTCTTGGACCAACTTTCATTATTCTTGTATATCCACCGTTTCTTTCAGTGTAATTCTTTGCTATTTCGTCGAAAAGCTTAGTAACAACCGCTCTGTCCAGCACGTATGAAAGTGCTTGACGCTTAGCATGCAGGTCTCCCCTTTTGCCAAGAGTGATCATTTTCTCAGCCACTCTACGAACTTCCTTTGCTCTTGTTTCAGTAGTCTGTATTCTTCCACTTCTTAGAAGGTCCGTAACAAGGTTTCTAAGCATGAGATTTCTATGAGCTGTAACACGACCTAGCTTACGCTCTTTAGCCATGACTATACCTCCTTCGCCTAATCTTCACTCGGTTTGAGACCCAGGCCAAGCTCTAAAAGCTTTCTTTCAACCTCTTCAAGCGATTTCTTTCCTAAGTTTCTAACCTTCATCATGTCTTCTTCTGTCTTAGATGTGAGCTCTTCCACAGTATTTATACCAGCCCTCTTGAGGCAGTTGTACGATCTTACTGAAAGGTCAAGCTCTTCTATTGTCATCTCAAGGACTTTTTCTTTCTTGTCCTCTTCTTTTTCTACCATTATTTCAACATTTCCCACATGCTGAGTAAGGTCTATGAACAGGTTGAGATGTTCAACAAGAATTTTTGCTGCCAGCGAAATCCCTTCCTGAGGGTTTATGCTGCCGTTAGTCCATACCTCGAGTATGAGCTTGTCATAGTCAGTTATCTGGCCTACTCTTGTATTTTCAACCTTGTAGCTTACCTTTTCAACAGGAGTGTATATTGAATCTATAGGTATTACACCTATTGGCATGCTGCTTGTCTTGTTGTTTTCTGCCGATACATATCCTCTGCCCTTGTCTACATTGATTTCCATGTAGAGTTTGGAGCCTTTTTCCATAGTCGCTATGTGCAGGTCAGAGTTGAGTATCTGAACATCCGGCGGACATATTATGTCTCCGGCTGTAATAACCCCTTCTCCCTCAGCGTCGATTATGAGCGTCCTTGGTCCGTCTCCGTCAATCTTTGCTGAAAGCTCCTTCAGTGAAAGGATCATCTCTGTTACATCCTCTTTCACTCCAGGTATAGTCGAAAATTCATGCAGAACTCCGTCTATCTTTGCAGATGTAACTGCAACTCCTGGCAGCGAAGAGAGCAGAATCCTTCTTAGGGCATTGCCTATTGTGATTCCATATCCTCTTTCCAAAGGTTCTACTACGAACGTGCCGTACTTTCCGTCTTGGCTGAGCTCGACAATTTCCACTTTGGGTTTTTCTATTTCAATCATCTAATGCCCCTCCTTATTAGGTTTAAATGCTTCGAGGGTAGCCATATTGCCACTTTATTACTTAGAGTATAGCTCTACAATTAGATGCTCTGCTATTTCTAGGTCTATATCTTCTCTAGATGGAAGAGAAACAACTTTTCCTGACATTGCTTCTATGTTAACTTCCAGCCAGTTTGGAACAACTCTTGTAAAGTTTTCAACAAGTGACTTAAGCTTTGCTGATGATCTTGACCTTTCTTTAACAGCTATAACATCGCCTACTTCAACAACCATTGACGGAATGTTAGCCTTGTGTCCGTTCATTGTGAAGTGTCCGTGTCTAACTAATTGTCTAGCTTCTTTTCTCGAGTTAGCAAGGCCCATTCTGTAAACTACGTTGTCAAGTCTTCTCTCTAGAAGGCTAAGTAGGTTGTCACCTGCTATTCCGTTCATCTTCTCAGCTTTTTCGAAAAGGTTTCTGAACTGAGTCTCAAGAACTCCATATATTCTCTTAACCTTTTGCTTTTCTCTAAGCTGTATACCATACTCAGATGGCTTCTTTCTGCTTTGTCCGTGCTGTCCTGGAGCATAAGCTCTCTTCATTGCACATTTATCTGTATAGCATCTGTCGCCCTTAAGGAAAAGCTTCATTCCCTCTCTACGGCAAAGTCTGCACGATGCTTCCGTATATCTTGCCATTAATTTACACCTCCTATTTCTACTAGACTCTTCTTCTCTTTGGTGGCCTGCATCCATTGTGAGGAATTGGCGTAACGTCTTTTATCATTGTTATTTCAAGTCCCGCCGCCTGAAGAGATCTTATAGCTGCTTCACGTCCAGCTCCTGGTCCTTTAACAAAAACCTCGATAGACTTAAGGCCATGAATCATAGCAGCTTTTGCAGCCTCTTCCGCGCACATTTGAGCTGCAAAAGGTGTCGACTTTCTAGAGCCCTTGAATCCAACCTGTCCTGCAGTCGCCCATGATATAACATTTCCCTTAACGTCTGTAAGAGATACTATTGTATTGTTGAATGTAGATTTTATATGAGCATGTCCACGTTCGATGTTTTTACGCTCTCTTCTCTTTACACGAGAAACCTTTTTTGGCTTAGCCATTACCGTTTTCCCTCCTTACCTACTATTTTTTCTTTTTACGAGAAACAGTTCTCTTAGGTCCTTTTCTAGTCCTTGCATTAGTCTTAGTTTTTTGACCTCTCAAAGGAAGACCTTTTATGTGACGAATTCCTCTATAACATTTGATGTCTTTAAGTCTCTTGATGTTAAGCGCTATTTCTCTTCTAAGATCGCCCTCAACAACATAATCTTCGTCTATTATTCTTCTTAGTGTGTTTACTTCATCTTCGGTAAGATCCTTAACACGAGTATCAGCATTTATTCCAGCAGCTGATATTATCTTGTTTGAAGTATTTCTTCCGATACCGTATATATAAGTTAGACCGATTTCCACTCTTTTATCTCTTGGTAGATCGACTCCAGCGATTCTCGCCATGCTGTTTTACACCTCCTACATAATAACCGTTTTATAGCGTAGGCTTTAATTTATCATAAACTTGTATCATTGCCACAACTTAGTATTATAATACATTAAAACCCAAATTGCTATATTTATATTTACTAACCTTGCTTTTGTTTATGCTTTGGATTTTCGCAGATAACCATTACTCTACCTTTTCTCTTAATTATCTTACATTTTTCACAGATAGGCTTTACAGATGGTCTGACTTTCATCCTTATCCCTCCTTAGACTACTTCTTGCGCCATACTATCCTTCCCCTTGTAAGGTCATAAGGAGACATTTCTATTGTAACTTTATCCCCTGGAAGTATCCTTATAAAGTTCATTCTTAGTTTTCCCGAGATATGTGCAAGAACAACGTGATCGTTCTCAAGTTTTACCTTGAACATTGCGTTTGGCAAAGCCTCGACAACGGTTCCTTCAAGTTCAATTACATCTTTTTTGGCCATTAAGCAACTTACCTCCCGTTTGGATTAGGATCTAAGGCCTAATTTTTCGAGTTCTCTTCGTAAAAATGCGTTATTTATCTTTTCGCCGCTTGACAACCTTTTGGCTAGCTCATCCGAGAAAGTACTCAGCTTCACTATGTGCTTTATCTTCTTGAGCTTCGGATTGTCAATCCTTCTCATGTCTCCATCAGCTACCATGACATAGTTTTCGTCAACTACTCTAATTACAAAGAATATGCTGCCTTTATCGCGTCCGGCCTTAGATTTAACTGCCTGTCCCACTTTGAATTCATTGTTTTCCATGTTCACAAAAGTCACCTCTTCGACTGGCCTACTTGCCTATGCAAGTCAAAAGCCTAGGTTCGTCCTTTGTAATTGCGATAGTATGTTCATAATGGGCTGACTTTTTCCCATCAACTGTTACCGCCGTCCAACCGTCGCCTAAAACTCTTACATGATAGCTGCCTGCATTAACCATGGGTTCCAGTGCAAGCACCATACCTTCCTGAAGTCTTACGCCTTTTCCGGGAGGACCGTAGTTGGGTATTTGCGGATCTTCATGCAGGCTTGCGCCCACACCGTGTCCTACAAAATCTCTGACAACTGAAAATCCGTTTTCTTCCACATATGCCTGAACTGCATGAGACATGTCCGAAAGTCTGAATCCGACTTTTGCAAATTTCAAGCCTTCGTAAAAGCTTTGTCTTGTGACCTCGATAAGCCTTTTGTCTTCAGCGCTTATATTTCCGACGCCGTGTGTCTTTGCCGCATCGCCATGATAACCCTTGTAGTAAGCTCCTATGTCCAGGCTTATTATATCGCCCTCCTCAAGTGCTCTTGTACTTGGGAATCCGTGAACCACCTGCTCATTCACAGATGCGCATATGCTAGAGGGAAATCCTCCGTATCCCTTGAAGGACGGTTCTGCTCCGGAGACTTTTATATGTCTTTCCGCAATCTCATCAAGTTCAATTGTGGTTATTCCAGGCTTTATGCGTTCTCTCAAAAGCTCGTGCACTTCTGCCACAATCTTGCCTGCATCTGCCATGAGCTCTATTTCATTTGGCGACTTTATTACAATCATTAAGCTTCACTTCCTAAAGCCTTAACTATATCTTCAAGCACCTTGCCTATAGACTGCTGTCCGTCTATGTTGACTAGTATTCCCTTTTGAGTATAGTATTCTACAAGAGGCGTGGTCTGATCCAGATAAACCTCTATCCTCTTTGTCACTGTTTCTTCGTTATCGTCATCTCTCTGGTAAAGCTCTCCGCCGCAGTGGTCACACTTGTCGGCTTCTTTTGAAGGATTGAACTCTATGTGGTAAGCCGCTCCGCAATTTCTGCACATTCTTCTTCCCACAGCTCTGCCTATCAATATGCTCTTGTCAACTTCTATGTTGACTACCTTGTCGAGATTCATGTTCATTTCGCCTAGAACCTTGTCCAGCTCGTCGGCCTGGTTTACTGTCCTTGGGAACCCGTCAAGCAGGAATCCGGCCTTGCAGTCGTCCTCCATAAGTCTTGACTTCACGATTTCAACTACAAGTTCATCTGGAACCAGAAGTCCCTTGTCCATGTAATCTTTCGCCTGTCTTCCAAGTTCAGTTCCTTCTTTTATATTCTTTCTAAATATATCGCCTGTTGAAATATGAGGAATGTCATATTTTTGAACTATGCTTAAAGCTTGTGTACCCTTACCTGCACCCGGAGGTCCTAGAAGTACCAACCTCATTCCATCATCTCCCTAAGTGTTTTGACTGTAAGGGGATAAAAATCCCCTTCAGCAGTATTATGTTTGTTATTTCAAGAATCCCTGATAGTGTCTCATAAGCATCTGCTGTTCAACCTGCTTCATTGTCTCAAGCGCAACTCCGACTACTATCAGAAGCGATGTTCCTCCGAACCTGAATGGGAGGTTTCCAAACTGTATCATAATCGAAGGCAGAGCCGCAACAAGCGCCAGGAATATCGCACCTGCAAAAGTAAGTCTGCTTGATACATTTTGCAGGAAGTCCGCAGTCGGCTTTCCTGGCCTTATGCCCGGAATGAATCCTCCGTTATTTTTCATGTTATTTGCAACATCTACCGGGTTAAACATTATAGTCGTATAGAAATACGTAAAGAATATTATTAGCAATGCTTCAAATGAAATGTATATCCAAACTCCAGGACTCGCTGCAGGCGAGAACCATTTTGTTATGAATTCCTGGAATCCGCCTTTAACAAACAAGGCTATAGTCTGCGGAAAATAAAGTACAGACACTGCGAATATTACCGGTATAACACCCGCCTGGTTTACCTTTATAGGTATGTGTGTGCTTTGTCCGCCGTACATTTTTCTTCCTACGACTCTTTTTGCATATTGAACAGGAATTCTTCGCTGTCCCTGCTGTATAGCTATTACAGAAACTATAATAGCCAATGCCATAACTGCAAATACTACTAGTTTTATTGGATTGAGCTCTCCGCTTTTAACCAGCTGGAAGCTGTTAAGTATAGCGCCTGGAGCTCTGGAAATTATACCTATGAATATTATCAAAGACATGCCGTTTCCGATTCCATTTTCAGTAACTTTTTCTCCCAGCCACATAAGGAAGGCTGTTCCTGCTGTAAGAGTTATTATTACAACAAGTGTCGAGAAAAAATCCGGGCTTATAAGCGCGTTTCTGAAAAGTCCAATGCTTATGCCTATGGATTGCATTAGGGCAAGCACTATTGTACCGTATCTTGTGAACTGCGCCATCTTCTTTCTGCCTTCTTCGCCTGACTTAGCCATTTCTTCCACGCTAGGAAGGGCGATTGTAAGCAGCTGCATTATGATGGACGCCGTGATGTATGGCGTTACACCGAGTGCGAATATCGTAAAGTTCGAGAATGCTCCACCGGCAACCAGATCATAGAACGAAAGTATGCCGGCATTTTCAACTACCTGCCTTACATAATCTATGTTTATGCCCGGCACTGGTATTGAAGCTCCTATCCTGAAAATTACTATCATCATCAAAGTGTAAAGCAATCTCTTTCTCAAGTCAGGAATCTTCCAAGCATTTTTCAAGGTAGAAAGCAATTAGATCACCTCAGCTTTTCCACCAGCCGCTTCTATTTTCTCAACAGCAGACTTAGTGAATTTACTAGCTTTCACGCTTATATTTTTTTCAAGCTTTCCGTTGCCTAGTATTTTAACACCGTCTTTTTCAAGCTTTCTTATTACTCCGCTCTCTACAAGCAGCGCTGGAGTAACTTCAGTTCCGTCTTCAAATCCGTTTAGTTTATCAACATTAATTATTGAGTATACTTTTTCGAACACGCTGTTGTTGAATCCACGCTTTGGAAGTCTTCTGAAAAGAGGCATCTGACCTCCCTCGAATCCTGGTCTTACTCCTCCGCCTGAACGTGAGTTTTGTCCTTTCTGACCACGAGTAGCTGTCTTACCCATTCCAGAACCAGTACCTCTACCAACTCTTTTCTTGCTCTTTACTGCGCCTTCCGCCGGCTTGAGTTCATGTAGTTTCATAGTTACACCTCCTTACGTTAACTTATGCTTCTGTAACTTCAACTAAATGCTTAACTACGTTTATCATTCCTCTTATTTGTGCGTTATCAGGCTTTACAACAACTTGTTCTCTCTTTTTGAATCCAAGAGCTTCTATTGTTTTTCTCTGATTAGGTTTGCATCCTATTGCACTTTTAACTAGTTTTATATTCAAGTTAGCCATAATCTTCACTCCTATCCTAGAAGATCTTCAACCTTTTTGCCCCTAAGCGTAGCTATCTGCTCAACAGTCTTTAGCTGCTTAAGTCCGTCCATGGTTGCATTTACCATGTTTCTAGAGTTGTTCGATCCAAGTGATTTTGCTCTAACGTCTTTAAGTCCTGCAAGCTCGAGTACCGCACGAACAGGTCCTCCAGATATAACTCCTGTACCTTCTTTAGCTGGCATTATAAGAACCTTTCCTGCGCCGAAGTGACCTACAACATCGTGAGGGATTGTAGTTCCAACTATTGGCACTTCAATAAGGTTTCTCTTTGCATCCTCTATTGCTTTTCTTATTGCTTCAGGCACTTCCATTGCTTTTCCAGTACCCATTCCAACTTTTCCGTTTTCGTCTCCTACTACTACAAGAGCAGCGAATCTAAAGTTTCTACCGCCTTTAACAACTTTAGTAACACGTCTTATTTCGATTACTCTTTCCTTCATGTCAAGCTGTCTTGCATCTATAAAGTTGCGAGCCATTTTTTCCCCTCCTTCTTATTAAAACTTGAGGCCGCCTTCTCTTGCTCCCTCTGCTACTTCTTGAACTCTTCCGTGATATATATATCCGCCGCGGTCAAATACAACTTCTTGTATGCCCTTCTCTAGAGCTTTCTTGGCCGCTAGTTGTCCAACAAGCTTAGCTGCTGCCTTGTTGCCTGTTGACTCAGCGCTGTCTTTAATTTCTTTATCAAGAGAAGAAGCTGATACTAGAGTGTTTCCAGCTACGTCATCTATGATTTGAACATATATGTTATTAAGACTTCTAAATACGCTTAGTCTAGGTCTTTCAGGAGTTCCAGCTACTTTTGCACGAACTCTTTTGTGTCTTTTTAGCCTAGCTTCATTTTTGCTTGCCTTTTTAAACACCTAAACTCCTCCTTTCACCTATTTACCTGTTTTACCTTCTTTACGTCTTACATTCTCGCCTGAGTATCTGATTCCTTTGCCTTTGTATGGCTCTGGTCTTCTCCAGTCTCTTATCTTTGCAGCATAGTTTCCTACAACCTGCTTGTTTATGCCTCTTACTATTATCTCTGTTTGAGTTGGAGCTTCTGTTTCTATTCCAGCTGGATCTTCCATTTCAACTGGGTGAGAGAAGCCAAGTGTTAGGACAAGCTTCTTGCCTTGCTTTTGAACCCTGTAACCAACACCAACTATTTCAAGCTTTTTCTCATATCCTTTAGTAACGCCTTCTACCATGTTTGATATAAGAGTTCTTGAAAGTCCGTGAAGAGATTTGTGCTTCTTGTTTTCAGTAGGTCTTTCAACTGTTAGTGTGTTTTCATTCACAACTATTTTCATTGAGCTGTCAATCGCTTCAGACAGTTGTCCTTTAGGTCCTTTGACAGTTACAACGTTGTTTTCATCGATGTTTATTTCAACGCCTGCTGGCACATCTATTGGTTTGAAACCTATTCTTGACATTTTTGCACCTCCTTATACGCCTTAATTACCAAACGTAGCAGATAACTTCTCCACCAACGCCCTCGTTTCTTGCTTGCTTGTCAGTCAGTATTCCTTTTGATGTGGATATTATAGATATTCCTAGTCCGTTAAGCACCTTTGGAATGTCATACTTTCCAGCATACACTCTCATTCCCGGCTTTGATATTCTCTTTATTCCGCTCATTACTCTGCTTCCGTCCACTGAGTATTTAAGCTGTATTCTTATTATTCCTTGCTTTCCGTCCTCGATTACATCATAGCCTTTTACAAACCCTTCCTCAAGAAGGATTCTTGCTATTTCTTTCTTTATATTTGAAGCAGGTATGTCAACAGTATCACGCTTTATTGAATTGGCATTTCTCACACGTGTCAGCATATCTGCTATTGGATCTGTCATTGTCATGTGGCGTAAACCTCCTTCCGCTATTTAGCTCTCTTACCAGCTGGCTTTTCTTACACCAGGTATTTGACCTTTGTAAGCCAGTTCTCTAAAACAAATACGGCATATACCAAATTTTTTAAGCACTGAGTGTGGCCTTCCGCATATGCTGCATCTTGTGTACTCTCTGCTGCTATACTTGTGTCCTCTCTGTTGCTTAACTACCATTGATTTTTTAGCCATCTGACCAATCGCCTCCTTTTTACTTTCTAAACGGCATGCCCATAAGCCTTAGCAGTTCACGAGACTCCTCATCAGACTTTGCCGTAGTAACGAATATTATGTCCATTCCTCTTATCTTGTCTATCTTATCGTATTCGATTTCAGGGAATATTAGCTGCTCCTTTACTCCTAGGGCATAGTTGCCTCTTCCGTCGAATGAGTTAGGATTAACTCCAGCGAAATCCCTTACCCTTGGAAGAGATATATTAACAAGCTTGTCGACAAAGTGATACATTGCATCGCCTCTAAGTGTAACCTTCGCACCTATTGACATGCCTTCTCTTAGCTTGAAGTTAGCAACCGATTTTTTAGCTTTAGTTATTACAGGCTTTTGTCCGGCTATCATAGTAAGTTCTTCAACAGCTTTTTCAAGTCCTTTTGGGTTCTCTCTTGCATCGCCGATACCCATGTTTATTACTACTTTTTCAAGTTTTGGCACTTGCATTATATTCTTATATTCGAACTTTTCTACAAGAGCTTTAACTATTTCACTTTGGTATTTATCTTTTAATCTAGATGCCACTTTGCTCGGCCTCCTTTCTCAAGTTATATTTGTTCGCCTGATTTTTTCGATACTCTTACTTTTTTGCCGTTGTCAAGAGTCTTGAATCCAACTCTTACTCCTTTTCCTGCTTTTGCATCAAACAGCATTACATTTGATATGTGAATAGGAGCTTCCTGGTGGATTATTCCGCCCTGCTGTACTTGAGGAGTTGGTTTTTTGTGCTTAGTAACCATGTTGACACCTTCAACTAGGACTCTGTTCGCCTCAGGCATAACTTGAAGTATCGTTCCCTTTTTGCCTTTATCTTTACCAGTTATAACTACAACCGTGTCTCCTTTTTTAACATGTCTCATTCACTTCCACCTCCTTATAAAACTTCTGGGGCTAGTGAGATAATCTTCATGTATTGCTTATCTCTTAGTTCTCTAGCTACCGGTCCGAATATACGAGTTCCCGTAGGAGTCTTGTCATCCTTTATTATAACTGCAGCATTTTCATCGAATTTTAGGTAGCTGCCGTCTTTACGTCTGATACCTTGTGTAGTTCTAACTACTACAGCCTTAACAACCTTGCCCTTTTTAACAACGCCTCCTGGTGTTGCGCTTTTAACACTGGCAATTATTACATCTCCGATATTGGCATACTTTCTTCCGCTGCCGCCTAGAACACGGATGCAAAGCAGTTCTTTAGCACCTGTATTATCTGCAACCTTTAAACGAGTTTCCTGTTGTATCATTTGCAGAACCTCCTTTCAATTCCTTTTAGCTTTACTTAGCCTTCTCTACTATATCCACAAGTCTCCATCTCTTGTCTTTTGACAAAGGTCTGGTTTCCATTATTTTAACTTTATCGCCAATTTTGCACGTATTTTCTTCGTCATGCGCTTTGAATTTTTTAGTTCTCTTAACAGCCTTCCCGTATAGAGGGTGGCGTACGAACTCTTCAACAGCAACAGTTATCGTCTTGTCCATCTTGTCGCTTACTACACGACCTATTCTGACTTTTCTGCTTCCTCTTTCCATTGTGCCTTTGGCCTCCTTTCTCATTAAGCTCTAGCTTCGTTTATTTCTCTTTCCCTAATGACAGTTTGTACTCTTGCTATGTCTTTTTTAACAAACTTTATTTTCATAGGGTTTTCAAGCTGTCCAGTAGCTAGTTGAAATCTTATGTTAAATAGCTCACCTTTTAATTCGTTAAGCTTTCCACTAAGTTCTTGGGTTGTCATTTCTTTCAAATCTTTAGCTTTCACTAGCTTCACCACCCTTTACTTCAAAATCCTCTTTCTTTACAAACTTGCATTTTACAGGCAGTTTGTTGGCAGCAAGTCTCATTGCTTCTCTTGCCACTTCTTCGTTAACTCCAGAAAGTTCGAACATTACTCTTCCAGGCTTAACTATTGCTACCCAGTATTCTGGTGAACCTTTTCCGGCTCCCATACGAGTTTCTGCAGGTTTTTTAGTTATTGGCATGTGTGGGAATATTTTTATCCACACTTTACCGCCTCTTCTGATGTATCTGTTTATTGCTATCCTGGCAGCCTCTATCTGATTAGCTGTGATCCTGCTAGGCTCAAGAGCTACTAGACCGTAATCTCCGTAAGTCACAGTGTTTCCTTTTTGAGCTTTGCCTTTAAATCTGCATCTATGAACTCTACGACGTTTAACTCTTTTAGGCATTAACATATCTTATTTCCTCCTTCCCGGTGTGCTGCTTATTAATTTTCGCCTCTATCCGATCTTCTGCTATCTGGTTTTCTATAGCCTTTTTTATTGTCGAATTTTTTGTCTCTTTTTTTGAAATCCTTGTTGAAGTCTTTCTTTTCTTCTACTACCTCTGCTCCGGCTCTTCTGCTAGTAGGAAGTACTTCGCCATGGTTTACCCATACTTTTATTCCTATCTTGCCGTAAGTAGTGTCAGCTTCAGCAAATCCGAAATTGATGTCAGCTCTTAGAGTTGATAGAGGAACGTTGCCTTCGCTGTAGCCTTCGTCTCTTGCCATCTCCGCGCCGCCAAGTCTGCCTGCTGCAAGTACTTTAATACCCTTAACGCCAGACTTCATTGCTCTTTGTATAGCTTGCTTCATAGCTCTTCTGAAAGCTACCCTTCTTTCGATAGCCTGAGCTATGTTTTCAGCTATAAGCTGAGCGTCCTTCTCCGGTCTCTTTACTTCAACTATATTTATCATAACGCTCTTTTGAGTCATTTTTTCTATTTCAGTTTTTATTTCTTCAATTCCAGCTCCACCTCTACCTATTACTATTCCAGGCTTCGCTGCAAATATGTTAAGCTTTATCTTTTTTGCGGCTCTTTCTATTTCTATCTTAGAAACGCCAGCTATATAAAGCTTTTTCTTAAGATGCTTACGAATTATGAAGTCTTCATGAAGAAGTTCCGAGAAATCCTTTTTGTTGGCATACCATCTTGAATCCCAGTCTTTTATTATACCGACTCTTAGTCCGTGAGGATTAACCTTCTGTCCCATAATGTCCCTCCTTGTCCTATTTTTCTTTAAGAACAACTCCTATATGGCTTGTTCTCTTTCTTATAGAAGTGGCTCTTCCCATCGCTCTTGGTCTGAACCTTTTAATTGTTGGTCCTTGGTTTGCATATATTTCAGCTACGTATAGCTTTTCTTTGTCCATTTCGTGGTTGTTTTCCGCATTTGCTATAGCAGACTCTATAACCTTCGCTAGTATGCTAGCAGGCTTTTGAGGAGTATACTTTAGTATTGCCAAAGCCTCATTCACCTTTTTTCCTCTTACAAGACCAGCTACCTGGCCTGCTTTTCTTGGACTTACACGAACAAATTTCGCGATTGCTTTTGCTTGCACTTAAATTACCTCCTTCCGCTTAAAGGACTCTTTATTTTTTCTTAGAAGTTCTATCTTCGCCTTTGTGTCCTTTGAATGTTCTAGTTAGTACGAATTCACCCAGTTTGTGTCCAACCATATCTTCAGTCACATATACAGGCACGTGCTTTCTTCCGTCATGCACAGCTAGCGTATGTCCTATCAATTGAGGGTATATAGTCGATGATCTTGACCAGGTTTTTATAACCTTCTTCTCATTCTTTTCATTCATTGCCTCTATCTTTGAAAGAAGCCCTTTGTGTATAAAAGGTCCTTTTTTAGTTGATCTTGACATTTACTTTCCTCCTTTCGAAAGCTTCTAAATATATATCAACCGTTATTTTTTCCTCTTAGAAACTATCAGCTTATCAGAAGCCTTGTTTTTCTTACGAGTCTTGTATCCTAGTGCAGGTTTGCCCCATGGAGTAACTGGTCCAGATCTACCTATTGGAGCTCTACCTTCTCCTCCACCGTGTGGGTGATCGCATGGGTTCATTACAGATCCTCTTACTGTTGGTCTTATGCCCATGTGTCTCTTTCTTCCGGCCTTACCTATTGTAACGTTGAAATGCTCAAGGTTTCCAACTTGTCCAACCGTAGCCTTGCACTCTATGTTTACGTATCTCATTTCTCCCGATGGAAGTCTAAGAAGCGCATTCTTTCCTTCTTTAGCCATAAGCTGAGCGCCAGCGCCTGCCGATCTTACAAGCTGTCCGCCTTTGCCAGTTTTAAGCTCTATGTTGTGTACTGTTGTACCAACAGGCATATCCTTAAGCTTAAGAGCGTTTCCTACCTTAATATCTGCAGTTTCTCCAGACATTATAGCGTCTCCAACCTTTAGTCCAACAGGTGAAAGTATATATCTCTTCTCACCATCTGCATACACAAGAAGCGCTATGTTTGACGTTCTGTTTGGATCGTACTCTATGCCTGCAACCTTTGCTGGTATACCATCCTTGTTTCTCTTGAAGTCGATAAGTCTATATTTTCTTCTTGCCCCGCCGCCTCTGTGACGAATAGTTATTTTGCCTTGAGAGTTTCTTCCGGCGTTCTTTTTAAGTGGGACTAGAAGCGATTTTTCAGGCTCATGCTTTGTTATCTCATCAGATACAAGCACTGTTACGTGTCTCATACCTGGAGATGTTGGTTTAAACTTTTTTATAGCCATCTGTTTTCCCTCCTTCTTTATTGCTTTTTAACTATACTCCTGCAAAGAATTCTATTTCCTTGCTGTCCGCAGTAAGTTTCACTATGGCTTTTGAATAGCTTGCTGTCATTCCTTCGTGCTTGCCCATTCTCTTTTTCTTGCCGTCGTAGTTTACAGTGTTTACTTTATCAACCTTAACTCCGAATATGCTTTCAACGGCTTTTTTTATCTCGGTCTTGTTTGTGTTTTTAGCCACTACAAATGTGTACTTTTTGTCAGACATTTCGCTCATGCTTTTTTCAGTAACTATCGGCTTTATTATTATATCATGTGCATTAGTCATTATTCGTACACCTCCTCTACTTTCTCAACTGCGGCCTTCGTTATTACGAAAGCATTATGATTCAGTATGTCATATACATTAAGAGTGTTAACTAGCGCAGTCTTAACTCCTGGTATGTTTCTTGCCGACTTAACAACATTGTCGTTTTTCTCAGCCATTACGAAAAGTGCCTTCTTCTCAAGCTTAAGGTTGCTTACTATAGTTTGGAACTCCTTAGTCTTTGGCATTTCCATCACAAGGCTGTCAAGCACTATTATTTCTCCATTCTGAAGCTTTGAAGTAAGAGCGCTCTTCATAGCAAGTCTTTTTACCTTCTTAGGAAGGCTGTAGCTGTAGTCTCTTGGCTTCGGAGCGAATACAACTCCACCGCCTATCCACTGAGGAGATCTTATGCTTCCCTGTCTTGCTCTACCAGTTCCTTTTTGTTTCCAAGGCTTTCTTCCTCCGCCTCTTACTTCGGCTCTTGTCTTTGCAGACTGAGTTCCCTGTCTTCTGTTGGCAAGATGATTTTTTACTACTTCGTATAGAACGTGCTCGTTGACTTCCACGCCGAATACGTTATCTGAAAGAGTTATCTCTTCAATCTTTTCACCTTTTATATTTAAAACGTCTATTTTTGGCATTTAACTTCCTCCTTCCTGATGAAAATCATTATCTAGCAGCCTTTACCGCCGCATTTATTTCAACTAGCCCCTTCTTAGGCCCTGGAACCGCACCTTTTATGAGTAGTATGTTCTTTTCTGTATCTACTTTAACTACCTCAAGGTTCTGTATTGTAACGCTAACGCTACCCATGTGTCCCGGAAGATTCTTGCCTTTGAATACTCTCGAAGGAGACGAACAAGCACCCATAGAACCAGGTCTTCTGTGATATCTAGAACCGTGAGCCTCAGGCCCTCTGCTCTGTCCGTGTCTTTTAATAACACCTTGGAATCCCTTACCTTTAGATGTTGCAGATACGTCAACCTTCTCGCCTGCAGCAAAGACATCAGCTTTTATCTCTTGTCCAAGCTCGAAGCCTTCAACACTGTCCATTCTGAACTCAGCTATATGTCTCTTGCAAGAAACGCCAGCTTTTTCAAAATGTCCTTTAAGCGGCTTGTTTACTCTGTTTTCCTTCTTGTCTGCAAATGCAACCTGAAGCGCATTGTAGCCATCTTTTTCAACAGTCTTGATTTGAGTAACGTATACAGGTCCAGCCTGCACTACTGTTACCGGAACAACAGCACCTGTTTCTGTAAACACCTGAGTCATTCCTAGTTTTGTTCCTAGTATTCCTTTCATAACTACACCTCCCATAATCTTACAGCGGATTACAGCTCTCGCCGCAATCATACTAAGATAAGGTACATCTATGTCCCTAGCTTAGCTTTCGAATTTTTTACAGTTTTATTTCTATATCAACACCAGCTGGCAGGTCAAGTCTCATTAGAGAGTCTACTGTTTTTGGTGTTGGATTTGATATGTCTATAAGTCTCTTGTGAGTTCTTATTTCAAACTGCTCTCTAGAGTCCTTATATTTGTGAACCGCCCTTAGTATAGTTATTATCTGCTTTTCTGTTGGAAGAGGAACCGGACCCGATACTGTGGCGTTAGTTTTCTTCGCAGTTTCAACTATTTTTTGAGCTGATTGATCGAGAATCTTGTGATCGTAAGACTTAAGTCTTATTCTTATTTTTTGGTTTGACATGTGTTTTACCTCCTTAATCGCACGTTTTTAGTTTTTCTACGCGCGACTCGACATCGATACACTGCTCCAGGCGTGTTGCATTTTGCGTCAAGGAAACAGCTTTTTCACGACATCTAGTCGCCCGATTCATAGATCGAGACATACTCAGCCAGAATTACCTGAAAAGCCTTGTGTTTTAAGGCCGCCAGCAACCTCTTGCTTCATCGCATTCAAAAAGCACACTAATATATTTTATAACACTAGTGTCTGTTTTACAAGCTTTTTTATTTATTTTTTTATTAATCTATGAACTTTATAATAGTGGTCTTAACACGAGACCATTCAAGACTAAAAGAGAAGGAAAAGTATTCCTTCTCTTTCATGCCTTCTTATGAGAATTTATTACTCTATTATAGCAGCAACTACTCCTGCTCCTACTGTTCTTCCGCCTTCTCTTATCGCGAATCTTAGTCCCTCTTCTATTGCTATTGGAGCTATTAGCTCAACTTCCATAGCTATGTTGTCTCCTGGCATTACCATCTCTACGCCTTCTGGTAGTCCGATTGATCCTGTTATGTCTGTTGTTCTGAAGTAGAACTGAGGTCTGTATCCGTTGAAGAATGGAGTGTGTCTTCCGCCCTCTTCCTTCTTAAGTACGTATACCTCTGATGTGAATTTTGTGTGCGGCTTTATTGTGCCTGGCTTAGCTAGTACCTGGCCTCTTTCTATCTCGTCTCTTTGTACTCCTCTTAGAAGCACTCCTATGTTGTCTCCTGCTTGTGCCTCGTCAAGAAGCTTTCTGAACATCTCTACGCCTGTTACTATTACTTTTCTTGGCTCTTCTGATAGTCCAACTATTTCTACTTCGTCTTGTACTTTTACTATTCCTCTTTCCACTCTTCCTGTTGCAACTGTTCCTCTTCCTGTTATAGAGAATACGTCCTCTACTGGCATTAGGAATGGCTTATCTATTGCTCTTTCTGGCTGTGGAATGTAGCTGTCTATAGCTTCGAACAGCTCTATTATTGCATCTCCCCACTTGCTGCTTGGATCTTCTAGTGCTCTTAGCGCTGATCCTTTTATTATTGGTGTGTCATCTCCTGGGAAGTCATACTCGCTTAGCAGGTCTCTTATTTCCATCTCTACTAGCTCAAGAAGCTCTTCGTCATCTACCATGTCGCACTTGTTCATGAATACCACGATGTATGGTACTCCAACCTGTCTTGATAGTAGTATGTGCTCTCTTGTTTGTGGCATTGGACCGTCTGCTGCTGATACAACTAGTATCGCTCCGTCCATTTGCGCCGCTCCTGTTATCATGTTCTTAACGTAGTCGGCGTGTCCTGGGCAGTCAACGTGTGCGTAGTGTCTGTTTGGTGTCTCATACTCTACGTGCGATGTTGATATTGTGATTCCTCTTTCTCTTTCCTCTGGTGCCTTGTCTATGTTTGCAAAGTCTACCGCTTCACCTGTTCCGTATCTTGAATGCAGTGTGTATGTTATTGCTGCTGTTAGTGTTGTTTTACCGTGGTCAACGTGTCCTATTGTTCCGATGTTAACGTGTGGTTTGCTTCTTTCAAATTTAGCTTTTGCCATTTTATTTTTCCTCCTTCACTTATGCCGCAATTTTATTTTAGAGGGCAGCCGTGCCGCCCTCTTATATTTACATCAGTTATTATCTGCCTTGCTCCATTATCTTCTTAGCTACGCTTGCAGGAACTTGCTCATAGTGATCGAATATCATTGTGTATGTCGCTCTTCCCTGAGACATAGATCTAAGCTGAGTTGAATAGCCAAACATTTCTGAAAGCGGAACCATAGCTCTTATAGCCTGGGCTCCGTTTTGAGCTTCCATTCCCTCTATTCTTCCACGTCTAGAGTTAAGGTCTCCCATAACGTCTCCCATGTAATCCTCTGGAGTTACTACTTCAACCTTGAAGTATGGCTCAAGAAGAACTGCGTTTCCTTTTTTCATACCTTCCTTGAAGGCCATAGACGCTGCAACCTTAAACGCCATTTCCGAAGAGTCTACCTCGTGGTAAGATCCATCGTAAAGTTCTACTATTACGTCAACAACAGGGTATCCTGCAACAATACCTGCTTCCATAGCAGATTGAAGACCTGCATCAACTGGTCCGATGAATTCTCTTGGAATAGATCCGCCGACAGTTTGATTCTTGAACTCATAACCTTTTCCAGGTTCGTTAGGGATCATTCTGATCTTAACGTGACCGTATTGTCCTCTACCACCCGACTGCTTCGCATATTTGTTATCTATGTCTGCAGACTGTGTTATAGTCTCTCTGTAAGCAACCTGTGGAGCTCCAACGTTGGCTTCTACTTTGAATTCTCTTAGAAGTCTGTCTACTATTATCTCAAGGTGAAGCTCACCCATACCGCCGATTATAGTTTGTCCAGTCTCTTCGTCAGTTCTTACTCTGAATGTAGGATCCTCTTCTGCAAGCTTTTGAAGAGCAACACCCATTTTTTCCTGGGCAGCCTTTGATTTTGGCTCTATTGCAACGTGTATAACAGGCTCTGGGAACTCCATAGACTCGAGTATTATCGGTTTGTCCATGTCGCACAGAGTGTCACCTGTAGTAGTGTTCTTTAGTCCAACCGCAGCAGCTATATCTCCCGAGTAAACGTGAGTTATCTCTTCTCTTGAGTTGGCGTGCATCTGAAGTATACGTCCGATTCTCTCTTTCTTGTCTTTTGTAGAGTTTAGAACGTACGAACCTGACTCAAGCACTCCCGAGTAAACCCTGAAGAAAGCAAGCTTTCCTACGAATGGGTCTGTCATTATCTTGAATGCAAGAGCTGCAAAAGGCTCTTCATCTGAAGAAGGTCTTTGGTCTTCTTCTCCATCCATTGTAACGCCTTGTATAGCAGGTACGTCGAGCGGAGATGGCATGTATTCAACTACTGCATCAAGGAGTAGCGGTACACCTTTGTTCTTGTAAGCCGAGCCGCAGAATACAGGATTAAGAGTACATGCTATAACACCCGTTCTGATTCCCGATTTTATTTCTTCTAGAGTAAGCTCTTCGCCTTCAAGATACTTCATCATAAGCTCTTCGTCAGCCTCTGCAGCCGCCTCTACAAGCATCTCTCTGCGCTCTTCTGCTAGAGCCATCATATCTTCTGGTATGTCTACTATCTCTGTTTCTTTTCCAAGGTCGTCCATATACATAATGGCTTTCATTTCAAGAAGGTCTATTATACCCTTGAAAGTGTCTTCGGCACCTATAGGAAGCTGCATTGCAACAGCATTAGCAGCTAGTCTGTCTTTCATCATGTCAACAACACGAAGGAAGTTGGCTCCTGTTATGTCCATTTTGTTTACAAATGCTATCCTTGGAACGTTGTATTTGTTAGCCTGTCTCCATACGTTTTCAGACTGAGGCTCAACTCCGCCCTTTGCGCAGAATACTGCCACAGCTCCGTCAAGCACACGAAGCGATCTTTCAACTTCAACTGTGAAGTCTACGTGTCCAGGCGTGTCGATTATGTTTATTCTATTGTCGTTCCACTGAGCAGTAGTTGCGGCAGAAGTTATTGTTATACCTCTCTCCTTCTCTTGCTCCATCCAGTCCATCTGAGCTCCACCCTCGTGAGTTTCGCCTATCTTGTGGATACGTCCTGTATAGTATAGTATACGCTCCGTAGTGGTTGTTTTACCGGCATCTATGTGAGCCATTATGCCTATGTTTCTAGTTCTTTCCAATGGAAACTGTCTAGCCACTATTTTGTGCCTCCATTCCAATATTTAATTAATTAATCCTCGCCCCTGCAAAGGGGCGAGGTGGACTATTGTTTCTAATTCAATTTTACCATCTGTAATGTGCGAACGCCTTGTTGGCTTCAGCCATCTTGTGAGTATCTTCTTTCTTCTTGACTGCAGCTCCTGAGCTGTTTGCAGCATCCATTATTTCTTTTGCAAGCTTTTCAGCCATGCCTTTTTCGCCACGGGCTCTAGTATATCCAACAAGCCATCTTAGTCCAAGTGTAACTCTTCTTTCAGGTCTTACTTCAACTGGAACCTGATAGTTAGCTCCACCCACACGTCTTGCCTTTACTTCTAGAACTGGCATTATGTTGTTCATAGCCTTTTCAAATACTTCTATTGGTTCTTCTCCTGTTTTTTCCTTTATCATTTCAAGCGCTCCATATACTATGTTTTGCGCCTTACCTTTCTTGCCATCTACCATTATGCTGTTTATAAGCTTTGATACAAGCTGGCTGTTGTATAAAGGATCCGGAGTTATAATTCTTTTTGGAACATTACCTTTTCTTGGCACTGTGCTTCCCTCCTTATTAAATTGTAACTCATAGGTACTCGACAGACTCTCTACTGCCGTGGGTGCCTTTAAAATCTATGTTAAAGGACCGTACACATTAGTATGTTACTTCTTAGCCGCCTTAGGTCTCTTAGTACCGTACTTAGATCTACTTTGAGCTCTCTTTTCAACTCCAGCCGTATCAAGAGTTCCCCTTACTATGTGGTATCTAACTCCCGGAAGGTCTTTAACCCTTCCTCCTCTTATAAGCACAACGCTGTGCTCCTGAAGATTGTGGCCTTCTCCTGGAATATATGATGTAACCTCTATTCCATTAGTAAGTCTTACCCTCGCAACTTTTCTAAGAGCCGAGTTCGGCTTCTTTGGAGTTACAGTCTTAACAGACGTACAAACTCCTCTTTTTTGTGGCGAGCTCATTCCTACTGCCTCTTTTCTAAGAGTGTTGAAGCTTCTTTGCAAAGCTGGAGCAGTAGATTTCTTTTCAATCTTTGCTCTTCCTTTACGCACTAGCTGGTTTATAGTTGGCATAAAGTGCACCTCCTTCCAAATATTTAAACTTATTTTAATATCCCAACTGTAGCCGCTCCCACCTGTATACCACAGGCGATTCCGAGCTGCTGCATGGACTCAACGTAATTTATCTCAACATTTTTCTGCGCAGCAATTTCTTGTGTATTCTTTATTATGTGTTCATCTGCATCTTTTGCAATGAGGACAAGCCTAATCTTGTCTTCTTTGAGCGCTCTTATTGTCTGCTTAGTTCCTATTACTTTGTCGAGATTTTTTATTTCTTCAATTTTCATAAAAGTTTCCTCCCTTTTAAATATCCAACAATTGCCAGATACCAAAAAGTCCACTTTCTATTTTACACACTCAAACATTTTATCACTACACAACATTTAGTGTCAATAGAATTTAGATGTTTAACGTTTTTAAATCAAATTTTAATTATCTTGATCTGGTCTTTGGATTGCTATGTCCTTGTATCTTTTCATACCAGTACCAGCTGGTATTAGCTTTCCTATTATTACATTTTCCTTAAGACCTATCAGCTTGTCTTCTTTTCCTTTTATCGCAGCCTCGGTAAGAACTCTTGTTGTCTCCTGGAATGATGCCGCAGAAAGGAACGATTCTGTTGCAAGAGAAGCTTTTGTTATTCCAAGCAGCACTCTCTTTGAAGTCGCCATTTCGCCACTTTCAGCTGCAACCCTTTCATTTTCGTCATCGAATTCCAGTATATCTACAAGTCCTCCTGGAAGGAATTCAGTATCTCCCTCTTCCTCAACTCTTACCTTCGAAAGCATCTGCCTTACTATTATTTCTATGTGCTTGTCGTTTATGTCAACACCCTGCATTCTGTAAACTCTTTGAACTTCTTGTACAATGTAGTTTTGAACTCCGACTACATCCTTGACTCTTAGTATGTCGTGAGGGTTTATTGAACCTTCTGTTATAGGATCTCCAGCCTCGACAAACTGACCTTCCTTCGCCTTTATCCTTGAGCCGTAAGGTATCAGGTATGTCTTGGCTTCGCCAGTCTCGCCTGTTATTACTATTTCTCTCTTGTTGCCGCTTTCCTTTATGTGGACGGAACCATCTGTTTCGCTTATTATCGCAAGTCCCTTAGGCTTTCTCGCCTCGAAAAGCTCCTCAACCCTTGGAAGACCCTGTGTTATGTCGCCGCCTGCTACTCCGCCGGTGTGGAAGGTACGCATCGTAAGCTGTGTTCCCGGCTCGCCTATAGACTGGGCCGCTATTATGCCGACAGCTTCGCCCACGTTGACATTCTTGCCTGTTGCCAGGTCTCTGCCGTAGCACTTGGCGCATACACCATGCTGAGTTCTGCAGCTAAGCGCCGATCTGATATAGACTTTCTTCACTCCTGCCGAGACAATTTCTTCTGCCTTCTCTTCGGTAATTAAGTCATTTGCAGAAAGTATCAGTTCTCCCGTTTCCGGATGCACTATGTCGCTTGATATATACCTTCCGACTATTCTGTCATAGAGCTCCTCTATGACTTCATTGCCGTCTTTGAATGCCTTTACTTCTATTCCATCAGTAGTTCCGCAGTCATCCTCCCTTATTATTACGTCCTGAGATACGTCAACAAGTCTTCTTGTAAGGTATCCCGAGTCCGCTGTACGAAGGGCCGTATCTGCAAGACCTTTTCTGGCTCCGTGTGAAGATATGAAGTACTCGAGTACCGAAAGACCTTCACGGAAGTTGGACTTAACTGGGAGTTCTACTGTTTCACCTGTTGCATCAGCCATCAGTCCACGCATTCCCGCAAGCTGTCTTATCTGGTTTTTACTTCCCCTTGCTCCCGAGTGCGCCATTATGAATATGTTGTTAAGTCTTCCAAGGTTGCTCATAAGAGCATCTGTAACCTTTTCAGTCGTTTCAGTCCATGTGTCTATAACTCTTTCTTTTCTCTCTTCATTCGAGATAAGACCTCTTCTGAACGCCTTTTCATATTTTGCAACCTTTGTCTCTGCATCAGCTATAAGCTTGTATTTTTCCTGTGGTATTTCCATGTCGGCTATTGAAACTGTTATTGCTCCTCTTGTGGAGAATTTGAATCCCAGCTCCTTTATAGTGTCGAGCATGATGGCTGTTATCGTGTTGCCGTGCTTTCTGAAACACTTGTCTATAATCTGGCCCAGCTTCTTCTTGTCTACAAGGAAATCTACTTCAAGCGAATGTGGGTCTTCCTTTCTATCGACAAATCCCATGTCCTGCGGGAGGTTTTCGTTGAATATGAATCTGCCCACTGTGCTTTCAACAAAAACTATAGCTCCGTCGGATAGCACTTTTTTGACTTTAACCCTCGCATGAAGATCTACGGCCTGGTTTGTATACGCAAGGAGCATTTCATTGTAGTCCTTGAATACCATGCCTTCGCCCTTTACCCCAGGTATTTCTATCGTAAGATAGTAGCTTCCAAGTACCATGTCCTGGCTTGGCGTTGTTATTGAAGATCCGTCTTTTGGAGCCAATATGTTGTTCACCGAAAGCATCAGGAATCTGCATTCAGCCTGTGCCTCTACAGAAAGCGGAAGGTGAACAGCCATCTGGTCGCCGTCGAAGTCGGCGTTATATGCCGTACATACGAGCGGATGCAGCTTTATTGCCTTTCCTTCAACAAGCACCGGCTCGAACGCCTGTATTCCCAGCCTGTGAAGAGTCGGCGCACGGTTTAAGAGTACCGGGTGGCCTTTTATGACGTCTTCAAGCACGTCCCAAACCTCTGGCTTTACCTTTTCGACCATTCTCTTGGCGCTCTTTATATTGTGGGCATGACCCTTTTCAACAAGGGCATTCATTACAAATGGTTTGAAAAGCTCCAGCGCCATCTTCTTTGGAAGTCCGCACTGGTAGAATTTAAGCTCCGGTCCAACGACTATAACCGAACGTCCAGAATAGTCAACACGCTTTCCAAGGAGGTTCTGACGGAAACGTCCCTGCTTACCCTTTAGCATGTCTGAAAGTGACTTAAGAGGTCTGTTTCCAGGTCCGGTAACAGGTCTTCCTCTTCTTCCGTTGTCTATTAGGGCGTCGACTGCTTCCTGAAGCATTCTTTTTTCGTTACGAACTATTATGTCAGGCGCTCCAAGCTCAAGCAGCCTTTTTAGTCTGTTGTTTCTGTTTATAACTCTTCTGTAAAGATCGTTAAGGTCTGACGTTGCAAACCTTCCTCCGTCAAGCTGAACCATAGGTCTAAGATCAGGAGGTATAACTGGTATGGCATCTAGTATCATCCATTCAGGCCTGTTTCCGGATTTTTTGAATGCCTCGACAACCTCCAGCCTTCTTATCGTCCTGACTCTTTTTTGACCTGTACTGTCCTTCAGCTTGCCTCTTAGCTCTTTTGAGAGCATCTCCAGATCTATCTTTTCAAGCAGCGCCATTACAGCCTCTGCTCCCATTCCTGCCTTGAATGTATTTCCATGTTTTTCTACTGCGTCTCTATACTCTTTTTCAGTAAGCAGCTGCTTTTCACTGAGTGAAGTGCTGCCCGGCTCTGTAACTATATATGATGCAAAATACAGAACCTTTTCGAGAGAACGCGGAGACATGTCAAGCAGCAGTCCCATCCTGGATGGTATCCCCTTGAAATACCATATGTGAGACACTGGCGCCGCAAGTTCTATGTGGCCCATCCTCTCACGCCTTACTTTGGCCTTTGTGACCTCAACGCCGCATCTGTCACAAACGACTCCTTTATATCTTACTCTCTTGTATTTTCCGCAGTGACACTCCCAGTCCTTTTGCGGTCCGAATATCCTTTCGCAGAAAAGACCGTCCCTTTCAGGCTTGAGAGTCCTGTAGTTTATGGTTTCAGGTTTCTTAACTTCTCCTCTAGACCATTGCCTTATCTTTTCCGGCGAAGCTAAACCTATTTTCATTGACTCGAAATTACCTAATTCAAACAAGGAGTTCTCTCCCTTCTATGATAGATTGACTTGCCCAAGGTGAATCCCAGGGGTCTGCATAGCTGCAGACCCTGGCTATTTAAAACTCGTCATCGTCTTCTTCAATGTCATCCTTGAAAAATTCTTGGTCCATGTCATCATCTTCAAATTCGTCAGTTTCTTCTTCTAAGTCTTCGTCCATTTCGCCTTCTTCTATTACCATACCCTCTTCAAGATCAACATCACGCACATATTCAAAATCGCTTTCCATGGTGATTTCTTCGTCGTCTATAGACTCTTTTATTTCTATCTCCTGATCGGCCTCAAGTACCTTTACATCAAGGCAAAGACTCTGAAGCTCTTTTATCAGAACCTTGAACGATTCAGGGATTCCAGGTTCAGGGATGTTCTCCCCTTTGACTATGGATTCATATGTCTTAACACGTCCCACGACGTCGTCCGACTTGACTGTTAGTATTTCCTGAAGAGTGTGGGCAGCTCCATATGCCTCAAGAGCCCAAACCTCCATCTCTCCGAATCTTTGTCCTCCGAACTGCGCCTTTCCGCCAAGCGGCTGCTGGGTTACTAGAGAATAAGGTCCCGTCGATCTGGCGTGTATCTTGTCGTCTACAAGGTGGTGCAGTTTTAGCATGTACATGTATCCTACCGTTACCCTGTTGTCGAAAGGCTCGCCTGTACGGCCGTCCCTAAGCGTAAGCTTTCCATCCTGCGGATATCCAGCCTGTCCAAGCGCTATTTCTATATCCCTCTCGTTTGCTCCGTCAAATACAGGAGTTGCCACGTGCCATCCCAGTTTCTTGGCCGCAAGCCCAAGGTGGACTTCGAGTACCTGTCCTATATTCATACGTGATGGAACGCCCAGAGGGTTTAGAACTATCTCAACAGGTGTGCCGTCTTCCATGAAAGGCATATCCTCTTCCGGAAGTATCCTTGAGATTACACCCTTATTTCCGTGACGTCCTGCCATCTTGTCTCCAACGTTTATCTTTCTCTTTGTTGCTATATAAACTCTTACAAGCTCGTTTACTCCCGGAGGAAGCTCGTCGCCGTTTTTCCTTGTAAACACTCTTACATCTACTATTATTCCGCTTTCTCCGTGAGGTACCTTGAGGGATGTATCTCTTACCTCTCTTGCTTTTTCGCCGAATATGGCCCTTAGCAGCCTTTCTTCAGCTGTGAGTTCAGTCTCTCCCTTTGGAGTTACCTTGCCGACAAGTATGTCTCCCGACTGGACCTCTGCTCCAATTCTTATTATTCCTCTGTCATCGAGATTCTTGATTGCATCTTCACCGACATTAGGAATGTCCCTTGTTATTTCTTCAGGCCCTAGCTTCGTATCTCTGGCTTCAGCCTCATATTCTTCTATGTGTATTGTAGAAAGCCTGTCTTCCCTTACAAGTCTTTCATTTAGAAGTATTGCGTCCTCATAGTTGTAGCCTTCCCATGTCATGAATGCAACCCTGCAGTTTCTGCCTAGTGCAAGTTCACCCATGTCTGTGGACGGTCCATCTGCTATTACATCGCCGGCTTTTATTATGTCACCGCTGTTTATTATAGGAGACTGGTTGACGCAAGTACCCTGGTTTGACCTTTTAAACTTGAGCAGCTTGTATCTGTCTCTTTGGCCGTCTTCTCTTTTAATGACTATTTCATTTGCAGTTACCTTCTCAGCCACTCCTGAATTTCTAGCCATTACGCATACACCGGAATCTATGGCGGCTTTGCCTTCCATTCCTGTGCCTATAACAGGCGCTTCCCTTCTTATAAGAGGTACCGCCTGACGCTGCATGTTCGATCCCATAAGCGCACGGTTGGCGTCGTCGTTCTCAAGGAATGGTATTATTGCCGTAGCTATGGATACAACCTGCTTTGGAGATACGTCCATGTAGTCTACGCTTTCAGGTTTCACAAGCTCCGCTTCACCATTTATAGTTCTTGCAGTTACTCTCTCATTGACGAATCTGCCTTCCTCGTCGAGCGGCTCATTTGCCTGGGCTCTTACATACAGATCTTCTTCGTCTGCTGTAAGGTAATCTATTGTGCCTGTAACTACGCCTCTTTGCTTGTCTATCTTCCTGTATGGAGACTCTATGAATCCATACTCGTTTATCTTGGCAAATGTACTCAGTGAGTTTATTAGGCCTATGTTAGGACCCTCAGGAGTCTCTATAGGACACATTCTGCCGTAGTGTGAGTGGTGAACGTCCCTTACCTCAAAGCCCGCTCTCTCTCTCGAAAGACCGCCTGGTCCAAGAGCCGAAAGTCTTCTTTTGTGTGTAAGCTCCGATAGTGGGTTTGTTTGGTCCATGAACTGTGAAAGCTGAGAGCTTCCGAAGAATTCCTTTATGGCGGCAGCCACCGGTCTTATGTTTATCAGAGCCTCGGGAGAAGTGTTTTCAGTGTCCTGAATTGTCATTCTTTCCCTTACTACTCTTTCCATTCTTGAAAGGCCTATTCTGAATTGATTCTGTAAAAGCTCGCCTACAGACCTTACCCTTCTGTTGCCCAGGTGGTCTATGTCGTCTATGTTTCCTATTCCGTGGAAGAGGTTGAACTGGTAGCTTACAGAAGCTATGATATCGTCTAGTATTATATGCTTTGGAACGAGCCTTCTCTTGTTTTTCTTGAAAGCATCCGCTATTTCTTCATTACTTGAACACTCATCTAGTATTTCCTTGAGTGTTGGATAGTGAACCTTGACCTTTGGGTTGAAACCTTCTATTTCAAAATCCACAAAAGCCCTCATATCTACAAAGTTGTTGCCTACTACTTTTATTTCTTTGCCCTCTTCACCGTATACCTTGACGACGTTTATTCCGGAATTTTGTATCTCGAACGCCTTTTCAAGCGATATCTTTTCGCCTTTGGCAACAAAAACTTCTCCTGTTTCTGAAGAGACAACGTCTTCCGCCGCAACTCTGCCTTTAATCCTGTGGGCTACTGAAAGCTTTTTGTTGAATTTATACCTTCCGACTTTTGCCAGATCGTATCTTTTAGGGTCGAAAAACAGTGCATTAATAAGCGATGTTGCACTCTCAACCGTAGGCGGCTCGCCTGGTCTTAGCTTCTTGTATATTTCAAGCAGCGCTTCTTCCCTATTTTTTGTGTTGTCTTTTTCAAGCGTAGACAGGAGTCTTTCATCTTCTCCTATCAGCTCTATTATCTCTATGTCGCTTGCAAATCCAAACGCCCTAAGCAGAACCGTTATTGGCTGCTTTCTGGTTCTGTCAACTCTTACAGACACTATGTCATTTGAATCCGTTTCATATTCAAGCCATGCTCCTCTGTTTGGAATAACAGTGGATGAAACAAGCTTCTTGCCAGCCTTGTCTCTTTCTTCGCTGTAATATACTCCGGGAGATCTTACAAGCTGGCTGACTATTACCCTTTCTGCGCCGTTTATTATGAAAGTTCCCTTTTCAGTCATCAGAGGGAAATCTCCCATGAATACATCTTTTCCAGGTTCTTTTATTTCTCCAGTGTTCTTGTTTTCAAGCCTCACCTTGACCTTCAGCGGTGCTGAAAAAGTAACGTCTCTTTCTTTTGACTCTTCAACGTCATATTTTGCTTCACCTATGGAGTAGTCAACAAAATGAAGTGAAAGGTTTCCAGTATAATCTTCAATTGGCGAGACATCCTCGAATACCTCTCTGAGACCTTCCTCCAAAAACCATTTGTAGGAATCAAGCTGGATTTCCACAAGGTTGGGTAGCTCTGCTACCTCTGGTATCCTTGAAAAACTCATCCTAGCCCTTCTTCCATTATTTACAGGATGTGGAAATGGCATCAATTTTTCACCTCTCCTAAGAAAAAAATCTATGTTAATATTTTGCATGCATGTTTTACGACAGAGCTATCCATTGTACGCATTAAAACATGTTATCACATCGCAGTCAACAAGTCAACACGTTTTAATTATTTTATTTTCCAACAAAATTCAAAATGCGTCTCCATAAAGCATTTGCAATTAGAGACGCACTTTGAATTTTGCTGGAATAAAAAAAGGTGCCTTTACAGTGTTAAGGCACCTTTTTAATTTACTACTTAACTTCTACTTTAGCTCCTACTTCTTCAAGCTTAGCTTTCATGTCTTCAGCCTCTTCTTTAGAAGCTCCTTCTTTAACTGCCTTTGGAGCTCCGTCTACAAGATCCTTAGCTTCTTTTAGTCCAAGGCCAGTAAGCTCTCTAACAACCTTTATAACTTTAACCTTTTGAGCACCAGCATCAGCAAGTACTACATCAAATTCTGTCTTCTCTTCAGCAGCTTCAGCAGCAACAGCGCCTACAACAGCCACTGGAGCAGCAGCAGACACACCGAATTTCTCTTCTGCAGCCTTAACTAGCTCGTTAAGCTCAAGTACTTTCATGTTCTCTATAGCTTCTAGTATTTGTTCTATAGTCATTTAAAGACACCTCCGATTTAATTTTCGTTTGATTTTTTTAGTTTTGTAATGCATTTATGAATCTCAAGCGGCGATTATTGCTCGCCTGCTTCCGCCTTTTGCTTTGCAACTGCATCCAAAAGGTATGCAAAGTTTGATAGCGGAGCCTTGAAGCTTCCAAGAAGTTTTGCAATAAGCACTTCTCTTGAAGGTACTTCTGATAGGGCTTTAACTTTTGCCGCATCGTAGAATTCGCCTTCAACTATACCCATTTTAAGTTCTATCGCAGGATGAGTTTTCATGAAGTCGCTTAGTATTCTTGCAGGCGCAACTGGATCTGCATAGCCGAAAGCTATAGCATTTGGACCCACTAGATTCACCTCATCAAGTTGGTCATATCCAAGCTCTTTTGCAGCTCTCCTTACAAGAGTATTCTTGTAAACCTTGTAGTCGCATCCAGCTTCCTTGAATTTGGCTCTTAGTTCATTAGCCTCTTCAACCTTAAGACCTCTATAGTCAACTACTACTAGTGAAGATGCGTTTTTGAATTTCTCTGTTATTTCGTTTACTACTTGTTGTTTGATTTCCACTGCTGATTTAGACACTAACCGTCCACCTCCTTTTGGCTACTCCGGCAAAGCTTGCTTTGCCGTTTAAATTATAAAAGCCCTTGCATGCTCACAGACAAACAAGGGCTATAATTTCAATATCTAGTATCAAAACTATTATCCTCGGCAGGCATATTTAAGCTTATGCACCTGCTGTCTGCGGCATTTGTATATATATTTATAATTTTTAACTGTTTAACAAATGAAGTATACTACAGTACTTTCCAGTTGTCAACAATTATTCTGCTATTTTATTTGGATTTATTCTTACTCCAGGTCCCATTGTGCTAGACACAGTAACTGATCTCATGTACTGTCCCTTTGCAGCAGACGGCTTGGCTTTTACAACTGCCTCAGTAAGAACTTCAAAGTTCTCGAACAGTTTTTCCTTGCCGAATGAAATCTTTCCTATTGGAACGTGGATTATGTTAGTCTTATCCAATCTATATTCAACCTTACCAGCCTTGATGTCATTAACAGCAGCTGCAACGTCGAATGTAACTGTGCCTGATTTTGGGTTTGGCATAAGTCCTTTTGGTCCAAGAACTCTACCAAGTCTACCTACAAGACCCATCATGTCAGGAGTTGCAACTACAACATCAAAGTCGAACCAGTTTTCGCCTTGTATCTTGTTTACAAGGTCCATTTCTCCTACATAGTCTGCTCCGGCAGCTTCGGCTTCCTTCGCCTTTTCTCCCTTTGCAAATACAAGCACCTTCTTAACTCTACCTGTTCCGTGAGGAAGCACTACAGCACCTCTAACCTGCTGGTCTGCGTGTCTTGAGTCTACACCAAGCTTAAGGTGAACTTCTACAGTTTCGTCAAATTTAGCGCTAGCGCAGTCGAGCACTACCTGAAGAGCTTCAGAAGCCTCATGGTAAGTGTTTCTGTCAAACTTTTTAAGCGCTTCTACATATTTCTTGCCTTTTTTAGCCATTACATATTCCTCCTTGTGGTTTTAACGGTTTTTTGCCTCCCACATTATAGATACAACTAGTCTATAACTTCAACGCCCATGCTTCTTGCAGTTCCAGCTATCATGCTCATAGCTGCCTCTACGTCTGTAGCATTAAGATCAGGCATTTTCAGCTCAGCTATTTCTCTTATTTGTGCCTTTGTTATCTTTGCAACTTTTTTCTTGTTAGGCTCACCTGAACCAGACTCTATCTTGCACGCCTTCTTTATAAGTACTGCTGCTGGCGGAGTCTTTGTTATGAAAGTGAATGATCTGTCCTGATAAACTGATATTACAACCGGAATTATAAGACCAGCCTGATCTGCAGTCTTGGCATTGAACTCTTTTGTGAACTGCATTATGTTAACACCATGCTGTCCTAGAGCTGGACCAACTGGTGGTGCTGGAGTCGCTTTGCCTGCAGGTATTTGCAATTTTATCTGACCAATAACTTTTTTAGCCATTTAGTACACCTCCCTGTATCAAATTATTAATTATTTAATTATTGCCTACATTTTTTCTATTTGGTCAAACCCCAGTTCTACCGGAGTTTCTCTTCCAAACATTGAGATAAGGACTTTAACTGCATGCTTTTCAAGATTTATCTCTTGAATGTTGCCCATAAAGCCTTCAAAAGGTCCGCTTTTGACGGATATGACATCTCCCACTTCAACGTCTATCTTTGGCACAATTTTCTCCACACCCATAGCCGCCACTTCTTCATCAGAAAGAGGCACAGGCTTGGAACCCGGGCCGACAAAACCCGTCACGCCCTTTGTGTTTCTTACTATATACCAAGATTCGTCGGTGATAAGCATCTTGACCATCACATATCCAGGAAATTTCTTCTTGGACTTGACCTTCTTTTTGCCATCCTTTATCTCTACAACCTCTTCAGTAGGTACGACCACATCGTGTATGTAGTCCTCCATACCTCTGGTCCTTACTGTTTTTTCTATGGTTGCCTTTACCTTGTTTTCATGCCCAGAATATGTGTGCACGACATACCATTTAGCTTTTTCCTCATTATTAGGCATAATACTAGTCATCCTTTCTCCTAAAAGGCGACTTCTTTCCTTTTAGTTACTATTGCTTCACTATGAATTTCAATAAAAAGCCCAATCCCGAGTCGAGCAACCAAACGACAAGGCTTATGAATGCACTTACTAGCAATACTATAGTAGTATACCTGGTAAGTTCCCTTTTATTTGGCCAGTGAACTCTACTCAGCTCAGCTCTTACTTCCTTCAAAAATCCAGCTCCGGACTCATTGTTGCCAGCTTTAACCTGGGCTGCCATATTGTTCACATCCTTATTTTGTTTCTTTGTGAAGAGTATGCTTCCTGCAGAATTTGCAGTACTTGCTCATTTCCATTCTGTCTGGATTGTTCTTTTTGTTCTTTGTAGTGTTATAGTTTCTCTGCTTGCACTCAGTACAAGCTAAAGTTATTTTAACTCTCATGTAAAGCACCTCCTAACTTTCTGCCGCTAAAACCTATTTTGTTTGTCTAGTATCTATTTTTTTCTGACCACTATATATGCCATTATAAAACGCTACCCATAAAATCTACCATATTTTTAACCTTGTGTCAATCTTTAGCTTTGATTATTTTTGGCATTCAAATCTCAAAGTGCCTATTTCCTTGATATTTCGTTTGATTTTTTTATAAGTTAAAAAAGAGAAGGAAAAGTATTCCTTCTCTTTCATGCCTTCTTATGAGAATTTATTACTCTATTATAGCAGCAACTACTCCTGCTCCTACTGTTCTTCCGCCTTCTCTTATCGCGAATCTTAGTCCCTCTTCTATTGCTATTGGAGCTATTAGCTCAACTTCCATAGCTATGTTGTCTCCTGGCATTACCATCTCTACGCCTTCTGGTAGTCCGATTGATCCTGTTATGTCTGTTGTTCTGAAGTAGAACTGAGGTCTGTATCCGTTGAAGAATGGAGTGTGTCTTCCGCCCTCTTCCTTCTTAAGTACGTATACCTCTGATGTGAATTTTGTGTGCGGCTTTATTGTGCCTGGCTTAGCTAGTACCTGGCCTCTTTCTATCTCGTCTCTTTGTACTCCTCTTAGAAGCACTCCTATGTTGTCTCCTGCTTGTGCCTCGTCAAGAAGCTTTCTGAACATCTCTACGCCTGTTACTATTACTTTTCTTGGCTCTTCTGATAGTCCAACTATTTCTACTTCGTCTTGTACTTTTACTATTCCTCTTTCCACTCTTCCTGTTGCAACTGTTCCTCTTCCTGTTATAGAGAATACGTCCTCTACTGGCATTAGGAATGGCTTATCTATTGCTCTTTCTGGCTGTGGAATGTAGCTGTCTATAGCTTCGAACAGCTCTATTATTGCATCTCCCCACTTGCTGCTTGGATCTTCTAGTGCTCTTAGCGCTGATCCTTTTATTATTGGTGTGTCATCTCCTGGGAAGTCATACTCGCTTAGCAGGTCTCTTATTTCCATCTCTACTAGCTCAAGAAGCTCTTCGTCATCTACCATGTCGCACTTGTTCATGAATACCACGATGTATGGTACTCCAACCTGTCTTGATAGTAGTATGTGCTCTCTTGTTTGTGGCATTGGACCGTCTGCTGCTGATACAACTAGTATCGCTCCGTCCATTTGCGCCGCTCCTGTTATCATGTTCTTAACGTAGTCGGCGTGTCCTGGGCAGTCAACGTGTGCGTAGTGTCTGTTTGGTGTCTCATACTCTACGTGCGATGTTGATATTGTGATTCCTCTTTCTCTTTCCTCTGGTGCCTTGTCTATGTTTGCAAAGTCTACCGCTTCACCTGTTCCGTATCTTGAATGCAGTGTGTATGTTATTGCTGCTGTTAGTGTTGTTTTACCGTGGTCAACGTGTCCTATTGTTCCGATGTTAACGTGTGGTTTGCTTCTTTCAAATTTAGCTTTTGCCATTTTATTTTTCCTCCTTCTTATTAAAACCGCTTCATGCGCTCAATATTTTATGACTTTCTTTTTTGGAGCCCACGAGCGGACTCGAACCGCCGACCTCCGCCTTACCAAGGCGACGCTCTACCGACTGAGCCACGTGGGCGCACTATCTCTAATATTTTACTATTGGCTCATTATAAAGTCAATACTTTGAAGTCATCCTTTTTTTCTCATGTTCTCGAGCTTGAGGAACGCTTCCTCATCAAAGTCTTTCAGGCGATCTGCAAGCGTCATCTTTGTCACCGGATCCCTGGTTCTTTTTTTTATGTTGCCCTTGGAATTTTGTATGTGTATTTCGAGCTCGCGGGCTGTAAGCCTGGCACTGCCTCTGCCAAGCACTATCTGCTGCTGCGCGCCGTCGTTCGTCGCAACACGTATAAGCGAATATCTGCCCAATTCCCCTATGACTTTCTCAATATACGAATCGGCAGTCTGATTCTCCTTTGTGTATACAACCGTGACCCTGGGATGCTTTATCTCGACTTCGCTGCCACCCTTTACTCTGTAGGCATCGAATACTATTATGACTTCAACTCCGCTAAAGGCGGAGTATTCAAGCATTATTTCAACCAGCCGATCCCGCGCCCCCTCAAGGTCTGTCCTGGCTATGGCCTTGAGTTCCTGCCATGCATTTATTATGTTATACCCGTCTATGACAAGATACTCCTTCAACTTTATCCCTCGCTATCGCCTCTTTGTCTTAAAACCTCATACATGACAACGCCCGCAGCCACAGAAGCATTTAAAGATGACACCCTTCCCTTCATAGGTATGCTCACCGTAAAATCACAATTTTCCTTTACAAGCCTGGATACGCCCTCACCCTCGCTTCCTACAACAAGCGCTATAGAGCCTTGCAGGTTAGACTTATGGAGGTCCTGTCCTCCCATATCTAGAGCCGCAACCCACACTCCGTTTTCCTTTAGCATTTTTATGGTGCTGACCAGATTGGTAACGCGGCATACCGGTACGTATTCCACAGCCCCGGCCGATGACTTAACCACAGTCGATGTTATTCCAACACTTCTTCTCTTTGGTATTACTATAGCGTCTGCACCGGATGCATCTGCAGTCCTTATTATCGCGCCTAGGTTGTGAGGGTCTGTTATGCCGTCAAGTATTATTATGAAAGGTGATCTGCCTTCCTTTTCAACCTTCGAAATCACGTCTTCAAGCTCGCTGTAGCCGTATTCTGATACGAACGCAATGACGCCTTGATGATTTTCTCCCGGTGCAAGCTCATCCAGCTTTTTCTTGTCTACATACTTGACTAATATACCCTTTTCCTTTGCCATGGCAACAATCTTTTTGACAGAGCCCTGCGCACCATTGGCTATAACTATGCTGTCAATTTCATGTTCTGCCCTTATGGCCTCTATTACAGGATTCCTACCTTCTATTTTACCCAAAGCTTTTCTCCTTCCACGCCACAATAGCCGGCGCGCACTGATTATAAATTTCTATACTTTTCTCTAATGAGCGCAGCCTTGCCGCAGCTCATTGCGCCTTCCGGGCATGGTCCGCAAACGCAGCCCGGTCCCGCATTCTTGAATATGAAAGGAGCCGCCTTCTTGGCCTCTGCAAGCATGAGATCCGCCATATCCCTTATCTCCCACTGGGCTCTTTCGCAGCACCTCTTGTTGAAAAAGTGAAGCAGCGTCCTCGCGTTCATTGTGAGTACAATCTTTGTCTCGCACGCATTCGGGAATACATACCTGGCATCCTCTATCGCCTTTTTCTCTGCCGCGCTTTTTGCCTTTTTATCGTCCATTCCACCGGATACCATCTCATCATAGTGCTTTTGAAATAGTATGTCTACTATCTCATTGTATGTGCGCTGGTCAGCTTCCATGGCCTCCTTGAATTTTTTCTCCGCCTCGGGAACTGCACTTATATTCGGAGGCACTATATATTCAAACTGCTCAAGCTTTACATATCTCTGGCTCTGCTGTGAGTAGCTCGCTATCCTGTGCCTTACCAGCTGATGTGTGCAGGCCCTTGATATACCCTCAGCCGCAAACGTAAAGCTTACATGCTCAAGCGGTGATTCATGCCTCATGTCCACAAGCATCTGTACAAATTTTTCGGTTTCCTCATCGGTGAGCTTTTTTTCTATATCGTCGACTCCCGCTCTCGAGTAGCACAGCTTTGCAGCTACAGCCACCACCTTGTCGGGATTTGGCGTATGTTCAATGAGCCTTACGTTCATATTCCTCACTTCCTTTTTCTGCCCATGCAGTTCTGACAAACACAACACGCAGGCAAGCTGCGGCCTGCCTGCTTCTTGTGTTTTTTATTGTGAAATTTGCATTTCAATAAGCTCTATGCTCTTTTTAATTACTTCCTCAAGCTTTTCAGTAAGCCCATTAAGATAAAGATATCCGATAAGAGCCTCGAACCCAGTAGCATATCTGTACTCTGTGGCATCCGCATTCTTGGGCATTGTAGCGCTCTTTTGGTTTCTGCCTCTCTTGACTATGCCCCACTCCTGGTCGCTCAACTCATCCTTCAGGGCCAGCACCGCCATAGCCTGAGCCTTTGCCCTTACAAAACCGGTGGCCTTCTTGTGTATATCATTCACTTTTATATCCCCATACTTGTCTATGAGGTATTTGCGCACATGGATTTCAAACACGCAGTCTCCCATGTATGCCAGCATCAGCGGCGAAAGCACTGCATTTGGCGCCACATTCGCTTCTAGGCTCTTTTCCATTTCGTACCCTGCCTTGTATCTTCAAGTATTATGCCTTTTTCCTTTAGCATGTCCCTTATTTCGTCCGACCTTTTGAAGTCCTTGTTTTTCCTGGCGTCCAGTCTCTCTTGTATTAGCGCTTCAATCTCTTCGTCTAGCAGCTCGCTCTGGCTCTCCTTGCCTACTATGTTAAGCACTCCTGTGAGCTCCTTGAAAAGCTCCATGGATTTTTCCATGAATTCATGGTTTACAGTTTCGTCAAGCTTGGTGTTTATGAATCTTGAAAGCTCGAATATTACACTTATCGCATCTGCAGTGTTTAAATCGTCATCCATATGCTGCTTGAATCTTTCCCTGAAGCCCTCAAGCTCTGAAACAAACTCTTCGCCAGCCATGTTCGAAGCAGCATCGGCGCTTTCCAGCATGAACTGCAGCTTTTCCTTTGTATTGTAGAGTCTCTCCAGGCCGGCCTTTGCCTGCATCAGCAGTTCTTCACTGTAGTTTATCGGACTTCTGTAGTGGGCCGAAAGCATGAAGAACCTTACGATTTCAAGGTCTATTTGATTAGATATGTCTCTTACTGTAAAGAAATTGCCCTTTGACTTTGACATCTTTTCGTTGTTTATGTTTATATAGCCATTGTGCACCCAGTATCGTGCAAAAGGCTTTCCGCTGAACGCCTCACTTTGCGCAATCTCATTCTCATGGTGAGGGAATATAAGATCCTGGCCGCCCGAATGTATGTCTATAGTCTCCCCAAGGTGCTTTTTAGACATTACGGAGCACTCTATGTGCCAGCCTGGCCTGCCCTCACCCCACGGACTTGCCCACCCAGGTTCGCCCTCCTTTTTGGCTTTCCAGAGCACGAAATCACCCGGATGCCTTTTCTTTTCGTTTATGTCGATTCTGGCTCCAAGCTCTAGTTCTTCGAGATTCTGGCCCGAAAGCTTGCCGTAATCGCCAAACTTATGGGAATCGTAGTATACATCGCCGTCGACTTCATAAGCGAAGCCTTTTTCAATCAATCCTTTTACGAATTCTATTATATCGTCTATAGTCTCTGTAACTCTTGGATGTACGTCTGCTCTTTTTATTCCAAGTCCGTCAGCATCTATGAAGTATTCATCAATATATTTTTGAGCCAGCTCGAATGGAGATATGCCCTCTTCGTTGGCCCTTTGTATTATCTTGTCGTCCACGTCAGTGAAGTTTTGCACAAACTTGACATCGTAGCCCAGGTATTCCAGGTATCTTCTTAGCACGTCGAACATTATAAAAGGTCTTGCGTTGCCTATGTGGAAAAAGTTGTATACAGTAGGCCCGCACGAGTACATCTTGACCTTGCCCTCTTCCAGTGGAATGAATTCCTCTTTTTGCCTTGTGAGTGTATTGTAAAGCTTCATATGCCCATCACCTCGTTTTATATTAGCCAGACAGCTATAAATCATATAACATCATTTTACATCCTTTTGTTATTTTTTTCTACAGCATTTAAGCAAACAAAGCAAAGCCTCCTGGAACAGACAGTCCCAAGAGGCGTATGGTTTATATGAGATTTTTCTTTGCGTATTCTATTCTCTTTAGAACCCTTTCCTTGCCGAGTATCTCGACAACGTGAGGAATCTCAGGTCCGTGCATTTGTCCTGTAAGCACTACCCTTGTTCCCATGAAAAGGTTCTTGCCCTTTATGCCGTATTCCTTTTGAATCTCCTTGAACATGGCGCTGACAAAATCGCTGCTCACTTCATCGGCCGCTTTTATCTTTTCCTCTAGCGCGCCAATCAGAGCCGGCATGTGCTCCAGCTTCAAAAACTCTTGAACCTCTTCGCCTTCAGGCTTTATTTCATCTCCGAAGAATATTGCAATTTTTTCAGGAAGCTGCGCCATATACTGCAGGCCTTCCTTCACAATTGAGATTATCTTTACAAGCTTGTCCCTGTCGAGCTCTTCCCCGTTTAGTATGCCCGCATCCTCAAGGAACGGCACTGCCAAGTCAGCCAGATATTCGTCATCCGCTTCTTTCATGTAGTGCTGGTTGATCCAGTTGAGCTTGCTTGTGTCGAACACTCCGCCGCTTCTTGAAACCCTCTCAACCGAGAACGCTTCTATTAGCTCCTGCATCGAGAAAATCTCCCTGTTGTCTTCAGGTGACCATCCCACAAGCGCAATGTAGTTCACAAGCCCCTGAGGCAAGTATCCCTTTTTTTCAAAGTCCTCTACAGCAACATCGCCCTGTCTCTTGCTGAGCTTTTTCTTTTCTGAGTTTAGGATATTTGGAAGGTGTACGAAAGTAGGCGCCTCCCAGCCAAAAACCTCATACATGTATACGTGCTTAGGCGTTGAAGCAATCCACTCTTCGCCTCTTATTACGTGCGTTATCTTCATAAGGTGGTCGTCTACAACAACGGCAAAGTGATATGTCGGGAAGCCGTCGCTTTTTATCAGCACCTGGTCGTCAAGGTCTGCAGTGTTCATGCTCACCCTGCCCCTTACCATGTCGTCGAAAACTATCTCGTGGTTGGCAGGGAACTTGAGCCTTATAACATAGTCCTCGCCTGCGGCTATCCTCTTTTCAGCCTCCTCGCGCGAGAGTCCTCTGCAGTATCCGTCGTATCTTGGGATCTTGCCTTCAGCCCTTTGAATCTCTCTTAGTGTGTCTAGCCTGTCCTTCGAGCAGAAGCAGTAATATGCATGTCCCTTGTCAAGCAGCTCGTCCACGTATTTTTTGTATATGTCCAGCCTCTCCGACTGCATGTAAGGGCCGTATTCGCCCTTTTGTGAAAGCTTTCCGTTCTCATCAAGGCAAACTCCTTCATCATGCTCTATGCCGGCCCAGCTCATTGCGCTGAGCATGCCCTCTATAGCTCCCTCTACATATCTGGTTCTGTCTGTATCCTCGACCCTGAGTATATACTCTCCGCCGTGCTTTTTGGCGAACAGATAGTTGTAAAGGGCCGTTCTTAAGCTTCCTATGTGTACAAATCCCGTAGGACTTGGCGCAAATCTAACTCTAACACTCATTCTTTATCCTCCTAGAATCCATATGGAATTTCCATGTTTTCCATATCAAATATATTATAAATGCATAATAAGTTCAATCCGCAAACTCTTCTAATATAGCTTGTCTAAAAGCTCCTCCAGCGCCGCTTCACACGACCCGCCGCTTTTCCTGTCTCTCACTTCGACAAGTCCCTGGCTTGCCAACTTCCCTGCAACAACTACGCCCCTTATCCCCAAAAGCTCGCAATCAATGAACTTGGAGCCTATGCGCTCGCTTCTGTCGTCAAGCAGTGCGCTCCTTCCGCTTTCAACGATTAGCCTATACGCGGCCTCAGCAAGCTGCAGCTCCTCAGATTTTTTGACGTTGCCCGCTATTACATAGTATTCAAACGGCGCGAATGCCGCCGGCCATACTATCGCCCCCGACTCGTCCATATTTTCTTCGGCTATGGCCGAAATGAGCCTCTCCATGCATATACTGGCGCTCACGCTCCACAGCCTTTTTTCCCTTGAATTCTCATCAAGGTAAGTGCCTTTAAGCTCCTTTATTTCTGTGCTTGCTATCTCGCTTCCGTTTAGCGCTTCGAGCGTACCTGCATCTGCAGGACATGCGTCACCGGGCCTTGCCTCTTTGAATACGCCTACAGCGTCCGACTTGAAATCTCTGCCAAAGGCGACATTTTTTATGTGGTAGTCTGTTCTGTTGGCTCCGCATACTGCATTTTTCATGTGAAGAACCTCTTCGTCGCAAAGCAGCAAATCCGCCTTCAGGCCTATTGGCCCCGCAAAGCCCACGCCGGCCCCCGTGGCCTTCTCTACCGTCTCTTCGCTTGCCATCTTGATTTGAAACTCTTCCATTCCAAGATGCTGAGCAAGCAGCCCAGTGCTTATGTTTCTGTCCCCTCTAAGGAGCACTGCAACTATCTTTTCTTCAGCCTCGAATATGAGCGTCTTTATAAAGCTCTTCGCGGAGGCTCCGAAGAACTCTTCAAGTTGCGCAATAGTGCCGACAGACGGAGTGTGGATATACTCCATCGCCAGGAGCTCCTCGCTCCCGTCATATTGTTGCGCACCAGATTTTATATATGCGGCATCGCCGCCAAAGCCACAGCTATCGCACTTTAGAAACTGCTTCAGTGGAAGCTTTGATTCCCATACAAGGCTCGTTACGTTTTCGGAATCCAACGGCTGCAGCCTTATGCCAAGCTCTCTGCCAAGTCCCAGCAGGACTTCGGCCAGCTTGCGCCTTATCTGAGTTGCGGACTGCTCTTCTGCAAATGCAGTGAAAACAAGATTCGTGAGCCGCCTTGGGTTGAAAAGACCCTCCTTGAACTTGTAGTCATCATTTCCAGAAGCGGCCGCATGAAAGAGCTTGAGTGGCAGCTGTTTGTAAGATTTGAGCTCCTGCTGGTACATCGCCATGCATTCCCTTTCTCCGCCAACCGCCTTGAACTCCATAAAATCGCCCATGCTCTCTGTTATCGAGTCCTGAAGCTTCTTTGCATATAATGCGCCCATTGGCGAGTAGCACATATTCCCCTCTTCAGAGAGCTTTACAAGCCCGCTTCTATAGAGCAACTGCGTCGAATTGAACTGAACGTCGTATGGCATGCTCTTGTATGTCTTTGTGTAGAAACTGCCCAGCCTCATAAAATCACCCCTCATAGTTATAAGGTCGGCGAATTGCCGCCTACGATTTTATTAGTATGCCTTTGCCAGGTATACCATTTTGTCAGCTTTTTCTCCGCAGCATATGCATCTGTCGGATAGTTGCTCCTGCTCGAAAGGCATGCATCTAATCGTGGCTCCCGTCTCTTCCTTTATCTTGTCTTCGCATGCTCTGTCGCCGCACCACATTGCCTTAACAAAACCCGGTTTTTCCTCAAGCACCTTCTTGAGTTCATCCATATCGTTTGCCACGCTTGTCTTTTCTTCTCTCATCTTAAGGGCATTTGCAAGCATGCTAGCATGTACATCGTCAAGCAGAACTTTTATGCTTTCAGTTATATTCTCAAGCGCAAGCTGGCTCTTTTCAAGGTTGTCCCTTCTGCACACTGTGGCCTGGCCCTTTTCTATGTCCTTAGGTCCAATCTCCAGTCTTACAGGCACGCCTTTCATTTCCCACTCGTTGAATTTCCAACCAGGGCTGTAGTTGGCTCTGTCGTCAACCTGCACTCTGATTCCCGCAGCCTTAAGCTCATCAAACACGCGGTCTACGGTCTCCATTACATTGCCCTTGTGGGCAGCTATTGGCACTATAACAACCTGTATAGGAGCCAGTCTCGGAGGCAGCACTAGTCCCCTGTTGTCGCCGTGAACCATTATGACCCCGCCTATTAGCCTTGTCGATATCCCCCATGATGTGTGGTATGGATTGGCAAGATTGCCGTCCCTGTCCGAATACTGTATTTCAAAAGCCTTTGAGAAGTGCTGTCCAAGGAAGTGGCTTGTTCCGGACTGAAGAGCCTTTCCGTCATGCATCAGAGCCTCTATTGTGTACGTTGCCTCGGCTCCTGCAAACTTTTCCTTGTCGCTTTTTCTTCCGCATACTACAGGTATTGCGAGAAGCTCCTCACAAAGCTCCTTATATATCCCAAGCATCTGAAGGGTTTCCTGCTGAGCCTCTTCATAGGTTTCGTGGAGCGTGTGGCCTTCCTGCCAGAGGAATTCAGAAGTCCTGAGGAACGGCCTTGTGCTTTTTTCCCATCTTACAACGGAGCACCACTGGTTGTAAAGGTATGGTAGATCTCTGTAGGAGTTGAGCCACTTGGCATACATGTGGCATATTATAGTCTCGGACGTAGGCCTTACACAAAGCCTCTCGCCAAGCTCCTCTTCTCCGCCGTGAGTAACCCATGCAACCTCGGGAGCGAAGCCCTCAACGTGCTCCTCCTCCTTCTTCAGAAGGCTCTCTGGTATAAGCAGCGGGAAGTAGCAGTTCTTGTGACCCGTCTCCTTGAATCTTCTGTCCGCATACTGCTGTATACCTTCCCAAAGGGCGTAGCCGTATGGCTTTATTACCATGAAGCCCTTCACCGGCGAATAGTCTACCAGGTCAGTCTTTGTTATGACGTCAGTGTACCACCTTGGAAAATCGACCTCCATAGGCGTTATGTCTTCAACAAACTGCTTTTCATTCTTCTTGCTCATATATAATCCTCCTCAAAAAAATTCGTGTTTTCTGGCCGTTCAGTTGATTTATGGGCATAATAAAAGCTGCCCATCTCAAAAAATAGAGACGAACAGCCCGGTTCGCGGTACCACTCTAATTGGCGCAGCCAAAGCTGCACCCTCTTTTTCGACTTAACGCGTCTTCCACGGAATTGCCTACTGCTTTCAGCAATCCAGCTCCGGGGCGGGTTCGAAAGGAGCACTCCTGAAAGCCTTTCACCAAGCGGCCTTCTCTCTTTAAAGCTCTGCCTTTGTACTATTCCCCTTCAGTGCTTTTGATGCTTAATTATACATTAAAAATTTCTGTGTGTCAACAGCGCCACCGCCTGAGCCGATATACCCTCCTGCCTGCCTTCAAAGCCAAGGCCCTCCGAAGTGGTGGCCTTGACGCTCACCCTGCCCTCATCTATAGATAGCGCGGCTGCAATATTTTTTCTCATGCTGTCTATATAGGGTCTAAGCTTTGGCCTTTGGGCCACCACAGTCGAATCTACATTTTGAACAGCGTATCCGGCATCTGATATCGTGAGGGCGACGTGTCTTAGAAGCTCCATGCTGCTTATGCCCTTGTAGGCCGTGTCGGAATCCGGGAAATGGCTTCCTATGTCGCCCAGAGCCGCCGCTCCAAGCAATGCGTCTATAATCGCATGCAAAAGCACATCCGCATCCGAATGCCCGAGCAGCCCTTTTTCAAACTCTATCTCCTCGCCTCCGATTATCAGCTTTCTTCCCTCTGTAAGTATGTGCACATCATAGCCTATGCCTATTCTCACAAAATCACATCCTTTTTTTGAGTATCTCCTTTGCAAAAAGCATATCTTCCGGTGTTGTAAGCTTTATGTTCTCATATGAGCCTTCCACAAGCCTCACCCTATGGCCCGCGCACTCGGCCACCATGCAGTCGTCTGTTGATACCAGCCCTTTGTCGACGGCTCCTGAATACGCTTCCATTATGAGCTTGTAGCTGAAGGTCTGGGGTGTCTGCACGGCCCAAAGCTTATCTCGCTCAGGGGTCGATTCCACAAACCCTTCGTCGTCTGCTATCTTTATTGTGTCCTTGACTCGAACTGCAAGCGCGCACGCCCCGCTCTCCTTGGCGCATTCTATGCTCTTTATTATGTCTGACTTATCTACAAAAGGCCTTGCCCCGTCGTGTATTAGCACTATGCCGCACGCGGGGTCAACTAGCTTAAGGCCGTTATATACAGAGTCGCGCCTCTCCTCCCCGCCGCATGCAACCTTGATGGGCTTTGAAGAGTCTGTGTTTTTTTTGATTTCTGCAAAGAGCTCCTCATCGTCCCTTGAAATTACAACAACAAGTTCGTCTATTTCATCCAGCGAAATGAATTTTTCCATGGTGAGCTGCAGCACAGCCTTGCCCCCCACACTCATATAAACCTTGTTGATGTCGCTTTTCATTCTCTTTCCCTTGCCCGCGCATACTATAACAGCGCTGTTCATGGCGCAACCACTCCCGTTTACTTTTCTTCTCCCCTAATTAGCCTCTTTATGTTTTCCTCATGCCTGTAGAGCATAAGCAGAGCCGCAAGCAGCGTGAATATTACGCTCCCGAAAGGGCTGCCCTTTACAAGAGTCACAAGAAACAGAGTCACCCCAAGGCTCATAGATCTGATTGACACTATCTTTGTCACCTTAGCAAGCACAAAATAAAGTGCAACACCTGTAAATACCGCTATTGGCTCTATGAGGACAAATGCGCCCAGTGTAGTGTTCACGCCCTTGCCCCCGTTGAATCCCAAAAAAGGCGTGTAATCATGTCCTAGTATTGCTACGAATGCGTTCATGGCCAGGAAAAAATTCCTGTCCAAACTGATATCGAAAAACTTATAAATACCCATAGCCACAAGAACGGCAGCCGCTCCCTTGACAACGTCAGCAGCCTGAGTTGCAATCGAAAAGCCTTTTCCTGCGCCTCGCTTTACGTTTGTAGAACCTATGTTGCCGCTGCCCACCTTTCTTATGTCAATTCCCTTGAACTTTTTAACTATCAAATAACCGCTTGGTATCGAGCCCAGTATGAACGAGAGAGCCAGTGATATTGCTATTGCCAACAACTCCATATCTAATAAAACCTCCACCTGTAATTTCATTTTGCTGCACAGTATTTAATTATAACATCTAAATGCAAATTCTGCACGGCTGCTCAATTCATCGTATCTGATAGAAAAAGACACGTCCCGTATGACGTGCCTTCAAAATTTTATTATTCATTGGGCCTTGCAAATATCATCCTGCCCGCCGCAGTCTGCAGCACTGAGGTTACAATTACAACTATAGTCTTGGACATATATTTTTTGCCGCCCTCGACTACTATCATAGTTCCATCGTCAAGATAAGCCACCCCCTGGCCTGTCTCCTTGCCTTCCTTCACAATCTGCACCGTCATTTGCTCACCCGGGATTGCCACAGGCTTTACTGCATTTGCCAGCTCGTTTATGTTGAGCACCTTGACGCCCTGGAACTGTGCCACCTTGTTGAGGTTGTAGTCGTTTGTAAGCACCTTTCCGCCAAGGAGCTCCGTAACTTTGAGAAGCCTGCTGTCTACTTCCATGGAATCCTCAAAGTCCTTTTCGAATATCTCAACTTCTATGTCAGTCTCCTTTTGAAGACTGTTTAGTATATCCAGGCCTCTCCTGCCCCTTACGCGCTTTAGGTCATCCGAAGAATCGGCAATATGCCTTAGCTCCTCCAAAACGCATACCGGTACTATGAGCTTGCCCTCTATGAAACCCGTCTTGCAAATGTCGAGTATTCTTCCGTCTATTATGACGCTTGTATCGAGTATTTTTGGAGTTGCTCCGGATACCGTCTTCTCCTTATCCTTAGCCTCTTTCTCCTTGGCGCTAAGCTTGCTTAGTACCCTTGCCAGATTGAAAAGCTCCTCCTTGTTCTTGTTGACCATTCTTCTTCCAAGATTCATACCTACATATCCCATGAATATGTATACTGCCGCAGCCAGTGTCGTTCCTATAACCGGGACGGATATCTGTATGAGAAGCTGGCTTATGAGATAAGCTATCAGAAGTCCTATTATAAGTCCTATCGAGCCTATTATTATCTCCATTGGCGGAAGTTTCGACATTTCTGCCTCAACCCAGTTTGCCATGTCTTTGCCTTCTTTTATAAGCCACGGAGACACTACAAAAAATATGATTCCCATTATAACGCCTGAAATTGCTGCTCCAAGCATCTTGTATACTTGTGAATCTTTTATGAGTGCAGGAAAAAATTTCACAATGTAAAAATACAAAGCTACTCCTACAGTTATCCCGATCAGCGCCGCAAGTCCTCTTATTATCCTTCCTATCAAGTTTTCACCTCCCTATATATATCTTGCAAATATAGTAATTTTATAACAAGCCGGCATTTTTGTCAAAATTATATAATTTCCATGCTGTATTACAAAAATGTTTTCAAACCCGACTCAACAGGGTATATATACCCTGCCAGCTTGTTAACTATCAGTTTTTTTCAACAAGGTTTGACCTATTATAGCTTTAATATTATAATTTTATATATACAGCCAAGATATCATTATAAAAAACATTTTATTTTTAGGGGTGAGTCATATTATGTCAGATTTCAACTTCAGCACATTTGAATCCAGAGTCAGCGAATCTCTGATCAGGCACAAGAGCATACTTGACGTTATTACCAAGCTTCAAGAAAGCGCTTCCAAGGTCAACAGGGCTATTGTAAAGTCAGCAACAGACTGCGGCTGCATAGAAATAACCGCAAGGAAGCAAAATGTCCCCAGCGACATTACATACAGTGAGCTCTCGGCTTATCTTAACAGCCAGGTCGAAGGCGCGCTGTGCGATAATTGCAAAGATGTAATTGAGTCAGAGCTTGGAAACCATCTTTTCTATGTTACATCTTTGTGCAACCTGCTCGATATTGATTTTGAGACAATGCTCAAGAAAGAGTATGACAAGATAGGCGCACTGGGCAAATATTCTCTTCTATAAAGTAAAATCAAGGACATCTATGCCGAATGTGGCTCAGATGTCCTTTTATTTTTGCTCTAAATATGCCTGTCTACGAGCACCTGCTCCTGTATGCGCCTTAGTCCGTTTCTTATGGACTGCGCCCTTACCTCTCCTATCCCCTCAACTTCGTCAAGCTGCTCTATGCTTGCACGCAATACAGCTTGGAAATTCATAAAATCAGAGACGAGGTTTTCTATTACGCTGGCCGGCAACCTTGGTATCCTGTTTAATATCCTGTATCCTTTGGGATATACGCAAATATCCAGATCCGAGGTTATCTGGGAGTATCCAAGAAGCTTTACTATGTTCGACAGGTCTAACAGCTCCTCGGATGAGAAGCTCCTCATCTCCTTCTTGAAATCATTGTAGTTCATGCCGGGCTTTATGTTGTAATCCTTGAAGAGGAACTTGCCGTCTTCCTTGACGTTACCTACAAGCTCGTCCAGCTGCATGCTCACAAGCCTTCCTTCATCTCCAAGCTCGATTATATACTTCTCCACTTCTGTGACTATCCTCATTACCATTTCATTCCTCTGAATTACAGTCACCACGTCGTAGAGCGTCACTATATCTTCAAATTCAAGTGCACTAAGATTTATCATGCCCTGATCCAGCACCGACTTGTATTTGTCCAGCGTCTGAATTGCCTGGTTTGCCTTTGCCAGAAGCTCCGAGGTTTCCCTCACTACATATTTTGCATAGCCCTGGTAGAGCGTTATAATGTTTCGTCTTTGCGATATGGAGATAACCATGCCGCCTGTCTGCCTTGCAACCCGCTCGGCAGTCCTGTGCCTAATACCGGTTTCCTTTGAAGATATCGAAGGATCAGGAATGAGCTGAGTGTTTGCATAGAGAATTCTTTTTCCGTCACTAGAGAGGATTATTGCTCCGTCCATCTTGGCAAGCTCGTACACATAGGCAGGCGAAAATTCGGCGTTGATGTTGAATCCGCCTTCGACTATTTGGAGTATGTCCTCTCCGTCTCCAACCACTATAAGCGCTCCCGTCTTAGCCCTGAGTATGCTCTCAAGGCCCTCCCTAAGGGGCGTGCCCGGCGCTATCATCTTGAGCGATTTTAACTTTTCCTTATCCTTTAAAAAAATGTTGTGCATTGCGCGGTCCCCCCAACACTCCTAGATGGCTTTTTTATGTTTTTACCCAAATAGCTGAGTATGTTTCATTTTTTATTTATATTACACTATTCCCCATTGTTTGTATATCCAATATTTTGCAGACTCCTGCTATTCTGCATTGAGATTTCCAGCTCCGAACACCTGTCTTATTACCTCTTTCAGATTCTTCGCTTCGATTACTTTAATGTTTTCTGTTTTTATTCCCCCGGCTGAATTTGGAGCTACAAAAACTCTTTTGAAGCCCATTCTGTCAAGCTCCCTTACCCTGAGCTCAATCGACGGAACCTTTTTGAGTTCGCCCGTAAGACCTACATCCGCTATGAATACGGTGTCATCCTGTATGCCCCTGTTGTATGCCGATGAAACTATACTCATTATTATTGCCAGGTTCGCCGAGTGCTCCTTGAGCTTTAGTCCGCCCGTTGTCTTTATAACTACGTTCTTGTCAAAAAGCGAAAGACTTCCCCTTTGCTCAAGTATCGATATCAGCGTATTGAGCTGGTCGCGCTTGATACATTCCCCCGTTCTTGATGGGTACGGAGTGAATGACTTTGAAACCAGACTCTCAACTTCAACTATTATGGGCCTTGAGCCTTCCTTAACCACCGTCAGCGCGCTTCCCGAAACCGTCTCGCCTGACTGCCTTCTGGTCATGAAAAACTCCGAGGGGTTGTCTATTGACACCATACCCTTGTCTGTCATCGAGAAAAAGCCCATCTCGCCCGTGCTTCCGAATCTGTTTTTCGAGCAGTATATACCTCGCAGCTCTTCGCCCCGGTCACTGTCTATTATAAGCACCGTGTCCACAAGGTGCTCAAGCGCCCTAAGGCCGGCGAGCTCATCTTCTTTGGTCATCTGTCCAATCATAATTACTGCCCTTGGCTTCTTTTCGCTCTTTGCCGCCCTTAGGAGTGCATTGGCGCACTCCATTGTCTGAGTAGGAGAACCGGGTCGCGAATCTAGTCCTTCGAAGGCAAACGTCTGTATACTGTCTATTACAATAAGCTCTGGATCTATCTCCTCTATATGCATTAACACGTTGTCCATGCTAGTATCTGATACTATCCATATGTTGTCGTGTATTCTGCTTAGTATTCTGTCAGCTCTGTTTTTTATCTGGCTTTCGCTCTCCTCTCCCGATGCATACAAGACCTTGTAACCTTGAGCTGCAACATCGCTTGATACGGCCAGAGTAAGTGTCGATTTGCCTCCGCCTGGCCTTGATGTTATTATAGTCAGCGAATCCTTTACAATTCCTCCACCCATCACCCGGTTGAATTCGTTTATATTGGTTACAATCCTGTCACTTTTGCTGCTTTGTACTTCTGCCAGCCTAAGCGCCGGTACGCCGACAGATTTACGTGCTCCTGCCTGCTTGCCCTTTTGAACCTCAATCTCTTCAAATGTATTCCAGTCTCCGCAATCCGGACATTTTCCCATCCATTTCGGGCTCTCGCAGCCGCATGCTTTGCATATGAACTTACTTTTTATTTTAGCCATAAAGCTCACCCTTTGCCTAATATTTCACTTTTGTTCTATACTATAGGATATCATAAAAGGCGTTTGGATTTGCATGAAAAAAGGGGGATTTCACCCCCCTTAAGTCAGCTGAGCACCTTTGCTTCAAATCTGAGCGCTCCGCCATCTTCTCTCACAACAACATGCTCTCCCTTCCGTATGTTGCCTCTTAGCATTTCCTCTGATATTCTGTCCTCGAGATGCTTTTGAATAGCCCTTTTCAGCGGTCTTGCTCCGAATTCAGGGTCATAACCCTTGCTTGCTATAAACTTTTTCGCATCTTCAGTAAGCTCCATTTGAATGTCAAGCTCAGAAAGTCTGTGTATTAGCTTTTCAACCATTATATCCACTATCCTGCCCATGTCATCCTCGGCAAGAGGGTGGAATACTATTATGTCGTCTATCCTGTTTATAAATTCAGGCCTGAATTTCTGTCTGAGCTCTCTTGTCACATTCTCCCTCATCTTCTCATATTCATTTTTCTCGACTTCCTTCTTATCTAGCCCGGCTGCAAATCCCAGTGATTTTTGTCTGCCTATAGTGCCTGCTCCGACGTTTGACGTCATTATTATGACTGTGTTTTTGAAGTCCACGACTCTGCCCTTAGAATCTGTGAGTCTTCCATCGTCTAGTATCTGGAGAAGGGCGTTGAATACGTCCGGATGGGCTTTCTCTATCTCGTCAAATAGGACCACCGAATAAGGCTTTCTTCTAACCTTTTCTGTCAGCTGTCCGCCCTCGTCATAGCCAACGTACCCTGGCGGTGAGCCTATGAGCTTGGATACGGAATGCTTTTCCATGTATTCGGACATGTCTATTCTTATCATAAGGTCTTCATCACCGAACATGACTTCTGCGAGAGCCTTCGAGAGCTCTGTCTTTCCTACTCCCGTAGGTCCTAGGAATATGAATGAACCTATAGGTCTGTTTGGATCCTTGAGTCCAACCCTGGCTCTTCTTATGGCCTTTGCCACTGCGTCAACGGCCTCTTCCTGCCCTATGACCCTCTTATGAAGAATTTCTTCAAGTTTTAGAAGTCTCTGCGACTCCTCCTCCTGCAGCTTTGTTACAGGGATGGATGTCCAGAGTGAAACAACAGAAGCTATGTCCTCGGCTGTAACATTTTCGTCAGAGCCTTGGCTCTTCTTCTTCCACGAGTCGGTTATGCCATCGAGCTCTTCCCTAAGCTTTCTTTCCTCATCTCTTATTCCGGCGGCTTTTTCAAAGTCCTGTATGCTTATGGCCTCTTCCTTTTCCTGGGCTATCCGCTTGAGCTTCTCCTCAAGATCTTTTATTTCGCTGGGAGCAGTATGTTTTCTCAGCCTTACCCTCGATGCCGCCTCGTCCACAAGGTCTATTGCCTTGTCTGGAAGGAACCTGTCAGTTATATACCTGTGTGAGAGCTCCACTGCGGCCTTTATAGCCTCATCAGTTATCTTTACCTTATGGTGAGCCTCATACTTGTCCCGAAGTCCCATGAGTATCCTTATGGAGTCCTCTTCGGTCGGTTCGTCTATCATTACCGGCTGGAACCTTCGCTCAAGTGCAGGGTCCTTTTCGACATGCTTTCTATACTCGTCTATCGTGGTGGCCCCTATGACTTGTATTTCTCCTCTGGCAAGAGACGGCTTGAGTATGTTGGATGCATCTATTGCGCCTTCTGCGCCTCCGGCTCCCACTATAGTGTGGAACTCGTCAATAAAGAGTATTACCTCTCTTGCCTTTTCTAGCTCTTCCATTATCTTTTTGAGTCTTTCTTCAAATTCGCCCCTGTATTTCGCACCTGCTATCATCGAGGCCATATCCAGGGTGACAATTCTTTTGTTCCTGAGTATCTCTGGCACATCTCCAATGACAATCTTTTCCGCCAATCCCTCAACTGCAGCTGTCTTTCCAACGCCGGGATCACCTATTAGCACCGGATTGTTCTTTGTCCTTCTGCTTAGTATTTGTATTACCCTTTCTATTTCGGCATCTCTTCCTATTACCGGATCAAGTTTGCCTTCAGACGCCTGAACAGTAAGATCTCTGCCATATTTGTCCAGAGTCGGCGTGTTAACCATTGGCCTTGTATACTGGCTCTGCGGCTCCTTCGGAATAGGCCCCGAGCCCAGGGCATTTTGTATGTCCATTACAAGCATATTGAGATTTATTCCCATTTCGCTTAGTATCCTTGAGCCTATCCCCTCGCCCTCTTTAATAAGACCCAGCAGCAGATGCTCTGTGCCCACATAGTTGTGACCCATCTTCTGAGCCTCGATAAGGCTCAGCTCAAAAATCCTCTTTGTTCTTGGAGTGAAACCTACAACCTGAACTCCGCTCGCTCCTTTGCCTTCTATCTCTTCTACCCTGGCGCTTACCTGATCGTGCATCACACCTAGCTTCTGGAGTATCTGGGCTGCAACGCTCCTGTTTTCCGCTAGTATTCCAAGCAGGATATGCTCGCTTCCGACGAAGTTATGTCCCAGGCTGCTGGCTTCTTTTCCCGCAAGTTCAAGCACGGCCTTTGCTCTTTGGGTGAAATTGCTGAACATGTTCTACTCCTCCTTGTTTTTATATGATTTTTTTGAAAGCTCTTTTCTTAGATATTCCGATCTCTTTATGTCCCTCTCCTGGGCCTTGCTCTGCCCTGACATCATCTGCTGGTGCGAAGGCTGTATCTCGATAAAAAGCTTGTCTATATCCCTGGATTTCATGTTGTCTATAAGTCCCATCTCTATGCCGAGTTTCACATTTGAAAGCAGGTTCATGGCTTCATTCGAGTCGACAAGCCGTGCGCTGCTCAGTATTCCAAGCGCCCTGTATATCTTGTCCTCGAATTTCATGCCTTGGTTCTTGTAAAGAAAACTTCTCGCTTCAAGTTCCTTGGATATAAGCTGCTTCGAGAGACCCTTTATGTTGCCCAGTATCTCCTCTTCCTTCCTTCCGAGCGTGAGCTGGTTGGATATCTGGAATATGCTGCCCTTGGCCTGTGAACCTTCTCCGTATATGCCCCTTACAGCAAGCCCTATCTGGTTGGCCGCCTTGAGCACCCCGTCTATATATCCAAGCTCCACAAGCGCTGGCAGGTGGACCATTATCGAGGCTCTCATGCCTGTGCCCACATTTGTCGGACACGCAGTCAAGTAGCCGAGCCTTTCATCGAATGCATACCCTATGCTCTCCTCAAGAAGGTCATCTATCTTGTCAGCTATGTCCCAGGCATCATCCAGCCTAAATCCGGGGAAGAGCGCCTGTATTCTGAGGTGGTCCTCCTCATTGACCATTATGCTGACAGTCTCGTCATCCTTTACAAGCGCCGCGCTGAGGTCACTTCTTGCTATATCCTTGCTTATCAGATGTTTTTCAAGAAGTATCCCTTTTTCCAGCTTGTCCAGCTCCGCCATTCTGAGGCTCTTGAAGTCATTCCTTATAGCGCTGGTTCCGTGAATTATGGCATTTTCAACCTCCTTGATTATCCGCTCCGCTTCATCAGGTTTAAGCTTGTTAGTGAAGTTGTAGCCACTGAAATTCCTGGCAAGCCTTATCCTGGAGCTTATCACCACTTTCGATTCAGCACCGTCTATTTCAAGCCATTTTATCACCTCTATCCCCCCTATATGTCTTTTTCAAGCCTTTTTATCTCGTCGCGTATTCTGGCTGCACTTTCAAAATCCTCTTTTGTAACCGCCTCGTTAAGCTTTTCCTTAAGCTCCCCGATCTCGTTTTTTATCCTGATGCTGGCGCCTGCACGCTTTGGAACCTTACCCGTGTGCTGGGTAGCGCCCTGAATTCTCTTTATCAGAGGGAACAGCTGCTCCCTGAATGCCTCATAGCACACATGACACCCAAGCCTTCCTACATTCTTGAACCTGTTGTATGTGCTTTTGCAGTTTGGACAAATCTCTTCTGACTGTTTTGTAAACACATTGTCCATGTCCACATCCATTATACTTGAGAATATATCCTTTACCGAAAATGGTATGTTGAAATCAACCTTTATGCTTTGTTCGCCCTTTGCGCACTCCTCACAAAGATGCTTTTCGCTCTTTATTCCGTTTTTTATCTCCTTGAAATGCACTGTGGCATCCCGTTGCTTGCATTTTTCACAAATCATAGCTACACCCCCTGTGCTATATTATATTTATGAGTATATTTTTCAACATTAGCGCTCTTATAATATTCCTGTCACGCTCCGAGAGCAGCACAAGCGCCCTCTCGTTTGTAGCAGCCATTATTATTTTTTCTTCTCTACTTGTTATTATTTCCCTTTCCCTGAGACTTTTAACTATTTTTTGAGCCGCGCTGAAAGTGAGCGCATCTCCTATGCTGCCTAGTATAAGGTTCCTCACATATTCGTTGGAATCCGGCACAATCCGTATTATCCTTATGCCGCCTCCTCCGCCCCTTTTGCTCTCGACATAGTATCCCTTGTCGCTTCCAAATCTTGTGGACAACACATAGTTGATCTGTGAGGGCGCACATTCGAATCTGCTGGCAAGCTCGTTTCTTTTTATCTCTATAGTTTTACTCTCATTCAGCATCTGCTTTATGAACTCTTCAATCATGTCGGACAGCCTCATAAAATCCACCTCTTTGACTTTGACTTTCTTTGACCTTTATAGGCATAATTATACCCATCCGCAAATTTTTTTCAACACTTTTCAAAAAAATTTTAATTGAAAACAGCCTGCCGTAAGTCCGGCAGGCTGCTGTCACTATACTAGCACTGGCTTTTCATTTTTAGCCTGGCTTACTATCTTTTCGCTAAGATGCGATGGAACTTCTTCGTATCTTTCAAACTCTATCTCAAAGAATCCCCTGCCCTGTGTCATTGACCTTAAGTCTATCGCATACCTGAAAGTCTCAGCCTGAGGCGCCTCAGCAAGTATCACCTGCTTGCCGCTTGATCCGGGCTCCATTCCAAGTATTCTCCCTCTTCTCTTGTTGATATCTCCTATTACATCTCCCATATAGTCCTCGGGCACAACTATCTTGAGTTTCATCACAGGCTCTAGCAGAACCGGATTTGCTGTCTCCATGCCCTTTTTAAATGCCATGTTTGCAGCAAGCTTGAATGCCATTTCCGACGAATCCACATCATGGTATGAACCATCATAAAGCGTCGCCTTTATCTGAGTTACAGGGTATCCTGCAAGTACGCCAGTCTGAAGCGCCTCGCGAAGTCCCTTTTCAACCGCAGGAATATAGCTCTTTGGCACCGCACCGCCGACAACCTTTTCCTCAAATATGAAGTCCTCTTCGCAAGGCTCGAATTTGATTTTGACATCTCCGTATTGGCCGTGACCTCCTGATTGCTTCTTGTGCTTGCCCTGAACGTCTGCCCTGCCCTTTATGGTTTCTCTGTATGGAACCTTCGGATCTAAGAGCTCTACTTCCACTCCGAATTTCTTCTTAAGCTGCTCCTTAATGGCATTTATCTGAATTTCTCCCTGGCCACCTAGAAGCGTCTGCTTTGTCTCACCGTCTCTGTACCACTGTATAGAAGGGTCTTCCTCCATTATTCTGTGAAGGCCGGCGCTTATCTTGTCTTCCTCACCCTTTTTAAGTGCCTGAACCGCAAAGAATATCTGTGGTTTAGGGAATTCAATCCTTCCGTACGCCTCCTTGTTTGGATCAAGCGAAAGCGTATCTCCTGTTTGCGTGTCTGAAAGCTTCAAGAATACAACTATATCGCCTGTGCTTGCCTTGTCTATGTCAACCTGCTGTCCGTTTATGATGGTATATATATGGCCTACTCGCTCCTTTGTTCCCTTGCTTGTATTGTACACCTCGCTGTCCGGAGACAGCTCCCCCTCGCATACGTTGACAAATGACATCCTGCCTATGAATGGATCCACTATCGTCTTGAAAACCTGTCCCGCAAACTTGGCACCATTGTTCTCAAAGCCCATATCTACAGGTGATGGCAGGAAATCCCACACCATGTCTAAAAGCGTGTGTATTCCTATGTTCTTTGCAGTAGAACCGCAAAGAACAGGTATTATGTCTCCCGAAAGTACACCCTTTCTAAGACCCTTTTGTATTTCATCCATAGTAAACTCTTCGCCCGCAAAATACTTTTCAAGCAGGTCTTCGTCACTTTCAGCCACAGATTCAAGAAGCATATCCCTTACTGGCATCACGCTGTCCTGCATGTAATCAGGTATTGGTACGGTATCACAATCAACTCCATTGTATTCCCTTGCAAACAAGTCAACCACGTTTACAAAACCTTTAAAGTCCATGTCTTTTCCCATGGGAACGTGGAAAGGTGCGATTTTCTTGCCGTATCTGGCCCTTAACTGCTCTAGTATCTTGTCATAATCCGCCTTGTCGCTGTCTATTTTATTTACAAATATAAATCTTGGGGTATTGTGTTCGTCCGTTATCTCAAGCGCATTGTCTGTTCCCACCTGAAGGTCAGTAGTGCCATCCACTACTATTATGGCTCCTGATGCAGCCTTCATAGCAGAAATCAGCTCACCATGAAAGTCATAATATCCCGGGGTATCTATGAAATTGTACTTATGACCATTCCATTCAACCGGAATAAGGTTGAGTGTCGAACTCATATGGGACTGGTCTTCAGGCCTGGATATTCTACTTAGCACCTTGTTTGTATAGAGTATGGCCTCTGCAAGGTTTGATTTTCCCGAACCGCTGTGTCCCAGAAAAACGACATTTCTAATCTTGTCCGCTTCATAAACTTTCATAACACCATCTCCCCTTCATTATAAATATATTTTTTATTTTGATACAAAACAAAATACTTCCTCACAACAGCGTCTATTTTTTTATACCCACTTTTTTTTTACTTAATCTTAACGTACCGAGCAAAGCGTTTCATATGGCTTGCACTTTGGTATATACAATATATATTCATACACTGGAAAGGATGTGATTTTATGAAGCTACTGGATTTGCACACCCATTCAAGCTATTCTGACGGAACATACGCCCCTTCTGCCATTGTTGATTTGGCCCTACGAAAAGGGCTTTATGGTCTTTCCATTACAGACCACGACTGCGTGGACGGAATCGAAGAGGCTATAGAATATGCAAAATACAAGAACATAATTTTCGTGCCGGGCATAGAATTCAGCTGTTTTTATGGTGACGAGGAGATACACATACTTGGCTACAACATAGACCATAAATGCCCTTCTTTGCTTGACATTACGAATCGGCTTCGAAATGCCAGACTCGAGAGAGCTTTGAAGATGATTCTGAATCTCAACAGCATGGGGTTTGAAATCAGCTTTGACGACTTGGAAAAGCACAACCTCACGTCCATCGGCAGACCCCATATAGGCCAGGCTCTTGTAGAGAAAGGATACGCTCGCTCGATACAGGAAACTTTCGAAAAGTACCTCTCCCAGGGAATGCCTGCATATGTAGAGCGTTACAGGCTCCTGGCGCAGGATGCAATAAGGCTAATACATGAGGCCGGTGGGGTCAGTGTCATAGCCCACCCATATCTCATTAAAAACCAGTCCTGCATAGATGCACTTGCCGCCATGGGTATTGACGGGCTTGAAGCCTATCATTCCTCGCACTCGAACTCGAATGAGAAAAGATACATATACATGGCACGCAGGCTGGGGCTTTGCATAACCGGCGGCTCTGATTTTCACGGAAGGGACAGCGATTTTGACTTCTTCGGAAGAGTCGGGATAAAGCTAGAGGAACTCGACTCCAAAATACTAAACAGATAGCGAAAGGGGCGTACAATCACGCCCCTATTCTATGCTGCAACATTCCATTGTAATAGTCTTGAACCTTTCAAGCTCTTCAAGTTCCTTCTCATTCACCTCATCTATTCCAAAGATCCTCTCCTCATACTCCTCTCCAGATATAGCTTCATATGGCATCAGCGGATATAGCTCCTCCTCCAACGGCATGAACGAGAGTGCCACCACTTCATTCCAGTTGCTCTTTATCCATTCCTTAACGCCGTCCCACTCTTGCTTCCTCACATGAACAGTTATGGAAGTGTTGTGATCGACATAATTTTTCATGAAAAGTCTGTAATTCTCAAGTTGTTCTATCGCGCTTACATCCAATTTTGCTTTCCCTTGCTGTGACCTGACCGGAAACTCCACGCAGCTCAGCCCCTGGGTGTCATCGTCCGATACTGCATACCCTGCATTCCTGTACAGGCTGACCATCGGGTCAGCCCTGCTTATCCTTATCCTGCGAATAAAATACTGAGAATGAGCATAATGTACGCCCGAGGACACCCCCGCCATCTGGCTGAGAGTGCCTTCAGGCTTCACGGTAGTCACAAGCAAAGGCGCTTTCTTTCCAAGGCACTTTGAGTACTCTGCGGCCTCGCTGTGAGCAGCCCTTCTCAGCCTCTTAAGAAGCCTCTCCTGCTCCTCCCGGCTTAAAGACGCTGCATTGACCATATCCTGCCAGCCTGTAAGCGAGCATCCCACAAGCCTATCCCTGCGGCTGATATAGTCCCACCTTGAAAGCTCAAGCTGCACATTTGCCATACGGCAGGCAGCGCGCACAGAAAGCCGCTGGGCCTTTTCAAGAGCTTCCTCGTCCAATCGGCCATACGCATTTACAAATGCATATACGTTCACCGTCGTAAGATTGCACACCCCTCTTGAATCGAGTAGCACCTCGCCGCACGGATTCAGTCCCTGGAAATTCTTGCGCCTTATCCTTGCAGCCTGAGCATTCACAAAACCCGGCTCGCCAGATAGCCTTATCATTTCAAAGTGCCTGTCAAGCTCTTTATCCGAAGGTCTGTGTTCATAAAAAATGGAGTTGTTGCTCATTCTCCTATGGGCTATATCAGCTTTTAGCTCCCACTCTCCGCTTTTCATGCTATAAAGTCCGGATTTTGCCTCAACACATTCGTTGTCGTCGCTGTCAAACATTATCATCTGGGCTGCCCTTCTTACGCCGCCCACAGATACATTCTCTCCTATGACATTGAGCATGTCGAGCAGTTCGACAGGCCTTAGGTATCTTGCTTCAGTTTCATTCTTTGCTCCACCTTTAATGACAGCCTCAATCTTTACGAGCATTTCCAGGAGTGATTCATGCCCACTTGCAACACCCCCAAAAGTCCTCAGTCGCTCCCCCTTTCTCCTTACGCTATTATAGTCAAATACTATCTGCCTTACGCTCCTATATTCATTCTGCGTACAGAGCCTTATGAAGGCATCCAGCGCACCAGCCCAGCCCTCTCTGCTGTCGCCAATTCTTATGATCACGGCATCATTCCCCGCGAATTCAAATGAGGTGTTATCCTGCCTTCTATCCGCTTCAACAGGAATGTATTGCTTGTGGCTCACCTCAAAATCATTCCTGAATTTTGGCAGCTTAGCCACATCTCTTTTGAGTATCCTAATTCCCACACCGCAGCCGAGCATAAGCATGTAGAAAATCTCCCTGAAGCAGTCTATGTCATCCATTACTATGAAAGCACAGTTATAGTTGGACAGAGGATACCTCCTGGCCATTTCCGTCCCGCCTATCCAAAGCGTACGCCCAGCTACAAACTGCCTCAGGCTGTACATATTCTCAAAGAGCTCCTGCGCCTCTTCCTCGCTAGTCTCGACAAGGCTGCAGTTGTATTCAACGGCGCGCCTTACACACTCCCACCAGCGCTCCATTCGACCTTCCTCTTCAATCCACCTTGAATATGTCCTGTAGAATATGAAGCGTCCAAGGCTGTCCAAAGGAGATTCTCCCTCCGCGTATTTTTTCAGGAAATCGTCACTAAGCTTTACATTTTCAGACATACATCCACCCCCTTCCCTTTATCTTCTAAGTCATATACTACATATACCTATTAACTCTGCATGATAAACGGACTTCTCTTAGGCTTGGGGGTTCTAGCTTTGCCTTTGACTCAGCATGATAAATTGGGCGCCGACTCAGCTTTGGGCTTTCCTTTCATCTTATGCCGCCTCTACTCCGGCAGCTTTAAAACTCGCTGCGCTCAGACAGTCAAAGCTTTTTCGCCGGCTCCGAGTCTGCATTTCGATGAGAAATCCACAAAGCCTCATAAAGGCGCCCTGATTTATCATTGCAGAGCCACGCAATCATGTGCGCTGTTTTCCCTTCCCCACCCCAACTGCGTAACGCTTTTTATTTTTTTGCGGCACTTTGAACAGCCTGCTGTTTTGATTCGTTCATCCAAATAAAAAAAGCCGGACTAACTAATCCGGCTCATTTGTATTGTTTTAAATTAACCTGTAGCTCGTGGGCGTGTGAATACAAGAAAAACAGGCAAGGTCTGATTGGAGTCTGCTTTTGCAGATTTCCCGGCAAAATGCGATGCTGCGGCCGCAGAATCTCCACGGGTTTGAGCTCTCCCCGCCAGCCTCATTTTCTTGAGAGGTTGGGGCGGTCAGGCGAATGCATCCAAATGAAAAAAGCCAAGCCTCTTGGGTTG
>Ga0228536_1000385_pt1 | contig 90395 bp, 80 predicted proteins | sample SJ1Smetagenome_FD_168611 | JGI IMG/M metagenome (GOLD analysis project Ga0228536, IMG submission 168611) | Enriched culture of PCE-dechlorinating microbial communities from Ithaca, New York, USA - SJ1.S | ecosystem: Engineered > Modeled > Simulated communities (microbial... > Unclassified...
ATCTTACAACTCAATCTCTTCAGGACCTGCAAAATTCAGGAACTTTTTGAACCGCCAGACCTTAATAAGGTTAATATGATGATATCTAAACAATTATCTCTTGCTCTGGCCTAACCGGACAGAATTGGAAACAATCATAACTTTTTGATTGAACCTTGGTATACGCCATCCCCAACCTGACAGGGAGAAGATTACCGCGCGTGACCCTGGAGCCGCCGCCGCCATCGTCTGCCGAGACTTCCCGGCCGTCCCACCGCATTCTGGCCAAGCTGGCCTACGTGTTCACCGCCCGGTGGCTCCGGGACGCGCTCATGGCCGTCTTCCTGATCTATCTGGCCCGGACCAGCGCCGCCACCTACGGCGACTTCATGATGGCCCTGGGGCTGGGGTCCATCCTCCTGTTCGTGGCGGAGTTCGGCCTCAACCTCCCCCTGGTGGGGCTGGTGGGCCGCAGTCCCGCCAAGTCCCGGGACTTTGTCATCCAGGCCCAGGTCTTCAAGGCCGGGACGCTGCTGTGCGCCCTGGCGGGGGCCGGCGTCTTCGTGTGGTGGCAGGGGTATGCCGCCCCCCTGACCCGCGTGGTGCTGGTGATCGGCGCCGGGGTGGCTTTGGAGGCCCTGGCCACCACCTTTCTGGTGGTCTACCAGGTTCAGGGGCGGCAGGACCTGGAGAGCAAGATCCGGGGGACCGCGGCCCTGCTGGGAATGGGCTACGGCCTGGGGGCCCTGGCCCTGGGCGCCGCGCCCCTGACCATCGCCTGGTTCAAGATCATCGAGACCCTGGCCATCGTCCTGGGCAGCGCTTGGTTTCTGGCCCTGCCCGGCCCCGCGGCCTGGACCCGGCCTTCCCTGAAGAAACTGGGGGACCTGGGACGCCTGGGATTGATCTTCGGCACCATGGAGATCACCGCCTCCATCTATAACAAGGCCAACCTGTTCTTTCTGCAGAAATACGGCGGCTCCGACGGGGTGGCGCAGTACAGCGCCACCTGGCAGCTGGTGGACGGCATTTCCGTCCTGGTGTCGAGCCTGCTGTTGAAGAACATCCTGTATCCGCTGTTCGTGCAGTTTTGGGAGACCGACCGGGACGCGGTCATCGCCCTGACCCGGAACACGGCCCGCTGGCTCCTGGCCGTGGCCCTGGGGGCGATGTTCGTGCTGGGGGTGGAGGCCGACCGCCTCATCACCCTGATCTACGGGACCAGATACCTGCCGGCGGCGGGCCTGCAGAAATACCTGGTGGCGACCATCTTCTTCGCCTTCTTCCACAACCTGGCCGCCTACGTGATGATCAGCATGAAGCGGGAGAAACTGCTCCTGTCCTATTACGTCGCCGGGCTGGTGATCAACCTGGCGGTCTGTTCCCTGTTGATCCCCGCCATTCCCCTGGAGGGCTCGGCCTGGGCCATGGTGCTCACCAAGGGAGGGGTGGCCGCCCTCACCATCCTCTACGTCCAGCGCCGGTTGAACTTCCTGCCCTGGACCACCGTGGGCCCGGTGCTGGCGGTGTTCGGCGGCGGGCTGGGGCTGTATGTCCTGAGCCGGCCGGTGGTCGGCCGGGAAGTGGCGGAGGCGTTGGCCCTGGCGCCCCTGCTGGCGTTGGCCTGGAGGTGGTGGCGGACAAGGGTTTAAGATGGGCGACTGACGGCACCTCAAGGGAAGAAGACAGAATTCGGAAGCGGGAAAACAGTTGACATTGGTAACATTTATGTTACTATTAATATGAAGATTACGGTTCGGGAGTACTTGGACGCCAAGGGCGAATCACCCTTTGCCCGCTGGTTCGACAGACTGGACGCGATGGCCGCGGCCAAGGTGGCCACGGCCATTTACCGTTTGGAGCAGGGCAACTTTTCCCGGGTGGCCGGTGTGGGCGGCGTCTTTGAATGCAAGATCAATTTCGGCCCCGGGTATCGGGTCTATTTCGGCAAGGATGGGGAGGCGCTCATTATCCTCCTGGGCGGCGGTTCGAAGCGTAGGCAGTCCGCCGACATTGCGGCGGCGTTATCTTCCTGGCAGGATTACCAGCGGCGGAAGCGATAGGAGACGACCCCATGGCTCTGACCAGGGAGTTCCGCACCACTTTGCAGGAACGGGCCCAGAAGGACGACGAGTTTCGCCGGGCCATGTTGAAGGAGGGCATCGACACCCTGCTGGCCGGCGACGTGGCCACCGGCAAAGCCATTCTGCGCGACTATATCAACATGTCGGTGGGATTCGGGCCGTTGGCCGAGGTCACCCGGATACCGGTGAAAAGTCTGATGCGCATGTTCGGCCCCAGGGGAAACCCCCGGGCGGACAATCTGTTTCAGATCATCAAGCATCTACAGGCCCGGGAAGGCATCCATCTGGAAGTGGCAGCCGGTTGACCGGCCGGAATTGACCACCAGCCGGAGCATGGCGCCATTTTCCAGGGGCGCGGGCTTTTCCCTGGTTGACCGGGGGCGGGATTTCGATTACTATCCTCCCAGTTATGGCGAAGATACTCTATGGGGTGCAGGGCAGCGGCCACGGCCATGCCATTCGGGCCCTGACCGTGGCCCGGAAATTCACCCAGCACGACTTTCTGTTCATCAGCTTCGGGGCCGGAGCCGCCCTGCTGCGCCGGGAGTTCCCCGTGGTGGAGCTGCCGGGCTCCGACACCATTTACCGCTCGCATCAGATCGACGTTCTGGCCACTTTTCTCGATAACCTGCGGTATTGGACCGGCCTGGGGGCGGTGAAACGCCGGGCCCTGGAGATTATGGAGCAGTTCCAGCCCGACGTCGCCATGGCCGATTACGAATTTCTGCTACCCCGGGTGGCTAGGCAGGTGGGCCTCCCCTGCCTGTCCCTGGACCACCAGCACATCATCCCGTTCTGCCGCCACCCGGTGCCGGCCGGGCGTCTGCCGGAATACTGGACCACGGCGGCGGTCATCCGGCTGCTGTTCAATGCCGCGTCGCAATACCTGGTCATCTCCTTCTTCCAGCCGCCGGTGGCCTCGCGGCTGCCGGTGAAGATCGCCCCGCCGCTGCTGCGGGACAGCGTCCTGGCCCTCACCCCGGCGCCGGGAGAACACGTCCTGGCCTATCAGGGGCATCCCACCTTCCCGGAGTTCTTCGACTTTCTCAAGACCATCCCCCGGCCCGTGGTGGTCTACGGGTTCGACCGGGACGACACCAAGGCCAATCTCACCTTCCGGAAGAAGTCGGAGGAGGGCTTTCTGCACGATCTGAGCACGTGCGCCTACGTGGTCTGCGGCGGCGGCCATACCATGATCTCCGAGGCCCTCTACTACGGCAAGCCGGTGCTGTCCTTCCCCATCAAGAACGCCTTCGAACAGTATGTCAACGCCTTCTACCTGGAGCGCCTGGGCTACGGGCGCCACCACCCCGAGCTGCGGCCCGGCCCCGATCTGATCCCCGCCTTCGAGGCCCGCCTGGAGGAGTTTCAAAGCAACATCCGGGAGGCCAGGTTCTATGGCAACCCGGAGGTCTTCGCCCTCCTGGAGCGCTATTTCCGCGAGCATAGCCTGTTTTAACCTGGGTAGGGGCGGTTCGCGCACCACCCCTACAGAACCCGCCATTCGTATCCCCCAGGAACACCCCAAACCATGAAATTTCCTCTGTCGTTAGAGTAAGAGGTCATGGTGGCACCGGCTTCCAGCCCGTGCCGTCAGACACAGGCAAGATGCCTGGGCCACCACAGTGATGATTTTCAGAACAGCCTGGTATCAAAGAGAGTTCGCCTCGAAGAGCTCCTTGAGGCGGGTATAGTTTCGCGCTGAATCGAAGCGGGCCTGGACCAGGTCGCCGCCGGCCCGGGCCCGGCGCCGGGCCTCGCCCGGATCGGCCAGGGCCGCCGCCAGGGCCCGGGCCAGGACCTGGGGATCGCCCGGCGGGACGAGCCAGCCGGTGTGGCCGCCGCTGACGACCTCGGGGATGCCGGAGACGTCGGTGGCCACCACCGGCACGCCCTGGTGGAGGGCCTCCAACAGGACGTTGGGGATGCCGTCCCGGTCGCCGGAACGGGCGATGACACTGGGCATGACGAAGAGGTGGGTCGCGGCGAAGAGGGCCGGGACGTCGCGATAGGGGACGAAACCCGGCAGTTCCACCTGGCCGGTGAGGCCGTAGTCCCGGACCAGGGTTTCCAGACGGGAGCGCTGCGGGCCCTCCCCCGCCAGGGTGAGGTGCACTACCACCCCTGCCTCCTTCAGCAGGCGCAGGGCGGCCAGCAGCACGTCGAAGCCCTTCTTCTCCACCAGGCGGCCCAGGGCCAGGAGGCGGTGCGGCGGGGGCGCAGGGGGATCGTGGTCGGAGGCCGGGGCTAGGGCCAGGCCGTTGTAGATATTCACCAGCTTGGGCGCCAGGGCGGGGGCGTAGGCGGCCAGAAAGCGTTGATTGACCAGGGTGTTGGTGCGCACGAAGGCGGCCGCGGCGAGCTTCTCGGCCAGGGCCCCGTCCGGGGGATGCAGGTCCCGGGCCCGGGCCGCGAAGCTGAAGGGGATGCCGGTGAGGCGGGAGGCCACCCAGGCCGCAGTGGCGGGGCCGTCGGCCCAGGGGGCGTGGATATGGCTGACCCCCCGGGGGGGCAGAACCTGGGCCAAGTGCACACCCGCGGCCGCGGCCCAGGCCGCTTCGGCCGCGGTCTCGAGGCTGCGCCAAGGCCGGACCAGGACGCGGCGCAGAAAGGGCCAGGCCCCGGAGCCCCCGCGGAACCGCGCCCGGAGCAGGCTGCGCCCCAGCTTCCCCAGGGCCGCGGTGCCCAGGGGGAAGACGGGCGCCGCCACCGGCCCCATGCCGGCCACCTGGCGGGCCGGGCGGGGGCCGTAGAGGGTGTGGACCTCCACCGGGAGTCCTAAACGGGCCAGGGTGTTGACTTCGTGCAGCACGAAGGTCTGGGAGGGCTCCGGAAACCACAGGAGGATATAGGCGACGCGGGCGGGGGCCATCAGCGCACCCCCGCCCCGGCCAGAAGCTCGGAAAAGACCTCGGTATGCCGCCGCACCATGACCTCCGGGGTGAACTCCGCCTCCACCCGCCGCCGCCCGGCCGCGCCCCAGACCGCGGCCGCGTCACGGTGGGCGAGCACCCGGCGCAGGGCCCCGGCCAGGGCCACGGGGTCCCGGGGGGGGACCAAGAGACCCGTGACGCCGTCCGCGACCAGCTCCGGGACCCCGCCCACCGCGGTGGCCACCACCGGCAGGCCGCAGGCCATGGCCTCCAGGACGACGTTGGGCAGGGCCTCGGCCACCGAACTCAGGGCCAGGACCGCGGCCGCCCGGAAGAAGGGCCGGGGGTCGGGGCGCCCCGGCAGGAACCGCACCCGGGAGCCCCAAGATTGGGCTGCCGTCTGGGTCTGAAGAGGGCGTTGCAGGGGGCCCTCCCCCACCAGCCACAGTTCCGCCTCCGGAACCTCCGGGGCCAGTTGGCCGAAGGCGGCCACCAGGGTGGCGGGGTCCTTGTCGGGCACCAGGCGGGCCAGGCTCAGGATCACCGGCCGGGTGGCGGAGCCGTCGGCCCGGGGCCGAAAATAGTCGACGTCCACGCCGTTGGGGATGACCGTGAGGCGGGCCGGGGGCACATGGTAGTCTTTGACCAGGCGGTCCCGGAGCGCGGCGGAATTGGTGATCACCCGGTGGGCCAAGCGCCAGAGCCAACGCTCGTGCTGGCGGCCCGGGGCATTACCGCCCCGGCAGTTCCCCACGATGACCGGCACCCGGGCCAGCCGCCCCCACAGACGCCCCCAGATATTGGGCACCACGGTGAGGGGAATCAGGAGGTCCGGAGGATGATCCCACAGCCGCCGCGCCAGGGCGACTAGGCTGCCGGGGCCGACGATCCGGCTATCCCCCAGCCACACCAGGGGCACCCCCCCCTCCCGGGCCAGGGGAGCCAGGTCCGCGCCCCGGGCCAACAGCCAGATCTCCGGGGCAAAGCCCCCCCGGTCCAGCCGCCGGGCCAACTCCAGGGTGTGCCGCTGAGTGCCGCCGAAGGCGAGGTCCTGCAGGAGAAAGACGAGACGGGCCGGGGCGGGGGGGCTGGGACGATGGATGGGAGGTGTTGTAGGACCTCCAGGGGGAGGGGACCAGGGGCCGAAGGCCCCTGCCCCCTCCCCCTGGACCCCCACCCCCAACCCCAGAAACGGGGTGGGGGGGGCTGGCGGGTCTAATGGAGACACTATACTTCTCCGGTTCCTTCTTCCGAAAGAGGTTTTAAAATGGATGATACAACCAACCCCGCGGCAAACCGAAGACCTCGCCTTGAAAAACCGGAAACCGGAAACTGGAAACTATATCAGTACCCCATGAGGCCGCAGCAGCGGGAACAGACCGGCATGAGGCCCTGGGTGGCCAGGCTCTGCCGGAACTTGCGGTAGGCCGGGGAGTTCCACAGTTCGGTGATGGTGTGTTCCTTGAGGTTCCCCACCACGTAGTCATGGTAGTCCCGGCAGGGGGACAGATCGCCGTTGGCGTTGACCTCCACCGCCTGGAAGATGGAGATGCACTGGTCGTAGCCGAAGTAATTGGCGTGGTTGGTGTAATACTCCTTGAGATTGTCCACCCCGGTGATGGGGGGGATGAGGGTCACCGGCGGCGACGACCAGGAACTGGAGCGCTCCATCAGCTCCTCCAGCTGCCGGTTCAGCTCCCGGTAGTCTTCGGGCTTCCAGCTTCCCAGCCAGCCCCGGGGCCGCACCGGAGTGAAGCCGAAACGCCGGGCGAAATCGGCTTCGTGGGCCTGCACCCGGGGCTCGTCGATCCACCAGGACAGGTAAAAGACGAAGAGGTCCACCCGGTCCTTGAAGGTCTCGTAGATATCGAGGAGGTGGCGGACGTTGGCCTGGGAGATGACCGTGAGGGAGGCGATCAGGGGCAGATTGGTGCCCCGGGCGGCCTGCTCCCGGCGCACCTCCCGCAGGGCCGCCTCGATCTCGGAGAAGTTGTCGCGGTCACCCCGGGCCGGACGGATCTGATTATGGAGTTCGGCGCAGTGGCCGTCGATGGAGATCTGCAGCAGGAACATGGGCGCGGCCACCAGCCGGCCGGCCGCCCCCGCCACCCGGGTGGAATTGGTGGCGATGGCCACCGGGAGCCCCAGGGCCGAGGCTCCCTCGATGAGGTCCAGGGTGCCCTCGTAGAGCATGGGCTCGCCGCCCCAGAGGTAGACCAGGGGATGATGGCCATGGGCCGTCAGATCGCGCAGCACCTCCAGGTAGCGGGCCAGGGAGACCTCCTGGGACTTCAATTCCTTCAGGTCCCGGCCATGCAGGAACCCGGAGTCGCCCCACTGGCCGCAGGTGTGGCAGCGCAGATTGCAGACGTCGGTGATGCGGATGCTGAGCTGCCGGATCTTGTTGGCCTCACCCTCCCGGGCCCGGGGGTAGAGGGCGTTGAAGAAGAGTTTTTCGGCCTGGAGGGTCACCAACTTGGAACCGATCCAGGGATGCTTGGCCAGCCGCCAGAAATTCTTGGCGATGACCCCCAATGACACCCGACTGCGTGTGGCCATGGATAATCCTTCCGGGGGCGGAGGCCGGGAGCCGTAGTCCCGTGCTTCCTCCGTGAATTTTTCACGTTAATGGTGGGCAGTGCCCACCCTACATTTTGCCCTTTTAGCAGGCTGTTGAAAAACCCCGCGTCGCAGGAACAGGTGGGGGGAAGACCCGTTGTTTTCCCGTGACCCTAAGCGCAATCCCAATTTTCGGGGTTGGGGGAGGGGGTTCGGGGAGGGGGCCAGGGGCCTGTGGCCCCTGGCCCCCTCCCCGAAAAGCCTTTTTCAACAACCTGCTAACCGTCAGGGGTTGCCGATGACCTCCTGGACCTTGCCGCCCCGGCCCACGCGATAGGAGATGCCCCGCCAGGCCATGATGTCGGTGCCCCAGGTCCGCAGATAGCACCAGGGCAGGACCATGAGGGTGGCGTAGTAGGCCAGGAGCCAGCGCGGCCAGGGGATGCCGAAGGGCGCCAGGGTCCGGTAGACCGCCCCCAGGGCCGTCAAGACCAGGAGATAGAGCCAGCCGGGGAGGGCCGTCCCCGGGGAGACCCAGCCCCCCAGTCCTCCCAGGCAGGCTCCCAGGGCCCACAGCGGCGGCACCACCAGCGCCGCCACCACCACGAGCGCCCCCAACCACAGGGCCGGGGCGCAGAATTTCAGGTATAACAGTTGCCGGACCAGCCAGTCGGCCCAGTGGGCCACCGTTTCGCCGGCCAACGGGGTCTCCAGGATGGCCTCGCCCACCGCCTTCACCCGGATGCCGTCCTTCACCAGGTGCATGGCCATGGAGACGTCGTCCACGATGTTTTCGGCCCACACCCGGGCCACGCCGTGGTCCTGGAAGACCCGCCGCACAATGGCGGTGGCCCCGCCCCAGGGCTGCACGATGAAGCGGTTGCCGTGCAGCAGGTGCAGGCAGAGCACGATCATCAGCATCCCCAGGGTCCCCACCCGGTAATCCTGGGGAATGATGCGATGGAACCCGGTGACCAGGACCGCCTCCCCCGCAGCCAGGGGGCGGACCAGACGGCCGAGGAAGCCGGGCGGGGCCACGTGGGTGGCGTCGCAAAAGACCAGGATGTCGGTGGCGGGGTCGGCGGCGGCGATCCCGGCCAGCAGGTTGTGGTTCTTCTGGCCGCAGCGCCGGGCCGGGCCGCTGACCACGTGCCGGCCGCGGGCGTGGCGGGCGATCAGCTCCCCGATCACCGCCACGGCGGGATCGCTCTCATCCCGGGTGACGAAGATGACCTGGAAGTCGGGATAGTCGTTGGTCAGGAGCGACTCCAGGCAGCGCCGGGTCAGGGGGGCGTCGCCGGTCACCGGCACGATCACCGTCACCGGGGGGAAGGGCCCGGGCGGGGCCGGGGCCGCCACCTGGCTGCGGCGCACGTGGGGTGCGCCCCAGAGAAACAGGCCCCCCAGGATCGCCAGCTGCAATCCCATGAGGCCGTAGAGGACAAGCTCTGCCATTGCAGTCAACTCAGCCGCCGGTGTCGCCGGGCCCGGCTACGGCCGGGGCACGCAGCGCACCAGGCCGCCGAACTTCTGCATTTCATCCAGCCGGCACTTCCACAACAGCCGGCCCTGATAGACCATGGAGTCCGGGCAGCCGTCGCACATGGTGATGCGCCCGTCGTCCAGGACGTCGGGGGGCTGGATGATGGTGATGGTCTGGAAGTAGAGCGGCTGGAGCCAGCCGGAGGGGTTGAACAGCCACTTGAAGAACATCCGGCGCAGGCCCTTGTTGACCACGGCGGCGGGGAACAGGGTCTGCACCGTCTTGGTCCAGCAGGGCCGGGTATAGGCCATGTAGGTGCCGAAGACGAAGTGGTGAAAGGTCTGGACGAATTCGGCGAACTTGGGGTCCATATAGGTGAGGAACCGGCCGTCCCGCCCGGCGCTGGTGCTGAGCAGCCACTTGATGGACAGGGCCTCCTCGGTGCCGTTGAGGAAGGCGTTGGGCTCGTAGGCCGGGGAGGCCTCCCGGATCTTGTCCACCACCTCCTGGGCCACGACGTCCTGGTGCTCCTCCTTGTCGTCCAGTTGATAGACCAGGAGGGCGGGATCGACCTTGTCCCCCCCCACGTAGGTGTCGAACTGGGCCTGTTTCTTGGCCGAGCGGTAGAGGATGTAGACCATGGTCTGGACCAGGTCCATGTGCTCCTGGGCCCAGCGGGTCAAAAGCGGGATATCCTGCAGGGTGTCCCGGTAGATGGTGGCGTTGAAGGCCAGGGTCAGCTTGCCCTGGCCGGCCTCGCGGATCAGGCGGGCCAGATGCAGGCGCAGCTCGCACAGCTCGGCCTCGGTCTTGCCGAGCCAGTCCGGCCGCCGCTGGTGCGAATCGACGTGCACCGTGAAGCCCACCAGCCCGGCCTTGGTCAGGTCCTGGATGATCTCCGGGGCCAGCAGGGTGCCGTTGGTGATGATGATGGGCTTCCAGCCCTGGTCGGCGATATATTTCACCAGGTCCAGGATGTGGGGATAGAGCAGGGGCTCGCCCCCGGCGATGGAGACGCCGTCGGTCTTGCGCAGGCTCTTGATGGTGTTGAGCTCCTGGATGACGTCGTCCAGGGGCCGGTGGCCCATGGGGTCGTTCGCCCGGTAGCAGCCGTCGCAGTACATGTTGCACTTGGTGGTGGGTTCCATCCAGGTAATGGCGTTGTCGGCCAGGTTCCAGGGCAGACGGTAATATTTCAGAGGGGTCAACGGTCGGTGAATCATGGGCTTCCTCACTCAAGGTAATGTCGGGCCGGACGGGAGGGGGTGGCGGCCCGGAGCCGCGGCACTATCACCCTCACCTTCCCCTTTCCCCCCAGGGGGAGAGGGGTAAAAGATTCGTCTGGTGTAATTAAAACAGCTTTATAGTTCGGAACTCAACTCCAATTCATTTAATACCCCCCTGACCTCACCATGACAAGCCACACACATAGCCAACGGCTTGAAAAGAGAGATTCCTCGCTACGCTCGGAATGACAAAAAAAGGATCAAGACAGGGTTTGGAATGAGTTCTCATCTGCCAGCTGATAGCTGACTGCTGATAGCTGATAGCTCACGGTCTGTTTAACATATTGTTGGGCGCGGCGTCAAATTGGGATACAATACCGCCCATCCGGCCACGGCCCCCAATCTGCCGCGGCCCCGGGAACCGACCATGCGCCCCCTCACCCTTCTCATTACCATCGACGTGGAAGAAGAAGGACTGTTCTCCCGGAGCTACCCCCGCACCGGGGCCACGGTGACCAACGTCGCCAGCCTGGCGCGCCTGGAGTTCATCCCCCGGGAGTTCGGGCTGCCCCTGACCCTGCTGGTGACCTATCCGGTGGTCCAGGACGGGCCGGCCCGGGAGGTCCTGGACCATTGGCGCCAGACCCACGGGGCCGAAATCGGGGTACACCTGCATCCCTGGAACACGCCGCCCTTCACGACCCTTCCTGATCCCGAACCCATCCGCTGCCGCCGCCTGGACCGGGACCTCCTGGAGGCCAAGCTGGAGACCCTGGGGGCGGCCATCCAGGCCAACTTGGGGGTCACGCCCCGATCCTTCCGCATGGGGCGGTTCGACTGGGGCCCCGAACTCCTGGGGCTGCTGCCGGGGGCCGGGATCACGGTGGACAGCAGCATGGTGCCCCTGCAGCAGAAGGCGGGCGGCCCGGATCACTTCCTGCTGCCCCCCGACCCGGTGTTCCTGGCCCTGGAGAACGGCCCCGGGGCCCGGGTCCTGGAGGCGCCGCCCACCATGGTGCCCCTGGTGCGGGGGACGCCGGAGCTCGTCTATCGCCTGTCCCGGCGACTTCCCCGCCCCTGGGGGGAAAAACTCCTGGGCGGCTTCCGGTACGTGGCCGCGGCCAACCTCCAGCCGGCCTGGAGCCCCCTGGCCTCCATGCTGGCGGCGGCCCGCCTCCATGTCCGCCGGGGCGGGCGGGTGCTGACCATGTTCCTGCATTCTTCGGAGCTGCAGCCCGGGGCCACCCCCAACTTCCCCACGAGGGCGGCGGTGGACGGCCTGGTGGCCAAGATCCGGGCCTTCCTCACCCGGCTCACCCGGACGGGTGAGGTTCGGGGCCTGACCCTGGCAGAGCTCCCCGGGCAGGGCGACTGGCCCGTCATCCCCCTGTCGAGCTGGACCCGGCCGGAGGAGAGACTCCGGTGACATGGCTCGTCGGGGAGGGGGGCAGGGGCCCCTGCCCCCCTCCCCGACACCCCTCCCCCAACCCCTGAAAATGTGATGGAAACCCGGGGCTAAGCTGGTAGGGGCGGGTTTGAAACCCGCCCCTACACGGGTATCTTCTCTTCCACCAGGCCAGGCTTTATCGACCTGGGTGGTATTATACTTCCGGGACACACCCGCAATCGACGGCGAGCCGGTATCAGGCGGAGGGGCGCTCCGCCGGGGAGGCTTCGTCCGCCTCCGGGGGATGTTCCACATAGTAGGGCTCCGGCGGCGACGGCGGCACCGCGGGATTGAAAAGCTTGAAGTGCGCCTTGCCCCGTTTCTCCAGGAAGAATTTCACCGAGGTCAGCAGCACGCCCAAGCCGTACTTGACGCTGCGGGGAAAGTTGATGGAGGAGGCCTCGGCAAAGTAGCGGGTCGGGCAGGAGACCTCCCCCACCCGGAAGCCGAAATAGATGGCCTGGGCCAGCATCTCGTTGTCGAAGAGAAAGTCGTCGGAATTGTCCCACAGGACCAGGGCCTCCAGGACCTGGCGGGAGAAGGCCCGGAAGCCGGTGTGGTACTCCGACAACTTCGCCCCCAGCATCAGGTTCTGAAAGGCAGTGAGCAGGCGGTTGGCAATATATTTATAGGGGGGCATCCCCCCTTGGCAGGACTTGCCGCCCAGGATGCGGGACCCCAGGGCCAGATCGTATTCGCCGCTGGCCACCAGCCCGGCCAGGGCCGGAATGATCCGGGGGGAATACTGGTAGTCCGGGTGGAGCATCACCACCACATCGGCCCCCAGTTTCAGGGCCTCGGCGTAACACGTCTTCTGATTGCGGCCGTAGCCCCAGTTGCGTTCGTGCAAAAAACAGCGAATCCCCAGGCGTTGCGCCACTTCCAAGGTTTCGTCGTGGCTGGCGTCGTCCACCAGCAAGACCTCATCCACCACCTCAAAGGGGATGTCCGCAAATGTCCGTTCCAGGGTTTGCGCCGCATTATAGGCCGGCATCACCACCACGACCTTTTTCCCAAAAATCATGCTATATCTCTCTCCTTGCCAGAGCCCTGTCCCCTCATTATACTATTGCAGCAGCGCGCCGTGCCACCCCGGCGGTCATCCTCCCAAGATGGGAGTCGGGAGGGAAGGACCGGGCGGCACCGGGAGGCGCTCCCGTGATGGTATGCAAAACTTGAACCATAATTCTAACATATCCTGGCGGCGCTGGCTGCCCTGGGTCATCTTCTGCGGGGCCTGCGTTCAGCTGACCGTGCAGTGGCCGTACCTCGTCATCGTCCCGGGCCAGAAGGCCAACATCTTTTCCGGAGGGCTGTGCGCCGCCACCGGCCTGTGCCTGTGGCGTCTCCGGGACCGGACGCCCCCGTACCGCGGCGGCGAACTCATCATCTCCGGGGTCCTGGCCGGGTTGGTCCTGCTGAGCGGCGCCAACAGCCTCACCCCCGCCACCTCCCTGTGGCGGTCCGCCATCCTTCTGGCCACCTGCCTGGGAGGTTTCTGGAGCGCCCGTCTGCTGCTGACTTCCCCGGAGGGGGGGCAACGTTTCCAACTGTTATGTAGTGTGCTGCTGGCTGTCGTTCTGGTCCTGTCCCTGGTGGGTTACGTGACGGGAGGCGACGTGCGGCGGTGGTTTGATCCCAACCGCCACCCCCTCCCCGCCCTCATCCTGCTGTTGTCGTGCGGCCCCCTGAATCTGCTCTTCACCGGCGCCGGTCGCGGGAGACTGCTGGGCGGGGTCCTCCTGACCCTGGGCTACCTGGTCCTGCTGCTCAGCCAGACCCTGACCGCGGCCCTGCTGCCCCTGGCCCTGGGCGTGCTGTTGGTGTTGGGGAAGCCGGACATCCGCCGGGTCTGCCTCCCCATCCTGCTGGTTCTCAGTCTCATCACGGTCGCGGCCTCTCCCTGGATACCCTGGCAGCGTCTGCGCTGGGAAAGCCACTCCCTCTATTTCCGGCTGGAGAATTTCCCCTTCTCCTGGGAGATCGCCCGCCACCACCCCTGGCTGGGAAACGGCCTGTACGCCCCCCGACTCAGTTATTTGCCTGATTATACCATTACCTACCCCTTCGCCAGCTTGACCAAACAGTATCTGGCCGAACAGCTGGCCGGATTCCGCACCTCGGACAATATTTATCTGACTTTTATGGCCGACCTGGGGATCCCGTTTCTCCTTATGTATGTGGGAGCTGTGGTCGGGCTTCTCAGGCGGCTGTGGGGGGCGCTGCAAGAGCCGGGCAACCGTGGGTCCATCCACCCCTGGGCCCTGGCCTTGCCGTTGGTGGGGAGTCTGTTGTATTACCAGGTCTTCGACGGCCTGCTGTTTCCGCAGCTGGCCTGGTTTTTCCACCTCCTGCTGGGCCTGATCCCGGTCCCGGAGGCGGCGAAGAGGGACGGGTCCGGAGGCCGCCGTGCCGACCCCGTCTGAGTCCCGGCTCACCCGGGTAGCCGTGGCCGTGGTCCTGATCCTGGCGCCGGTGGCGGTCTTCTGGCGCCCCGGCCTCCCCTTTTTCTTCATCCGGGATGACTGGACCGCCCTGATCCAGATGAGCGCCTCGTCCTGGGGCCGGTATCTCACCACCCCGGACGGCGAACAATGGTTTCCCGTGTTCCACCTCATCTTTTATCCCCTGGTGGCCTGGGCCGGAGAGCGCTACGGTCTCCTGCTGCTGCTCAACTGCCTGGGGATCGGGCTGGGCGCCTACCTGGTCTTCCTCTTCCTGCGGCGGTGGTTCGCCCTGCCCCTGTCGGCCGCGGCGGCCCTGCTCTACTCTCTGGCCGCGGCCCATCACGCCCTGGCCTGGAACGCCTTTTACCTCTGCTATCTGTTGAGCCTGATCTTCTTTCTGGTCGCCCTCCTCCTCACGGACAGCTATGGCCGCCAACCCTCCGGCGGAAAAGTTTGCGGCATCGCCCTGTGCGCCTGGCTGTCCATCCTGTCCCATAACTATACGCTGTCCGGGGTGTGGGCCCTGCCCCTCTACCTCCTGTGTCTGGACGGCCCCCGTCGGGTCCGCTCCGCCCTGATCCTCAGCGCGGCCCTGGGCGCGGTGTATGTCATGTTCACCCTGGGATATTTCGCCTTTGCCGGGCTGCCGGCCCTCACCAGCCACAATCAGTCCATCCTGTCCCGCCTGCCGGGTCCCCGGTACGCCGTGCATATGTTCTACGGGGCCATCCTATCACCGTTTTTGTATATCTTTTGGGGACATAATCATTTCCCCGTCTGGACCTACGTGGCGGCCAGCCTGGTGCTGGGGGGGTGCCTGGCAGTCATCTGGAGCCTGGGGGAGGCCCGGGACCGGCGTCTGGCGCTGTGGGCCGCGAGCGTCAATCTGCTCCCCTTTGTCCTGGTGTCCCTGGCCCGCTACCACAGGGCCGTGACGCAGGCCTTTGTGGCCCGGTACGCCATCTTCACCCTCCTGGGGGCCGGTCTGGTGGCAGCCCTGGCCTGGAGCCTCCTGGCCCGGCGATGGCGGCAGACCTGGTGGTTCCGGGGGGGGACGGTCCTGCTGGTGGCGGCCATCCTGGCGGGGCAGGGGCTCGCCCTGCCGCTCTGGCAGAGGCGCTACCTGGAGATGAGCCGGACTGCGGCGGCCTGTTACCGGCAGCTCACCGCGGCCCCCACCCCGGACGTGATCCCGCCGGAAGCCTTTTCCAGCTTCTGCCCCACGGCCCATCCGCAACTGTCCCCGGCCCAGGCCCAGGCCATTCGTCAGTTTCTCCAAGGACTACCGCAGGTTGCCGAATAATTTCTCCCTGCTCCGCCGGATTCCGCCGGGCCCCGCCCCTGAACCCGAAGACCACGGAGGAGCTGTGGCAATTTTGCCCAAGGTTGGGATGACTGTGGCAACATAACCACAGCCTTTTTAAGCCAGCAATTTCTCTCCTGGCCTTCAACCTCCTCTTATCTTTCAGAACTCTTGCCCTCCCCGGGGGCCGGTCGCGAGACCGCCGCCGTGGTACATCATTTGCTCTTCAGTGGGGAAGCATCAGAGGTGCCGCAGAATATTGTTGATCGTCTCCGGAAGATCTCGAGCTGGTCATCATCCTTCCCGGAAACGAGGGTAGAATTTTTCTGCAATGGTCAAGGCCGGGAGGGCCGGTGGGGTCCCGGGAGGCGGGGAGAGAATTTTTCCCCCACAAACCTTGCCAGGGCAGGGAAAGTGTGGTAAATTAGAATATCTTAGATAAAATGCCCGACAATCATGGTGTCTTGGGCTTCACGATACAGCCTTTCCGCATCCGTCCGGGGGGAGGCAATCCGGTTCGTGACCAAGTCAGGCCTGGCTCCTGCACAGACAGCTCCCCCCTTGGGGGCAGCCTGTCCGCTGCTGAGTCCAGGAGAGCGCAGTAAATATTAATGACGGATACAGCCCGATGGCAGGTTCGCTTCTGAGAGATCGTTGTCTCCCGTTAACCCGGTATATCCAGGGTGCTAGAGATCAAGGCATCTACCCCTATTTTCGCCCGATTCAGCAGTCGTGGGGCACCGAAGTCGAGGTCGGCGGACGCCGGCTCCTCATGATCGGCTCCAACGACTACCTGGGACTTACCCACGATCCCCGTGTGCTGGAGGCCGCATCTCAGGCCTTGCGGCGGTGGGGCTCGGGTACCGGCGGGTCCCGCTTCCTGTGCGGCAATCTCACCCTCCACGAGATGTTGGAGGAACGACTGGCCGCCTTTGTGGGAAAAAAGAAGGCGGTGGTGCATGTCACCGGCTTCAGCACCAACCTGGGAGCCATTGCGTGTCTCCTCGCCCCTCACGATACCGTCTTGTACGATCGGGAAAACCATGCCAGTATCTTCGAAGGCTGTCAGGCCTCCCGGGCCCGTCTGATCCCCTTTGCCCATAACGACGCCCGGGTGGCGTCCCAGAAGATCGCCAGCGCCCGGGAAAAGAATCCTCCCGGGGTCATGATCCTGATCACCGAGGGTATTTTCAGCATGTCCGGCGATCTGTCCGCCTTGCCGGAGCTGGTCCAGCTCAAGAAAGACTACCCGGAGTTACTGATATATCTTGACGATGCCCACGGCCTGGGGGTCATGGGTCCCGGCGGCCGGGGGACCGCCGCCTATTTCAATGCCACCGAGCAGGTGGATTTTATCATGGGGACCTTCAGTAAGGCCCTGGCGGCCATTGGCGGTTTCGTGGCCGGGGATGACGACTGCATCCTGGATTACATCCGGCATCATTCCCGCACCCTGATCTTTTCCGCCGCCCTGCCGGCCAGCAATGTCGCCACGGTGCTCGCCGGTCTGGATATCATCGAGGCCGAGCCGGAACGGGTGGAGCGGTTGCATGAGATCACCCGCCGCGTTCAGGCGGGCTACCGCGAGATCGGTCTGATCTGCGGCGACTCCGACACCCCCATCATCCCCATCCATATCGGTGATGAAGTCAAGGCCGCCTTCTTCTCCCGGGACCTGTTCGAGCACGGCATTTTTGCTCTCCCGGCCCTGTTCCCGGCGGTCCCTCGCGGCCAGGCCCTCATACGCACCGCTTACATGAGCACCCATAAGGACAGTCAGATCGATTTCATAATGGAAGTCATGGCCAAGCTGGCCAAAAAACATCGCATTCGCGCCACCGACCTGGTGGACCGGAAGCCCGTCCCCAAGGGGAGCCGTATTTCGATTCCAACATTCAGCCCTTCCAGCCAGGCCGTCAGTCTCTTACAGGATTGACCGACCGTCAGGTTAGTTAACATTGCGGTTCGATGACCTTGTACGCATCAGCGTCCGCCAGGTGATTCGCCACCGACGCCGGTACTGGGGCGTGGTTTTGGCCATTGCCCTGGGAACCGCCGGATTGATCACGGTCATCACCATGGGTCGGGACTTCAAGACCAACTTGAACAATGACCTGGACCTCATCGGTGGCGTGACCGTCGTCAAGGCCTATTTCGACAACCAACCGGAGTTTCTCCCCCAATGGTTCCGGCCGGCCACCGTCGAAGCCCTGGAACAGATCAAAGGCGTGGTCCGGGTCAGCTCGGTGGGCAACCGCGGCCTGAAGATCATGCGTCACAACAAGCCGCACTACATCCAGATGTTGGCGGTGGATGAGGCTTTTTGGGAGGTCCGCAGTTTTTGGGCCATTAAGGGCACCCTGTTCGGGAAGGAGGCGATCCAGGGCCGCAAATTGGTCTGTGTCCTGGGTGAGACGGCGGCGCAAAAGATCTTCGGCACCCTGGACGTGGTGGGGCAAACCCTGGAAATCGACCTCGACGTGTATCGGGTCGTCGCCGTCCTGGGCGGCATTACCGTCTCGGCGGTCAACAACGCCATCTTCATCCCGGTGACCACGGCCCAGGATCGTCTGGCCGGGAATCTTTTAGTTGACCTGGTTTATGTCCGATGTGAAACGTGGGATGATGTCGGCTATGTCGCCTCTCGCATACCCAAGGCGGTCAGGACGCACCAGTCGGCCGATCGGCTGCAGGTGGACGTCGCCTGGGAGGGCCTGAAACGGGTCCGCCGGGTGGTCTGGTGGTCGGAATTCTTCATCTATATCGCCTTGGCGGCCACCCTGATCCTGGGCGGCATCGGCATTTGGAACGTGATGATGGCCGCGGTGCGGTCCCGCACCCGGGAAATCGGCCTGAAAAAGGCCATGGGGGCCGAAGACAAGGACATTTTGGCCCAGTTTCTGACGGAATCGCTCACCGTGAGCCTCTCGGCCGCCGTCCTGGGCATCATCCTGGGGCGGGCCATCATCGAACTCATGGGCCTGCTGATCGGGCAACGCCCCCAGGAGGATCTGTTCTTCCTGTGCATGATCCTGGGGATCTTGTTCGGGGTCATCCTGGGAGTGGGAGCCGGGCTCTATCCTTCCTTGCAGGCGTCCCGGATGGAGGTGGTATCGGCCACCCGGTACGAATAGACTGGTATGAGCAAATCCTCGGCAAACTCCAATAATAACGGCCACCTCGTCAAGATCAGCGGTCTGACGCTGACCTATAATAATGGCGAAGAGGATATTCCCGTCCTGCGCAACGTCGATATGAACGTGGCGCCGGGCGAGATGGTGGCGGTCATGGGCCCCTCGGGGTCGGGCAAGTCCTCCCTCCTGTATATCCTCGGCCTCCTGCTCAGCCCCACCCAGGGCTCCTATTATTTAGGGCAAGAGAACGCCCTGAAACTCGACCGGGCCAGTCAATCCGCCTTCCGGCGCACCCGCCTGGGTTTTGTCTTTCAGAGCTGCGACCTGATCGACAATTCCACGGTGTATGAGAATCTGGAATTTCCGCTGATTTATGCCGGGGTGGAACGCCATGAACGGCCGGAGCGCATCCGCCGGGCCCTGGACAAGGTGAATCTCGCCCATCGCATCTATCATCGCACCAATCGTCTGTCCGGGGGAGAGCAACAGCGGGTGGCCGTGGCCCGGGCCCTGGTCAACCAACCCCGGCTGATCCTGGCGGATGAACCCACCGGTCATCTGGATCGGGCCAACAGCCAGATGATCATGGATTATTTTGGCGAAATTGTCAGCGGCGGCCAAACGGCCATCATCATCGTTACCCATGATTCGGAGGTGGCGGCTCGGTGCCATAGGATCTATTCTCTCATGGATGGGGTGCTGCAGACCTAACCTCTTTTGCTTATAAGGATTTTTCGATAATGCTGGCCATCATGCGGTTTGGAGTTTCCCAGAGAGATGCCGCCCGCCTCCCCGCCGGAACCGCCGATCAGGCACCCTATCGCAGAGAGTGGGACCTCGTCCTGACGGCCTTATGGCTCGCCGTATTTCTGGTTGCGGTCTGTGTGTTGCCGGTCCGGGACCTCCATGCCGCCGACCGGGAGGCCGAGGCGGTGGAGAAGACTCCGGTCGGGGCGGAACCCAGCCCGGCGCTCAAGTTTTCTCCCCCTGCCGCCACCATTCCGGAAGGGCCGGCCGATTTCGATACCTGCGCCCAACTGGCCCTGCGGCAGTCGCCCTACATCACCAAGAGCGCCATAGATATTGAAGTCAGCCGCCTGGATGAAAGCGACAGTCGCTTCGGACTCACCCCCAAGGTTACCTTCCGGACCCAATATTACATCACCCGGCCGGATAATATTTCAGGTACAAACAAACGGTATTTCATCCAGTTCAACTCCAATGAATACAATCCCCTGGGCTCCTATTTCGCCCTCCAGGCCAGCAAATTATTCACTCAGATAGCCATCCTGGGCCACATGAAGGTCATCTCCGAGGGGCTCCACAAGCTGGCCAAGTCCTTCCTGGAACTGGCGGCCCTGAAGCAGTTGGCCGACCTCCAGGGCGACTACATCACCCTGGCCGGGAAAAACCTGGAATATGTCCGGCAGCGGTCCGGGCTGGGAGACGCCAACAAACTGGAGCTGCAGCTGGCCACCCAGGAGGTCAGGGCCGCGGAGGCGGAAAAGGCGTCGCTGGGGTCCAAGCAAAAAAAGCTGGCCGCGGCCATGACGACCTTCCTGGGGATTCCCAAGGGCGGGAAAGTCAACTTCCTTCTGAAGAATGCCCGGGAGCAGGTGGTACAATCCTTTGATCCCGCCGCGGCCACCAGTGAGGAGGTCCGTTCCCGGTCCTTCGATATGCGCATCCAGGCCCTGAAGCGGGAGCTGCAATCCTGGAACGTGGCCCTGGCCAAATCCAGGCTCCTCCCCAATCTTTACGGTTCCGTACAGACCCCTGACCCTTTGAGCGGCCTCAACGACGGGGGGCTCTATTTTTACGTCGGGTTGTCCATCCCGGTGTGGGACGGCTTTGACCGGCTTCGCAACGTGTCCCGGCAGAAGAACATCCTGCGGCAGCTCTCCACGGATATGAACGTCAAGGAGTCTGACGTCAGCGACAAATGGCAGGAGTCCCAGGACCTCTGGCAGACCACCGCGGCGGCCCTGAAACTGGCCCAAACCCAACTCGAGATTGCGCGTCTCAAGGAACGCCAGGCTGAGATCCGGTATCATTCCGGGGGTGAGCCCCTCACCACTCTCATCGAAGGGCAAAAGGCCCGGTTGGAGGCCCAGAAGGTCATGGTCACCAAGACCCTGGAGAGTGATGTGGCCACCCTGGAGATGCGTTATCTAGCGGGGGATCTAATCTATTCCTATGTGGACGAAAAATCGTGGCAAAGATAGGTGGTTCCAGGGCCTCTGCCTGGGTCTGGGGATCGGTGCAGTCCTCCTGACCAGCTCCCCGGCCCTGCCGGCAGCCCCGGACAAATCCCCGCCGCCCGCCCCGGCGGCAGCCCCAGCGGTGGCTCCAGCCCCGGAGATCATCTTCCTGGGGAAATTCTTCTGTTCCATCAAGCGTCAGGTGGTGCTGCCCTTTTCTGCCCAGGTGACGGACGTCAAGGTTCGTCCCGGGGAACCGGTCCGGAAGGGACAAGCATTGGCCACTTTTGCTTTGCAACCTGAGGCCATCGTCCAGATCCGCCGTCGTCTGGCCACCCCCCAGATAAAGGATTTGGAGGTCAAGCTGGCGGAAACCGACCGACACCTGGCGGAACTGCGCAATAAGCAGCGGAGCACCCGTCAGTTGGCCGAACACGACCTGGCGGCGCCGCAAAGTCTGCGGCTGTTGGAAAAGGACCTGGGACTCTTGCAGAAGGAAAAAAAGGCCATTCAGGACAGCCTGGCGGCGGAACGCCAGGTGGTCCGGGATGACCAGGCCCTGTTGCAGGACCAGTTGGGCGGCGCCCCGGTCTCCGGGGGGGTGCCCGCCAGCATCACCCTCAAGGCCCCCATTGACGGCCACCTGATCTGGGTGAATCCCGAGCTGCGGGAGGGCGCCGTCCTGCCCCCGGTCCAAGCCTTTCAGGTGGGCGTGATGGATCCCATGGTGCTGCGGGCCCAGGTGCACGAGATCGAGGTCATGCAGCTGGCCACCGGCGACCGCGCCGAAGTATCGGTGGAATCCCTGCCGGGGAAAAAATTCGAGGCGAATCTGTCCCGGTTGCCCTGGGCGCCGCTGACCTCCGCCCTGGACCAGCCGTCCTATTACGACGTGGAGTTTATCGTGGCCAACCCGGACCTGATGTTGAAGGAGGGGGTCAAGGCCCGGGTGCTCCTGCGGAAGTAAGCGGCCGGGCCCCAGGCGGAAGGAGCAGTTGGGTCCGGGGACCTTCCGGGGTAATCCCCCCCCGTACCCAAGCTACCTGTGTTAATCCCGGCAGGTGAATGACTGGGCCCAGGGCCGGAGGTCCTGAGCCCATCTCTTTTGGTCCCCTTAGATATCGGCATCCCGGCATCCCATGCGTTCCGATCCCCAGATCAGTGTCGTCCCCGTCCAGACCCCCCGCCAGATGGAGGAGTTTCTGCGCCTGCCCTGGCGCATCTACGCCGATGATCCCCTCTGGGTGCCGCCCCTGTTGGACCAGCAACGGAAATTCCTCGATCCCCGGCGCGGCCCCTTCTTTGAAAACGGCGAGGCCGCATATTTCCTGGCCTATCGGCAGGGAGAGCCGGCCGGCCGCCTCTCCGCCCATATCAACCACCTGTTTAATCGGTATCACGATCCCCGGGCCGGGTTTTTCGGCTTTTACGAGAGCGTCCCGCACCTGGACGTCACTGCCGCCCTGTTCGAGGCTGCCGCGGCGCACCTGCGCCGGAAAGGCATGACGAAGCTCCTGGGCCCCCTGAATTTCTCCGTTTACGACGAAATGGGCCTGCTGGTGGAGGGCTTCGATACCATACCGGCCGCCTTTCAGACCCACAACCCCCCGTACTACCATGACTTTCTCAAGGAATTGGGGTTCCGTCGGGTCATGGACTGGCTGGGTTTTCTGATTACCGATACGTCCATGCTCCCGGTCAAGACCATCGAATCCCACCTGAAGCGGATCCTGGCGGGCCTGCCGGTGAAATTCGTCCCCTTCCGGTGGCGGGATTATGATACCTGGGCCGGGGAGGTCTACGACCTGTTCAACGAGGCCTGGCAGGGCAACTGGGGCCATGTGCCCCTCAACCGGTCGCAATTCCTACAATTTTTTAAAGAACTACGGCCCCTTATCCGCCCGGAGCTGGTGCATATCATCGTGGAGGGCGACCGTTTGATCGCCTTCAGCATCATGATCCCCGATCTCAATCCCCTGGTCCGGGACCTCAACGGCCGCTTGAGCCTGTGGGGCAAGCTGCGGCTCTATTACGCCGCCCAATATGCGCCGGTCCGCAAGACCCGGGCCCTGGTCCTGGGGGTGAGAAAGAATTACCGCCACCTCCACCTGCAACATGCGATGATCTTGAAATACTGTCTCCACCTCTGGCGGCATACTCCCTGCGACACAGTGGACGTCTCCCTGGTACCGGGCAACCTGCGGCCCTGGGTGAAGACCCTGAAGGCCCTGGGGGGCCGGCACTACAAGACCTTCCGGGTCCTGGGCAAGGACCTCTGAACCGTCCCCGCGGCCGCCATGCAGACCAAATCCATCCCCGATCTGGCCGCCGTCGCCCTGCTGAGCGCGGCCGTCTTTGCCTGGGCGCATCTGCCCGCCTTCACCAACCCCTACGTCATCAATGACGACGTCCGCCAGCAGATCTTCTGGATGCAGTCCTGGCAGGACCCCGACCTGTTCCGGGGGGACCTGTTGGCCGATTACGCCCGCCATTACGTCTCCTGGGGCGTCCAGGGGCTCTACTGGCTGGCCGCGGCGGGCATGTCGCCCCTGACCTTCTCCAAGGTCCTGCCCGGGTTCCTTTTCGTGGGCCTGGGCGGCTGCCTGTTCGGTATCGGCCGCCGGCTGGGGGGACGGGGTCTGGGGTGGACGACCGCGGCGGTTTTCTGGCTGATGCCGGTGTTCCTCTATAACCTGGCCGGGGGCCTGGCCCGGGGCTTCGCCGCCCCGCTGCTGACAGCCTTTCTCCTGGGCTGGCTGGCCGGGCGGGGCTGGGCCATGGCCCTGCTACTCCTGGCCATGGCCCTGGGCATTCCCTACATGGTCCCGGTGGCCGCGGCGGCGGTGCTCCTGGCCTGGAGCGCCCACCGCCTGGGATATGGACCCCCGCCCCCGTTTCCGGCGGGCCCGGCGCAGTGGGCCGTCCTGGGCGCCGCAGCCGTCCTGGTGGTCCTGTTTAACCAGCAGTTTTCCGCCTCGGGCTACGGCCCCCTGGTCAGCTATGCGGAGATGGCGGGCCGGCCGGAGTTCACCGACCACGGCCGCTTCGCCATCCTGCCGGTGCCCTCCCCCGTCTGGGAACTCATCGCCCCCTGGGAACGCCTGGCGCCGTTCCGGGAGTGGGGTCCGATCCCGGGGGTCATCGGCACCATGGGCCTGCTGCTGCTTCTGGTGTACGGCGGCCGCCGCCTGGACTGGGAGCGGCTGCGCCCCGGGCTGCCCCCCCTGGGATACCTGGCCCTGGCCTGCCTGGGCTTCTACTGCCTGGCCCGGATATTTCTGTTGCGGCTGTTCATCCCGGACCGCTATCTGATCTATTTCATCAATATTTGTTACTGTCTGGCCCTGGCCCTGTGCCTGCGGGCGACGTTGCAGGCCGTGCCCCGGCTGCCGGCGGCGGGGCTGGCGGCCTTGCTGGTGCTGGCCGCGGTGGTGGGGGCGCTGCGCCTGCGGGGGGTGGGGCTCTACGATTTTTCCTGCTACCGCCCCGCCTCCGCCGCCCTGGCCGCCACCCCCAAGGACGCGGTGATCGCCGGGCATCCCAACCTGATGGACAACATCCCCACCTTTGCGGCCCGGCGGGCCTTCGCGACCTTTGAACTGGCCCACCCCTGGGCCCAGGGGTATTGGGAGCGCCTACGGCCCCGGCTGGAGGAGCTGTTCACGGCCTATTACGCCAGTGATCCCGCGGTGGTGCGGGAGTTTTGCCGGCGCCACGGCATCAGCTTCCTCCTGGTGGATGAGCGTCACTTCACCCCGGCCTTTCTGGCCGGGGGGCGGTTCGTGATTCCCTTTGACCCGCCCCTGTCCCCCGGCCGCCCCGGGGACCGGCGGGAAAAGGTGAACTGCCCATTTTTCGCCCCCTTTTCGGCCCAGATCGCCGGTCTGGTTAAGGGCCGCCGGGACTTCGCGGTGCTCTCCGACGCCTTCCCGGCCACCCGGATTGACACCCACCTGCGCCTCCTGGATCTGCGTCCTCCCGCCCCCGGCGGCAGGACAAAGGACGGCGGCTGAGGGCCAGGCGCCCCGGGCCCCGGGCCATCTTCGCCCTTCCCTTTCGGGGCGTGCCGCGGTATACTCGGCGGTGGTATTCCGGTTTCCGGTTACATTTCACCTCCTTTAGAATATTGTTCTTGGGCAGGGGCTGGAGCATCGGCCCCTGCCGCCTCAGGGTGACCCGGGCGTAACCATGCAGGCCCTCATCTACCGCCGCAGCGTGCCCCTGTATCTGGCCAGCCGCCTGGCCGGCCGTCTGCTGCCCCACCGCTTCTTCCCTTGGCTGGTGCCGATGGGGCTGCGGGAGGTCCCCACGCCGGTCCCGCCCCCCGGCTGGGTCTTGTTGCGCAGCCGGTTGTGCGGCATCTGCGGCTCCGACCTGGGTCTCCTGAAGGGCGCCGAATCCTTCCTGCTGGAGCCTTACGCCTCCTTTCCGGCCATTCTGGGCCATGAGATCGTGGCCGAGGTGGCCGAGGCGCCCTCCGGCTCCGACTGGCAAACCGGCGACCGGGTGGCGGTGGAGCCCCTGCTGCCCTGCCGTCTGCGTAATCTCCCTCCCTGCCCGGCCTGCTCCCGGGGCGAATATCATCTGTGCGAAAATTTTACCCAGGGGGACCTGGCCCCGGGGCCGGTCCTGGGTTTTAACCAGAGCCGGGGGGGCGGTATGGCGGAGTATCTGGCGGCCCATCCCTCCCAATTGGTGCGGCTGCCCGAGTCCATGCCCGATGCGGTGGCGGTCCTCACCGACTCCCTGGCCTCGGCCCTGCACCCGGTGACACACCACTTTCCCGCCCCGGGCGACACGGTGGTGGTCTACGGCGCCGGCATCATCGGCCAACACCTGATCCGCAGTCTGCGGGTTTTAGGTTCCCCCGCCCGCATCGTGGCGGTGGCCCGTCACCCCGTGCAACGAGACCTGGCCCTGGCCGGGGGGGCCGAGGTGGCCCTGCTGTCCCCCAGCCGGGCGGCCCTGGGAGAGGCCGTGGGCGCCCATCTCCTCCCCACCACCCTGGGCGGCGGCAATCTGGAAGGCGGCGCCGATCTGTGGTTCGACTGCGTGGGGTCCCGGCACTCGGTGCAGGAAGGGCTCCTGGCCCTGCGCAGCCGGGGCCGGCTGGTCCTGGTGGGCACCGCCGGGGCCCTGAAGGGGTTGGATATCTCCAGTATCTGGTTTCGGGAACTGACCGTCACCGGGGCCACCTGCTACAGCTATTCCGAGGTGGGCGGCCGCCGGGTGCGCACCTATGAGCTGGCCGTGGAACTCCTGGGCCGCCCCGAGTTTCCCAGCCGCGGCCTGCTCACCCACATCTTTCCCCTGGGGCAGTATGTCCGGGCCTTCCAAACGGCCTATAACAAGGCCGCCACCGGCTCCGTCAAGGTGGCCCTGGACCCGCGGCGGGAGGTCTGAGGGGATGACCTGCCGCCACCCCCGCACCCGTCGATAATGTTGGCCGCGTTGGGGGGCATGTCTGTGGTGATGTTCTCCTGGCTGGGGCTGGCGGGGGTGTTCACCGGCCTGGGGTGCCTCTGGTACCGTCCCGGGCGCCTGCCCCAGGCCGACCCCATCGGTGTGAGCCAGTGCTTTTGGCTGGGCTGGAGCGTGGTGGTTGTGGGGCTCCAGCTCTGGCAGGTGTGGCTGCCCGTAAACGGCCTGGCGCTGCTGGCCGTGACCCTCGCGGGCGGGGTGGGTCTGGTCCGGCACCGGCAGCAACTCCGCCGGGCCCTGAGCGCGCCCTTTCGGGGCCGCCGCCTGTTTCTGTCGGTCGTCGCGCTCCTGCTCCTTTGGGTCGCCAACCACTCCCTACGCCCCCCGCAAAATATCGACAGCGGCCTCTATCATCTCCAGGCCATCCGCTGGATCGGGTCCTATCCCATCGTCCCCGGACTGGGCAACCTGCATGGCCGCCTGGCGTTCAACAACTCCTACTTTCTCTACCCGGCCCTTCTGGAGGCCGGCCCCTGGGTGGCCCGCTCCTCCCACGTCGCCAACAGTCTGTTGGTGGCCGTCTTCCTGGCCGTTTCCCTGTGGTGCGCCTTTCAGGTGCCCCGGGCCACCGGCCCCCGGCAGCTCTCGCTCCTGTACCGGGCCTTCTTCCTGGCCCCGGTCCTGGACAAGGTGTACCGCTACAACCTCTCCAGCCCCTCTCCCGACCTGGCGGTCCTGCTGTTGGGGGCGGTGATCTCGGCCAGCCTCCTCGACCTGGGTCTGGCTCCCCCCGCCTCACCGGCAGAACGGACGGAGGTCCGGCGGGGGATCGTCTTTCTGGCCGCCGTGGGCGTCACCCTGAAGCTCAGTTTCCTGCCCCTGGGCCTGGGGATGGGGGGGCTCGCCCTCGTTCTGGGCCAACGCCGTCCCGGGGTTCAGGCCGAGCGCCGGTCCCCGGCCCGGGTGGTTCTTCCCCTTTTGGCCCTGGTCTTCATTCCCTGGCTGCTGCGGGGCGTGATGGCGAGCGGGTATCCCTTATACCCCCTCACGATGGGGGGAGTGGCGGTCGACTGGCAGGTGCCCGCCGAGCAGGCCCGACTGGACGCCGACTGGATCAAGGGGTACGCCCGGGCGCCGGATCAGGATTATCGGGAGGTCCTGGATAATTGGCGGTGGCTGGGGCCGTGGGTCCGGCGTCTGCCAGCCCACTACGATGTGGCGGTTCCCCTGGTGCTCGTAGGCGTGATGCTGGCGGCCGCCGGCCTGGGACGCCGGCGGCCCGGCGGACCCGGGTCGGGGGAGTTGGGACTCCTCCTGATCCCTCCCCTGGCGGGCATGGTCTTTTGGTTCCTGACGGCCCCCGACCCCCGGCTGGTGGGCGCCGCCGTCTGGATTGCGGCCGGGGTGAGCCTGGTGCTGCTCCTCCGACGCTCGGCCGGAGCTTCCCTCCCCGGCAAGACCCTGGTGGTTATGGGTGCCCTGTACCTCGCGGTGGCGGGGGGGCCCTTGTTCCGGCATCTGACCCTGGTGGGCCCCGGGCCGGATCACGGCTTGCATCCCACCCCCGCAGCCTCTGTGGTTCCCTATGTCACCGCCTCCGGCCTGGTGCTCCAGGTGCCCCGGGAACGGGGCCTCTGCTGGGACAGCCCCCTCCCCTGCACTCCGCTCCCCAGCCCCGACCTGCAGTTGCGCGCCCCCGGCGACCTGGGCCGCGGCTTTCGCCGGGCCCCGGCCACTTCCGGCCATGAGCCGCAGCCGGGGGGGAAGTGATGGAAACCACGGAGGGCGCGGCTCCCGCGCCTTCTTCCGGTAGCCGGTCTCGCAAGGATTTTCTTATCCACCCCTCATCCTGACCTTCTCCCCTCCAGGGGAGAAGGTCAGGATGAAGAGGAAACTGTCGAGCACTGATGCAACCCAGAATACCCCCCAAAGATCCGCAGCAGACAAAAGCTAAAAGAAAAAACGCGGGAACCCTGGCGGCGGCTGGTCAGTTGTTTTAAAGTAGGATATTATGTCAGAAAATGCACAAGGAGGCGCCATGACCCAGACCTTCCCCACGTCCACCAGCAACGCCATCCTGGGATTTCACCTGGCCGACCGCCTGAAGTCCGAATTGATCACGGCCTCCCGCCTGTTGAATGCGGTTATGCAAATGCAGGATGAACAGCAGGAGGGGGCCCGGCAACTCTTCCTGGAATACATGCGGGCCCTGCTCCAGGAGGTGACCCTGTGCGAATCGATGATCACCGAGCAGGAGATGGTCCGGGTGCGCACCGTCTTCCACGGCCTCCTGGGGCTGGTGGCGGAGGGGCAGTTGCAGGATATCCAGACGAACCTGACCTGGATCATCACCATCATGACCACCTACGCCCAACGGGCCATGCAATTCCTTTACGATCAGAACCTGCTGCTCCCCGGGGGCGGCTGCCGGCCCTGATTACCCCCCGCTCGGGGGCGCCTCGGGAGAACGGCGTCCCCTTCCCCTGGGCCCATAAAGCCCTTGACTCCCCGGCGCCCAGAGGATAATCTGGTGCCGATCATGAAAATCTGCCTGGCCATCCCTACGTACTGGACCCACCCCCGCGGTCGGGGCCCGGTGGAGGTGATCCATGACCACCCCACCCCCCTGGATGACCCCGGCACCCTGGGCCGCACCCTGCAGAGCCTGACCCCCCTGATGGCCGACGCCATCACCGTCGTGGTGGCGGCGGCCGCGGCCCACCCCAGCCTGGCCGCGGCCGTGGCGGCCCGGGTGGAGGCCCTCATCGCCGCCCTGGACCTACCCTATCCGGTGGCCGTCTGTTCCCACCCCCACCTGGAACGCCTGCGGGACTTCTGCCAGGCCCAGGGGCGAGGAACGGAGTGCGACCTGTTATCCCTGTCCGGCTACAGCCAGATCCGCAATCTCACCCTGGTGCTGGGCACCTTGCTGGAGGCCGATCTCCTGGTGAGCCTGGACGACGACGAAGTCATCCGGGATACGGATTTTTTTGCGAGAATCAGCCGGGATGTCCAGCACCTCTCCCGGGAGCACCCCTGTTTCGGCCTGGCCGGTCTGTACGAGACCGCCGCCGGCGAGGTCCTCCTCCCCGAACCGAACGAACCCTGGAGCGGGGACTGGCCCAAGCTGGCCTGGATGAACGAAGCCTTCTCGCGTTTGCTGCACGCCGACGTCCCCCTGCCGGAGACCGTCCTGGCCCTGGGAGGGAACATGATCCTGCCGGCCTCCCTCTATCGCCGGATACCCTTCGATCCGGCGATCACCCGGGGGGAGGACATCGACTACGTGCTCAATGCCCGTCTTTACGGGATTCCCTTCTTCCTGGATGCGGCCCTGCGGGTGGTGCATCTGCCGCCGGACCAGCCCCACCCGGTGTGGCTGCGGCTGCGCCAGGACGTCATCCGGTTTGCCTACAGCCGCCGGAAACTGGCGGCCCTGGCCTCTCACCCGGAGTTGACCCCGGTGCGGGCCGAAGACCTGGACCCCTATCCCGGCAGGTTCCTGGCCGACGACCTGGAGCGGCGGGCCCTGCGCAGCCACACCCGCCTGGCCCTGGACTACCTGAGCCGGGATGAAGCAGCGGACGCCCGGGCCACCCTGGAAAATCTCGCCGTCTTCCTGAACCCGCCGCCCCCCGGGGACCCCCTGGCGGCCTACCTGGAGGCGGCGCACCGCTGGCAGGCCCTGCAAGGCTGGCTGGGCGCCCCGGAGACGGCTGCGGCGGCCCGCCGGGCCGTGTGGGGGACTCCGTGAGCCCTCCCCCGGAGGTCATCCGTCCGGGGGTTTGGGGCCGGGACGCGGCCCTGCCGCCGTTGGGTTTGATCCCGGCGGGGTCCTTTTCGGTCCCCGAGGTGCTGGCCGCCAAGGCCCGGGAGGGGGCCCCGGTGCATGTGGTCTTTCCCGTGGGGGACGCCCGGGAGGCCGCCAATCTAAAGAACCTGCTGGCCATCCTGGCGCCCCTGGCGGGCACCGTCATCGACCGGGTGTGGCTGGCCTTCGGCGGGAGGCGGGTGGGGGGCCTCCCCCGGCTGGCGGCCGCCTACCCCGGGGTCGAACTCTTTGTGGCGCGGCAGGCCTGGCCTCCGGACCAGGATGACGCCACCGCCGGTAAAGGCGCCACCATGCGGGCCGTCCTGCATCATCTGATTCGCACCGCCGGCGTCACCCACCCCGGGGCCGTGGTCCAGTTCATCGACGCCGACATCCGGCCGGCCTATTTCTCCCCCCGTTGGGTTCTGGACCCGGTGGGCGCGGTCCTCTGGTTTCAGGCCGTGGAGGCCGCCAAGGTCGTGTACCACCGCCCCCGGGGCGGCCGCCTCAACGCCCTGTTGCGGGCCTTCCTGGCCCAATGCCCCGGGGAGGAGATACAGAGCCTGCAGAAACTGGTCTATCTCCTCTCCGGCGAAATCGCCGCTTCTCTCCGGTTCTGGACCGCCCTGCCCTTCAAGTCGGGCTACGGCATCGAAACCCTGACGCTGTTGTCCCTGGCCGCCAACCGCCTGCAGCTGGCGCCGGGAACGCCCGATCTGGCCCACATGGTCCAGGTCTACCTGGGGCAGATGGACCACCGCCATGCCCCCGTGGCCTCCACCCCCTCGCGGCGGGGCCTGGACCAGATGGCGGCCAACATCTGTCACTGCCTGCGGGAGTTTTTCCAGGGGGAGGGCCTCATGGCGGGGGGGGCGGCCCGGCCCGCCCCGTCTCTCCAGATTCCCCTGCCCCCGACCCGGGGGGCCGTCCCGGAGTGGCTGACGGCCCCGGTGGGCGAAGCCACCCTGGCCCCGCTGGGTACCCTGCCCGACATCCGGGCCGTCTTCCCGGGGGGGGCGCGGCCGTGAAGCTGGCCCAGATCGCCCCGCCCTGGATTCCCGTCCCCCCCCTCACCTACGGCGGCACCGAACTCATGGTGGGTCTGCTGGTGCGGGGGTTGGCGTCCCGGGGGCATGAGGTGCTGCTGTTCTGTGCCGGCGATTCCACCCTGCCCGTGGAGCGCTGCGGGCCCTACGCCGCCTCTTTCTGGCCGCCGGAGAAATTTTCCGAAAACCGGCATCTGGCCTATGCCTGGGAGCGCCTCCGCCGCCGCCCCCCGGACCTCATCCACTCACACCTGGAGAACGCCGCCGGATTTGCCGCGGCCGCCCCCCTGGCCCCCCTGGTCATCACCCTGCACACCCCCCTCACCGAGATCAAGCGGGACTATCTCCTGAGCTTCCCCCAGGCGGCGGTGGTGGCCGTGAGCGACTTCCAATACCGGCAACTGACCGGCCATCCCCGCCTCAGCCGCATCCCCCACGGGATTGAAGTGGGCGACTATCCCTTCCGGGCCGCCAAGGAGGATTTTGTGCTCTTCCTGGGCCGCATCTATCCCGACAAGGGGCTGCATACCGCCATGGCCCTGGCCCGGGAGGCCGGGGCGCGCCTGGTCATCGCCGGGCCGGTCTTCGAGCCGGACCGGGACTACTTCGAGGACCGCATCCGGCCCCATCTGGACCAGGATCGGCTGATCTACCTGGGGCCGGCCGACTTTGCCACCAAGACCGACCTGTTATCCCGGGCCCGGGCCCTGCTGTTGCCGCTGGAGGTGGATGAGGCCTTCGGACTGGTGATGCTGGAGGCCATGGCCTGCGGCACCCCGGTCCTGGCCTACGACCGCGGCGCCGCCGGGGAGGTGGTGGTGCCCGGGGAGACCGGATTTCTGGCCCGGGACCCGGAGGGATTGCGCCGCGGCCTGGAACGCCTGTCCCAGCTACAGCCGGGCCGTTGCCGGGAGCACGTGGCCGCCAATTTTTCCCGGGACCGGATGGTGGACGCCTATGTGGACCTGTACCGCCGCCTCCGGTGAGGGCCGGGATAGATGCCGTGTTGGCCTCTGAACCCCGGCGGGCCTGATATCAATATACAATCACAAGCATATTTTTGTCATTCCGAGCGCCAGCGTGGAATCTCGCTTTTAGCCACGGAGAGATTCTTCTCTCCGCTGCGCTCCGTTCAGAATGACAGTAACAATGCTAAGTTTTGGATTGCACTTTGGTATAAGGGATTATGGCCGTGATTTCCCTGGTCGTGCTGAAGCTGGGGCTCATCCGCTTCGCCACCTCGCTGCTGGTGGTCCTCCTGGCCCAGGTATTGAACCGCGTCCTCATCGTGGAGCTGGCCATCCCCGCCTCCCTGGTCACCTTCAGCTTTGCCTTCCAGCATGTGATGACGCCGGTGGGGTTGGTGAGCGGCTATCTCTCCGACAAGTTCTGTTGGGGCCACTGGCGCCGCACTCCCTATATCCTGGGGGGCATGGCCCTGTCCCTGGCGGTCATGCCGCTATTTCCCCCGTGGGCGCAGGCGTGGGGAGCCGCTCCCGGCAGCTCCAGCCGTCTCCTGGAGGGCATCCTGCTCTTTTCCCTGTTCGGGGCCGGCACCACCATCTCCGCCACCGCGGTCAACGCCCTGTTGGTGGACCAGTTGCCCGAATCCCAACGCGGCGCGGCCCTGTCCTTCGTCTGGATCCTGACCCTGGCCGGGTTCATCGTGGGGGCGGCCCTGTTCCAGCGGGTCCTGCCGGTCTATGACGGCTGGCTCCTGCAGGATGTCTTCCACGTGTTCACCCTGGCCGTGGCCCTGATCACCCTGTGGGGGGCCTGGGGGGTGGAAGACTCCCAACGCGCCTGCATGCTCCCGGCGGCGCCGTCCCTGGCCTTGCGTCCGGTGCTGGGGCTGCTGGTGCAAAACCGCCAGGCCCTGCTGTTTTTCGCCTTTTTGGCCGCCACCGTGTTTTTCATGTCCATTCAGACCTTCATCCTCACGGCCTTCGGCGGCGAGGCCCTGCACCTGCCGGTGGGGCAGACCGCGGCCTTCGGGATGTTCACCGCCTATGGCACCCTGGGGGGCATGCTGGCCGTCTACGCCATCCACCGCCTGGTCACGCCCCTGACCGACAAGACGGTGCTGGCGGCCAGCCTGGTTCTGGGGGCCCTGGCCTTTACGGCCCTGGGGCTCTCCGCCTGGTCTTCGGGTCTGACCCTGGTGGTGGTCGCCCTGGGCTTGCTGGGTTTCTCCAAAGGGTTGTATAATGTCGGTATCTCGTTTCTCACCATGAACCTGGCGCATCCCCTGTTCAGCGGGGTCTTCATGGGTCTGTGGAATCTCATCAGCGGTCTGGCCCTGGCCGCGGGCGAAATGCTGGGGGGCTTCCTCCAGGAGCAGGCCCTGCGGCTCACCGGGTCCGTGGGTCCGTCCTACGGCCTGGTCTTTGTCGTGGAGGGCGCGGGGCTTCTGGCCTGCCTGCTGCTGCTGGCCGCCCTGAATCAGGACCGCTACCGGCAGCGGTTGGGGGAGCTCCTGGACCCCGGCACCAGGGGAAAGAACGGAAAGGGGAACACGGCATTTCACTCTTAACCGGCAGGCTCCGCGGTCCGGGGTGCTTCCCATGGCTGTGAGCCTGGAATCGGAGGGCGGGTCATGAACTATATTCTCTACTTGTTGATGGGGGTATATTTCTTACCGTTGTTGGGGGTGGGGGTATCTTGTTATATTTCCGCTGGTTTCACCATGGAAAAATCCTTAGTATACTTCGTTAATATAATTTCCAGCAACTTCATGCAGTACTTCCGAGAAGCCTTTGCCAGCTTGCTGATGCCCTTTGTAACGGCCTATGCAGTAAAAATCGGCTCCAGCGATCAATTGATTCCCAAGAGCACCAAGATATTAATCAGTGTATTGATTTTATTGTTTATTGTGAGTAGCATCCTATTTACTATTATACAATTAAATCAAGAGCACCTGGAAAAGTTTGGTCAAAATATATTCAAGGTTTATAATGATATTACTTCCAATTACGCCAAGGAGGCCCTGGCTTATACTGCCCTAACCTTGGGTGTTTCATTGAAAAAGTAGCTGCCATGCCGGAGGTGATACTCATGAATAATCAGTCCAGAGTTACAGCCTGGCCGTTTCTCCTCCTGTGGGGCCTCGGCCTGTTCCTGTCTGTTTCTATCGTTCATGCCACCCCCATCGATATTCTGGTGAAATTAAGTGATGTGGAAAAGCAGGAGCCCCGCAACGCCGAGGTCAGATTTGAAGCCGTCGCGCCTGAGGGGGCGCAGATTTCCCAAGAACTGAAAAAACAGGGGCCGGGAGAGTACGTCCTAAAGGGAGATTTTAACCTGAAAAATGTGGACGTCTATGAGATCTATATAGATATCGATAATCCCTTTTCCAAGCGGTGTATTAAAGTCCGCTGCGACGGCTTCAAGGACAAGCCGAAGCAGTCCCACCAATTCTTTGTGGCCAAAGAAACCGAATTTACCTATACATATCTCGACCGGGGGCGGCGGTATCTGAACAGTCCGCCCTTTGATCGCGCTTTAGCTCACTTTGAAATCGCCGTGGAGAAAGATCCCTTAATGGAGCCGCTCGATCAGTATAAGGTCAGGCTCCATTATAACTATGCCGTAGCCTTGGTGAACTCGATAAAATACCTCAATTATAATAATATTGAAAAAGCTACAACCATTTATAAAAATTTACTAAGCTTTTATAAGGATCATAAAATGTTTTTTGATCGTGAAAAAATTACTGAAGATTTATTAAACAATGGAATAAAAGATTTAGAAGCATACGAATTGAATATAAAATATGGCAATATTCGCTCGAGCTTCGTCGAAAAAGGATATCGCCAGGCTGCCGCCCTGGCGATGGAAGGCCTCCAGGAATATGAGAAAAAACCGCAGCAATTCTTGGCCATCGGCCTCAACCGGAAACGTTTGTACCAGGACGCCCTGGACTCTTATGGGATGGCCGTCAAGCAAGCGGAAGCCGAGGGGGCCTCGGATGTCCAACAGCTCAAAGCCAGTTTCCAGAGCTTGAGGGATCGCTTGTAAGAGTCCAGCTCCGTAATTCTCTGAGGACCCTGAACCCATACGGATGACGCCGGTGCCGCGATCGTTTCCCCAGCCTGAGGAATTTTCCGGATCCTGCCAGCCTGATGCCGCCTCCCCCGCCGAGCCGGTCCCGGTCGCCGGTGTTACCCCCTCTTGCCTTGTTCTCCTGAAGATTTTGGGATTGTTCCTTCTCTGTGCGGTTTTCGGGGGCTGTTCCCCCTCCCCCGAGTCCTCCCGGGATACCATTACCTACACCTTCGATGACCAGACCCGGGGGCTCATCGACCTGTTGGCCCAGACCGACCGCAATCCCGCCTACCAGAACTTCGACCGCCGCTTCAAGGGACTGTTCGTCCCCGGGTTTTTACTGCCCTACGAGCCCTTTGTGCTGGGGTTGTCCACCGAGAGCAAGGTGCCCACCGTGCTGCTCCTGGACGCCCCCTGGGTGCGCCGCTATGCCGAGGCCAACTGGCTCTACGAGATCGAACGCACCAGCGTCTTCAACCGCGGCGAACTGGTGCCGGCCATCGCCGAGGCCTTCTCGGTGCCCCGCCCCGCCCTGAGCGGCAGCGTGGAAAAGGAGTTGATGGCCGTGCCGACCTCCATCAAGGGGAACATTCTGTTTTTTCGCGCCGACCTGTTGAAGCGCTATAAACTCTCCCCGCCCCGGGATTGGCAGCAGCTGGCCGACATCTGCCGCGTCATCCTGCCCAAGGAGCGTTCGCTGAAATACGGCCTGCTGTTCCACTCCAGCAATTTTATCAACGACTTCTACCCCATCCTGTGGGGCTTTGGCGGCGACATCCTGGACAGCGACGGGCAACTGGCCCTCCTCCGCCCCCCTCAGCAGGCGGCGGCGGTGGCGGCCTTGAGCCAGATCGCCGCCCTTCAGGGAGCCATCGCTCCCGGTCCCGCCGCCCTCAAGGACCTGGAGCCGGCCCAGAGCCTGCGCAAGGCCTTCTATCGGGGCGAGGCCCTGTTCATGATCAACTGGAACACCCGCCTTCAGGACCTCAAGGAGATGCTGGCCCGGAACGACCCCCGGGGGCCCGGCGGCCTCACCTCCCTGGAGCAGGTGGGAGTCGCCCCCATCCCCTGCCAGGCCGGCCACCCCCAGCGCTTCTCCAACGTGGGTTCCTTCGGCTGGGGGATCAACCGCTTCGCCATTACCCGGCCGGAGGCCATTCATCTGGCGCAAAGCTTCATCGACCTGGTCACCGATGTCAACTTCCAGGTCCTGGCCGCCAAGACCCTGGGGCAGGTCCCCACCCGGCAGCGCGCCTTGGACCGGATGCAGAATCCCGAAGTCCTGAAGGTCTATCAGGAGATCTTTGCGGCCCCCGACGTCATCCTCAAGGCCCGGCCCTTGAGCCGCCAGATTAACAACGTCCTGGAAAAATACCTCCAGGAGGTCCTGTATGGCCGAATTTCCCCCGCCGCAGCCATCTCCGGCGCGGTGGCGGAGCTGCGCCAGACCCAGAGGTTCGATTAAAGGAATGGGGGAGGAGGCCAGGGGCCACAGGCCCCTGCCCCCAGACCCCCACCCCCAACCCCGTAAAGGGTATGGGGGGCGCCAAAGGGGGAAGCGGAGGAGCCTGGTTCCATCGGTCATTCCCTCACCAGGTGGGGTTACAATGATGTGCTGGGTAACATCCTGAAACTTATTATTTTTCCATATAGACAGCATGAACTTTTTCCGTGACAAACAGCCCCTGGCCCCTGAAACCCGGCCGCGGCGGTATGCCCTGCACTATCGCCTGCAGACCCTGGAGGGGGCCACGTTTCTCTTCTGGCTGTTCATCATCGTACTGCTTTTCTTTCCCATGCTGCACTTTTCCCTCCAGGGTCTCTTCGAGCACACGGTCAAATCCGTCCAGGAGCAGAAGGAAACCGAAGCCACCACCATCGCCCGCCTGCTGGTGCTGGAGTTCTCCCACCTGCAGGATCTGCTCACCCTGAAGCCCGCCGCCCCCGGCGACATCGACCAGGAACTCAAGCGCCTGTTGTGGGAGAAGGTGACCTTTAACGAAGTCATTCAGGGGATCGAACTCATCGACGCCCGAGCCGACGCCCAGTTCCGGCATCTCACCTTTCTCTTTTATCGCCGCACCGCCCCCGAACTCAAGCCCATGGACGGACCCCAGCAGCTGATGAAGCACTTCTCGGGGGCGGAACGGGAGCTCATCGATCTCATCAACCGGGAGCAGCGGGTGGACAAGATCCTGCAGGATACCATCAACCGCGGCCCCAAACAGGAAGGGGAGATGCTGCTGCGGTATCTGCCCCTGTATGTCCCGGTCCCGGAGCAGGGTGCCATCTATTGGGGGGTCGCCAAGATCGGCATCGACGCCGACAGCCTGCGGCGGCTGCTCCTGCTGCAGGAGGAGGAACAGAGCAACCTGTGGTATAAATTGAGCTACCGCCTCTTCCTGTGCCTCATCGTCTCCGGGGTCGTGGTTCTGGTCTTTTTCAATATTTGGGCCCGCCGCCTCACCGAACCCATGCACAACCTCAGCCGGATCACCGACGCCCTGCACAGTGCCCCCGGAACCGATGTGGAGTCCCTGCTGGTGCAGCTGGGTCGCCTCGACCACGGCGGCATGGGCGAGGTGATCAGCGTGCAGCAGGCCATCGCCCGGCTCACCCGGGCCCTCCAGGGCACCGCGGGGCAGTTGGCCGACGCCCTGCCCCAGGCCGCCATCGGCCGCCTGGTGGCCCCCGCGGCCGCGGCCCTGCGAGCCGGGTTGGCCCGCCGGGGCGATGCCTCCGCCCCGGGGGAGCTCGCCCAAATGGCCGCGGACCTGGAGGGCCTGCTGACCGCCCCGGCCTCCCCCTGGCAACCGGTCCACCTCACCCCCCTCCTGGCGGCCGCCGTCCGCCTGCTGAATCTCCAGGCGCCGCCGGAGATCCGTCTCCTGGTCCCCGAGGCCCTGCCGCCGGTGTGGGGCTCCCCGGCCGGCCTGGCCCAAGCCCTGCTCCTGTTCCTGGACTACTCCCGGCAGCAGGTCCCGGGGGACAACGCCCTCACCCTCCGGGGGCAGGTCGTGGAGGACCGCCTCGAGATGACCCTCAACCTTCCCGGGGCAAGTCTCTCCCCCGACGCCGCCGAGCGCCTCCTGAAGGCCTTTGCCGACCCGGACAGGCCCCCGGCCGACCACGGCCTCTCCCTGGCCGTGGCCATTTTTCGCCAGCATGGCGGGACCCTGACTCTCTCGACCCTGCCGGGAGGCGGGAGGCTCTTCCAGGCCACCCTGCCCCTGCCCGTGCACCCCGGTGTGTCCGATGCCCGGCCCTCGGCTTGAGGCGGTGGTGGGGCGCCTGCCGGCGGACCTGTGGACCCGGGTCCGGGGCCGCCTGACCCCCCTGGCGGAAATTTGCGCCCTGTTTTACCGCCTGGTGCGCACCACCTGCACCCTTGCCCCCGGCGGCCCTCTGGCCAAGCTGGAATTAGGCCGGGAGATTTACCTCACCGGGGTCCGGGGCGGTCCGGTGGTGGCCCTCACCGCCCTGATCCTGGGTCTGCTGGTCATCGTCCACGCCACCCGCCAACTGGCCCGGATTCAGGGGGAGGAATACATCGGCCAACTCCTGGTCCTCATCGTCATCCGGGAGGTGGGGCCGCTTCTCACTGCCTTCTTTGTCATCCTGCGCTCCGGGGCCGCCATCACCGTGGAGCTCGGCGCCCTGGCCCTGACCCGGGAACTGGAGGTCCTGGAGATGCTGGGCCTCGATCCCGACCGCGTCCTGGGCCTGCCCCGATTCTGGGGCCTCACCATCTCCCTGGTCGCTCTCTACCTCCTTTCCCTGTTCACCGCCATCCTGGGCGGGTTTTGCTTCGCCCAGTTCTTCGCCGATATCTACTGGCAGGGCTTCTGGCTCTCCTTCCTGAAGGCCCTGGATTGGCCCGACCTGGCCATCGGTCTCGGCAAGGCCCTGTTCTTTGGCATGATCATCGGGACCGTCTCCGTCTATTACGGTCTGCAGGGCACCGGCTCCCTGCGCCGTCTGCCCCGCCAGACCTCCCAGGCCGCCGTCCTCAGCCTGGTCCTGTGCGGCAGCATCAATGCCCTCCTGGACGTCGTCTATTATCTGTAGGAAATAGCGTTTAGCTGTCAGCTTGAAGAACAGAACCCGTTTCTCCTGCACAGTGATTTTGATGGTTCGCGGGTGAGGGGGGAGCATGCCCATTCGGGTAAGAGAAACAGTATCGTCGGGGAATTAAGGGCCTGACGGGTGGCGTGGGAGACCATAGCCGGGAGGCGGGGCATTGAAGTTAAGCAAGAATATTTCCGATGATTCCTTAAGATGGCTGATCTGGATTTGGGGCGGGAATCTGCCCCCATCACTCGGGTGACCTATGAAACGTAAGCTCCAGGGCATCTTCAAGGATCTGGTGGACAATCTCTATGACGGCGTCTACCTGTTGGACCGGCACCGCCACATCATCTATTGGAACAAGGCGGCCGAAACGATCACCGGCTTCGCCGCCCACGAGGTCCTGGGCAAGCGCTGCGCCGACAATATCCTCACTCATATGGACGATGACGGCAAAAACCTCTGCCAGGACCGCTGCCCCGTGACCTTCACGCTCCAGGACGGCCAGCCCCGGGAGGTGGAAGCCTATCTGCACCACAAGGACGGGCACCGGGTCCCGGTCAATATCCGCATCATGCCGGTCCGGGACGCCGACCAGACCATTATCGGGGCCATGGAACTGTTCACCGACAACCGCCCCAAGCTCGCTTTGAAACACCGCCTGGAGGAACTGGAACGACATGCCCATCTGGATGCCCTTACCCAGGTGGCCAATCGCCGCGGCCTGGAGAACCGGCTCACGTCTCTGCTGTACGAATTCCAGCGCTACGGCTGGCCCATGGGCATCATCTTCCTGGATATCGATCACTTCAAGGCAGTCAACGACACCTACGGCCACGACGTCGGCGACCGGGTCCTGAAGGCCGTGGCCAACAACCTGGCCGCCAACTCCCGCCCCTTCGATCTGGTGGGCCGCTGGGGCGGCGAGGAATTCGTCTGTCTCATGAAAAACATCAATGCCCCCAATCTGGAGGCCCTGGCGGAACGCTTCCGCCGGCTGGTGGCCGCCTCCTATCTCGAGGCCGCCGGCGCGGTCATCCGGGTCACCATCTCCCTGGGGGCCACCTTGCTCCAAGCCGGAGATACTCCCGACACCGCCATCGGGCGGGCCGACCGACTCATGTATCACAGCAAACAGGAAGGCCGCAACCGGGTGACCACCGACGCCCTGCCGCCGCCGGCCACCGTCCGTACTCGTTCTGATTCAGCCTCATTGCCCGCCTGAGATAATAGAGCTATCGGCTGTCACTGTCAGCAAGATTGAAGCATTATTGCCTTGCCTGGAAATAATTACCCATCCGTGCCATACTGAGGCCCCGCCCGGGGCCGAATAATCCAGACCCATGGCGGCGCTCCGGCGGACACCGGAGAAAAAACCTTCCTGTCCGGCCTCCAACACCCCCCGGGATTCTATTGACAAGCATGGCGGAAAACTATATTTTGGCAATAATATTGACAGGTTATTATGTCATAAATGACATTGCTTGCAGTTTCCCGTTGGCCCCACGCCCAGAAAGGAGCACCGCCATGGTCAGGATTCTCCGCCTCAATATGACCGATAAGACCTGCAGCTGGCAGGAGCCTCCCCCGGATTACGCCGGGTTGGGGGGCCGGGGGCTCACCTCCCGGATCATCCGGACCGAGGTGCCTCCGGCCTGCCACCCTCTGGGGTCTGCCAATAAATTGATCTTCGCCCCGGGCCTGCTCACGGGGACCCCGGCGGCCAACTCCGGCCGCATCTCGGTGGGGGGCAAATCCCCCCTCACCGGGGGCATCAAGGAGTCCAATTCCGGCGGCATCCTGTCCCAGAAGCTGGCCCGCCTGGGCATCCTGGCGGTGGTGGTGGAGGGCAAAGCCGCCCCCGGCGACCTCAGCGTGGTCCGCCTGTCCAGCGCCGGGGTGGAGTTCTTTGACGCCAAGGACTACGCGGGGCTGGGCACCTATGACACCACCGCCCGCCTCTGGGAGCGGTTCGGGGCCAAGACCGGGGTGGCGGTCATCGGGCCGGCGGGAGAGAAACGGCTCACCGCGGCCTCCATCCAGTTCGCCGACCCCGCCGGTCGTCCGGCCCGGGCCGCGGGCCGCGGTGGGCTGGGGGCCGTCATGGGGGCCAAGGGACTCAAGGCCCTGGTGGTGGACGAACGCGGCACCGACCCCCAGGTCGCCCTGGCCGACCCGGCGGTCTTCAAGGCCGCGGCGCAGCGCTGGGCCAAGGCCCTGGTGGACCACCCGGTCAGCGGTCAGGCCCTGCCGGCCTACGGCACCGCGGTGCTGATCAACATCGTCAATGAGGTGGGGGCCCTGCCCACCCAGAACTTCCGCCGGGGCCGCTTCGAGTTCGCCGAGGACATCAGCGGCGAGAAGATCGCCGCCACCATCACGGCCCGGGGCGGCAAGACCAAGGAGGGCTGCCACCCCGGCTGCGTCATCCAGTGCTCCCAGATGTACCCCGACGCCTCGGGGAACTACCTCACTTCGGGCTTCGAATACGAGACCATCTGGGCCCTGGGGGCGCACACCACCATCCGCGACATCGACGTCATCGCCCAACTGGATCGCCTCTGCGACGACCTGGGGCTTGACACCATCGAGACCGGCGTCACCCTGGGGGTCCTGATGGAAGGCGGGCAAATCGCCTGGGGCGACGGCCCCGGGGCCCTGAAGATGGTCCGGAAGGTCTACACCGACGATCCCTGGGGCCGCATCCTGGGGAACGGCTCCGCCTTCACCGGCCAAGCCCTGGGCGTGGACCGGGTCCCGGCGGTGAAGCGGCAAGGGCTGCCGGCCTACGACCCCCGGGCCGAAAAGGGCATCGGGCTCACCTACGCCACCTCCCCCATGGGCGGGGACCATACCGCGGGGTACACCGTGGCCGTGGACATCGTCAAGTGTGCGGGGGGGGCCGATCCTCTGGTGAAGGAGGGCAAGATCGAGATGTCCCGCAACCTGCAGGTGGCCACCGCGGCCATCGACTCCACCGGGCTGTGCCTGTTTACGGCCTTCGCCATCCTGGATAACCCCGAGGCCCTGCAGTGCATCGTGGACATGATCAACGCCCGCTTCGGCGGCAGCCTCACCGGCGACGGCGTTACTGCCCTGGGCCAGCAGATCCTGACGGACGAACGCAGTTTCAACCGCGATGCCGGCTTCACCCCGGCCCACGACCGCCTGCCGGAGTTCTTCCAGGAGAAGGTCGAACCCCACAACGCCACCTGGGACTTCAGCGACGCGGAGGTGGATCAGGTGCTGGCGGGGTTTTAAATAGCAATCAGCTATTAACTGTCAGCTAACAGCTGATTTTACCGCTGCCGACAGGGGGGCAGAGTTGCCCCCCTGTCGGCGGGATCGCTTATACTCCCGTATGCCCCTGAGCATCTTCCTGAACGCCACCCTGCGCCGGTATATTCCGGATTACGACCCCTACCGGGGCCTGAGCCTGGAGGCCGCCCCCGGCACTCCAATCCTTAACATCATAATCCAAATCGGCATTCCGGAAAGCGAGGTCACCCTGATCGTGGTGGACGGGCGGCGCCGGGAACCCGACTACCCCCTCACCGGCTCCGAGCGCCTGGGCCTGTTCCCCCCCATCGGCGGCGGCTGAAACGAAACCACTCCATATTGCCCTCCGACGCCCCCATCCCCATTTCCGGGGTTGGGGGTGGGGGTCCGGGGGAGGGGGGCAGGGGTCTATGACCCCTGCCCCCCTCCCCCGGCTCTCTCCTCTCCTGCCCCAATCAGCGGCGGGTCGTATTCCACCTCCACCAGGTAGAGGCCCCGGGCCGGGGCGGTGGGTCCCGCCAGGCGGCGGTCCCGGAGGGCCAGGAGCCGGGTCAGGTCGCCCTCGGGGCGTTTGCCCCAGCCGATTTCGGCCATGGTGCCCACCAGGGCCCGCACCATTCCCCGCAGAAAGCCGTTGGCCCGCACCCGGAAGATCAGCCAGCCGCCGGGCCGGGCCTCCCAGTGGGCCTCGCTCACCCGGCGCACCGGGTTGACGACGCCGCTGCCGCTGGCCTGGAAGGCGGAGAAGTTGTGTTCGCCGATGACCAGGGCGGCGGCCTCTGCCATCGCCGGCAGACTCAGGTGGCGGGCGGTCTGCCAGCAGTACAGGCGGTGCAGGGGGGAGCGTCCGGGGCGATTCAGGATGCGGTATTCGTAGGTTTTGGCCAGGGCCCGGTAGCGGGCGTGGAAGTCGGGGGGGGCCTCGGTCGCGGCCCGCACGGCGAGGTCCGGGGGCAGAAGGGTGTTGAGCCCGGGGCCGAAGGCCGCCAGCGGCAGGAGGGAGTCGGTGCGGAAATGGGCCACCTGCCCCCGGGCGTGCACCCCGGCGTCGGTGCGGCCGGAGCCGTGCACCCGGACGGCCTCGCCGGTGAGGGTGGAGAGGGCCGTCTCCAGGACCTCCTGGATGGTGAGGGCGTTGGCCTGGCGCTGCCAGCCGTGGTAGCGGCTGCCGTCGTACTCCAGGGTCAGGGCGATGGTGCGCCGCCCAGGCGGCGGGGAGGGAGGGGCGAGGGACGGTGCAGGGGGGTGGGAAGCCATCTCAAGGCAGGAAGGGCACGACCTCCAGGCCCAGGGTCTCGGGGACACCCAGCATCAGGTTCATATTGGCCACCGCCTGGCCGGCCGCGCCCCGGGTCAGGTTGTCGATGGCGGAGAGCACGATCACCCGGCCGGTGCGGCGGTCCAGGCGCACGGCCAGGTCGCAGTAGTTGGAGCCCCGGACGTGGATGGTAGAGGGCAGCGCGCCGGGGGCGCACAGCCGCACGAAGGATTCGCCGCGATAGAAGTCGGCGTAGAGGTCCTGGAGGTCGGCGGCGGCGGCCGGGCGGCTCAGACGGCCGTAGAGAGTGGCCAAAATGCCCCGGCTCATGGGGACCAGATGCGGGGTGAAGGAGATGGTCACCGGGGCGCCGGCCAGGCCGCCGAGTTCCTGCTCCATTTCGGGCGTGTGGCGGTGTTCGGCGACTTTGTAGGCCCGGAAGCCGTCGTTGACCTCGCAGTAGAGGGTGGAGAGACTTAAACCCCGCCCGGCACCGCTGACGCCGGACTTGCAGTCGGCGATGAGGCTGTCCAGGTCCAGGAGCCCAGCCCGGAGGAGCGGGGCCCAGCCCAGGATGACGCTGGTGGGATAGCAGCCGGGGTTGCCCACCAGGCGGGCCGCACGGATGGCCTCCCGGTGCAGTTCCGGGAGTCCGTAGACCGCCTCCCCCAACAGCTCCGGGGCGCTGTGGGCCTGGTAGTAGGCTTCATAGACGGCGCGATCCCGAAACCGGAAGTCGGCGGAGAGGTCCACCACCCGCCGCCCCGCGGCGATAAAGGTGGGCACCACGGCCATGGCGGCCTGATGGGGCAGGGCCACGAAGACCAGGTCCACCGCGGCGGCCAGTTTATCGGGGTCCGGCCAGGTGTAGGCCAGGTTCACGATCCCGGCCAAGGCCGGGAAGACCGCGCCGACGGGACGGCCGTCGTGCTCCCGGGAGGTGACGGCCGTAAGCTCCACCTCGGGATGGCGGGCCAACAGCCGCATCAACTCCAGGCCGCTGTAGCCCGAGGCCCCGATGACGCCTACTTTCACCATGATTCGTCAGACCCCGTTCAGGAGGACCTCTCCTGGGAATAAAAAGGCCCAGCCCGCGGCGGCTGAGCCGTTTCCGAATCCTCTGGCCCTGAGGGCCCGTCGGCCCCCCACGCCCCTGCGGGCGCTGCTCCGGTTAACGCTTGGAGTACTGGTAGCGGGCCCGGGCGCCCCGCTGCCCGTATTTCTTGCGCTCTTTGATGCGGGCGTCGCGAGTCAGGAAGCCAGCCTTTTTAAGGGGAGGCCGGAAATCCGGGTTCATGAGCTGGAGGGCCCGGCTGATGCCGTGTTTGATGGCCCCGGCCTGCCCGGAGATGCCGCCGCCCCGGACGTTCACGACGATGTCCAGGTCGGCCCCGGCGTTCACCAATTCCAGGGGCTGCCGGATGATCATGCGGGAGATCTCGATGGGGAAGAAATCCTCCAGGGCACGGTCGTTGACGGTGATGCGGCCGGTCCCGGGGCGCAAATAGACCCGGGCGATGGCGTTCTTGCGCTTCCCCACGGCATGAACATTTAACTCTGCGGTCATATGATTCTCTCTAGGTCGTCTGGATGTCTAGGATCTCGGGTTTTTGGGCCTGATGGGGATGCTCGCCGCCGGCGTAGATCTTCAGCTTGCGTAACATGCGCCGCCCCAGGCTGTTCTTGGGCAACATGCCCCGCACCGCGGTGCGCAGGACCTCCTCCGGCTTGGCCTTGAACATCTGCCGGGCGGTGGTGGTCTTCAACCCGCCCATGTAGCCGGAATGGCGGTAGTACATCTTATCGTCGAGTTTCTTGCCGGTGAACCGGACCTCGGCGGCGTTCACCACCACCACGAAATCACCCGCATCGGCATGCGGGGTGTAGATGGGCTTGGTCTTGCCCCGGAGAATCATGGCTATCTGGCTGGCCAGACGCCCCACGATCTGCCCCCGGGCATCCACCACGAGCCACTTTCTGGGGACGTCTTTCTCTCGTGCCATAAACGTCTGCATAAAATCTCTCCCAAACTGGTCGAAAATTTATTTATATTCTGATTTTCAAACCTTGTCAACCAGGATTTTTATCCGGAGCCGGTCGGGGCGCATTTTTCCCCGCGGAGTCAGGGGGCAGGAAGGGTCTCACGGCGTCCCGGGAGCTTTGCCGGTCTACCCCGCCGCCTCCTGACCCAGGGCAAAGGCCCGCAGGTTGGCGTCCAGGTGCTTGGCCGGGGTCTGGGTCCGGATGGCCGCGGTGACGGTGCCCTCGGGGAAGGGCAGGCGGCGGCTGGCGGCCAGGGCCCCCAGGATGACCATGTTCACCGCCAGGGCGCTGCCCGCCTGTTGGGCCAGAGCCACGCCGTCCAGGGCGATGAGCCGTCCCACCTGCTGGGCCAGGAGTTCCAGCATACGGTCCACCGGAGGATAGGTGGCCTTACCGATGGCCACCGGGTAGGGCAGCACGGTGGCGGTGTTGGTGACCACCAGGGTGCCGGGATGGCAGCGGTTCAGGGACCGGAAGGTCTCCAGGATCTCGAAGCCCAGGACGATATCGGCCTCCCCCAGGGAGATGATGGGGCTGGCCAGGTCACCCAGGATCACGGTGGACTCCACCACCCCGCCCCGTTGGGCCATGCCGTGGGTTTCGCTCACCTGGGCGCTGTAGCCCGCCAGGAGGGCGGCCTCACCCAGGATGCGGGTGGCCAGCAAGGTACCCTGGCCCCCGACGCCGGTACAAAAGATGCGCAGTTTGACTTTGCTTTCCATCAGCGTTGGTTTGTCTATCCGATCAAAGAAGGTCTCGGGGGGGTCACCAGGGGCAGCCGTATCCGTCCACCTCCGCCCTCCCGGTGGCTCAGGCGCGTTTCACCGCCTTGATGGCCTGTTTGGGGCACCACTGGGCGCAGAAGCCGCAGGCGGCGCACTGGTCGGCATCGATGACCATGGGGCCGCCCTCCCCGGTGAGGGGCGGGTGCAGGGCCGGGCAGCCAAAATAATCCACGCACTGACGGCAATCCCGGCAGGCGCTATCCACTTGAAAGACTGTGGTCTTTTTGCGGCCCGAGAGCCGTTGCACGTACAGGATGCAGGGGGCCCGGGAGATGAGCACCCGGCAGCCCCGGGCGCTCACCGCGGCCTTCACCGCCTCCAGGGTCTTGGCGTACTGCAGGGGCTGCACCACCTGCACCGCCTCCACCCCCAGGGCCCGCACCACGGCTTCGATGTCCAGGTGCACGCCCTCGTAGCCCGGCGGCGGCGGTTTGACCCCGGGGTGGGGCTGGTGGCCGGTCATGGCGGTGGTGCCGTTGTCCAGGATGATCACCAGGATGTCGTGCCGGTTGTGGACCGCGTTCACCAGTCCGGGGAGGCCGGAATGAAAGAAGGTGGAGTCGCCGATGAAGGCGATGACCTTCTGGCCCGTGGCCCGGGCGATACCCGAGGCCGTGCTGATACTGGACCCCATGCAGAGCAGGTAGTCGGCCATGGACAGGGGCGGCAGCAGGCCCAGGGTGTAACAGCCGATGTCGGTGGGGAAGATGCCCTCCACCCCCAGGTCCTGCAAAGCGATCTTGACGGCATAGTAGGTGGCCCGGTGGGGGCAGCCGGGGCAGAGATTGGGCGGCCGCTCCGGCAGGGGGGAGCCCAACACGACGGCCGGGTCCAGGGGCTCGGCAGGGGTATGGTCGACCCCGAAGTGGCGGGCGATGGTCCGGCGCACCAGGCTGGGGTGGTATTCATACAGGCGGGAGAAGAGCTCCGGGGCCTTCCCCTGGATGGGCACGTTCAGCCCCCGGCTTTGGGCCAGGGCCCGCAGGGCCTCCTCCAGATAGGGCTCCAACTCCTCCACCACCAGGACCTTCTCCCGGCCCTGGAGAAACTGCGTGATCAACTCCACCGGCAGGGGGTGGGTGAAGCCCAGCTTCAGGAGGCTGACCTGATCGTCAATTCCCAGTTCCCCCACGGCATCCTTGACGTAATTATAGCTCACCCCGCTGGTGACGATGCCCCAGGGGCCGTCGCCTTCCTGCCGGTTGAAAGGGCTGGCCTCGGCCCGGGCCGCGGCCTGGGCCTGTTGGGCCAGCAGGATGGCATGGGCCTGCCGGGCCACGGCCGGCACCATCACCAGGCGGAAGGGGTTCTTGACGAACCTGCCGGGACGGCGGGGCGGGGTGATTTCCCCCAGGGTCACCACCCCCCGGCTGTGATTGACCCGGGTGGTGGTGCGCAGGATCACCGGCAGTTCCAGGGCCTCGGAGAGCTCGAAGGCCGCCACGGTCATCTCCTTGGCTTCCTGGGGGCTGACCGGTTCCAGCATGGGCAACCCCGAGAGCTTGGCGTAGTAGCGGTTGTCCTGCTCATTCTGGCTGGAAAAGAGAGACGGGTCGTCGGCGGAGATCAGCACCAACCCCGCCTTGACCCCGGAGTAGGCCAGGGTCATGAGGGTGTCGGCGGCCACGTTGACGCCCACATGCTTCATGGAACACAGGGCCCGCAGCCCCGAGGCCGCGGCCCCGGCCGCCACTTCCAGGGCCACCTTTTCGTTGGTGGAGTACTCGAAGGAAAGCTCGCTCTCCCGGGCGATCAGGTAAAAGCGGTCGCCGATCTCCGACGCCGGGGTGCCGGGATAGGTGGTGGCCAGGGCCACCCCGGCCTCCAGGGCCCCCCGGACGATGGCTTCATTCCCCAATAATAAGCGGCGCTCTCCGGGAGTACCGGTTCGCAATGGGTGCATGCCGTAAACCTCGCAGGATTAAATCCGATTAAATATAATCTAATCCCCTCCCCCAGGCAAGATCAGAATCGTCCCGGCCCGGTCGCGCGTCCCGCGGGGAGGCATCTTCTAGAAAAAATTCTTGCAAAATAACCCGGGGATGTTTATATATCAGGCGGTGAGCACTCATGCTCCTGTTAGGAAAATCAACAAGGGGAGAGGACATGAGACGCATCGGAGAACTGCGCTTCAGTCAGGACCACCTGTGGACGCGTCTGGAGGAAAACGGTCGCGCCGCCGTCGGAATTTCTGATTTTCTCCAGGAAAGGCTGGGCGAGATCCTCTCCATCCAACTTCCCGAAGAAGGGGAAGAGCTTAGCAAGGATGAAATCTTCGGCATCATTGAGGCCCAGAACGGTCGGGAAGAGCTGGTGGCCCCGGTTTCCGGAGAAATTATCGAAGTCAACGACGAATTAACCGAAGTCCCCGAACTCGTGAACGAAGAGCCCTATGATGACGGGTGGCTGGTGCGCCTGGAAATCGTTCCCGGGGCGGAATTCGCCGATCTGCTGTCCCCAGAGGAATATGAAGACTACCTTAATGAGGAGGAAGGAGTTGATGTGGAGGAGATTGAGGAAGAGGACGAAGACGAAGACTGAGACGCCCCCCTGCCTCCTCCCGTAAGAAACCTCCCGTGACGTCATCCCCGATTACCCCCTCTATCCTGCAGCGCAGTTGGAAAAGCCTGACCTCGGTGCGGCTGGCGCTGATCCTGTTGCTGGTGCTGGCCCTGGCCGCCCTGGTGGGCACCATATTGCCCCAGGACCGGGTCTACGGCTTTTACGTCGAGCGCTTCGGCCCCCAATTTGCCTGGTTCATCGACCGCCTGGGCCTGGACCGGGTCTATCGCAGCCCCTGGTTCCTGGCTCTCATCACGCTGTTGGTCATCAACCTGGTGGCCTGCTCCCTGGACCGGATTCCCCAAGCCCTGCGCCGCCTGCGCCACCCCCTGGACCCGGAAAGATATCTGGCCCTGCCCGAGCGCGGCCGGGTGCACTGGCCGGCCCGGATGCAGGAGGCCCCGTCGGTTCTGGAACACGACTGCAACGCCATTCTGGGCCCGGGCCCGCGCCTGGAGCAGGGGGAGACCGTCTGGCTGCTGCGGTCCCGGGGCCGGGTCGGCGTGTTGGGTCCCTATATCATCCATCTGAGCATCATCCTGATCATTTTGGGAGGGATGGTGGGCAAGCTCTGGGGGGTGAGGGGCCACCTGCATCTGGTGGAGGGACAGACCGGCGGAGCCCTGGAGGTGGAGGGCCGGGAGGCCGAGCTGCCGCTGGACTTTGCCGTCCGTCTGGACCGGTTTCAGGTGGAGTTCTATCCCGACGGTCCTCCCAGCGAATACCGCTCCGATCTGAGTTTCCTGCGGGACGGCCGGGAGGTCGAGAAGACCGTCTGCCGGGTGAACCACCCCGTGGAGTTCGGGGGTTTCACCTTCTATCAATCCACCTATCAGACCGCCCTGGGTGGCCCGGTGCGCCTGGAGGTGGACCATCAGGGCCACAAGACAGCCGTGGAGGCAGCCCCCCGCCAAAGGGTGATGCTGCCGGACGGGAATGGCGCCATCATGGTGGTCCGGGCGGACGGCAATCTGCAGGGCCGGGGACCGGCGGTGCAGATCGCCTATCTCACGGGGCGAGGGCACCCGCTCATCTTCTGGGTCTTCCAGAACCAACCCCCGGAGGGCGACCAGCAACCCGGCCCCCACCGGTTCCGCCTGGCGGGGCTGGACTTCCGGTTTACCTCCGGACTGCTGGTGAAGCGGGATCCCGGGGTGGGCTGGGTCTATGCCGGGTTTATCCTGCTGCTCCCCGGCTTCTGGCTGGCCTTTTTCACCCCGCGGCAACGCTGGGCCGTCAGCCTGCAGCCCGACGGGAAAAAAGGCTGGCGCCTCACCCTACACGGGGCCGGCGACCGCCACCGGGAGGCCTTCAGCCACCGTCTGGAGCGCCTGACGGCGAAGTTGGAGGAAAGGGCCTGAGCTATGTATAGCCAGCTCATCAGTTGGGTCGTGCTACTGTATTTCCTGGCGGGTCTGGTTTACCTGCTGGCCGCCGTCTTTGTGCAACCGCGCCTGAACCGCATCGGCCTGCTGTTTTTGTGGGTCGGCCTGGGCCTGCACACCCTCAGCCTGGGGTGGCGTTGGGTGGATTCCTATCGGTTGGGCATCGGTCATGCCCCGTTATCGAATTTCTATGAATCGCTGCTGTTCTTTGCCTGGAGTCTGGTGGGGGTGGTGTTGTTGGGGTACCGGCGCCAGGCCCGGGATTATTTGGGTTTTCTCACCGCCACCCTGGCCTGTCTGCTGCTGGCCTATGCCTCCTTCGGGGGCATGGCCATGGAGATCAACCCCCTGGTGCCGGCCCTGAAGAGCAACTGGCTGGTGGTCCACGTCATCACCTGTTTCCTGGGCTACGCTGCCTTCACCCTGGGCTTCGGAGCCGCCGGCCTGTACTTGTTCCAGGCCCGCCGCCCCAAACCGGTGCAGGCCGCCTCCGGCCGCATTGGCCACCTGGAGTTGGACCGTCTCGTATATCGCACCACCCTGGTGGGTTTCTTCCTGCTCACCCTGGGCATCCTCACCGGCGCGGTCTGGGCCGAATCGGCCTGGGGCAGCTACTGGAGTTGGGACCCCAAGGAAACCTGGTCGCTGATCACCTGGCTGATCTATGCCGCCCTGCTGCACGCCCGGCTGGTCAAGGGTTGGTACGGCAAACGCATCGCGGTCCTGGCGGTGGTGGGCTTCCTGGCCATGCTGTTCACCTATTTCGGGGTGAGCTTCCTGCTCCCCGGCCTGCACGCCTATCTGACGTGATTATGAGCTGTCAGCTATTACCTTTCAACTGTCAGCCAGATTATACCGCGTTCGGTTTTTGGTTTTCGGTTACTGAGAATTAATTATCAGTACGTTACATATTGACAGGAGGACCGAGGGGTATCGCCCCCAATCCTCCTGGCCCTTTAGGGCACTTCCCCTTCCTCCCATTTGATCTCGCGCAATCCCGGCAAGCCGTTGATATCTTTAATAATTGCCCCCCAGGGAGAATCTTCGTGGCTTTGCAGCCGCAGGCGGTAGGTGACCGTCCGGCTGGGCAGATCAACCCGATAGTTGGTGAAATTGATCTGGATATCGTACCCGGCCAGGATGCTTTTGATCTCCGTGAGCACTTTAGTCAGACCGTCGAAGGTGAGGGTGACCAGGGTATGCTCCTCCCGGGGAAAGATGGTCTTAATCTGCCGCAGGCCGTAGAGGATCACCACGCTGATGACGGTGACGGCGGCGGCCCGGACGATCAGCCCGGCGCCGATGGACAGGCCGATGCCGGTCACCAGCCACAGGCCGGCGGCGGTGGTCAGGCCCCGCACCGTGCCCCGGCCGGTGATGATGGCTCCGGCCCCCAGAAAACCCATGCTGGCGATGGCATACGAGGCTATCCGGCCGGGATCGAGGCGCACCACGGATTGGTCCACCTCCAGCTGGCGGAATAGCTCCTCCATGTGCAGGGACAGCAGCATCATCAAACAGGAACCCAGGCACACCAAAATATAGGTGCGCAAGCCCGCAGCCTGGCCATGCACCTCCCGTTCAAAGCCGATGAGGCCGCCGGCCAGGGCGGCAAAGGAAAGCTTGCCCAGATCATACCACAGAGAAGTCCAATCCACTGCGTCCTCCTGCGCCCGTAAGCGTTTAATCTAAGATGAAAAAACAATCTCCAGACAGCCGGCCTCGGCGTCCAGGGAGGCCAAGGCCCCCAGGGGCAGGGTATGGTTGTCCGGCTGGTGGCCCACCGGCAGTCCGGCCAGCACCGGGCACTTTAAGGGCGCCAGGGCCGCCGCGGCAATCTCCCCGATCTTATCCAGATCACCGCCGTTGGTAAAACTCCCCAACACCACCCCGGCGACCCGGTCCAGGACCCCGGCCAGGCGCAGGTGATGCAGCATGCGGTCGATGCGGTAGGCGGCCTCCCCTTGATCCTCCAGGAACAGGATGTGCCCCGCCGTGTCGGGCAGAAACGGGGTGCCCACCAGGTGGCACAGGGTGGTGAGATTCCCGCCCACCAGGGGCCCGTGGCCCCGGCCCGGATGGATCACATTCAGGCCGGTAAAGTTTTGCCGATGGGGCCGGGACGCGGTGAGGGCGTGTAACAGACTGGCCCGGGCCGCGGGGGTGGCCTCCCCCAAGTGAGCGACGTTGGGGCCGTGGAAGGTCACCAGCCCCCCGCGTTGATAGAAGTGGCAGAGCAGATTGGTGACATCGCTGAAGCCCACGAAGACCTTGCGGGGGACCGCCCGGGGGTCATTATCCAGATGCTCCAGAAGCTTCAGGGAGCCGTAGCCCCCCCGGGCGCAGATCACCCCCCGCACCTCCGGATCGTCCATGACCCGGCGCAGTTCGGCGGCCAGGAGGCGGTCGGTGTCCCGGCCCCAGGGGCGGGCCTGAAAGATCTCCTCCCCGTGGCGCAGTCGAAACCCCCACTCCTCCAGAACCTGCCGCCCCCGCCGGAAGATCTCCGGCTCCACCGGGCTGGCCGGGGCGACCACGGCCACCAGGTCGCCGGGCTGCAGGAGGGGCGGCCAGTGGGGAGCCACAGCAGTCGCTTCAGGGGGCGGGGGCATCATGTATAAGCCTATCCTATTGTGAAATATAGGTATTTGAGATATTATAATCGGCGTGGGGAAAATTTCCAGGGAAAAAATGCGCCACCTGCAGCCGTCAGATAACCGCCGGACCATTATGGCCGCCCTGATCCTGATCCTGGCCGTGGGGGTCTGCCTGCGCGTCGGGGGCCTGGGGGAGCGGGACCTGTGGACCGACGAGGCCTGGGTGGCCCAGGCGGTGGCCCAGGAAGACTGGCTGGCCGTCTTCCAGCAAGGCAATGCCGAGATGGGCAATCACACCCCGCCCCTGTATCTGCTCACGGTGTGGGCCGTCAGGCAGGTGGGGGGGGAGAGCGAGGCGGTCCTGCGCCTGACGTCCCTGATGTGCGGCCTGGGGGTCCTGGGACTGACGGCGTGGCTGGCCTGGCGGCTGCTGACCCCGGGGGCGGCGCTGACGGCCTCCCTGGCCGCGGCCCTCTCCATCCGTCTGGTCTATTTTTCCAAGGAACTCAAACCCTACGCCGCCGACGCGGGTTTCGCGGTCCTGGCCCTGGCCCTGACGGAGCGTCTCCTGGGCAACCAGGGGCGCCGCGGCTGGCTCGCCCTGTTCCTGGCCATGGCCGCCGGCCTGGGATACTCCCATGCCTTGATTTTCACCCTGCCGGTGGCGGCCGCGGTCCTGTGGTGGCGCCTGCCCGCCGCCCGCCGCCGATGTCTCGTCACCTTCGCCGGTCTGGCCGTGGTCTTCCTGGGTTACTATCTCATGTTCTATCGGAGCCAGGTGCGGCCGGAGCTGGTGCTTTACTGGCAGGACTACTTCCCCGATTTGGCCGGTCCGGGGGCCTTTCTCCAGTGGCTGGGCCTGGCCTGGCAGCGTTATCTGCGGTATTTCATCGGGGACCGCTGGTGGTGGGTGGGGTTGGGGTTTGTGCTGTTGGGCCTGGGCAGCCTTCTGACCGGGCGGCAGCCCCGCACGGTGTGGTATTTTCTGGGGCCCTTGGGGGTGTCGCTGGCCGCCGCCTGCCTGCACCGTTATCCTTTTATGGCGGGGGCCGGGGGCATGCGGCTGATGTTGTTCAGCGCCCCCCTGGGTTATATTGTCCTGGGGGCCGGCCTGGCCGCCCTGCTGTCGTTCCGGCCCCTGGCCCGCCTGGGCTGGCTGCGGCCCCTGGCCGCGGCGGGTCTGGTGATCTGGCTCAACCCCTATAACGTCTGGACCGAAAACCTCCACCCCCAGGCCAACCGGGAGGAGATTCAACCCCTGGTGCGCTATCTGGAAGCGCACCGTCGTCCGGAAGACCTGGTGTACGTCTATTATTTCGCCATTTATCCCTTCCGGTACTATTACCAGGGTCCCCGGGAACCCGTCATCTGGGGCCAGTCGTGCCAGGAGCAGTGTCTGGCGCTGCCCCCCCGGGCCCCCGGGTCTCCGGGCCGCCTGTGGCTGATCTTCTCCCATTTCGAGACCCCGGAGGAACTGGAAAAATTTAACCGCCGCCTCCTGGGCGACGGTTGGCATCGCGACCTGCACCTTTCCCGGCCCGGGGCCGCCCTCTTCTGTTTCACCCGTCCGGAGCCGGAGACGGGGCCGCCGGAGACAGACAGGTCCCCTCCAGGGCCTTCTTGATCTCCTCCTCCAGGGCCCGGGCCCGGAAGGGCTTGTGAATCAGCCCGGCCACTCCGGCCTGGCGGAACTTCTCGATCTCCCGCTGGTCAAAAAACCCGGAGGCCATAATGACCTTGACCTCCGGGTTCAATTGCTGCAGGCGGCACAAAATCTGATACCCATCCTGGCGGGGCAGCAGAAAATCCAGGACGACCAGCCTGATGGCGTCTCTCCGCTCTTCATATAAGGCCAGAGCCCGGTCGCCGTCCGGGGCGGTCAGGACCTTATGACCCAGATGTTCCAGGATTTCCTGACCCAGGCTGAGAATCTTGGCGTCATCGTCCACCAACAGGATCATCGGTGCCCCCGTTTTCCACCCCTGATCAAGACTCTAGCCCCCGGGAGGAGGGATACCACGGATCACCCCCCCGGCGGCCCGAATCGCCCCTCACGCCTCATTTAAATCTGTAGTTGGAAAAAAGTAGGGAAATATTGAAGAACTATAACAGTTATTTGATTTTTCTGCCAGTCTTTCTTGTTTTTCCCGGTCGCAGCAGCTCGGGAGCGGCGTCTTTAGCTTCGGCGGGCTCATCATCAGGGGCCGGGGCCGTGGGTCCGCCCCGGGGCAGGCAAAAGCGCAGGTCCTTCACCACCCCCGGGTCCAGGGCCGCGTCCAGGGCCCGGAGCAGAGCGCCCTTGTGGAACTGGAGTTCCTGCATCCAGGCATGGGAGGGCACCTCCACCCACAGGACCTTGTATCGGTAATCTACAAGGGAGGTCACGGCCCGGAGGCGCTCACCCACGGCTTCGTCCCAGGCCCGGCGGAGGCGATGGCGCACTTCCAGGACGTGCAGGTCGGCCGGCCTCAGGAGCTTCTCCAGAATTTCCCCCACTCCCACCGGCCGGGGCAGCTTCGGACGTCGCGTCATACCCGGCTCATTGCACCCGGGCGCGAGCCCGGGCAAACCCGGCCGCGGCCCGCTCGATGACCGCCTCGGGGACGCAAAAGGCCAGGCGGAAGTATCCGGCCCGCCCGAACCCTCGGCCGGGCACGGCCAGGATGTTCTCCCGCTTCAGTTCCTGCACAAAGGCGACGTCATCGGCCAGGGGCGAGGCCGGGAAGAAATAGAAGGCCCCCCGGGGCTTCACCACCTCATAGCCGGCGTCCCGGAGAATCCGGTGCAACAGTTCCCGCCGGCGGGCATAGGAGCTCATATCCACCGGGGTATGCACCAGAGAGGCCACGGCCCGCTGCAGCAAGGCGGGGGCGTTGACGAACCCCAGGATGCGGTTGGCCAGGATCAGGGCGCCGAGTAGTTCCGGGCCGCCCTGGGCCCGGGGGCCGACCGCCACATAGCCCAGACGCTCCCCGGGCAGGGACAGGTCCTTGGAAAACGAGGTGGCCAGGATGGTGTCGGGGTAGGCTGCGAAGATGCTGGGCAACTCCAGACCATCATACACCAGGCGGCGATAGGGTTCATCATTGATCAGGAAAATGGGGCGGCCGTGGCGGGCGCTGGCGGCGCGCAGCACCGCCGCCACCGCCTGCAGGCGGTCGGCATCGTAGACCTGGCCGGTGGGGTTGTTGGGGGTGTTGATCAAGACCGCCTTGGTCTGGGGGGTCAGGGCGGCTTCCAGGGCGGCGGGATCGATCTGGAAATCGGCGTCGGTCTCCACCACCCGGGCGGCACCGCCGTGGTTTTCGATATAAAAGAGGTATTCCGGGAAAAAGGGCGCAAAAATGATCACTTCGTCCCAGGGGTCCAGGAGGGCCTTGAGGATGATGTTCAAGGCCCCGGCGGCCCCGCAGGTCATGACCACCGCCTCGGGAGTGAAGTCCAGGCCGTGCGTCTGGCTCAACAAGCCCGCCACCGCCCGCCGGGTCTCCGGCAGACCGGCGTTGGGCATGTAGCCGTGCACCCCGGGGCGGGAGTCCCGGGCCGCGGCCACCAAGGCCGCCTTGACCGCCGGGGGCGGCTCCAGGTCGGGGTTCCCCAGGGTGAAATCACAGACCGCCTCCGCTCCCAGGCGGGCCTTGAGCTCCGCGCCTTCTTCAAACATCCGCCGGATCCAGGAGGACGACTGGATGGCGGCGGCCATCTTGCTGGAAATGATCATCGCATGCACTCCTTTGGGATTACGGAAGGGGGGCCGGGTCGGGAGGGCCGTCCCATCACATTCCTGCTGCCGTTACCGCCGGCCCACCCGCAGGTCGTCGGCGGCCTTGGGGGGCAAGCCCCGGGCCAGGATCTCCCGGCAGGTGCGCTCCAGGTCGTAGGCCACCCGCCGGATCTCGACGCCCAATTCCGGTCCCAGGGTCAGGACGGCGTAGGCGGCCAGGGGATTACCGTCCTTGGGGAACCCCACGCTGCCCGGATTGATGAGCCAGGTGCCGTTCACCTGCCGCACCAGGGGGATGTGGGTATGGCCGGTGAGGAGGACGTCCTCCGTCACCTGGGCCACGATGTCCCGCAGGGTCTCCTCCGGGGTCCAGGGCCGGATATAGTCGCGGATGTGCCGGGGGCTGCCGTGGGTGAGCAGGAGCCTCCAGGCCCCCAGGTGCAGGCTGAGCCGCTCCGGCTGGGCCTCCAGGTACTCCCGGCTGGCCGCGTCCACCTCCGCCACGGTCCAACGGTAGAGGTCCCGGCCCATGGGGGTGATCTTGGGGTTCAGAAAGGTGGCGATGGGGTCGGGGACCCGGCCCAGGACGGCCTGGTCGTAGTTGCCGGTGATGCCGGGCAGGCCCCGCTCCCGCACCAGGCCGACCACCTCATTGGGAAAGGGATTGTAGCCCACCAGATCGCCCAGGTGGTAGACCGCGGCGATGCCCTGGGCGGCGATATCGGCCAGCACCGCCTCCAGGGCGGGCAGGTTGCCGTGAATATCGGAGATGACGGCGAGGCGGGTCATATCCATCGAACCATCAGAATGACAAAACCAGGTTTTCCCACTGCCGGCTAGACCTTCTCCTCCACCACATAGCCGTCGGCCCGCAGGGTCTTGACGATCTCGCCGCAATGCCGCTCCCCCCGGGTTTCCAGGTCCAGCTCCACCCGGGTCTGATCCAGGGGCAGGGTGCGGCTGCGGCGGTCGTGGTAGAGGTGCAGAATATTGGCCCCGGCCTGGCCCACCAGGGTGGTGAGGCGGCCCAGGGAACCGGGGGTGTCGCTCAGCACCACCCGCAGGGTCAGCACCCGCCGGGCGTTGAGGAGACCCCGCTGCAGCACCCGCTCCAACACCGGGATATCGATATTGCCGCCGCTGAGGAGGAGGACGAGGCTTTTCCCCAGGTCCCGGCCGGCCAGGGGCCCCTGCAGGGCCGCCAACGGCACCGCGCCGGCGCCTTCGGCCAGGACCTTCTTCCGATCCAACAGGAGCAGCACCGCGGCGGCGATCTCGGCCTCGCTGACCAGCACCACCTCGTCCAGGTGGCGCTGCAGCAGGGGGAAGGTGTGCTCGCCGACACGGGTGACGTTGATGCCGTCGGCCAGGGTGGAGGCGGCCGGGACGGTCACGGGCTGCCCCGCGGCCAGGGCCTCGCGGGCCGCCGGCACCCGCTCGGTCTGCACCCCGATGACCCGCACCCCCGGCCGGGCTTCCTTCAGCGCCACCGCCACCCCGGCGGCCAGCCCTCCGCCCCCCACCGGCACGATGACGGTGTCCACGTCGGGGAGGTCCGCCACAATCTCCAGCCCCATGGTGCCCTGACCGGCGATGACCTCGGGGTCGTCATAGGGATGGATCAGGGTGAGGCCGGCCGCGGCCAGCTCCCGGGCGCGACCCAGGGCGCCGGCCAGGTCCGGGCCGCTGATGACCACCTGGCCGCCGTAGCCGGCGGTGGCCAGCTGCTTGGAGATGGAGGCCCACTGCGGCATGACGATGGTGGCCGGGATCCCGAAGCGGGAGGCGGCATAGGCGACGCCCTGGGCATGATTGCCGGCCGAGGCGGCCACCACGCCGGTCAGCTCCCCCCGGTCCTGCAGGAGCCTGATCTTGTTCAGGGAGCCGCGCAGCTTGAAGGAGCCGGTGGTCTGGAGATTTTCCAGCTTCAGAAAGACCCGGGCCCCGGCCTGGCGGCTGAGGGTCTGGGAATAGACCAGCGGGGTGTGACTGACCAGCCCCGCCAGCCGCTCCCGGGCTGCGGTAATATCATCGTAACTCAGCATAATTGCACATTACTGTAGCACGGCGCCGCCCTGCGTGGCAAGCCGGGGCAAAAAAAAGGGCCGGCTAACCGGCCCGTTTCCTTCCGGGTGCGCCCACCGGCGCAGCCGCTCATTTAAACCGGATGGAATCGATGATCTGCTGCAGCACGGCCCGGTGCTGGGCGAACTGCGAGGGCACGCAGTGGGCGATGAAGCTGTAGTAGTAGTTCTGGCCGTCGTAGCATTGCCACTGGATGCGTTGGAACCCGCCGGAGCCCTTGGCCGACTCCACCGTCTCCCAGCCGATGACGCCGGTCCGTTTATCGCCCTGGTCCCGGCGTTTCACCGCAATGTATTTCCCGATGCTCATCTCCTCTCTGGCATGCTTCAAAGAGGCGTCCACCGAGGCCGCCCGGGGGAAGCTGGGCACCATCTGGGTAAAGTGGAAGGTGAATCCCGCCGTGGTGCCGGGTTTCATAAATTGCCCCCGTTCGCCGGTGGGATCGCCGCCGCCCTCCTGGCGCCAGCCGGCCGGGATGGTGTAAGAGAAGGGACGCACCCGGTTTTGAAAGGTGGTGGTCTGGGCCAGCCCCTTACCGCCGACTTCCTCGTTGGCGACATTCAACACCCCGGGTTCGGAGGCCGAGGTGCCGGACCTTTCCGAGGATTGCGCGGCCCGGCGGGCGGCGTCGATCCCGGTGCTGATGCTGCCCCACTGCGCCAGACTATCCAGAGGTGCCATCAGAAAGAAAAAGATGCCAATCCCGCCCATGATGCCGCCAATCCAAGCCAATTTCCGCATAATCCGCACTCCTTTGTCAATCTAGAGGGTCACCTCAAGTTTTTCTACTTTATCGGACGCCCCCGGGAAAAAGATAAGAAGAAATTGTACCCTTCCGGGGCCCTGGCCGACCCACCGGGAGCGGAAGGTAAAGGTAACGAGAGGTCCGGTCCTCAGGCGTTCCGGGCCTTGCGCCAGCCGGCCGCCTTCAGCGCGGCCACGTGCTCCAACATACATTGTTTCAACCGGGTGATGTACTGCAAGCGGTCCTGGGACAGGAGCGGCGCCAGCTCCTGGTGCAGACGGGAACGCGCCTCGACGTCGTTGGGGGTCAGGCCGTTCCAGCTGCAGTAGCCCTGATCGAAGATGAAGTCCGGGGTGGCCTCCTGGCTGATGCCTTTCTGCCAGAGTAAATAGGCGGCTTCTTCCAGATCGAATTCCAGCATCCAGCCGCCGTCCTCGAGCATGGCAGCCGGGTCGCCGTCGGCCTGGTGGCGGCACTGGGGGCAATAGAGATTGATCAGGACGCCCGCCGGCAGGATATTGTCCCGATGCATGAATTCGGCCTCGTCCGCGCCGCACACGCACCGGCGTTTAATGCTCATACACATGCAGATTCTCCCTACGCGTGAGATAAGTAAGACAACGTTGATGGCAATGGGATTGGGCTATTAGCTGTTGGCTGTTAGCTTTCAGCAATCAGCTGTCAGCGAGATTACGAGGGTTAGGAAATTCTGTGGCCCACTGGCCTACCCCTTCCGATCGCCTGGGTAACGATATTTTCCCATCAGGGAGCCGCCCCCGGCCTCGGGTGAACCATTTTTCCCCGGCGTCGGCTTCCCAAATCCCGGGTTCCTGATATAATGGCAGAGAAAAAGCGGCGGCGCCGCCGGCCGCCGGCTTGAATTCGCGCTCCCGAGGAACCTATGTCCCCATCCCCGTCCGGCCCCCGGTGCCACTATGTCGCCTTTCCCTTGACCATCTCCTGGCGGTCCGACTTCTGGTCGCTGCCCTGGTATCTTCCCGGGCTCTGCCTGGGGGAGGTCTCCGGCCTGCCGCCCGGTCTGAATCTGGCGTCTCTGCCCCTCCCCCCCCGACGTGAGAGTCTCTCGGGCCTGGGACGGGAGTTTCGCCCCGGGGAACTGCTTCAATGGCAACAGTACCGGGATTTCCTGGACCGCGGGGAAGAAGAGGAAGGAGATATTATCCAGTCTCTCAAGGGTCAGCCACCGCCCCCACGTCCCGTGGGCCTCGATCCCGGGGTGGTGTGGACCCTGGACTGGCACCTGGAGACCTTCCTGGCCGATCAGGATGTCGATCTGGGGCGGGTGGCGGATCAACAGGACGACCTGGCCGCCCTGATCGCCCCGGAGGAGTGGGATGAAGACTCCCGGCAGCAGGCCGCCGCCTGGCAGGATCCGTTGCTCACCCCCACGGAGCGGTTCGACCCGGAACTGCTCAAACTGCGCCTGGAGTTCTGGTGGTATCTGGCGGCGCCGCATCTCAGTCGACCGGCGGCTCTCATCTGTCTGGAGGGCCGGACCGGCCGCAGCCTGGCAGACTGGCACCGGCAACAGCCCCCGGCCGAGGGCGGCAGCGACTGGCTGGAGATCTCCCTGCCCCTGGTGCAGGACCCGGCCATGGACGGTGCGGCGGATTTCGCCCCCCGGTTCGCCGCCGGACTGGCGACCCTCCTGGAGGCGGTCAGCCGCCGGACGCCGGGGATAGAGGACGCCCACCGGGAACTGGAGGCCCTCGCGGCCCGGGAGGTAACGTCCCGATCCGGGGAGAGTCGGCCGGCGGCGTTGACCCTGGCTATCTGGTCCCCGATCCCCGGTCCTGAGACAGCTCCCGTCTTTCTCCCGGCCGGATTCGACCTGCCCCTAATCCTCTGGCTCCCCCGGGAGTAGTCCGGGGGGCTCCCGCAAGACCTTTTCAGGCTCCGCCAGCATGACCTTGCCGGCGGCAATCTCCCGCAGGGCGGTGACGATCTCCTTGTTGCGCACCCGGTCCAGCATAACCGGGACGCCCTTATACAGCTGCCGCACCCGCGCCGCACCCAGATGGATCAGGGCGAAACGGTTGGGAACCTTTTGCAGGCAGTCTTCAATGGTAACTCGGGCCATACCACCTCTCTTATGGTCGGCACTGCCCGGGGGGCAGGCCGGCGCGCCTTAATCTCGCGGTAAATTGCAGACGCCTTTGGCCTTGTCGGCCACCAGTCGGCGCACTTCATCTTCCGAATATTCATAGCCGCACTCCAGGCAGCGTACCCGGAAGCCCTTTCAGGTAAAGCAGATATTGACAATCCCCTGTTCGCAGTTAATACACTTCATCGGTCCTTGGGCTCCTTAAAAATAGTGCGACAGGCGCGGCAGGGCGGCATCCACCCGCCGAGCCTCCCGAATGAAGGCGTTCAGATAGAGCCAGGCAAAGCTCAGGAGGAACTCCGGGGCGTATTTGGCCGCCCCCCGGTCATCGACGGCCACCTCCACCTCACCGCCGGCGACCGCCAGACGCAGCACCAAATCCGGCAGCACCGGCAGGACCGCCTCCCAATCGTCGCCAACGGCGCCGCGGCACTCGCCCCGGCCCAAGCGCTCCAGGGCCGCGGCCGCCACTTCCGCCCCGATCAGCGGCAGCACCTCTCCCCGTCCGGTGAGGGCGTAGCGCTGCAGCGGCCCCGCCCCCCGGGCTTCGATGTCGGCAAAGGTGATCCAGCCGGATCCCGGACCGGCGGGGGCCAGGGGAAACTCTCCCCGTCCGTAGCGCGCCAGCAAGGCCACATAGTCCCACCCGAAGGTATAGGCGTCCTCGGTGGGGACCGTCAAACTGCCCCGGCTGTAAAACAGGCGCAGGGCGGTACCGAACTCCGGGTCGCTCTCCAACAGGAAGAAGAGCTCCAGGGGCCGGAAGGGCCGCAGCCGGATGAACCAGGCCACCGCGGCGTGGGGCCGTTCCCGGAGGGCCTCGCCTCCCAGGCAGGCGGCCAGCCGGCCGGGGTCCAGGTCCCGGAGGCCTTCCAGGTCGCGACGGTATTTTTTCCGCATCAGGCCGGTGAGTTGCGCATCCCAGCCCCAACCGGCCTCAAAATCCCGCAACACCACCAGATCATAGGGAAAATCAGGATGCATGCCGCGGCTGCGACCTCACCCCAGCTTCCCCCGGACCTTCTGCATGAATTTCTCGGCGTTGATGATGAACCGTTCATGCACCGCGTCGCCGATCTTCTCCTGCTCGTCGAAGGCCTCCAACTTAAAGGTCAGTTTACGGCCCTCCACCGCGGTGATCTCGGTGACGGCCCGCACCTCCATGCCCAGGGGGGTGGGGGCCAGGTGTTTGAGGTTCATGCCGATGCCCACCGACTGCTCGCCGGGGGTCAGGTGCTGGGCCATGAGTTCGGCGCTCACCCCCTCGAAGAGCCCCACCAAGTAGGGGGTGGCAAAGGCGTCCGGCAGTTGGGCAAAAAAGGTGTTGGCCGAATGTTCGGGGCCGGTCTTGAGCCGCTTCTCATGGGTCATGCCGACCTTGAAGGGAGATTCCACGGTGCCTTGCCCTCCTCGCAGTGGTTGTCCCGGTCTTACAGATCGCTCACCAGGGGAAAGAGTTTCACCGGTCCGACTTTTTCCCCTCGCCCGATTTTCTTTCCCAGTTCCTCGGCTTGGGTCAGGACCTCGGGTTTTTGCAGGATCTCACCCTTGCCGTCCACCTCCCGCACCAGGATTTCGGCGGCATAGGAGACGTTGATGGCGTCAAAGAAATAGTAGGTGCTCAGGCGGGCCCCCACGAAGACGTGTTTCCCCCGGGTGGCGGCGGTGGACAGCAGGATGCCCTGCCGCTCCGGGCCGGGGAAGTCCTGTTTCAGAACGTAGCGCCGGGCCCAGAAGGCCTGGGTGCGGTCGATCATGGCCTTGGCCTGGGCGCTGAGGCCGTAAAAAAAGATGGGGGCCGCCAGGACCACCACCTCGGCCTCCAGGAGCTTGGGATAGAGATCGAGCATGTCATCTTTGATGGGGCAGGTGCCGTCTTTGAAGCAGTGGTAGATCTCCAGGCAGGGGGAGATCTTGAGCTTCCGCAGATCTATTTTTTCCACCTCGGCTCCCCCTGCCGCGGTGCCCTTCAGAAAGGCGTCCAGGAGGACTTCCGAATTCCCCCCTTTCCGGGGACTGCCCCAAATTCCCAAGACTTTCATAGACCTCTCCTCATTATCCAGCCAGCTTCCAAGGTCACCTGAATCATTCCGAAATGGTAATTCACCGGCAGAACTTTGTCAAGCTGGAGCAGACCCATTCCACGGAGGCCCGTCTGTCAACCACGGCCAGATGTCAGGGGGGCGGGGCTGCCATATGCGGTCCCAATAAAAAACGAACAATCCTGCCTGCCATTTTCCGATTTACAAATTCTCCTACTTCGGATAGAAATCTAAAGATATCGATATTTTTACCGATACCTAGACCTAGATACACCCACAACCCCGAGAGGGAATCAGGCCAACGTCTTGTGAAGGAGTGCATGTTATGATCAGAGTCCCCGTGCGGCGGTGGATGGCGCTGGCCATCTGCCTGGTTCTCACCTTCGGTTTTTTGGCCGGCTGCAGCACCATGGAGGAAAAGCGGGACAAGTTCATGAAGAGCGGTCAGGCCTACTATGAGAAAAAGCAATATGTGGAGGCCCGGCTGGAGTTCCGCAACGCCCTGCAGATAGATCCCAAACTGGCGGCGGGGTACCTGTGGCTGGCGAAGACCGAACTCAGACTGGAAAACCCCCGGGCCGCCTTTGGCAATTTAACCAAGGCCACCGAACTCGACCCCAAGCTTACCGAGGCCCAAGTCCTCCTGGGGCAGATATATTTCATGGCCAAGAAATTCGAGGAAGCCACCGCCAGAGTCCAATTGGCCCTGGAACAGGAGCCCCGCAACACCGATGCCCTGCTCATCTCCGCCGCCTTGGCCTTGGCCCAGAAACAAACCGCCAAGGCCCAGGAAATCCTGACGCAGGTGCTCGCTATCGACCCGCATAAGATCAATGCCTATCTTATGCAAGCTGCCATCGAAGCCAAGCAGAATCCCGAGGCGGCCGCCACCACCCTGGAAGCCGGCATCAAGGCCAACCCCCAGGCCGTGGAACTCTACGTCACCCGGGCCCGCCTGGCTGACGAACAGAAGCAGTTCGACCGCGCCGAGGAATTCCTCCAACAGGCTGTGACCCAGGCCCCCAACGATATCAGGCTGCAGGCGGAACTGGCCCGCCACTACGCCCGGGCCGGCCGGTGGGGCAAGGCGGAAGAGGCCCTGCGGCAGCGTCTCACCCTGGAACCCGACAAAGAGAGCCATGCCATCGACCTGGCCAAATTCCTCCTGACCCGCAACCATCCCAAGGATGCCGAAAAAACCCTTAAGGACTTCATCGCGGCGCATCCCGACAACACCGTCGCCCAATTCGCCCTGGTCGATTTCACCCTGTCCCGTCGCCAGGAATTCCGGGCCCGAAAACTCCTGGAGGAGATCATTGCCCGGCATCAGAATGACCCCACCGGCCTTCAGGCCAAAGCCAGACTGGCCAACCTCCTGGCGGTGCGCGGCCACCTGGACGAGGCCCAGAAACTGGTGAACGAAGTCCTCAAGGAAAATCTCAAAGACATGGCCGCCACCCGGACCAAGGGCTTAATCGCCCTGGCCCGGAAAGACGGCCTGGAAGCCGTCAACAACTTCCGCATCGTCACGCAGGACAAACCCGACGACCCCGAAGCCCGCCTGGCCCTGGCCCGGGCCCATTTTGTCAACAAAGAAATCGAGTTGGCCAGAGAGCAGGCCAAAAAAGCCCTGGACTTGAAGCCCGACTTCCTGCAGGCCCGCCAGTTTCTATACGGCACCTACCTCCAGGACAAGGACTATGCCGGTCTCATTCAGCTCATCCAGGGTTATCTCCAGCGCCAACCCAAAGACCTCTTCAACCTCAACGTCCTGGGGGACGTCTATGCCCGCAAAGAGGATTACAAGGCGGCCCGGGAGACCTATCAAAAGATGATTGACGCCGCGCCGGACAATCCTCAGGGCTACATCGCCATGGCCAATCTCCTTGCCCGGCAAAAACAATGGGATCCGGCTGTGAAGCTTCTGGAGCAGGCCCTCAGCCGCAAGCCCGACTCCATCCCGGCCCTGCGCCTGTTGGCGGGCCTCCAGCAATCCCAGAATCAACCGGCCAAGGCCCTGGAGACGGTCCGGCGCTCTTTAAGTAAAAATCCGAAAAATCCTGTCCTGCACCAGATGCTCGGCGAGCTGCTGCTCCTCCAGAAACAGCCGGTGGCGGCGGTCAAGGAATTTGAAGAAGCCTTCACCCTCAATCCGCGTCAATTGCCCGTCCTGCAGCTCCTGATGCTGGCTTATCATCAGATGCCGGACCGGGACAAGGCCCTGCAGCAATTGGAACAGCGGATCGCCGATCCCCAAACTCCGCCGTTCTACTCCCTGGTCCTGGCGATGTTGTACGAGCGGCAGCAGAAGTATGACCAGGCCCTGAAAATCTATGACCAGATGCTGGAACGCCAGATCTACCTCCCCCTCGTCCGGAACAATATCGCCTACTTGCTGGCGGAACATCTGGCCACGCCGGAAAATCTCGATCGGGCGCTGCAATTGGCCACCGAAACCCTGGACGACTACCCCGAAGACCCCAACATCCTGGATACGGTAGCCTGGATCTACTGCAAGAAAGGGGATTACGCCAAGGGCCTGACCTACCTGGAGCAGGCCGCAGAATTGGCCCCGGAGCAGCCGGTCATCGGGTATCACCTGGCCTGGTGTCAGGTCAAGCTGGGGGAAAAAGACAAGGCCAAGGAGATTCTCGAGAAGATCCTGGCCTCCAAAGCCACCTTCCCCCAACGTGACGAGGCCCAGAAACTCTTCGACGAACTGAAGTAAAAATCCGCGATGTCGTGGCCCGGAGGGAGTTCGGGAGCAATGGCTGACGAGCCAGCCCGAATTCCCTCTGCGCTTTTGCAGATGGGGCAGGGGGGGAGTCGGGGCCCCCGGACCTTAACTCCCTTTCCGCTTCAGGTGCTTTCGGGCCGTGGCCGGGCCGACGCCAGGAGGGCCAACGCCCCCAGGTTCAACAACGCCACCAACCCCAGGGCCTCCTGCAACCCCCACAGCGGCACGGCCATCAGGCTGGCCCCGAAGGTCCCCAAGGTCGCCCCCAGCAGGTCGGCGGCATAAAGATACCCGGCGCCCGCCGCCGGACTCCGACCCTGTTGCACCCACACCCGGGCCTGGACCGCGAAGAGCCCCCCACCCAGCGCCCCCGCCAACCACAGGACCCCGCCGAAAGATGCCGGCCCCAGAACCGGTAGCCCCAGGAGCGGGATGCCGCTCAGCCAGGGGAGCCCGAGGCCCAGCAACCCGCTGAGCAGGGCCAGCCCCCCCAGACCCAGCAGCGCCAAACGCCGGAGCGGGCGCGTCGGGAGACGCAGGCGTGACACGATCCCGGCACCGGTGGCCATGCCCAGCATAAAAGCCGCCAGGAGCAATGCCAGCTGACCATACACCTCCCCCCGGACGATCTGAAACAGGATGATGACCACCATCTCCAAGGCCATGACCGAGACCCCCATGACCAGGACGCTGGCCAGGATCGGGGCCCCGCCGCCCCGACGTCCGCACGGAATCCCCATCAGGATCAAGGCGATGAGGCCCACGGGCGGCACCCATCCCGGCAGCCGTTGCACCGCCAGGAGCACTTCCTGGAGGCCGCGGTCTTCCATCCTGGCACCCAGAAGCAGGTCGTAAAAGTAGCACTGCGGTTGCAAGTCGGTATTCAGCGCCGGGGGCAGCCCGGCCAGGATGCCCTGCAGATACGCCAACCGGCCCGGGGCCAAGCGATCGGTGATATCATCTTCCCGGACATAGAGCAGCTCCAGCCCCCGATCCTTCAAGCGCCGCTCCAGAACGTCGGGGTCCACCGTCAGTCCCCCGGTGCGTGGAGAGGCGAAAAACCGGACCGTGACCCCGGGGAAGACGATCACCTCTCCAAACACCTGTTTGAGGGTATGATAGGCCAATCCCAGGTACCGGGCCCGCCAGGGGCTCAGGCTGGCCTGGCCTCCCGTCAGGGCGAAACTGACCACGCCCTCCTCCCCCAACCGCCGGCGCACCTCCCGGAAGAACTCCAGGCTGTAGAAGCGGTTCCACAGGGCACTTTTGGGCTCCGGCAGGGACAGGATAATCACGTCATAGGTCTGTCGGCGGTCCCGGACAAAACCTCGCGCATCCTGGATCTGCAAGCGCACCCGGGGGTCGTCCCAGACCCGGGAGGCCTCCGGCGGCAGCACCTCTCGAGCCCAGGGAAGCAGACGCGGATCGGCCTCCACGACGTCCAGATGCGTCACTCCCGGGCTCTTCAGGACCTCGGCGGCCAGGCCGGCCGCCCCCCCTCCCAGCAACAAGACCCGCCGGGGTCCAGGGTGCTGCAGCAGGGCGTAATGGACCTGCTCCTGGGCCGACAACGGGTCGGGAAAGCTAAAGTACCAGAGATTATTGCTAAAGACGCTCACCTGGTCGATCTCCCGGGTGGCACTCAGAACCTGGGAGGGGGTTTCCGTCACGGCCAGCAGCCGGCCTCCCGGGGTCTGCCATTGGCGGCTCAGGCCATCCAGATACGGCGATAGGGTCAGGAGGGCCACCCCCAACCCCAGACTCACCCCCGCGGCCCAGGGCAGGCCCCGGGAGGGGACGGGGGCGCGGGGACCGCGAGTCCCCAGGAGCGTCGTCACCGCCGCCAGGCAGCCCAATCCCAGGACCAGGGACAGGCTGCCCATCCCCCGCACCAGCAAGAGCTGCACCCCGGCCCCGCCCAGGGCCGCCCCCAGGGTCTCCAGGGCATAGGCCCGTCCCCCCGCCCCGGCCCCTGCCACCGTCTCCAGGGCCCGGGCGGCCAGGGGGAAGAACCAGCCGGACAGGAAGGCAAAGGGCGCCATCAGAGCAAATCCCAGGCCCGCGGTCAGCATGACCGGCAGGTCCTGGCCGAGGGGGATCCGCAGCACCAGCGGAGCCGCCCGGCCGGCCAGCAACGTCAAGGGCAGGCACCAGCCCAAAGCCAGGAGCAGCCAGCCCAGAGCCCCCGCCCCCCGATCGCCGCCCCAGCGTCCGCCCCCCAGGCTGCCCCAACCGGCCCAGAACAGCCAGGCCCACAACCCCACCCCCAGTTGAAGTTCATTGCCCCGGGCCAGGATTAAGAATTCCCGCAACAGGATGACCTGGGCCGCCAGGGTTAAGGCCCCGTAAGCAACGACGATTCCAGAAGTGTGCCGGTCCTGCAGAGTCATTGTGCAGCCGTGCGGACAAACAGAGGAGCAAGGAGATGCAGGTTTAACAGAGGGGAAGGACTCCCGCCGGGCCCGGCCTGTCCCGGTGCAGGTCTCCGGGTCGGCTCGGCCCCCGCGGGGGCACGGGGGAGTCGGACCTCATGACTCAATGTTATAGCGTTTCATTTTTTCCCGCAGGGTCTTGCGGTCGATCCCTAAAATGCGGGCGGTGTCGCTGCGCCGTCCCTCGCATTGCTGCAAGATCCGCACGATGTGGTCCCGCTCCATATCCCGCAGGGTGACGATATCAGCCAGGGGTGAAAGGGCCAAATCCGTGCCGGAGAAGCCCAGGTCGGAGGTCTCGATCTGGGGGCCCGGACTCAGGACCACGAGGCGCTCGATGGTATTCTCCAACTCCCGGACATTACCCGGCCAGGAATACGCCAGGAACAGCTCCCGGGCTTCCTTGCTGATCCCCACGATGTCTTTGTGCAGGCGGCGGGCGTACTTATCCAGGAAATGCTGGATGAGCAGGGGGATATCCGCCTTCCGTTCCCGCAGGGGAGGCAGGTGAATGGACACGACGTTGAGGCGGTAATACAGGTCTTCGCGAAAGTCACCGGTGCGAATGGCGCTGGCCAGGTCCTTGTTGGTGGCGGCGATGATGCGCACGTCCACCGTGATCACCCGATGGCTGCCGACCCGGGAAATCTTGCGTTCCTCCACCGCCCTGAGGAGTTTGGCCTGGACTTCCAGACTGATATTGGTGACCTCATCGAAAAACAGCGTCCCCCCCTGGGCCAACTCGAATTTCCCGATCTTATTGGTGTTGGCTCCGGTAAAGGCCCCTTTCACATGCCCGAAGAGCTCGCTCTCGAACAGGGTTTCCACCAGGGTGCCGCAGTCCACGGTCACAAAGGGCATCGTCTGCCGGGGGCTCAATTGATGGATATTACTTGCTATCAGCCCTTTGCCGGTTCCCGACTCCCCGGTGATGAGCACCGTGCTGTCGCTGAGGGCGACCCGGCGCACCATGGCCATGACCCGGCTCATGGCCTCGCTCTGATAGACAATGTCGACCTCGGATTCAGCGACCGCGGCGGAATCCGTCAGGGGCCGGCCCCCCTCCCGGATCTTTTCCTGCACCCGCTTGACCACGCGGCGCAGGTCATCGGGGGTGAAGGGTTTGGACAAAAAGTCAAAGGCCCCGAATTTGATGGACTCCACCGCCGAGGGGATGCTCCCGTACCCCGTGATGATAATGACATTGGCCGCCTGATCCACCGCCTTGATTTTCTTCAGCACCTCCAGGCCGTTCAGATCCGGCATGACCAGGTCCAGCAGGATCAGGTCATAGGCGGACTTTTCCAGCAAATTGAGGCCGCGGCGGCCATTCGGGGCCATATCCACCTCATAGCCCAATCGGGACAAGATCTGATAGCAGGCATCCCGCATGGTCTTGTCATCGTCGATGACCAGTATCTTTAACCTCGAGGTGGTCTCCGGCACTGTTGAAGTCCTTTTCAACTAACTGTTATTGCAAGACATAATTGGCTTATGATATCACATTGGGCTCGCTTGTCAAGTCCGGGAATGGGGCGGGGAGTCTCGGGATGCGAGGGACGGCCCCCTGTGATATGATATCCTCCGAGGGGCGTTCCCGGCCACTCAGTCGCAATTCCGTTCTGTAAAAGGAGATCCTCCGGTCATGCCGGTCAATATCCTGCTCACCAACGACGACGGCATCCATGCCCCCGGCCTGGCAGCCCTGTCCCAGGTCCTCCACACCGAACACACCGTCTGGGTCGTGGCCCCGGAACACGAAATGAGCGCCGTCGGCCATGCCATCAGTCTCAACACCCCCCTGCGGGTCAAAAAGGTCCATACCGACGGCGCTTTTTTGGGTTGGGCGGTCAACGGCACCCCGGCTGACTGCGTCAAGATCGCGGTCAGCGAATTACTCCCCCACCCCCCCGACGTGGTTCTCTCCGGCATCAATCTGGGGGCCAACACCGGTATCAACGTGCTGTATTCCGGCACCGTTTCCGCCGCCACCGAGGCCGCCGTCCTGGGATTCAAGGCGGCGGCCTTTTCCCTGAACACCTATCGTCAGCCCGACTTTACCCCTGCCGCCCGCTTCGTGCGGCGGTTCCTTCCCACCCTGTTGGGCCTCAACCTGCCTGCCGGGGTCTGCCTGAACATCAATATCCCGGCCCTGCCCCTGGAGCACATCAAAGGCCTCAAGCTCACCCCTCAGGATACCCAGCGCCTGGTGGAGCGCTACGAACGTCGGGTAGATCCCCGGGAAAACCTCTATTACTGGCTGGCCGGCATCGAAGTGGAGCGGAACCGGGGCCCCGGGACGGACGATTGGGCCGTCAACAGCGGCTATATCTCCCTCACTCCCATACACCACGACCTTACCCACTACCCGGTGCTCCAGGAACTGGGCACCCTGCCCTGGGATCATGTGCTCCCTCGGGGGCCTGAAGCCGACTCCTGAAAAAAAAACTCTTGCAGTTAGCTGCAAGAGTCGGGTCGGGGAACGATCACAGGCCGTTGGTGCGCTCATGGATCAGGGCATGGCGGGCAACCGGCCTCCCCTTGAGTTCTACCCTGAATCTTCTCCCCGTGCCTGTGGTCCCGGGCTTACCAATTGGCATCAAACAGGTAGGTGACGGGCCGCCAGAGCCCACCCCTTTCTTTTTTCTCGGGCAGCGCCAAAATGCGCTCGCATTGAGCAATATAATTTTTGACTCGTGCCATCTTATGATATTGGGGGTATTCCTGTTCCAGGGTCTGGAAACGATCCAAGGCCGCTTCAAAATGTTCGGTTTTGTAATAAAACTCACCCACGTAAAATTCGTGTTCGGCCAAATCCCGCAGACAACGCGCGATATAGAAGTCCACCCGGGACATGCGCTCATAATCCGGAAACCGCTGCTTCAAGCGCCGGAATTCCCCCAGGGCCCTGGTGGTAAAGGTCTGATCCCGGTCGATGGTGGAGCGTTGGCGGTAGTAACACATACCCTGCTGATAGATGACATAGGGAACGGCCGGATTGGTGGGATGCAGCTTTTCGAATTCCTTGTAATCCTGCAGGGCCTCTTCATACTTTTTGTTGTAGTATTTGGCGTCGGCCACCTTCAGGGAGGCCAGCAGCGCCTCCTGGCTATAGGGATAGCGATCCTTGATGGCCTCGAAGGCATCCACGGCGTCATCGTAATCCTTGGCCTTCATCTTCTTGAGGCCTTCAGAGGCCAACACCTCGGGAGGCCGATCCGGTTTGGTTTTGGCAAACAGGCCGCATCCAGAGAGGAAAAGCAACCCGCAGAGCACTGCCCCCAGTTTCTGCCATCTGTGTCTTTTCATCCCGACCTCCTTACCGGTGCTCCTCCAGGAATTTCTCGGCGGCAAACGCGGCGGTGGCCCCGTCCCCCACTGCCGTACTGATCTGACGCAACAACTTGACCCGCACGTCCCCGGCGGCGTAGATGCCCGGGACGGAGGTGGCCATCTCGGCGTCGGTGACGATGAAGCCGAATTGATCCCGGGCCACCGTGTCGCCCAGCCAGGCGGTGTTCGGGGCAATGCCCACCAAGACGAAGACGCCGCTCACCGGCAGCGTATCTTCCGCCTGAGTCTGCACGTTTTTTATCCGCAGGGCCTCCACGGCCCGGTCGCCCAGGACCTCCTGGACCACCGTGTTCCAGTGCACCTCGATCTTGTCATGGGCCAAGACCCTCTCCTGATAGATCTTGGCGCCCCGGAAGGCATCCCGGCGGTGGAGCACATGAACCTTTTGGGCAAAGCGGGTAAGCACCAGGGCATCCTCCAGGGCGGTGTCGCCCCCGCCCACCACGGCAATGGTCTCGTCCCGGAAGAAGGCCCCGTCGCAGGTGGCGCAGTAGCTGACGCCCTTCCCCATCAGGGCGGCCTCCCCGGGGACTTCCAATTTCCGGGGCTTGGCGCCGCTGGCGATGATGATCACCCCGGCCGTGAGCTGTTCCCCGCCATCTTCCAGGACCACGGTGTGCTGGCCGGAGCCCGGCTGCACCTGGGCCACCCTGGCGCTGCGGATTTCCAGACCGAAACGCACGGCCTGGTCCAACATGCGTTGGCTCAGGTCATAGCCGGCGATGCCCTCCGGGAAACCGGGGTAGTTGTCCACCATATCGGTGTTCTGCACCTGCCCGCCGGTGATCAGTTCTTCCACCAGGAGGGTCTTCAACCGGCTGCGGCCCGCATAAAGACCGGCGGTGAGCCCTGCCGGGCCACCGCCGATAATAAGCATCTCATAATCGAATTTCTGCATAGGCAAAGGCGTTCCCGCTCCCGGTTACAACAATTTCTTGATGGCGTTCTCGATCTGAGTCTTGGCCACCGCGCCGGTGATCTGATCCACCACATTGCCGTTCTTGAACAGGATCAAGGTGGGGATGGCCCGGATGCCGAATTTCACCGGGGTCTTGGAATTTTCGTCGACGTTCATCTTGGCAACCTTCACCTTGCCGGCGTAGTCCTTGGCCAGTTCCTCGATAACCGGAGCGATGGCGCGGCACGGCCCGCACCATGCCGCCCAAAAATCCACCAGGACGGGGATATCGGATTTCAGGATTTCCTGATCAAAGTCTCCGTCGGTAACCTGCAAGAGATCTCCCATTGACGGCCTCCTTAACCCAAGAGAGTGCTGGGGGAAATGTTATGTTCGCAAGCTGGTAAAACGGTTATATCTAACCACGAGTGCACCGGGATTGTCAACCATTTTCAGCTTCTCCGGGCCTCTCTAGCCCTGGGGGGCGATGGAATTCTCGAGACCGGGTTCCGCCTCAACCCCGGCTGTCCAGGCCCAGGGCGGCCCGTTTCGCCTCCACATGGGCGATGAGCAGGTCCGCCGCCTTATCAGGATCCGGCTCCACGGCAAACCGGGCCCCCACCACCCCTTCCAGGCCGTGGAGCAACAGGTCGGTGACCCCCTTGCTGCCCAGGACCGGCGGTGTGACCCCCAGCACCGTATAGATGCCCGTGGCCACCGCATAGGTGGCGATGGCTGCAGCCTTCTCCGAATACCATTCCGGGGCCGCCGCCGCCACCGGCAACTTATCCACATCAACCCCCAAGGCGTTGGCCAGCGCGGCCGCCAGTTGAATGATCCGGCTGTTGTCCACACAGGAACCCATATGCAGGACCGGGGGGATCTGCAGGGCCTGGCACACGGCCTGTAAACCCGGACCGGCCAGGGCGGCGGCCTCGAGCTGTTTCAAGCCGGCCTTGGCGTTGGCCACGGCGGTGCACCCGGTATCCAACACCAGGATGTCATGGGCGATGAGCTTGCGGGTGATGGTGGTGTGCCCCAGATCCTGACAAATCTTGGGGTTGTTGCAGCCCACCACGCCCACTGCCCCGCGGACCTGTCCGGCTTTGACGGCGTCCAGGAGCGGAGTGGGGGTCCCGCCCAAAGCCCCCAGAATCGCTTCGATGGAAAATCCACTGATCTGACTGGTGGTGCCGGGTGGGATAAATACCCGTTCGGGGCGACGCCGGGCGAAATTCTCCACCGCCAGACGCACCACCTCCTGGCCCTGTTCCTCGGCGTTTTCCGGAGTGAACTCCAGGTGTTGGGCATGGGGAAACTTCGCTTTGGCGGAGGTGCTGATCATCCGGGTATGATAACAGCTGGCCACCTGGCCGACCGAAGGCATAATGCACTGATAATCCACCACCATGGCCTCCACCACCCCCGTCAAGATGGCCAGTTCCTGCACCAGATGATTCCCGGCCATGGGGATGCCTTTGCGCATGAGCACTTCATTCCCGGTGCAGCACAATCCGGCCAGGTTGATTCCGGTGGCCCCCAATTCCTTCGCCCGGGAGGTCAATTGCGGGTCTTGAGCCCCCCGCACGATCATCTCCGACACCAGCGGATTGTGGCCATGTAAGATGATGTTGACCTGATCCGCTTTCAACACGCCCAGATTCGCCTGGGAGGCGCACGGTTGGGGCGTGCCGAAGAGGATGTCCGAGACTTCGGTGGCGATCATGGAACCGCCCCAGCCGTCGCTCAGGGAGGTGCGTAAGGCGTGCAACAAGATATTCACCGCATCGTTGTCCACCCCCATGTGGGTCCGATGCATGGTTTCCACCACTTCCCGATCGATGCCCCGGGGGGTGATGCCCAATTTCTCCCACAGCTGCACGCGGGTCTGGGGCAGACGCCCGGTAAAGGTGAGATGTCCCTTGCGACTGCCGAATTCCTCCATCATGGCCAGCGCCAGACGTTTGGCCTTCTCCTGGGTCGGCACCTCGGCCGGCACTCCGAATTCCGCCGCAATCCGGTCCAGTTTGGCGACATCGGTCACCCGATAACCCGGTGCCTGTCCTTCGGCCACCGCCAGGAGGGTCTCCACCAGATCCCGGCCGTGGTCCGAGTGGGACGCGGCCCCCGCGGCGATCATCCGGGCCAGGTTGCGCGCCACGATGATATCGGCATCCGCCCCGCAGATGCCCCGCTGCGGCCCCTCTCCAAAGGGGTCCAGGCGACACGGTCCCATCACGCAGTTACGGCAGCTCACCCCCAGGGAACAAAAGCCGCACTGGGGCTCCTGGGCCGCGGCCCGGTCCCAGACCGTTTCGATTCCTTCGTCCCGGGCCTTCTGGACCATGGCCAGCGTATCAGGTTGTATGGATAGTGTGTTTTGGGAGGTCTTTGGTTCATCCATAGAATTTTCCTCCTGCGTCAGCGTCCTGGGATTATCTTCCTCCCCATCATGGCTAGCTTTCCGCCTTACCCTGGGTCACCTTCAACAAGCCCCGGATTCACGCCGGGCTGTATCCTTGGGCAGTACTTGTATGCCTTTTGCCACCCCTTGTCAAACGGAAAATCCGCCTTGCAGCGGTGGCGCTTTCCAGGGCTCGTCGTCTTGCCCCGACATTCACATAAAATAAACCTTGGTTCATTTCCAAAATCGTGCCAAAATCGTTGGCACCCCTGATTTTTATGTTAATGAAGGGGAAAAATAATCGTTGACAAAATTTCCTTTTCTCTTTATAAGAGGGACAATGTGAAAAAAGTTATGAAGTCGTAGTGTAGGCAAAAAGCCTTCCGGGTTGCCGGTGAAACCCAACCCCAAAGCTGCACGAAGGTTTTTTATAACAACATATCCCATTTAGGAGGAGTGTGTATGGCAAAGTACGATCCGGTAAAACAAGCAGACTGGCAGATTGCCGAAATTGCCGAAGCGGAGATGATTCCCTTTGAGGAGATGTGCGATAAGCTGGAAATCCCCAAGGAAGAGCGCATCCCCTATGGCCATAAGATCGGCCGCGTCGACTACATGAAGTGTCTGGAACGCCTGAAGAACAAGCCCGACGGCAAGTACATTGAAGTCACCGCCATCACCCCCACCCCCCTGGGGGAAGGCAAATCCACTACCTCCATGGGTCTCATCGAGGGCCTGGGGGCCCGGGGCAAGAATGTGGGCGGCGCCCTGCGTCAGCCCTCCGGCGGCCCCACCATGAACATCAAGGGCACTGCGGCCGGCGGCGGCATCTCGCTGTTGATCCCCATGACCGAGTTCTCCCTGGGCCTCACCGGTGACATCAACAACATCATGAACGCCCACAACCTGGCCATGGTGGCGTTGACCTCCCGGATGCAGCACGAGTTTAACTATGACGACGCCCAGTTGGCCAAGCGGAACCTGAAGCGCCTCAACATCGACCCCCGGAACGTGGAAATGGGCTGGATCCTGGACTTCTGCGCCCAGGCCCTGCGTAACATGATCCTCGGCCTCGGAGCCACCAAGGCTGATGGTTTCATGTTCCAGTCCAAGACCGGTATCGCCGTGAGCTCCGAAGTTATGGCCATCCTGTCCATCTTCAACGGCCTGGCGGACTTCAAGAAACGGCTGAACGAAATCGTGGTGGCCTACGACAAGAAGGGCAACCCGGTAACCACCGGCGACCTGGAAGTGGGCAACGCCATGATGGCCTGGATGGTGCCCTCCATCAACCCCACCCTGATGCAGAGCGTGGAAAAACAGCCCGTTTTCGTGCACGCCGGTCCCTTCGCCAACATCGCCGTGGGGCAGTCCTCCGTCGTCGCCGACCAGATCGGTCTCAAGATCTTCGACTATCACGTCACCGAGTCCGGTTTCGGCGCCGACATCGGTTTCGAGAAGTTCTGGAACGTCAAATGCCGTTATAGCGGCTTGATCCCCCATGTGTCGGTGCTCACCGCCACCGTGCGGGGCCTGAAGCACCACGGCGTCAACGCCGGCGCCCTGCCCTGCCCGCCGGGCAGACCGGTTCCCAAGGAATATTTCTCGGCCTCGCCCGAGACCATGAAATGGTTGGAAGAAGGCGTGCAGAACGCAGTGCACCATGTCAAGACCATCAAAAAGGCCGGTATCAACCCGGTGGTCTGCATCAACTCCTTCCATTTCGATTCCGACGAAGAACATGCAGTGATTCGCCGGGCTTGCGAGGCCGCCGGGGCCCGGGTGGCGGTGTCCAAACACTGGCAGTACGGCGGCGAAGGCGCCCTGGAATTCGCCGACGCGGTCATGGACGCCTGCAACGAGAAGAACGAGTTCAAGTTCCTCTATCCCAACGAACTGCCGCTGCGCCAGCGCGTTGAAATGATCGCCAAGGAAGTCTATGGCGCCGACGGCGTCGACTTCTCCCCCGAAGCCAACGCCAAGGCCGTCCGCTTCGAGGCCGATCCCAAGTTCAACGAATACGCCACCATGATGGTGAAGACCCACCTGTCCCTGACCCACGATCCCACCAAGAAGGGGACCCCGAAGGGTTGGCGGCTGCCCGTCCGCGACTTCCTCATTTACGGCGGCGCCAAGTTCATCTGCCCGGTCTGCGGCGCCATCAGCTTGATGCCCGGCACCGGTTCCGACCCGGCCTACCGCCGCGTCGACGTGGATGTCAAGTCCGGTAAGGTCACCGGCCTGTTCTAAGCAGCAATCGACCAACTCCGGGCCCCGAAAGGGGTCTGGAGCTCTTTAGCCTGAGCGGCTCCCCGGAAACGGGGGGCCGTTTTTTTTTATCGGTCAGGTGGTGGATTGACCTATGCCTAGTGGAAGCGCGACGCGTTTGCGCCCTTCGGGGATGCAAAAGGAATGGAACGAGGATGCCCCTGGTTTAATTCAGAAGGGAAGCCTTGCCGAGTTTTGAGAAACGATCCAAACTCGTCGGCGTACATGATCGTGTCACGACCAGGCTGACTGTTCCCCAGGCCGGAGGCGCGGGACGAAGTTCTGCGCACATGTCTTCCGGATGCATCGCCCCTCCTACTATCTTAAGAATAACCCTTCCTTGCGATCAAAGTTTTAGCTACGACTAGATGTTATAGATACGTTTAACAAACCAATCATTGCATGGTTTCTCGCAATGGGCAAAATCCCCCCTCCCGGGACAGATCATCACCGCCAGCCGGGAGGCCCTCTCCCTAATCGCCGCCCTGCCTCTCCGGCGGGGGCGGGTTTGCAGTCCGCGCCGACGGCCCCCTGCCAGCCCTCTCTGCCGGCCAAGAGCACCCCAAATTTCCCTGGGACCGAATTTGTGATAAATAGTACTTGCACCATCCCCCCCTAACATGGTAATAATCAACCGATATAGTAGACACCAAGGCTGGCTCAGAATAGGGTCGCCGGAACAGGTGGCATCCCGAGAATGTGTGAGTTAGGCGGCACGGGGTTCGCCAACCCAACCCTAAAGATTAACGCGGCGGCAACCAATTTCATGAAGTGAGGAGAGTTTCGTATGTTTGAAATTGTGGAACGACAGGAATTGGCCCAGGGCACCATCATCAGCAACTGGATCAAGGCCCCCAAGATTGCGGCCAAGGCCAAACCGGGGCAGTTCGTCATCCTGCGCGCCAATGAAACGGGGGAGCGCATCCCCCTGACCATGGCGGACACCGACCCGGACAAGGGCCTGATCAACATCATTTATATGGTGATCGGCAAGAGCACCGCTCTGTTCAAGACCCTGCAGGTGGGGCAGAGCTACCTGGATGTCATCGGCCCCCTGGGCGCGGCCACCCATCTGGAGAAGGTCGGAAAGGTGATCTGTGTGGGGGGCGGCACCGGCATCGCGGTGCTGCATCCCATCACCCGGGGCCTGAAAAACCTGGGCAATCACGTCTTCGCGGTCATCGGGTCCCGCTCCAAAGACCTGCTCATCATGGAAGAGCGCATGAAGGCCGCTTCCCATGAATTGATGATCTGCACCGACGACGGCACCTACGGCCACCATGGTTTCGTCACCGACAAGCTGAAAGAGACCCTGGAAAAGAACAAAGACATCGGCCTGGCCGTGTGCATCGGCCCGGTGCCCATGATGCGCGCCTGCTGCAACGTCACCAAGGAATTCAACGTCAAGACTCTGGTCAGCCTCAACCCCATCATGGTGGACGGCACCGGCATGTGCGGCTGCTGCCGGGTGCGGGTGGGCGGCGAAATGAAGTTCGCCTGCGTCGACGGCCCGGAATTCGACGGCCACCAGGTGGACTTTGACGAACTCAACCTGCGGCTGCGGTCCTATCTGCCCGAGGAAAAGTTGTCCTACGACCAGTTCAAGGCCGCCCACGGCAGCGGCAAGTGCTCCTGCTGCAGTTAAGCAACCGCCCCACCAGGCGTCTCAATACGGAGGAAGGGAAGAATGACTGAAGAAACCAAGGCCCCCAAGAAAGAAAAGATCCCCCGGCAAAAGATGCCGGAACAGCCCGCCCAGGTGCGGCGGCATAATTTCGATGAAGTGCCCCTGGGTTACACCCCCGAACTGGCCCAGAAAGAGGCCGAACGCTGCATCCAGTGCAAGGACCCCCGCTGCATGCAGGGTTGTCCGGTGGAGGTGGAAATCCCGGCCTTCATTAAGTGCATCAAGGAAGGCGACTTTGAGGGCGCCATCCGCAAGCTGTGGGAAAAGAACGCCCTGCCCGCGGTGTGCGGCCGGGTCTGCCCCCAGGAAGTCCAGTGCGAGGGCCTGTGCATCCTGGGTAAAAAGGACCAGCCGGTGGCCATCGGCAACCTGGAGAAGTTCGCCGCCGACTACCAGCGCAATCATGGCCGGGATGTGCTGCCCCCCAAGGCCGCGCCCACCGGCAAGAAGGTGGCAGTGGTGGGCTCCGGGCCTTCCGGTCTGACGGTGGCCGGCGACCTGATCCTCAAGGGTCACGATGTCCATATCTTCGAGGCCTTGCATGCCCCTGGCGGCGTGCTGATCTATGGCATCCCGGAATTCCGCCTCCCCAAGGCCATTGTGGCTTCGGAGTGCCGTTATCTGGAGCGCCTGGGAGCCACCATCGAAGTCAACGCGGTCATCGGCCGGTCCGAGACCGTGGATGAGCTGCTGGAGCGCTTCGACGCGGTCTTTTTGGGCGTGGGGGCCGGTCTGCCCATGTTCCTCAAGGTCCCCGGGGAGCACTACATCGGCGTGTACTCCTCCAACGAGTACCTGACCCGCTCCAACCTGATGAAGGCCTATGATTTCCCCAACTACGACACGCCGCTGGTCCGGGGCAAGAAGGTGGCCACCTTCGGCGGCGGCAACGTGGCCATGGACTCCGCCCGCACCGCCCTGCGCATGGGGGCCGAAAAGTCCTACATCATCTACCGCCGGGGCCGGGAAGAGCTTCCCGCCCGGAAGGAAGAGATCCATCACGCCGAGGAAGAGGGCGTGGAATTCATGCTGCTGTCCGCCCCCACCAAGTTCCTGGGCACCGATGACGGCTTCCTCACCGGGGTGGAATGTCTGCGCATGGAATTGGGCGAACCCGACGCCTCCGGCCGCCGGCGTCCGGTAACGGTACCGGGCTCGGAATTCATCGTGGACATCGACACCGCGGTGATCTCCATCGGCTCCAGCGCTAACCCCCTCCTCACCAAGAGCACCCCGGGCCTGGCATTGAACAAGTGGGGCAACATCGTGGCCGATCCCAAGACCGGCAAGACCATGAAGCCCCGGGTGTGGGCCGGCGGCGACATCGTCACCGGCGCGGCCACTGTCATCCTGGCGGCGGGCGCCGGGCGTCTGGCCTCCAACTCCATCCATGACTTCCTGACCTACGGCTGGTAACCTCGATAGGTTCCCAGACCTGGCGGCCTGCAGGCCACGTGTGGCCTGCAGGCCCTTTTTATTCCAACCAAGAACGGCCCCGGCGCACGTCTCCCCGCACTCTCGGGCCTCCGCCAGAAGCCGGGCAAGTTTACGAATCCCTTCGGACTGGGGCATCCCAAGGGCGGAAAAGAATTGCTCGCCACGCTAAAATATTATAAATTTACACTTTATGTTTATGAAGAGAGGGGTGGGGACGAGACATGTGGTCCTGGTTGGACGAGTTCATGCGCCACCTGCAGATCGAGCGCGGTCTGTCGCCTCATACCCTGCGCAACTACCGTAGCGACATCAAGCAGTTCCTGACTTTCCTGGAGCAGCAGGAGCCGCCCCGGGCGCTGCCCGAACTCACCTACCCGGACCTGCGGGCTTACCTGACCCAGCGGCAACGCCTCAACCAGAAGGTCACCGTAGCCCGCAAACTGGCCGCCTTGCGAACCTTCTGCGCCTTCCTGGTGCGACAGGGACGACTCCCCCATAACCTGGCGGCCCTGGCCCCCACCCCCAAGCTGGGCTCCAGCCTCCCCCGGTTTCTGACGGTGGACGAGGTCTTCCATCTGCTGGAGGTGACCAGCGGCGCCGACTCCCTGGCGCTCCGGGACCGGGCCATCCTCGAGGTCTTCTACTCCGGCGGCCTGCGGGTGGCGGAACTGGTGGGCCTGGACCTGGCCGACCTGGACTTCGAGGACCACACTGTGCGGGTCCGGGGCAAGGGGGGGAAGGAGCGTCTGGGGGTCTTGGGCGCCCCGGCCCGCCGGGCCCTCCTGGCTTATGTGGAGCGCCGGCCGGAACTGCAGGCCCACCAGCCCCCGGAAGAGCGGACGCCCGCAGTCTTCCTCAATGCCCGGGGGGGGCGCCTCACCACCCGGAGTGTGGCCCGACTGGTGGAGAAATGGGCCCGGCAGGCCGGACTGGGACAGTCTCTCTCCCCTCACGGCCTGCGCCATACCTTCGCCACCCATCTGCTGGAAGGCAAGGCCGACCTGCGGGCGGTGCAGGAGCTTTTGGGGCATGCCCAGTTGTCCACCACGCAGCGCTACCTGCATGTGAATCTGGACTATTTGATGGAGGTCTACGATAAGGCCCATCCCCGGGGGAAATAGTTTCGAGTTTCCAGTTTTTAGTTTCCAGTTAAGGAAAGGGACATTTTTTCTGACCCATAGAAGATGATGCCCAAGAGATTACATTCCCGTACCGTCGGTTCAGACCGGCGCCCACGGCCATAAGGCGTAAGTTCCATGACAGAGAGTCGAAAACCGAAAACTGAAAACCGAAAACCCTCGGTTCGCAGTACCACGATTCTGGTGGTGCGGCGGGAGGGCCGGGTGGCGGTGGCCGGGGACGGCCAGGTCACGTTGGGCGAGATGGTCATGAAGCAGCGGGCCCGGAAGGTCCGGAAGATTTATAACGGCAAGGTGATGGTGGGGTTTGCCGGGTCCACCGCCGACGCCCTGAGCCTGTTCGAGCGCTTCGAGGGCAAGCTGGAGAAGCACCAGGGCAACCTCACCCGGGCGGTGGTGGAGCTGGCCAAGGACTGGCGCACCGACAAGGTCCTGCGGCGGCTGGAGGCCCTGCTGTTGGTGGCGGATAAGGAGAGCACCTTCCTGATCTCCGGCACCGGCGACGTCATCGAGCCCGATGAGGGCCTCATGGCCATCGGTTCGGGGGGGGCCTATGCCCAGGCCGCGGCCCAGGCCCTGATGCGGCACACCACCTTGGGGGCCCGGGAGATCTGCCAGGAGGCCATGGGGATTGCCGCCTCACTGTGCATTTATACCAACCATGAGATCGTCATCGAGGAGTTGTAAACATAAACCCCCGCCTCGGGGAAGCTAACGGAAACAATTATGATCAAAGATGACATACCCATCCGGTTAGGCTGGGCGACAACGCTCTATACGAATTTCGCCGGTGAAATCAAATTCTTTAAAGACCAGCAATGGCGGGTTTTATATTTCATTATCATTCTGCAGGCCGGCCTGTTTATTTTCCTGAGAGCCAAATGTCCGGCCCTCAGCTTTCTCCTCCTGGTAACCATCTTTTACCTTTGCATTACCTGGATGGGATTCAAGGCATACAACGACTTACAGAAATCCATCGCAAAAACTCGGCGGCACCTCAATAATCTGAAGAATAACTATGTAACCCTGAGCAATATGATCGGCGAGACGGCCCAGGACCGTGAGGAAGACCTCGCGGCCGATCAGGATCATACTCCCAAATTGATTTTTCGCACCGGTATCATAGCCAGTTTATTTATATTCTTATCCCTTTTCTGGATGAATTTTTTCTATGGAATTAATTAGCCTACAGTCCCATCGCGGCGACCACCTGACCCCCCGTCAGATCGTGGCCGAACTGGACAAATACATCATCGGGCAGGCGGAAGCCAAGCGCAGCGTGGCCATCGCCCTGAGGAACCGCTGGCGCCGTCAGCAGATCCCCGAGGGTCTCCGGGACGAAGTGGCTCCCAAGAACATCATCATGATCGGCCCCACCGGGGTGGGCAAGACCGAGATCGCCCGCCGGCTGGCGAAATTGGCCCAATCGCCCTTTCTGAAGATCGAGGCGTCCAAGTTCACCGAAGTGGGGTACGTGGGCCGGGACGTGGAGTCCATGGTTCGGGACCTGATGGAACTGGCCATCAACATGGTGAAGGCCGAAGCCCGGGAAAAGGTCAAGGCCAAGGCTGAAGAGATCGTGGAGGAGCGCCTGCTGGACCTGCTGCTCCCCGGCGGCAAGCCCCCCGAGGCCCGGGAGGAGGTCCAGGGCGAGCCCGCCAAGGACGCCACCCGGGACAAAATGCGCCAGATGCTGCGCCAGGGCCGCTTTGACGACCGCTTTGTGGACCTGGAGGTGAACCAGCGGGTGATGCCGGTGGTGGAGATCTTCTCCAATGCCGGCATCGAGGAGATGGACATCAACCTCAAGGAGATGTTCGGGAACCTCTTCCCGGCCCGCACCAAGCGGCGCAAGGTGAAGATCAGCGAGGCCCGGGAACTGCTCCTGCAGGAAGAGGCGCAGCGGCTCATCGACATGGACCGGGTGGTGGACGAGGCCCGGAGCAAGGTGGAGCACAGCGGCATCATCTTCCTGGACGAGATCGACAAGATCGCCGGCCGGGAGCACACCCGGGGGCCGGACGTCTCCCGGGAGGGGGTGCAGCGGGACCTGCTCCCCATCGTCGAGGGCTCCACCGTGACCACCAAACACGGCATGGTGAAGACCGACCACATCCTGTTCATCGCCTCCGGGGCCTTCCATATGTCCAAGCCCTCGGACCTGATCCCGGAGCTGCAGGGGCGCTTCCCCATCCGGGTGGAGCTGTCGAGCTTGGGCCAGGCGGAGTTCGAGCGCATCCTCACCGAGCCCCAGAACGCCCTCATCAAGCAGTACCAGGCGCTGATGGCCACCGAGGGCATCGAGCTGGAGTTCGACCCCGGGGCCATTACCGAAATCGCCGCCCTGGCCACCCAGGTGAACGAACGCACCGAGAACATCGGCGCCCGGCGCCTCCACACCATCATGGAGAAGCTGCTGGAGGACATTTCCTTCAACGCCTCCGACATCGGGCCCCAGAAGATTACGGTGACCGCGGAGTACGTCAAGGAGAGGCTGGCGGAGTTGGTGGGGAACGAGGACCTCAGCCGGTATATTCTTTAGTTTCCAGTTTCTGGTTTCCAGTTTCCAGTTAAGGAAAAGATACAATTATTAAAGATGGTCCGATGGCCAAGTCAACCTCGTATCGGGATTTGGAGGTGTGGAAGAAAGCTGTCGGTTTGGCAAAGAGTATCTATGAGATCACAGAGGGGTTCCCGCCCCGGGAGATATATGGGCTGAGCAGTCAACTGCGGCGCAGTGCGGTATCAATAGCATCGAATATTGCGGAAGGGCAAGCCAGGGGTACGAAAAAAGAGTTTTTCTTTTATTTAAATGTGAGTGCGGGCTCATTAGCGGAATTAGAAACCCAGCTTATTATTGCAAAAGAGATCAATCTGGTGGCAGAAGAGACACTGTCGAAGACTCTTGCGGAGAGTAAGGAAGTTATGAGGATGCTGCACGGATTAATGAATCACCTAAAACTATAATTATTTTATTTCCTTAACGGGAAACTGGAAACAGAGAACTGGAAACTGTCTCCCTTTCCTTAACTGGAAACCAGAAACTGGTAACTGGAAACTAACCCATGCAGGAGTGGATCGAGAAGGCCGCGGTGATGATCGAGGCGCTGCCCTATATGCGGCGCTTTCAGGGGCAGACCCTGGTCATCAAGTACGGCGGTCACGCCATGAAGGACGAGGGCCTGAAGAAGGGCTTCGCCCAGGACGTGACTCTGCTCAAGTACCTGGGGCTGAACCCGGTGGTGGTGCACGGCGGCGGGCCGCAGATCAGCCAGACCCTGAAGCGCATGGGCATCGAGTCCCGTTTCATCGAGGGCATGCGGGTCACCGACCTCGAAACCATGGACGTGGTGGAGATGGTGCTGGGGGGCAAGGTCAACAAGGAGATCGTGGCCCTGATCAACGCCGCCGGGGGCAAGGCTGTGGGCCTCACCGGCAAGGACGGCCAGCTCCTCGAGGCCCAGAAGATGCACCTCCACCGCTCCCGGGGAGACGAGGAGCCGCCGGAGATCATCGACCTGGGGAACGTCGGCCAGGTGACTGCGGTCAATACCCAAGTGATCGAGACCCTGCAGGAAAAAGGCTTCATCCCGGTCATCGCCCCCATCGGAGTAGGCAAACGGGGTAACACCTACAACATCAACGCCGATCTGGTGGCCTCGCAGGTGGCCGCGGCCCTGAAGGCGGCCAAACTGATCCTGCTCACCGACGTCACCGGGGTGCTGGACGCCGACGGCAAGCTCCTGTCCACCCTGACCCGGCGCGATGTCCTGGAAGGACTGGGCCAGGGGGTGATCCAGGGGGGCATGATCCCCAAGGTGAATTGCTGCCTGGAGGCCCTGAGCGCGGGCGTGAAGAAGGCCCATATCATCGACGGCCGGGCCCGGCACGCAGTGCTGCTGGAGATCTTCACCGACGAGGGCATCGGCACGGAGATCGTGGAGGAGTGAGGAAAATTGAGGGAGGGGGCCAGGGGCCGAGGGCCCCTGCCCCCTCCCTCAAACACCCACCCCCAACCCCGGAAACTGGTTGAGCGGCCGCCGTGGGCGGCCGCTCAAGAGACGCGTATGACAGGGTTGGGAGGGGGTGCGGGGGAGGGCAGGGAGCGGGCTCCCTGGCCCTCCCCCGCCAACCCAAAGAATGGAATCAAGCATGACGCAGACGGTGAGTGAGCAGTGGATGGCGCGGTGCGCCGGGGCGGTGATGCACACCTACGGCCGGCAGCCGCTGGTGATCACCCGGGGCGAAGGCGCCCGGTTGTGGGACGCCCAGGGTCGGGAGTATCTGGACTGCGTGGCCGGGCTGGCGGTGGCCAGTCTGGGGCATGCGCATCCGGCGGTGGCCGCCGCGGTCTGCCGACAGGCTAAGGAGTTGGTGCACGTCTCCAACCTGTATTACACCACCCCCATGATCGAGTTGGCGGAGGATCTGACCCGGCTCAGCTTTGCCGACCGGGTGTTCTTCGGCAACTCCGGCGCCGAGGCCAACGAAGGGGCCATCAAGCTGGCCCGGCGCTACGCGGCGCAGAAGTTCGGGGAGGGCCGCCACACCATCATCTGCGCCTCCGGGTCGTTCCACGGCCGCACCCTGGCCACCCTGTCGGCCACGGGGCAGAAGAAATTCTGGCAGGGGTTTGCGCCCCTCATGCCGGGGTTCGTGTTTGTGCCCTTCGGCGACCTGGAGGCGGCGGCCAAGGCCATCGACCGGACCACCTGCGCCATCCTGGTGGAGCCCATCCAGGGCGAAGGCGGGGTGCAGATGCCGCCGCCGGGCTATCTGGCGGGGCTGCGGAAATTATGTGATGACCAGGGGCTGCTGTTGATCTTCGATGAGGTCCAGGTGGGGTTGGGGCGCACCGGGCGGCTGTGGTGCCACGAGCATGACGGCGTCGCCCCGGACATCATGACCCTGGCCAAGGCATTGGCCAACGGCCTCCCCATCGGGACGCTGTTGGCCACCGCCGAGGCGGCCGCGGGGTTCGCCCCGGGGAGCCACGCCAGCACCTTCGGGGGCGGGCCGGTGATCTGCGCCGCGGCCCGGGAAGTGCTGCGCATCCTGTCGGCCCCGGAGTTTCTGGCCCAGGTGCGGGCCCAGGGGGAGTATTTCCTGGCAGGTCTCAATGAGGTGGCGACACAGCATGCCTTTGTCAAAGAGACCCGGGGGCGGGGGCTGATCCTGGCCCTGGAGCTGGATAAAGACGGCCTGGCCGCGGTGGACGCCTGCCGGGAGAAAGGGCTCCTCATCAACTGCACCCAGGGCACGATCCTGCGGTTCCTGCCGCCCCTGATCATCGACCGGGCCCAGATCGACCGGGCCCTGGGCATCATTTCCGACGTGCTGGCGGGCTACTGATCATGAAACGGGACCTGCTTTCCATCCTGGACCTGAGCGCCACCGAGATCGGCGAACTGCTGACGCGGGCCGCCCGGCTGAAGTCCTGGCAGAAACGAGGCTACTGCCGCCGGAGCCTGATGGGCAAGACCCTGGCCCTGATCTTCGACAAGCCCTCCACCCGCACCCGAGTGTCCTTCGAGGCCGGGATGGCGCAATTGGGGGGATATTGCATCAACCTGAGCCGGGCCGACAGCCAGCTCTCCCGGGACGAACCCGTGGCCGACACCGCCCGGGTGCTGTGCCGCTATGTGGACGCCATCGTCATCCGCACCTACGCCCAAGAGATGTTGGAGGATATGGCCAGCCACGCCTCCGTCCCGGTAATCAACGGCCTCACCGACACCGAACACCCCTGCCAGGTACTGGCCGACCTGCAAACCATCCAGGAACGCTTCGGCCGTCTCGACGGCCTCAAGGTGGCGTGGGTGGGCGACGGCAACAACATGGCCAACTCCTGGATCACCGCCGCGCTCCGCCTGGAGTTCGCCCTGCACCTGGCCTGCCCCCCGGGCTACGAGCCCGACGGGGGCCTCCTGGCCCGGGCCCGGGAAACCGGCCGGGACGTGGTCCTGCATGAGGACCCGGCGGCCGCGGTCGCAGGCGCCGACGTGGTCAACACCGACGTCTGGGCCTCCATGGGCCAGGAAGAGGAAGCCCGGGAACGCCAAGGCATCTTTAAGCCCTACCAGGTCAACGAGGCCCTGATGCGCCAAGCCCAGCCCCAGGCCATCGTGCTGCACTGCCTGCCGGCCCACCGGGGCGAAGAGATCACCGCCGCGGTCCTGGAAGGACCCCAGTCCGCGGTCTGGGACCAGGCGGAGAACCGGCTCCACTTACAGAAGGCCCTGCTGGAGTGGTTGATGCTAAGGTAATGCTGTGGGGGAGGGCCAGGGAGCGCGGCTCCCTGCCCTCCCCCACACCCCCTCCCAACCCTGTAATATATTGCGGCCTGCGGCCGCCAGGGGGGCGGCAAACATAGCACGTCTTAGGGCTATGGGATAGTAAAGGAGATTCCCCATGATATCCGCGAAAGAACGCTTCATCGTGGATGCGGAAGGCAATAGGGTCGGAGTGGTTTTGGATATGGCGGAATATCAGAACCTTTTGGAAGAACTGGAAGAGCTGGAAGCCATCCGGGCCTATGACGCGGCCAAGGCGTCAGGGGATGAGGTTGTCCCCTTTGAACAGGCGATAAAAGAAATCGAACAGAATCGTTCATGAATTATAAAATCCTTATTCTGCGCCGCAGCCAAAAGGAATTAACACAACTACCATCGGAATTCTATATCACTTTGAAAGAGGCTATTCTCTCACTTGCAGAAAATCCCAGGCCCTTGGGATGTTCCAAATTGACTAACCGTCCTGGCTGGCGGATCAAAGTTGGAGCATACCGGGTGTTATATGAAATTGATGATAAAGCACGGGAAGTGACTATCCTGCATGTCGGCCATCGACGTGATGTTTATAGATAAAAAAATAATTCTCAAGAAAGACCGATACCATGAAGGATATTAATAAAATCGTCCTGGCCTACTCCGGTGGGCTCGACACCTCCGTCATCCTAAAATGGCTCATGGAGACCTATCAGTGTCCCGTGGTGGCCTATGCCGCGGATTTGGGGCAGGGGGAGGAGCTGGAGGAGGTGCGCGTCAAGGCCCAGGCCACCGGCGCCGCCGAAGTGCACATCCTGGACCTGCGGGAGGAGTTCGCCCGGGACTTCATCTTCCCCATCTTCCGGGCCAACGCCCTGTACGAGGGGGCCTATCTCCTGGGCACCTCCATCGCCCGGCCCCTCATCGCCAAGGCGCAAGTTGAAGTGGCGAAGCAAACCGGGGCCGACGCCGTGAGCCACGGCGCCACCGGCAAAGGCAACGACCAGGTGCGCTTCGAGCTCACCTACATGGCCCTGGCGCCGGAGCTCAAGATCATCGTCCCCTGGCGGGAGTGGGACCTGCAGGGCCGGGCCGATTGTGTCGCCTATGCCGAAAAACACGGCATCCCGGTGCCGGTGACCGCGGAGAAGCCCTACTCCAGCGACCGCAACCTGCTGCACATCAGCTTCGAGGGCGGCATCCTGGAGGACCCCTGGGCCGAGCCCCCCAAGGACATGTTCGTGCTCACCCGGGACCCCCAGGACGCCCCCGACACGCCCCGGTATCTGGAGATCGACTTCGAGGCCGGGGACCCGGTGGCGGTGGACGGGCAGCGGCTGAGCCCCTTCACCATCCTGGACCACCTCAACAAGATCGGCGGCGAGAACGGCATCGGCCGGGTGGACCTGGTGGAAAACCGCTACGTGGGCCTAAAATCCCGGGGGGTGTATGAGACCCCCGGCGGCACCATCCTGCGGGCCGCGCACCACACGGTGGAGTCCCTGACCCTGGACCGGGAGGTCATGCACCTGCGGGACAGCCTCATCCCCCGCTACGCCGAACTGGTCTACTACGGCTACTGGTTCGCCCCGGAACGCTACGCCCTCCAGGCCCTGGTGGACGAGGCCCAGAAACCGGTGACCGGCACCGCCCGGCTCAAACTCTACAAAGGCAACGTCACCGTGGTGGGCCGGAAGGCGCCCAACTCCCTCTACCGCCCGGACCTGGTGACCTTCGAGGCCGGCGGCGACTACCAGCAGGCCGACGCCACCGGCTTCATCCGCCTCAACGCCCTGCGCCTCAAAATCCGGGCCAAGCTGGAGCAGGGATGATTTAGGGATGATTGCGGGGGAGGGCCAGGGAGCACAGCTCCCTGCCCTCCCCCGCACCCCCTCCCAACCCATATAAGTTCAGTGAGGCATTTGCCCTTCGGGCAAATGCCTCACTGACAGACTTGCCATACGGGGTTGGGGGTGGGGTCCGGGGAGGGGGCAGGGGCCTTCGGCCCCTGGCCCCC
>Ga0228536_1000386_pt1 | contig 89854 bp, 70 predicted proteins | sample SJ1Smetagenome_FD_168611 | JGI IMG/M metagenome (GOLD analysis project Ga0228536, IMG submission 168611) | Enriched culture of PCE-dechlorinating microbial communities from Ithaca, New York, USA - SJ1.S | ecosystem: Engineered > Modeled > Simulated communities (microbial... > Unclassified...
CGGGTTCGGGAGCGCTCTTGGCCTTCGCGGAATCCTCCGTTTTGACGGGGTTCGTTTCCTTCCCGGCCGTCGGTTCGGCGGCGCTCGTCTCTTTCCCCATGGTCACGGGATTGGGAGGAGCCTGCTCCCGCGGTGCCGGGGCGGGTTCGGGAGCGCTCTTGGCCTTCGCGGAATCCTCCGTTTTGACGGGGTTCGTTTCCTTCCCGGCCGTCGGTTCGGCGGCGCTCGTCTCTTTCCCCATGGTCACGGGATTGGGAGGAGCCTGCTCTCGCGGTGCCGGGGCGGGTTCGGGAGCGCTCTTGGCCTTCGCGGAATCCTCCGTTTTGACGGGATTCGTTTCCTTCCCGGCCGTCGGTTCGGCGGCTTTCGTTCCTTTCACGGCCGTGACCGGTTCGATGAGGTTCTGCTCCTTTATGGGCTCGCGTTTGAGCTCCTGGAGAATCGGAGACCTGGAAACCGCAGGAGCGCCGGACACGGGCACCGGGGAGCCGGGAGGCGGCGTCTGCCGGCCCAGGGCACCGCTGGAATGCAGGGCCATTTCGGCTTTCTTGAGATTGTCGCTGGCCTGGGCATAATAGGTGGTTCTCAGGCTGACGGCTCTCTCGAATGCCCGCGCCGCTTTTTCGAATTCGCCGTCCATCATGTAGGCGCATCCCAGGTTGTTGTAGGCCTGGGCTTCGTCACCCGCCTTTCCGAACGCGGCCAGGGCTTCGGACTGCCGCCCGAGCCTGCAAAGGATAATGCCGAGGTTGTTGCTGATTTTCGGGTTTGTAGGACGTTTCTGCATCGCTTCCTGGAATGCGGCCGCGGCTTTTGCGAAGTCCCCCATCATCGCGTAGGATATTCCCAGGTTGTTGTAAAGCAGGCCCTCGTCGGGCCGGACGGCGATGGCCGCCTGGTACTCCGGCACGGCCAGCTCGGGACGCTGTTTGTAGTCGTAAACGATGCCCAGGAAGTTGTGGGACATCCACAGGCTGTTGTTCAGCTTCACCGCCTCCCGGAAGTTTTTTTCCGCCTCATCGTACCGCCTGCGCTTGAAGAGCGCGTGTCCGATCCCCTCGTAGGCCTGGGCGTTGTCGGGCTCCTTTGCCAGGACCTGTTGAAAGTCCCTGATCGCCTCGTCGTTCATGTCCCTGGCAAGAAACATCATGCCTCGCTTCAGACGGACCCGGGTAAGGTCCGGCTCCTTGCGCAGGACCTTCTCGTAGCTGATGAAAGCCTTGGTGGTTTCCCCCTGCCTGGCAAACGTGTCACCCATCCTCTCGTAGTCGGCCTCGCTCATTTCCGGCAGCTTTTCGGCTTTTTTTATCTCCTCGGGGATGTTCGCATTCTGCTTCTCGATCTGCTTGGCATAGTGTTTCTGAAGGGAAACGCCGTCACCCGCGTTCTTTGACGAGCATCCCGGAAGTCCCCACGCGCAGAGGGCCACCGCAACGGCAAGGAAAGCACCGCAGGCGCGGGGATTGCGGCGCGCCGCGCCCCGCCTCCGGCCTGTCCCCAAGATTTTCGATGTGAAAATTCCGGTTCGGTAATCGATCATTTGTCGGTCAGCCTCGCTGTCGAAGACAATGCAGTGAAGATCACTTCACGAACGTCCGAAACGCCCGGATCATCGCGGGTCCCATGATCACCACGAAAAGCGAAGGAAAGATGAAAAGAATCAGGGGAAGCACGAGCTTCACCGGCAGCTTGGCCGCGAGCTCCTCGGCCATCTGGTGCCTTTTGGTCCTGAATGAATCCGAATGCACTCTCAGGGCCTGGGCCACGCTGGTGCCGAACTTGTCCGTCTGAATGAGCAGGGTGGTCAGGGAATTGACGTCCTCGAGATCCGTCCTCAAGGCCAGGTTCTTCAGCGCGTCGCGTCGCGCCTTGCCGGCCCGGAGCTCGAGATTGAGATATCTCAGCTCATCGCTCATGGGCGTATTGGTGAGCCTCATCTCCTCGGACACGCGATAGGTTGCCGAATCCATGCCCATCCCGGCTTCCACGCACACGACCATCAGGTCCAGGGCGTCGGGGAGGCCTCTTCGGAGTTGCTTGCGTCGCCTGGAGGTCTTGATCTTGAGCCAGAGGTCGGGGAGGTAGAAGCCGACCAGCGCGGTCGCGCAGGCGGCCACCGCGGTGAGCCGTGCGCTCATGAGCGAGAAGGAAACGGTTTTCAGCAGCAGGAAACCGAAGGCCAGGCCAAGGCCGCCCAGGCACTTCGCCCCCAGGAAGACGGCCGGCGCGTTCTCCATGCGGATGCCCGCCCTCAGGAAACGGAGCTGTTGCGCGCGCAGCTCCGACGGTTTCTCGGTCTTCATCTTCTTGCCCACTCGATCGAAAAAGCTGACGATGGGGCCGCGCTTTGCACCCGTGATCTCCACGGCGGGAGAGGCGGCTTCCTCGCCGGCAAGCTCCAGCCCGTCCTGCCTGATCTTTTCCATGATCCGTTTGCGGGTTTCCCGGTGGCGCCAGTAAAGGGCCACGCTCAGAACGAGCAGGCAGGCAATGACAAACACCATGCCAGCGACGATGAGAGGCAGGTTTTCTTGTGGCATCGTTCCCGTCCCTTCGAACGGCTTGAGATTGAATGGAGTAATCCGGTCGAAACGTCACCCCGGCGCCGTCCGGGACCAGGAACGTCCCGACCCGTCGTGCGTCAGCGGTCAAACATCGATGCGGATCATCTTCCTCATGACCAGCACGCCGAAGGTCATCATGCCGACGGCTATGCCGATAAGTATTCTCCCGATCGGGTCGTCGCCCAGCGTCGTGATGTAGCTCCTGCTGACGACCATGAGCGCCGCAGCGACAAATATGGGGATCGCGATCAAAATGATCGCGGAAGCCCGGCCCTCGGCGGACAGCACGCGGATCCGGCCGTAGAGCTTGAACCGTTCGCGGATCAGGTGGGTGATGCTCGCGATGAGATCGGCAAGATTCCCGCCGGACTCCCGCTGAATGAGCACGGCCACCACGAAGTAGCTCAGGTCGGGGCAGGCCACTCGCGCCGCGAGGTTCTTGAGCGCGTCCGCCACGCTCACCCCGAAGTTGATTTCATCGAGGGTCTTGTCGAACTCCGGACCGATGGGGTCATCCATTTCATCGGCCACCATTTTCATGCCCCCGGAAAACGCATGCCCTGCCTTGAGCGCCCGCGACACGAGATCCAGGGCTTCGGGGAGCTGCCGCTGGAATTTCTCCATTCTCTGCTTGCGCCGCGACATGAGTATGAGAACCGGCACGAAAAACAGCAAAACGGCGCACAGCAAGCCGGAGTATGGGATCTTCACGAGGCTCGTGCCGATCAGGTACCCGACGGCCGCCAGCACCAGGGACAGCAGCAGGTAGAATCCGGCCGGATGTCCCGTGTTCGCCTGCCGGACCAGCCGGTTGAATCTTCGTACCCCGGGGATGGTGAGAAGTAGCCGGTTCAGCCAGGGAATGTCGCTGAGGTGCTCCCGCCGGACGATGTCGGGCGCCGGGGCTTCGTCGGCGTATGCGGGCATCGATTTGAGGCGCTCGCGGACCTTGACGGCCTCGGGGTTTCTGAGCGCGGACAGGGCGTAGCGAAGCGTTTCCAGGATGAGAAGGAAAAGGACGAACAAGACGACGGTAAACATGGCATCCATGGAAAGCCCCTCCGGGAGATTCAGATTTCATTGACTCTTCGGGGATCGAAAACGCCTTTCGGGAGGGCGATGCTCATGGAGTCCAGTTTCTCCACGAATCTCGGCCGGATGCCGCACGCCTTGAATCTCCCCTTCACCTTGCCCTCCGCGTCGATCCCCGTCTGCTCGAAGGTGAAGATTTCCTGCATGGTCACCATGCTTCCTTCCATGCCGGTGATTTCCTGGAGACTGACGAGCTTGCGGCTTCCGTCGGCCAGGCGGGAAAGCTGGCCCACGATGTTGATGGCCGAAGCGATGTACCTTCTGAGGAAGTCGCCCGGAATCTCCAGCCCCGCCATGGCCACCATGGTCTCCAGCCTCATCAGGGCATCCCTGGGCGAGTTGGCGTGAATGGTGGTGAGCGACCCGTCGTGACCGGTGTTCATGGCCTGGAGCATGTCGAAAGCCTCCTGGCCCCTGACCTCGCCGACGATGATCCGGTCGGGGCGCATTCTCAGCGTGTTCTTCACCAGGTCCCGCTGGGTCACTTCGCCCTTGCCCTCGATATTCGGCGGGCGGGTTTCGAGCCTGACCAGGTGGGTCTGCTTGAGCTGAAGCTCCGCTGCGTCCTCGATGGTGACGATCCGTTCCTCCTCGGGGATGAACCGCGACAGAACGTTCAGAAGGGTCGTCTTCCCGCTGCCGGTTCCCCCCGAAATGAGGACGTTGAGCCGCGCCTTGATGATGGCCTTGAGCACTTCGCCGATTTCGGGCGTCAGGGTGTTCAGGGTGATGAGGTCTCCTATCTCGAGCGGATCTCTGGAGAAGCGCCGTATGGAGAGCGCCGGGCCTCCGAGGGAAAGGGGCGGGATGATGGCGTTCACGCGCGAGCCGTCCGGAAGGCGCGCGTCCACCATCGGCGAGGACTCGTCGATGCGCCGTCCCACGGCTGAAACGATTTTGTCGATGATCTTCCTGAGGTGCCCGTCGTCCTTGAACCTCGCCTCGGTGAGCTCCAGCTTTCCGAAGCGCTCCACGTAGATTTGCCGGTACGTGTTCACCAGGATGTCGGACACGGTCGGGTCCTGCAGGAAAGGCTCGAGAGGGCCGAATCCGAAGACTTCGTCCTGGATTTCCCGGAAGAGATGATCCCGCTCGTTGAGGTTCAAAGGGATCTGATTCTCCTCCTCGAGGAGTATTCTCTCCACCAGCTTCCTGATTTGAACCTTGAGCACGTTGACGTCGAGGGAGTCGAGCAGCGAAAGGTCGATCAGGTCGATCAGGCGGTCGTGGATTCGAGTCTTCAGCTCGTAGTACTCGTTGGGAATGATGCTGCGCTTTCTGGTTCTTTTGCGCATGAGCTCTTCCGGCGCTTCGGCCCGGACCAGGGCCGCATCGTTCTCTTCCCGGGAAGACGGCTCGGGTTTGCGGTTCATGAAGTTGAACATGTAAAATCACCTCCGCGGTGTCGGTCCATTCAAAAAAACAAACGGCCGGGCGGTCGCGCCCGGCGGATCGGCCGGGGCCTAGTGGCTCCTGCGAAAGAGTTTCAGCCCCCAGCCGGCTCCGTCATCCCTGGATTTCTTCCCGAGCAGGGTGACGGCAAGGTCGTCGATACTGGTCGTGACGGGCGAGCGGGGGGCCACCTCCGACAGCACCTTCCCCTGGTTCATGGACGACATGGTCGCCTTGTAGTCGTTGGGGATGGTCCAGAATATCTTCTTGTTCAAACTGCGCTCGGCGTCTTTCAGGGACACGTCGGTGTTCTTGACGTACCGGCTCACGATCACCTTCACATTGTCCTCGTGGGGGTATCCCAGGTCGAAGAAGAGCCTCAGCAAACGGTTGACGTTGGCGAGACAGGGGAGGCTCAGCACGGAGACGAGAAAAACCGTATCCGCCGATTCGAGGACCTTCAGCGAGACGTCGTCGGTGGTCTGACCGGCGTCGATGACCACGAAGTCGAAAACCCTGCGCATCAGGGTGAGAAGCTGTTCCATCACGTCCGGCGTGGCCGCGTGCTGTCCGGCGAGCTGGCTGGGCGAGGAGAGCACGTAGATGCCCGAAGAATGCTGGTGCAGGACGCTCATGAGGAAGGTGGCGTCGAGCCGGGTGATGTTCCTGGCGATTTCGCCCCAGTGGTAGGTCGGGGTGATGTCGAGCAGGAGGGGGATCTCCCCGAAGAGAAGGTTCAGGTCGATCAGGGCCACGGATTTCAAATGGTCGTGCCGGATGAGGCTGTTGGCGAGGTTCACGGCAATCGTGGTGGTTCCGACCCCGCCCTTGCTTCCCACTAGGGTGATGATCCGGCCGCTCTTCGAGGTTTTCTTTCCCTTGAGGCTATGCCGGCGCCGCTCGATGAACTTCTCCAGCGACTGCCGGAACTCCTTTTCCTGGATGGGCTGAGACAGGAATTCCCTGGCCCCGGCTCTCAGCGCCTGCACCAGGATGTCCTTGTCCGGCTTGGAGCTCGTGAGGAAGACTTCTCCCACCGTCCCGAGGCTCAGGAGCGACTGCAGGGCATGGAACTCCTTCTCGAGCTCATACCCGATCTCCATGACCAAAAGATCCGCCGGACCCGAGTCGTCGGGATTGCCGATCGCAAATCCCGGCACCGATCTGAGCACGCGCTCCAGCGCCGCCCGGGTGGGAGTGTCTCTGACGTCCAGGACCACCGAGATCAAATCCTGAGTCATCTTCGCTCCTTGATGGGTTCCATTTTCAGAGACATCCCCCTTTCAATCGTTTATCCAGCCGGGCCGGCCTCACCGGACGAGCACCGGGACCTTCGCAAGGATGCCGAAATTCTTCCCCCCCGTGCCGCCCCCAAGATCGTGGGGGGTGCAATCAGGAAGGAAGTAAATGGATTTTTTACCATAACCGGCCAAATCATCATTACTTACATCTCTCAGGTTGAACGTGGAAACGAAGCTTTCCCAGCAGTCTTTTCCAGAAGTGTCGGGCGGGCATGACCAATTCCCCATTTGCCTTGGCACATCCGTGTACCCCGGATCTTCTCCTGCGCCCGTTATCCACAAGACGTTCACTTTGACGGCACCCACCACCGTCTGACAGGTGTCCACATTGTTGCCCGGGCATGTTATGACGGGAAGCGTCAGTTGCCAGGGTTGTGTACCATTATTGGTCGCCGCCCTCCAACAACTGATAAGAGCTGAGAATGCAGCTTGGATATTCCCACCGTTCGTCGCCATGGGCCGGCCGAGAGTAATATTGAAAGGGTTTCCCTGGGCGCAAAGAACATCCTTGATCAGCTGTGTATTGGTGCCGCCCTTGCACGGGTTGCCCTCCTGGTTGAAATCCGTCCAGCCACCCGTTTCAGAGTTTTCGCTCTTCTCACCGCTGTTGATCATGCGGCCGATGTTGCACTGATATTCCCCATTGACCAGAATGCTTTCCTCGCATAAGGCGATGGGCTGATCCACATCGGCCGGATACAACGTCCCCGCAAACCCGATGTATGCCACGGCTTCGGCCGCCAGGGCGAAGGAATCGTAGCCGAAAATCCTCGAGAAGAACGACGGCGCCGCCGGAGCGCTCCTGTGGGTGGTCACCTTCACGGCGTTGATGAAATCCGTGTTGGCGTCGAGCTCCTCGTTGCTCACGTTCCAGAGGCTGACGGGCAGCAGCGAGGCATTGGGCGTGAACGTCCCGTTGGCAAACGAGTAGTGCCCCCGCTGCACGTCCCCCGAATTGCCGTTCAGGGTCACCTCCACCGCCGTTCGAACCGCGGTGTTGCGCATGGCCGCCTCTTGCCCGATCACGTTGGCCGTCGGTTGGACCGCGGTGCCGTCGTTGTTGTAGAGTGCCGCCGCCCCGGCCAGCGCCCCGGCGTCGGCCGCGTTCTGCAGCTCGTTTCGGACCACGTACAGGTAGCCGATGTCCACGGCAAAGGCGCCGAAACCCAGGAGCATCACGAGGGCAATGGCGACAATGATCACCGTCGCTCCGTCTCTTTCGGAGGGCCTTGATTTTGAGAGAACCGCGAGTTTTTTCATCGCTCCAGCCTCCTTCCCCTCAAGTGAAGCCCACTTGAATCTAGACTGCCGGGCCCTGGTACTCGTAGCGCATGACCGCGTTTGCCGACAGATTGATGTCCTGTCCCAGGCCGCCGCCGAAAAAGGACGCGATGAACCGGGGCAGCACGATGAACGTATAGGGGTAGCTGACCGTGACCTTGCGATAGTTTTGCCCGTTCACGGTCTCCTCGGCCACAGTGATGTCGGTGTCCCCCAGCACCTTGGTCCCGAAGGTGATGAGATATTGCTGCGCGTAGTTGCGCACGACCTGCTTGACTTCCGCTTCACTTTTCGGGGTGGCGGTGCCGTCGGCGGCAGCGCCGTAAAGAATCCCGAACCGCGCGCCTTCCCTGCTGGCGTTGGTGATCACCGCCTGGTCGTAGAGAATGATCCCGAACTCGATGATGCCGAACAGCAGGAGCACGAGCAGCGGCAGGATGAGCGCGAACTCGATGGCCGCCACGCCTTTGCGGAACCTGGACACGACACGTCTTGCTTTCATTTCTCCAACCTCCTCCCGCCGTCATGCCGGTGCGGTCCGGCATCCGTGGAGTTTCCCTCCAATCACCGCCTGCCTGTGAGAATGCCCCGGAACGGCGCATACTCAAGGTTCGCCGCGACTTCACACGGCTCGGGACGCGGTTCGCGGAAACGCCGAGCCGCGAATGCCCGCGCCGATTCCCCGGGCCTTCGGATTCCCGCCCCGGCGGGATGACGATGACAACCTGCGTTCTTCGTTGCGCGCCGCGTGGCGCGCATCCATTCGCGGGAATGGTACATACCGATTCCCTCGAGCCTTTCGGGGGACCCCCGGGAAGACCCGATCCGGTCCTACTTCCCGCCCTGCTGCTTGATGAACGCCGCGGGCATATAGCTCCCCCCCGTCTTGCCGGCCGACGATTCACCTTCTTTCCCGAAACTCTTGTAGTACTTGTCCATGGCGTGCTCGGCGGCCCTCCCGTCCAGCCCATCCACCGGCGCGAGAACGTCCCCCGGGTCCGGGTTCAGGGCCTGGTCGGCTCTTGCCTTCCTGAATGCGTCCCCGAAAGTGTCCTCCGGAGGCGGCGGGCCGCAACAATAGAGATCGAAGGGCCAATCGGGCTCGAAAGCCCGGGCGGAGCCGACCGTTGCCACAAGGAGCAAAACCGCGACCAAGACCAGTTTGAATTTCATCTATCTCCCTCCCTCACCAGGAAGTGCATGTTCGTTAGATTCGCAACCGCGCCCCCCTACGGCACGGTGTGGCCGAACTCCCCGTCGAACCCCGCCTTCTTGTCCGTGATCGGGAGCGGCGCGCGCGGGGCCGGCTGTCGGGCTCGCCCCTGCAAGAGGCCCAGGAAGAAGAACTCCGAATCGCTGGGCTCGATGAACTTGTCCGTCGGCAGCGGCTGGGTGGCCACGTCTATGGGCTTGGCCAGCCGCGGCGTGACGATCACGATCAGCTCCGTCTCGTTCCTCTGGAAGGAAACGCTGCGGAAAAGCGCCCCCAGCACCGGAACGCTTCCAAGGATCGGGAATTTCTTCGCGTCCTCCCGGATGGTGTCCTTGAGCAGCCCGGCGATGGCGAAGCTCTGGCCGTCGTTCAATTCGATGGCCGTGGAGACCCTCCTGGTGGTGAGACCCGGAACGGCGACGCCGGATATGTTTATCGCCGTGGTGTAGTCGAGCTCCGAGACCTCGGGCGCGACGATGATGTTCATCCGCTTGTCATTGAGAACCGTCGGCGTGAAGGCCAGGCTGACGCCGAACTGCTTGTACTCGATTCCCACGGTCCCGAGCCCCTGCGGCACGGGGATGGGAAATTCCCCTCCGGCCAGGAAGCTGGCGGACTGGCCGCTCATGGCGATGAGTGTCGGCTCGGCAAGAACCTTCACGAGGCCGTCTTCCTTGAGGGCGTCGATGAAGGCCGTCCACGTGAACGGTCCCCCGAGGATGTGAAACAGCGAATTGACGGTGGGGGCGAATTGGAACTCACTGCTGGACCCGGAGGCGGACCCGGCGAACTTGTCCAGGGACGCCAGGTTCCCGAGCAGCGAAGCCCCCATGCTGCCGTTCACGTTCCAGATGGAGTTGATCCCCAGGCGGTTGGTGAGGCTGCGCGACATTTCCGCCACGCGCACTTCCAGCATCACCTGGTGCACGCCCGACACCTGGAGCAGGTTGATCACCTTTTTCCCGCCGCTGTACGCCTCGGCAAGCGTCATGGCCTGGGCGAGATGGGTCGAGCTGGAGATCGTTCCCGAGAGGGTCAGCGAGTCGTGGGAGGCGGAAACCTTGATGTCCCGTTCTCCGGGGAGGATCTCGTGCAGCTTTTCCTTGAGCCGCATGGTATCCGGCGCCACCTCGATGTCATAGATCGCGGACACCTTGTCGTCGCTCTGCCACAGGGTGAGGTTCGTCACCCCGGTGGCCTTGCCGGTGATGTAGATCTGCGTCGGGGAGAGTGCCACGATGTCGGCGACGTCCGGGGAACCCAGGGTGGTGCGCACCACCGGGGCGCCGCTCCGCACGATGACCGATTTGCCCACCTGGAGGTGAATCTTCCTCGCGGCGTGTTCCCCCGTGACCACCTTGACCGGCCCGGCGGCGTGGACCGCGGAAGAAGAGATCAACACCAGAGAGAAGGCAAGGCCCAAGGATGCCTTCACGAATCCCACCAAACCCAGCCTGCTGCACATAGACAGGTATCCTTTCCTCTCCTCGGGTTTCTCCGGAAAGCGGTTTCCCCCTCACCGCCTGTTTTCGAAATCGACCTGCGAGACCTTGGAGCCCTTGATGATTTCCATCCGGGAAAACGATCTCGCCGGTTCTTTCCTCGCTTCGGCTTCGGACTTCACGACGGGCTGGGCGGACACCATTTTCATGCGGGGCCGGTAGGCATCCAGCGCGTCGGCGATGGTCGTCCCCATGGTGTACACCACCTCCGTGTCGGTCACGTTTCTCAGGGCGAAATGGAGCTTGCCCAGGGAAGCCGCGAACGCCAGCCGCTCCGCTTCCTCCGGCGTGACCTCGAGCGTGAAGACGTCCACCGGGCCCGGCTCGGTCCCCGCCTTCTTGTCGATCACCGTGCCGGTGGCGAGCACCTTCACGTTTTCCAGCACCACCTTGCTCGTGCTGGGAGTCTTTTCCTGCGTGTCCCTGATGGTGACCAGCACGTCGACGAAATTTCCGGGCTGGATGAAGCCGGCCAGCCCGATGACCTTGTCACCCGCCACGGCGATGGCGCGCTTGCCCACGCTGACGACCGCCGACACCCCGCCGGTCGTCACGCTGAGGGGGGCGAGCTTGGACTCCAGGAGCTGCTCACCCTGCTTGACCGGGCTTATGAGGACTCTGCCCTCGATCTTTGCCGGGTCCGAAAAATACCCGGCCGGCAGGTGCTTGGGAGGATATTCCGCCATCTTCACCATTTCCCGGGTCAGCTTGGTTCCCCAGGGCAGATCGGCGCTGGCCAGGGCCACCTGCACGCTTCCCGGCTCCGCCTTTTCGCTGACGACCGTCGTCTGCACGCCGGTCTTCATCTGAACCCATTTGTAGACGACAACGGAGGCCACCAGCGCCAATACGATCGCCAGGGCCAGCGGAAATATCGCTCTGAATCTCGCCATGTGTCACCTCGCCAGGCTGTTGCGGACAATACTGCGTCGAAGTCTGGAGCCGTTCAAGACCATAGAAGATGTGAAACGTCGTACCCGAGCCATTCCAGGGCGACGAACGCGATCGTGCCCGCCGCTATGGCCGCCCCGTAGGCAAGCCCGGGTTTTTTCGAATCCCCGCCGGAAGCCTCGCCGGTCGCTCGACTTTCGGGCGGGAGAGCTCGCACCGCGGTCCGCGCGGCACTGAGCCGCTTCATCGTATACTTCCAGTTCAAAATCATGACAACGACTGCAAGAACACCACCGGCGATGCACGTCAACAGGAACGCGGCGAACACCCCCCGCGCTCCCAGAATCGACCCGACCGCGCCCATGAGCTTGACGTCGCCGGCACCCATTATCCCCAGTAGATAAGGGAATATCAGAAACACGATCCCGAGGCCCAGGCCCTTCAGGCTGAATGCCAATCCATCCAGACCGCCGCTCAAGGCGTGAAACGAAAGCCCCACGGCAACCATCGAAAACGTGTACACATTCCTGATTCTGTGTTTGCGCATGTCTTCCACGGCGACCACGATCAGGACCACGCAGAGCAATCCTCCGAGGATGCCGTTCAGCGATGCCGCCATGAGAAACCGCCTCTGAATGTTGAAGGACCCATTGACCCGAACACGCCAGGAACGAACCAATGGCGGAAGCCGTCCCCGTCCGGCGCCGCCGCATTCATACTAAGACCGACATCTTGACCGCACAAACCTCTATAGGATAATTGTTAACAATCAGACTTTCTACTGGCTAGCATTAATTATTGATTCACTGCTAGCACCTATCATTCTCCGAAGTCAATAGAAAAACAGTCAAAACACTGTAAAAGACACCAAAAATCCCAAGTAGAGCAGGGCTGGCTACACAAGTTTGGTGTGGGGGTATGAACCGAAGCGTATTGTGGATAGATTCCACCTTCGACAGGCATTGTTTGGAGCCCGGTAACTTCGAGGTTCCAGGAAGGACGGCACTGAACGGGGAGAGTCTGATTCTGCAATGCGGATTCCGACGCGGGATTTCATCCTCCGCTCAGGGCACTGACCACCGCGTCGGTCCAGTAATTGAAAATGTTGATGACGCTGTCGCTCGTGGCCACCATGGCCGACGCCGCGGCAAGCACGATCAGAGAGGCGATCAGGGCATACTCAATCGCGGTGGTTCCCCGTTCCTCGCAGAGCAAGATGCGGAGGCCGGTCAGCAGACTCTCAAACCCGGAATTGTTTTCGCCTCTCATCGTAGGAACCTCTCGGCTATGAGTTCCGTCCAGTTATACGTCCGTCGCTTCGGGCATCCCGCTCCATCACCGGGGCGACTGAGAACCGGCAGTCGGAGACGGTTGTGGGTCCGGCCATTGCGGCCGGACCGTACCCCCACACAAAGATACCCCCACAACTCTACGCTCCGCCTCCACCCAGCGCTTTCGTCAACTCGGCGGCGACCCTATTGAAGACGGCAGTGAGGTTCGTTCCCACCGAGGTAACGGCAAGAATGATCACCACAGCGATCAGGGCGGCGATGAGACCGTATTCGATCGCGGTCACGCCTTCTTCGTCTTTCAGGAACTTGATGAACTTTTTCATGTTGCACTCCTTTTTTGTCATTTGGATTTTTGGATCCGGAAAACACCAAACTGTTTTGCCCGATTAGAATAGCAACAACCGTGCCATCGATGGCGAGTGGGGCTGTGAGCGGTTTTGGCGCCGGGTGAGTCTACTATTGGTAGATCGTTCTCGAAGGAGAGGCAGACCGCAATCGCGCATCAGGCGACAGGGACCCCACCGGGGGGAAGGAATGTGGAAACAGGTTGAAGACGAGGCAGGGTTTCATTGGGAAAAGTCCTCGGCGCGCCGTTCACCCTCATACCGTATGCCGTGCTTTTTCATCTTCTTCCAGAAATTCTTGGCGTTGAGGCCCAGCATTTCCGCCGCCTTGGTCTGCACTCCACCGCATCTGCGCAGGGCGTCGAGAATGAGATTCCGCTCCAGCTCATCGAGCGTGTCTCCGAGGGACATCGCCTGTCCCCCCTCCTCGGCCAGGGTGTTGGAATGTTTCTGCAGAGCGATTGTCACCGCTTCGGGCGAGACCGTGGTTCCCCTGTTGACGATGGCCACGCGCTCCAGCAGGTTGGCAAGCTCCCGCACGTTGCCGGGCCAGTCGTGGCCGAACAGCAGCTCCATGGCTTCCCTGGAAATCCCGGACAGGTCGGTGCCCAGCTTGACGTTGATTTCCCTCAGGAAATGCCCGACCAGGAGCGGCAGGTCCTCCTTGCGGTCGCGCAGCGGCGGCACGTGAATGGCGGCGACGTTCAACCGGTAGTAGAGGTCCGCCCGGAACTCCTTGCGGGTGACCAACTCCAGGAGATCGCGATTGGTTGCGGCGACCACCCGCACGTCCACCTTCACCGGTTTTTTCCCGCCGAGCCGGTCCACCTGCTTCTGTTCCACCACACGCAGCAGTTTCGCCTGGAGGCTCGACGGCATGTCCCCGATCTCGTCGAGAAAGATGGTGCCGGCGTGGGCCAGCTCGAATTTCCCCTGCCTGGAGGAAACGGCCCCGGTGAACGCCCCCCGCTCATAGCCGAACAATTCGCTCTCGAGGAGCGTTTCCGGGATCGACGCGCAGTTGATTTTGACGCAGGGCGCGCTCGCCCTTGCGCTCAGCACGTGAAGCAGGTCGGCCACCAGCTCCTTGCCGGTCCCGCTTTCTCCCGTGACGAGGACGGTGGTCTCGAGCGGGGCGATCCTGGCGACCATCGCTTTCACCCGTTTCATGCCCTCGCTCTGCCCGATGATCCGGTCGATGGGTTCCGTCGTTCCCGTGCGCTTGCGCAGCTCGTTGAGCTCCTTCTGGAGTCTTCTTTTTTCGAGGGCTCTGCGGATGACGACATCCATTTCCTGCAGGCTGAAAGGCTTGGTGAAATAGTCGTATGCCCCGTTTCTGACGGCTTCCAGGGCGACGTCCCGCGTGCCGTGGGCCGTGATGACGATGATCTCGCCCTGTTCGTCGAAATTCCTGATCCGACAGATGGCATCGATTCCCGTCATGCCGGGGAGCCGCACGTCCAGGAAAATCAAGTCGTAGGAGGCGTGTTTGACCCTGTCCAGGGCCTCCTCGGCGGAAACGGCGGAATCGGTTTCGTAGCCTCTCTTCTTGAGAAACTCGTTGAGGGCGATTTGCATGCCCGGATCGTCGTCGACAATGAGAATTTTCTCAGCCATGGTACTCCACCGGTTCGTCCAACGGGAATTCGAGCGTGTGATTCTCCGGCAGGAGGATCTGAACCGAGGCTCCGCCGGAAGGTCTGTTCGCAAGCTCGATCCTGCCGCCGTGGGCGTTGATGATGTTGTAGGTGCAAGCCAGCCCGAGCCCCGTGCCGTGCGATTTCGTCGTAAAGAAAGGCTCGAAGGCCTTCTGCAGATTGGACTCGGGGATCCCTGGCCCGTCGTCCTTGACCCGAATCCCGATCACGCTCCCGTTGGCTGTGCCGCCCCGCTCGTACGTGGCGGAAACATTGATGTGCCCTCCGGCGGCGCAGGCCTCGAACGCGTTGATGAGAACGTTCAGGAAGGCCTGGCAGAGCCTTTCCGGGTCGCACCAGACGGGGGGCAGTACGGGATCGTAGTGTTCTTCGACTTCAACGCCCTTTTCGGGAAAACTGTGCCGGGCGAGATCGACCATCTGGGAGAGCAGGACGGGGAGCTCGGCTTTCTCCACGTTCAGCAGGGAGCTGCGGGAGAAGGAGAGAACGTCCTCGATGAGCCGGTCCAGCCTCCCCACCTGGTCCAAAATGACGTCGGCATATTTCGCCTGCGTCTCGTCGGGCCTCAAGTCCTCGCGAATCAATTCCGTGAGGGTCTTGATGGAACCGAGGGGATTGCGGACCTCGTGAGCGATATGCGCCGAGACCTTCCCCACGGCGGCAAGCCGCTCCAGCTTCTGGATTTGGCTTCTCACCGAAACGATATCCGTCTGATCCTTGAACGATATGGTGACCCCGCGCTGCCCTCCGCTCAATTCCACCGGGCTCACGCCAACCCAGAGCAGAAGTTCCGTCTTGGCGTCCGTGGACAGGCGGATCAGGCTCGAATGGCTTTCGGTCCCCTCGAAACCCTTGAGCACCATCCGGTGGAACGACTCGTTGCGGAGGCTTTTCGGGACGATTTCCTCCAGGCGTCTCCCCCTGATGTTCCACAACGCCGTGTTGAACAATCGCGCCGCCCTCCGGTTCAGCGCCCGGACCTCCCCCGTGGCGTCCACCGTGATGAGCGCCTCGGGGAGGTTTTCCAGGATGTAGCTGTCCTGAATGAAACGGTCGAGGGTGACCTCGACTTCGTCGAGAATGATCCCCAGGGCCTTCATTTCATTGGCGGCCTCGGACTTCTGGATGGATTCCGATCCCACGGGAATCATGGAGCTTGCCTTGGTCATGAGTCTCTTCAGGCTGCGGCTGATGAGGAAGGCGGCCAGGAGGTTGAGCAGGAACGACAGGATGATCGTGCAGAACACGGAAACCATGACCGCCGTCCTCAGGTCCGGCATGGAATCCTGCCCCGGCCACGGCAACTGCTGGGGCATGAGGTAGGAGATCAGGAGTGCTCCGACCAGCATCAGGATGGACGTGACAACCGGCAGAGCCACGATGAGGCGCAAGCGCACTTTGGGCTTTGCTGAACCCTGCTTATCCATGGCATTCCCCGACAGGGCGAATACTCGAACGTCCCGCCGATCACGGTGGAAGGCACCGCGCCAGGGTGCCGGAGGCTGTTCCGCTCCGACAGTGGCTCGCGCAGGCGAAACAACGGGTGTCTACTTTTTGGCGATTGCCCGGATTCCGGCCACCGGCTTGCGCCCGAAAGGGGCTCTACGCCTTGTCTCAAAAGCCGGGGCCGGGGAAAATCGCACGAAGCCCTTTTTCACCCGTGCATGACATCCGGCGGGACCTTGCCCGCGTCAGTTCGTGGAGACGTCATAGTGAATCAACTACATGAAAAGTCACCAGGAATCACTTTCATTCGATTGTAATTCAGATTATCCGATAAAGCGGCATGCGTCCAGCCATTTTTTCTTATGGACACGACGCTCGAGGCTTTATCGAAGGTATTCCGGCGGAAAGACGGGTCGCTCATGTCTTCCGGCAAACATCAAGCGAAAACCGCGTGAATGTGAACCCTTAAAACCGGGAAACTCGTGGCGGCAGGCGAGTCGTATACAAGGGTGGGTTGCGCGACAGCGCAGCCCACGGTCCCAATACCCTTGCCCCTGCCGTCCCGGCCACGTAATCAGGGGCGGGCGGGGATAAACCCCGCCCCTACGGACCGATGTGCCCGTCAGACATACAAGGGGCGGGTCCGCTCGCTGCCGCGTTGGGTGGCCGCCGCTATGTATGGACCGATGTGCCCGTCAGACGTAGGGGCGGGCTTTATGCCCGCCCGCCCAATGCTTTCGGCTTGAACACAAAGGTCCATGGCCGCGGCGTCACCCCCGAAGCATGGAAACAGCCTCACGCGCGAATCTATTTTCCACGTCTGCATGACTCCCGAAGGCTAGAAAACCCCGGGCAACAAACGGGGGGTTCGGGAAGCATACGCTTCGTATTCCGGGAACATTGCCGCGAGGAGCTTTTCCTCCTGCAAGGCCCGATAAACCTGGCACGCCGCAAGCAGGAAAAAGATGAGCATTTTGGCAGGCGCAAGGCCCGCAAGCACGAAACCCGCCGCCGTCACCAATTCGCCGAGATAGAGCGGGTGCCGCACCAGGCGATAGGGGCCGTGCATCACCAGGCTTCGCGCCTGGGGGATAATGCTGAAGCTCCTGCCGAGGGCGAAAAGCGCCGCGACGGCAAAAGCCATGCCCGAGGCCATGATCACGTTGGCGCCGAGCATCACCACCGGGCTCGCGTCTGGAGCGCCCCCGACCAGAGGGATGGCGAAGGGAAGGAAGCTTGCCCCCACGGCAATGGACCTGGCGGGGATGGACCGGGTCGTTGAGCTCGCGGCGGTTCTCATGAAATAGAGAACGACGATCAGCACGTAAAATGCGACGATGAGCAGGCGGTGTACCAGCAGAAGTGCCTTCGCCGCGTCCAGCGGAAAAAGCGAGCTTAGACCTCCGAGGAGCCCGCGGGCGCTGAAGAAGAGGAGGAGAGCAAACACCGGGGCCGCCACCAGCCTCCCGATGTCAATGCGTGACGTCTTTACTTGTGTTTTCATAAACCGTCCCTTCCCCGCCTGCGAGGACCCATGCAACCGGGCCGGGAAAGCCGAATCGTTCCGAGCAGGTCCGACACCGACCCTAAGCCCGATTCCAGTGCATGGCCCGAAAGTGACGCGAAGGCTTTTCAGCCCTGCGCCCCACTCATGAATGTTAAGCACGTTATGTGCCAAGTCACGAAAGCGGCGTGGGCGGCGCTGCCTCATCGGGATCGACCCCCGGCGCGCCTGACCGATCCGTGCGCCTGGAGCGTGTTCCCATTCATCGTGATAATGTTCCAAACCGCCTTCGATCTACCAAAAGTAGACCCCATGAATGGGAACGGCGACGCGGAAGCCCTCGAGGCGTATCGTGGGGGCAAACGGGGTTTTCACCGCCCAGGCCGATGAAATCCTGCGTTTCATGCTATTTTTTTGTGTAATATATTAAAATGTGATTAATTTAATATTGCATCTGCTGTGGAGACCAGTAAAATGAGCAATTAGAGGGGTCTGGACGCATAAAGGCGGGTGTCGGCTCCGGCGGGGCCGTGCATGACCGCCCGCGCGCTAGGGGTTTATCCGTTCGAGCGAGCCCGGGACGAAGGAGATAGGGGCCTGCAAGCGTTCTTTTTTTCTGGAAAAAGCGGCGACTCGCCGGACAGAGGAGAGCCTCGCGGGAAGGCTCATAGCGATTTCGGTAGGTGTGGGTGCATCGGGCGCCGTGAGGCGCTTCCCCGGGCCGGAGGCCTCGAAAGACCTTGGCGACCGGCCGTGCGCCGGGCACGAGGCAAGCGTGATTCGCGGGAGGGCGACATGGAGACCAGGCAATACAAGCGGTTCAAGGCTATGGATGGAGCACTCGCCGTTTTTTCGTCAACGCTCCAGCCGAACCTGCCGAAGCTGGGCCGGCTTCTCGACATCAGCGCGGGGGGACTCGCTTTCAGCTACACCGCCCGCGGCATTCAGACCGAAGGAGCGTCGAGTCTCAGGATTTCCTGGCATGACGACGAAATGTCGACGATTGACGGCATCCCCTTCAAGATCGTCTACGATGTGGACCTCTCAGGCCATTACAGGCTCGGGCTCCCGGAGGACAGGCGTTGCGGTGTCCAGTTCGGTGACCTCACGGCGGAACAGTCTGAACAGTTGGTCGCATTCATCCGCAATTACAGCCGCGGCGAAATCGCGGGGTAGCCCGTAAGCCGCGGCGCCTCGATGAAGTCAAATCCGCAAACCTTCAGTGCAAACCCCATGCTGAACAGGGTGAGGGCTGCTTTTGTTCTTGCGCTGTGGCTGCTGCTTCTTGCGGCCATCCCGGTCCATGCCGGCATGAAGTCCGGCATGGCGGCCTACAAGCGGGGCGACTACGGGACCGCTCTCAGGGAGTTCCGGGCCGGGGCCGCGCGCGGGAACACGGATGCCCAGAAGATGCTCGCCGCCATGTACGAAACGGGTACGGGGGTTACGCGCGATTTCGGCGAAGCGTTCAAGTGGTACTCCGCGGCCGCTCGAAGCGGCGACAGTTCCGCGCAGTTCATGGTGGCGCAAATGTATTACGAGGGCAGGGGCGGGCCCAGGGACCTCTCCGAAGCGGTGACGTGGTACCGCAAGGCGGCCGAGGGCGGGTTTCCCGAAGCTCAGTACAACCTCGCCCTCTTTCATGAAATAGGCCGGGGAACGCGGCGGGACATGAACGAGGCCTCCAGGTGGTACCGCAAAGCGGCGGAAAAGGGCCTGCCGCAGGCACAGGCCCGCCTCGGCCTCATGTATGTCAAGGGGGAAGGCGTCCTGCAGGACTACGTCCAGGCCCACATGTGGTTGAACCTTGCGGCTTCGAACGGCGATGAAGGAGCGCGCAGCGCCCTGGAAGCCCTCGGCGCCAAAATGACTTCGGACCAGGTGGCCAAGGCTCAGGAAATGGCACGAAAATGGCATATGAAAAAGAGGGGAAGGTGAACGGGGGAGATCGCTCCGAATGCCGACCCGGTTTCCGCGACGCGACCGGCGCTTGACGAAAGCCTCGACGGCATGGGGGTGCCGATCCGGCCTTCGTGGTGTTGCCCGGTCGAGAGAAGCAGTCCTTTACAAGGTTCCGGGCTCAGGTGCGTCGACGTCGTGAACGCGATGTCCCGGCCCGTTGCCGTCAGCCCCGGCGTCACAGACGCGTTCCTAAGGAGGTACCGGTGCCCGCCTCATCCTTTGTCGACTATTATGAATGCATGCAGCTGAGCCCCAACGCGGACCAGGAAACCATAGAACGCGTGTACCGGCTTCTGGCCAAGCGCTACCATCCCGACAATCCGCACACGGGCGATCCCGACAAGTTTTCGCGCCTGACGACGGCTTTTCGCGTGCTCTCGAACCCGGAGCAAAGAGCCGCCTACGATGCCGGGTATGAAGAATCCCGCGCGGCGCAGTGGAAGCTGTTTATCCAGGCCGATCCCGCGGGCGGCATCGATTCCGACCAGCTTATCCGGCACAGTATACTCAGCCTGCTCTACACGGCCAGGCGCAACAATGCGTCCAAGGCCGGAGTCGGCATACTCCATCTCGAGGATCTGCTCAGCTGCCCCCAGCACCTGATGGAATTTCACATCTGGTACATGAAGTCCAAGGGGTGGATCGTACGCACCGACACGGGGGAACTCGCCATAACGGCGGAAGGGGTTGACGAGTATACCTCCGGCGAGCGGCATTTCGTGAAGGACCGTCTTCTTCCCCCCGGACGCCAGGGCCGGGAGGAAGCGCAAGTCTAGGCTCTCGCCTCAAAGACCAACCCTGCGGAAGAGTCCCTTTGCCCGCTCGTTTTCCCAGGGCGGCAAGGGATTGGGGTCGCCCTTGACCACGGAGTTCCCGGCCCCGCCCTTGTATGCGACTGCCCGGACCCGTAATACAGTTTTGCGTTCAACAGTCATGAACGGGGGGCATCCGTTCACCCCTATGGATAAAAATTGTTCCGGACTTCAAGCTGACCGATTAACAATATTGTACAAAGCATGTCTTTACATTTTCACGGTAAGATGAGTGCATTGGGCGGGAGGGCATAAAGCCCTCCCCTACGTCTGACGGGCACATCGGTCTGTAGTGGCGGGGTTTATCCCCGCCCGCGTCACCTCCCGACGGGCAAGTGTTGTGTCATCTTGAACGCACCTCGGTATAAGGTGAGCAAAGTTTCATCGCGCCCACGTCCGGGCCGGGCATTCCGGTTCCAAACCCTCGCACCGGGAATACCGTGATGCCCGGGCACGCCGCACGCACGTTCGCGCCGAGCCCGGTTCCCACCCTTGCACCTTCAAATCGTGTTGGAAAGTCGTGTCCCGGGACGTGGGGGACCGCCGAAGATGGGGCCGTCCATAAGGCGCCGGAGGCCCGAAGGAGGGAAGGGGCACGTCATGTCGAACCGCGAGGGCGGAACAACCGGATCATTACAGGCAGGACGGGCAGCATGAGGATGAATATCGCAATGATCATGACGATCACTCTCGGGTCGTCGAAAGCCTGGCTCGCCACGACCATCGCGATGCTTCCGCTGCGCAGGAGGGAGCCCACCGCCAGGGCCGTTCGCGTGCCCGGGTCCGGGCCACCCAGCAAATACCCGACGATGAATGAAAGGGCAAGGTAGACGATCACGGTCAGGACCGCCTCGAAATGGAGGATGGCCAGGACCGCCGAGTAGTTGGCCGCGATGAAGAGGGCGAACATGAGAACCAGGGAAAACATGGAGACCTTGTGGAGCCAGTGCTCCAGGCGCACGGCCGCGGATTCGCGGCGCGCTTTGAGCAGCAGCCCGGTCGCCAGGGGCAGGAAGACCAACACAACCAGCTTGGTCGCCAACTTGACGTGATCCACCGAGACTTCGGGCAGAAGCACCGAAATGAGCGATGGGACGTAGACCAGGGAAACGACCAGTTGCATGCACATGAGCCCCACGGCATAAGCCGTGTTCCCCTTCACGATTCCGGTAATCTTGGGCAGGCCCTCGGAACCGGCCGTCATGCTCAGCAGGATGAGACCGAGCTGGAGCGGCCGTTCCAACGGGTGGATTCGCGTGAGGACCACGGCTATGAGCGGAACCAGGAGAAAGCTCGCCGCCAGCGATGAGATCACCAGGCGGACACTGCGCAACGGCTCCAGAATCTGCCTCAGCGTCAGGCCCAATCCCGTGCCGAGAAGAGCGGACACGACGAAGAGCAGAAGCATCAGATTGGCTGCGGGTGCCAGCAAATCATTCATGGCAGGCATCCTTTCCGGCGGGGCCGAGCGTTCCGGGGTTCATGCCCGCACCCAGCGCTCGGCTTCCCCTGCCGACGAGAACGGGAAGAACTCGACCTCGGTGTCCCTCAGTCCTTTTCCGACAAAGGCGAAGACCTGGTCCTTCCACCTCTCGTCGCCGACGATGGCCATCCTGGCCACGTCATTACCATGCGTCATGAGAAAGGCGATATCTCCCCAGTCCGCTCCCTTCCGCCAACCCTCAAAATCATCGAGAGTGACAAGAAGCCGCACCTTCAAGCCCTGAGCGATCAGCCTCGCGGCCACGGTCTGCAGGGACTCCTGGTCGGCCGGTTCCATGATGCCGGAGACCCTGACATACATGAGCGCTCCATCGATTCGAATGATTTCAGAAGCCACCCGCAATCCTCCTCCATGTGCTGTCCGGGGACAGGCTTGCAGCCCGGTTTCAAGAGTCCCGGCTCGTCGTGTCGACATCCGGTTGCCCTCGGTTCATGACGGATTCCCCCCCGCGGCGGCTTCTCTACTCCGTCTTCTCGCCTGCCGCATCGAGGATCTCCTGCAAGGCGGTTTCCCTTTCCTTGCTCACCGAGTTCACCAGGATTTTCCCCCCGAAACCCAGGAACGCCTCTTTCACGCGCTCGGGGTCCGCCCTGCGCACCAGGGTGAACAATGCGGAGCACCCGGGCTTGAGCTTCCGAGACAGATCCTCGACGAACCGGTCGTCGATTCCGATATCGGTGAGCGATGCGGACAGGGCTCCTGAAACCGCTCCGAAGACCGCTCCGATCACGGGGCTGAAAAAGATGCTGCCGACGATGAGCCCCGTGATGCTCCCGGCGATTCCTCCCTTTCGCGTCAGCTTGTGCATCTGGTGATGCCGGACCGTGCCGTCCTGTCCCCTCACCACGACCACGGCATCCTCCAGTTCCACGAAACCCCCGCGCCGGAGCTCCAAAAGCTTCAGGCGCGCCTCTTCGGCCTTCTGTTCGTCATCGAAAACGATGACGCTGAGGCTGCTCTTGTACTGTTCCTTGAGCACGGCCCTCAGAAGCTCCGGGCCGATCCAATCCTCGAAGCTCTCCGCAAGCCGGTTTGTCGCGCCGAAGGAGTCGATCGCGTGGACGCTTCCCTCCCGGGTGTCGAGCATGAAGTATTCGTCGATCTCCTCGTACACCTTGTTGATGACGATGGTTTTGACGCCGGCATAACCGATCAGCACGTTCTCGAGGCGAAAGCCGGGCAGCCTGGAGCGGAAGGCGAGGGTGGTACCGACCACGAAATGAGGGGAACCAAGCCCCTGGAGCCAGCTCCGCGCATGGACGGGATCATCCGAAAGCTTCTTCCCGTGAATATCCATGAACCGGGCGTAGTCTTCGGGAAGCCTGACCCCGAGTGCCCGTAGCGCATAATCCGCAAATTGTTCCATGATCGAAAATCCTTTCTGGTGGCCGATTCCTCACGCATCCTCCTCTCCGAGAGCGAGGATCGCCGCCGCGTAGGCGTCTTTGAGCGCATTCAGGTACGCCGGGTCGATCCGGCCCCTCCATGTCTCGACTTCCAGGAAGCGCTTGGGGATCGACACGGTTCGCGGGTCGAAGCCCGTGTGCAGGCGTGTTCGCCACCGCAGTTTCCGGACGTTGCGGGAGACATCGCCGAGGCCGTCGGCAAGGTTGAGGTAGCCGACGGAGCGCAGGCAATCGGAGAGGACCTGGTCCCCGTACACGCCCCTGGCGAAGAGACAGCTCACCATGGAGGTGAGCAGCACCCTGGCCTGTTCGTCCTCGACCAGGAAACGGACCGCGCCGTCGATATCGGGCTCCTTGTTCTTCTGATCGTAGGAGTAGCCGCCCGCGTCCAGGTGGGAATGCCGAAGGCCGAGGGCCTGGGAGACGAAGAACACCTCTCCGGTGGCGTAGCCCGCCATCTCCTGGCCGAGCACGCAGGCGAAGTCGGCTCCCCCGTAATGCTCGGCGGCCTTCATGGTTCCCTGCGCGAGGAGCCGGTAGAAATCGTTGGACGCGGCCCCGAGGTGGTGGATCCCTTCACGGTAGGCGGTTTCATCCCCGAATTTGAGGGGGACGATGGTCTCGCGGGTAGTGACGATCCCTTTTTCCAGTGCCTCCGTGGCCCATGCCAGCGCAACGCCGGCGGACATGATGTCGAGCCCTTCGCGTTCAGCCGTGTCCAGGAGCGTGAGAACGGAGAAGGCGTTCGTCACGTGGAGCATGGCCCCGGCGGCAAAGATCGGCTCGTGGTCGTAGGAGACCTGCCGGTAGAGGTAACGGTTTTCTCCCATGAACCTCTCCCGGACGAACCCGAGGTGCACGCAACCCACGGGGCACCCGGCGCAGGCGGCATTGCGAAGCAGCGTATCCCGGGCGAAAGTTTCCCCGGTGATCCCTTCGATGCCGGGATCGCTCGTTTTCTGGAGGTTCCTGATGGGAAGGGCGCTGATGCCGTTCAAGACCGCCATATTGATTGGGGTCCCGAAGTTGTGGTACTTCTCCATCATGTCCGTGTCGGTCATCTTCCGGTACACTTCGGCGAACAGCTTCGGATAGGCCTTCCCTTCGGGAAGCGGGGACGAACCGTCGCCCAGGATGACGATGCCCTTGAGGTTTTTCGCGCCCATCGCGGCTCCGCAACCGAGTCTTCCGAAGTGGCGGTACGTATCCACGTTGATGCAGGCCATGGCCGAGCCGTTCTCGCCCGCGGGGCCGATCCGGAGGATGCTCCGGTGCCCCGCGCCTTCGTACATGCGCCGCAGCATCTTGCCGGTTCTGAGGAGATCCATGCCCCAAAGGAAATGGACGTCCTTGAGCTCAAGGTGATGCGAGCCCACTGACAGGCAAGACGGCGCGAGAGCCTTGCCCCGGATCACGAGGGCATCGAAGCCCGCAAACCTGAGCGAGAGGGCCGAACGTCCTCCGGCGTGGCTTTCGGCGTACTGATCGTGATAGGGGGACTTGAAGGCGCAGACGGTCTTGCTCATGAGCGGGAAGTAGCCGGTAAGGGGGCCGATGGCAAAGATGAGCGGCTGTTCCGGATCGTCCCACGGTCGGTCCGGGAGCCCGTATTTGTCGAAGAGCATGGCCGTCAGGCCGCTGCCGCCGGCCAGGCTGTCCCTGCCTTCGAGTAAGGTTATGGCGCCCCGCCCGGCGGGAAGGTCGACGACGAGCACTTTGAACCGTTCTCTGGTCTCTCCGGTCATGACGCACCCTCCCGAGCGTGGCTTTCTTCCGCTCCTTCGGTTCCGACGTCCGCCAGTTCAAGACAGTCGTGCGGACAATACGAGACGCACCGTCCGCAATGGATGCACACGAAAGGCTCTCCGTCAGGGGCGAGGAAGACGGCATCCACCGGGCAGGCTTTGGCGCACTCCCCGCAGCGGATGCAGAGGTTCTTCCTGACGATGACGCCGCCGCCCTTTCGTTGCGCGTACGCGCCGGTGGGGCAGGCGGCCGCGCATGGAGCAGGAAGGCAGGCGAGACACGTTCTGGCTTCGAACCCCGTGGAGAGCCCCCCGGAGGAAGCGATCCGGATTCCCGCCATGTCCCACGAGAGCATCTTGTGAACCAGCCGGGCACACGCCAGGGAGCAGGAGTGGCAACCGATGCACCTCTCCATTCTGGGAGCGGTCAGGATCTTCATGAGTTACTCCTGTCTGTTTTGATCGAGTGGCTGAAACCGATCCGCGTTCGAGATCGCGCAATGGGGGATCGGCGGAAGGCGAGGCGGGCGGAGATAAACCCTGTTTGAGCGAGCCGCGCAATCGGAGGACATGGCTTTATGCTCTTCCGCTCAATGTCGCCGTCTTCAAAGCAAACCGGGATGAACCCCGCGGACGCCGGGAACCGGCAGGGTGCGCCCCGCATCCACGGCTTCACGGACCCCGTTTTCGTTGAGCGCCACGTCCGTCCAGCCGGTGAAACGATTCTCCCTGTTCCATTCACTTTCTCCGTGCCTCAACAACACGACCTTCTTCATCGGTCGAACCTCCTCGAATCGAATACTCTCCTGTTTGTTCTTCCAACTTGAAAGCCACGACGATTGCGGGAGCGCGGAGGCGAAATCAACGGGCCCTCGGCAGGGGCCGGAGCCCCGGGCGGTTTCGATGCCCTCGCGTTCATCCTCCCCAGATGGCACCGGCAATCTGGACGAAAAGGATCTTCATCACGGTCGCTCCGGGGAAAATCATGGCGTAGCCGACGTCCGGTTTCTCCGTACCCGTAAGCTTGCCGGCGTACATCAGGATGGCCGGGTTTCCCGTCACTCCGCCGACCACGCCGCAGACCTCGTCGAACGGCAGCTTCAGAACGACCATTCCGAAAATCATGACGGGGAACACAAGGCTCAGTAGGACCAGGACTCCATCGAAAACGAGCAGGAATCCGCTTTCAGCCAGTGCTTCCGCAAATTTCGGCCCGCACGATATGCCCACCTGGGCGAGGAAGATCGTGAGCCCGAGGTTCCTCAGCACCAGGTTTGCCGACAGGGGCATGGTCCAGTGCAGACCACGCGAGCGCCGGAGGTAACCGAGCACCAGCGCCGTGAGCAGCAAACCGGCAAAGCCCAGCGTCAGTTTCCCGAGCCCCGGAATGGGCAGGGGAATCAGGCCGACCAGGAGGCCGAGAGCCATTCCGAGCCCGATGGAGATATAGCTCAAATCAGCCGTTCCTTTGATGGAGTCGCCAAAGAAGGCGCGGACTGCTTGAACGTTGGCCCGGTTCACCAGGAGGCCGACCCGGTCCCCGAATTCCAGGATGAGATCCCGGCGGGGAAGAAGGTCGCTGTCTCCGCGGGTGACCTGCACGAGCTGGTAGTCGAACCCTCCGGGAATTTTGAGGTCGCCGAGAGCCGTCCCCACCACGGAGCGCTTCGAGGCGAACACCCGAAAATAGTCCAAGGTGGAGCGGTCCATGACGATCTTCCCCGGCGCCGCCTCGCCGATGATTCTTTGCGCCTCCTCCAGGCCGGCATTGGTGGCGGAGGTGATCATCAGGACGTCGTCCGGACCGAGGACGAGGGCGGGGTCGGGAAACTTGTTGCGGTCTTCATGGCGAACGGCCGCGATTTCAGTTTGCGAGGGCAGCATGTGCAACACGTCCCCGAGCTTCTTCCCGAAGAGATCGGAGTTTCGTACGGCAATCTCCATGAAATCGAGCGCGGCGCCTTTGGGGACCTCGATCTTCGGTTTGAACAGGAGGAAGACCAGGTACATGACGAGGATCGGCCCGGCAACGCCGAAGGGATAGGTCGCCGAGTAACCGACGGCGGGATCGCTGTTGCCGAGCGACGACATGGCGGCCTGCAGAGCGGGGGTGGAGGTCCCGGACCCGGCGAATACGCCCAGGGCGTAGCCCGGCTTCATGCCGAACAGGTTGATGGAGGCCAGTGTCGCGGCTCCCGCGACGATCAGCCCGATAAGGGCCAGAAGGTTCGCCTTTCGTCCCGCGGGGCTTACGAGGCCGGTAAAAAACAGCTTGCCGTACTGGATGCCCACGCAATAGAGGAACAGGGCCAGGCCGAGCGTCCCGACCAGGGGCGCAGGCGCCGATTTGGGGGCCAGCCATCCGACAAACAGGGCCACGAAAAGCACCGCACCGGCGCCCAGCGAAAAGCCCTTGATGTTCACTTCGCCCAGCAGGTATCCGAAAGCGACTACGAGAAAAAGGGTCATCAAGGGTTGCTGACTCAGCAGCGCGATCACGTATTCCATGGTCGTTCCTCCGGAGTGGAAAGGTTGCCGTTGCCTCTAGACGGGGAATCGAATGCCGGATGACGGTGTTTCGCCAAGCTCGGGAGAAGGGGCTCGGCAGTCCCTTTTCCCGGGATTTTCTCCCGTTGCGAAAGCGGCCGGCCGGACAGCGCTTTTTCGAACCGGTTCCTTCAGCCGTCCACCTCTTCCGGCCAGGCCATGTTCACGATCTCGAGGCGGTTGTTGGTGTCGGGATAGCGCCTCGAAGGGCCTTCGGTCACCACAGCGAGTTTTCCTTCCATCCCGTGAGCCTTGAGCCAGTCCGACACGTAGGCGTTCCAGTTGTCGGGGTGCCGGGCCTCGCATACGGGGTAGACGCCCGAGGAAAACTGGAGCTGCCGGCACGTGGCTTCCTCCGAGCTGACGGCGATGATCCATGCCGGGAGGCGGAACCGGGCGATGCTCCTGGCCGTGTCTCCGCGGTGCGTGGGAACGAAGACGGCGGCCGGGTCGGCGTACTCCAGGACGGTCTCCACGCTGAGGTCGATCAGCCTTGCCGCGGGCACCCTGCCCTTGAGCTCGATGCCCCTGAACAGATCCCTGCCGCTGACCATCGGGCGGTGTGGCTCGATGGCGGCGGCGATCCTGGCAAGGGTCGCGACCGAATCGACGGGATAGGCGCCCATGGCCGACTCGCCCGAGAGCATGACGCAGTCCGAGCCATCGAGGATCGCGTTGGCCACGTCGGTTGCCTCAGCGCGGGTGGGGCGCCGGTTGGCCGTCATGGATTCCAGCATCTGCGTCGCGGTGATGACCGGCCTGGCGCGCATGTTCGCCGCGCGCATGATCTGTTTCTGAACCACGGGGATCCGCTCGATGGGGAGCTCCACGCCCAGGTCGCCTCGCGCGATCATGACGGCGTCCGCGGCTGTGATGATCTCGTCGAGATGATCGAGCGCCCTGGATCGTTCGATCTTGGCGATGATGAAGGGACGGTAGCCCAGGGCCGCCGCCGCGTTCCTCACCGCCCGGATGTCCTCCGGGCTCTCGACGAACGACTGGCTCACCGCGTCGACACCGTTCTCGAGAGCGAATTTCAAGCAGTTGTGGTCGTGTTCGGTGAAGGCGCCGATGCCCAGGTCGATACCCGGGACGTTGAGTCCCTTGTGCGAGCGCAGCTCACCGCCGACCACGACGCGGCAGTCGACGTCGTTCTCCCGCATCCGGTCAACATCCACCTGGATCAGGCCGTCGTTCAGGTAGAGCGTGTCGCCGGGTCTGACGACCCGGGGGAGAGGGGAGAAGCTGACGGAGACCTTGCGTTCGTCGCCGGGCACGTCGTCGGTCGTGAGGGTGAAAAGGTCCCCCGGTTTCAGGTCGATCGGTTCGGAACCAAACCTGCCGATGCGCATCTTCGGGCCGGGAAGGTCCGCCATGATGGCAATGCGGCGGCCGGTGGCGGCGGCCGCGGCCCGGAGATCCTCGATCACCCCTTTGTGACCGGAGAAATCACCGTGAGAGAAATTGAGCCGCGCGACGTTCATGCCGGCCATCAGCAGCGACTTCATCACCTCCGGGGAACGCGAAGCGGGCCCTATGGTGCATACGATTTTGGTCTTGTTGAGCGGCAGTGTCATCGAAGTCCTCCGTTGACGCGGCGGTGCATTGGGGTGGGTTGTTCCGCGGCCGAACCGCCGGGCGCTTCGTTCATGACGCCTGCGCCTGCAGGGAAAGGGACACGTACACCACACCCTCCTCCAGCGATGTCTTCATGGGAAGTCCGCTGTGGGCAAAGACCGTAAGCATCGCCCGGTTCTCGGCAAGCACCTCGGCTTCGAACCGCAGCACCCCCTGCTCCCGGGCGATATGAACGAGGTGTTTCAGAATGCGGCTTGCGATCCCCTGCCCCTGGTAGTCTTCCTCGACGGTAAAAGCGACTTCCGCCCGGCCCTGGGCGTCTGAGGGACCATACAGAACATAGCTTCCCGAGCCGATGACGGTTTCATCCTCTTCACCGGCCGGTATCGTGACCACCAGTGCAACGACATTCTTGAAATCAGCTTCCGTGAACGCGCGGAGCTCTTCGTCGGTGAGTTGGCTCTTATAACGAAAAAACCGCGAGTAGATGGTTTCCTTCTCAAGGTGCCCGAACGCCTCCACGATCCGGTTCCTGTCATCGGGGCGAATGGCCCTGATGGTCACGACGGCGCCGTTCTTGAGCTTGTCTTCCACTCTGTAGTTTCGCGCATCGATCATGTCAGGTCTTCCTCTTACCGGGTAGAGATCGTGAGCCGTCCGCCCGGGGGTATGGAGTTTGTGCCGGAGCATGGGTGGCGCTCCCGCGCCCGGCGCACCGGGGATCACGGGTTTCGTGCTCCACCCGCAACGCCTGCCCGGCGTATGGTCTGAATCGTCTGGCGCGCGATCTCACGCTCCTCGTCGGTCGGTATGACAAGAATCTTCACCGGACTGTCCTCTCCCTGGATTTCATGAAGACCGCTCCAGTCCTCTTCGTTCCTGCGGTGGTCGAGCACGACCCCGAGGTTCGTCAGCCCATCGCAGCATTCTCTTCGAACGGGGGCCGAATTCTCACCGATGCCCCCCGTAAAGACAATGGCGTCGACCCGGCCAAGCGCCGCGGAATAGGAGCCGATGTATTTCCTGATCCGGTAGCAGAACATTTCGAAGGCCAGTTGCGCCCGGGCATCGCCGTCTGCGGAGCGGCGCTGGATTTCCCGCATGTCGTTCGTGCCGCAGATGCCCTTCAGCCCGCTTTCCTTGTTCATAATGGCTTCAAGCTCTTCAAAGGACCGGCCGGTTTTCCGCGAAATGTAGAAATGAACCGCCGGGTCCAGATCTCCGCATCTCGTGCCCATGATGAGACCTTCCAGGGGCGTGAGGCCCATGGAGGTATCGATGCTCCTGCCGCCCTGCACGGCGGTGGCGCTCGCCCCGTTGCCGAGATGCAGGGTGATCAGGTTCGCGTAATCCTCGGGCAGCCCCAGGTGACGCGCGGCTTCTCCCGCAACGTAACGATGCGAGGTCCCATGGAACCCATAGCGCCGCACGTGATGCTCGCGGTACAGTTCGTGGGGCAATGCGTACAGAAATGCTTTGGGCGGCATGCTCTGGTGAAAGGCCGTGTCGAAAACCGCCACGTTGGGCACATCGGGACGGATCAATCGAAGCGCCTCGATGGCGGCGACATTGGCGGGGTTGTGGAGCGGGGCGAGAGGGATAAGGTCCTTGATCCGCCGGACGACCTCATCGTCGACGATCACCGGTTCATGGAATACCTCTCCCCCGTGGACGACACGATGGCCGAATCCGAAAAACGCTCCGGGGGCGACACGGGTGGTGGGATAGCGCACGGCCGCATCGAGGAGGAACCGGAAACCTTCATGGTGGTCCGCAATCGGCCGGGTCTCCTCCATCTCCTCCCAGTGGCCGGAATCGCTCAGCCAGCGGCGCTTGAACCTGGCGTTCCGGGTCCCGATCCGCTCGAGCAGGCCGTCCACCAGCGTGGAGCAGTCGTCCAGAGCGAACACTTCGTACTTGATCGAGGAACTGCCCGAATTGACGACGATCACCCTCATGTGGCGTCTCCTTCCATCTGGGCCTGGATGGCGGTTATGGCGACGGTGTTGACGATGTCGGCGACGGTGCATCCCCGGCTCAGGTCGTTGACCGGTTTGTTCAGCCCCTGCAGGACCGGACCTATGGCGACGGCATTTGCCGTCCGTTGCACCGCCTTGTAGGCATTGTTGCCTGCGTTGAGGTCGGGGAAGATGAAGACGGTGGCACGGCCCGCGACTTCGCTCTCCGGCAGCTTCACCCTGGCGACTTCCGGATCGACGGCGGCATCGTACTGAACGGGGCCCTCCAGCTTGAGGTCCGGGCAAAGCCGCCTGGCGAGCCGGGTCGCTTCCTTCACCTTTTCGACGTCGGCTCCCTTGCCGGATTCCCCCGTCGAGTAAGAGAGCATCGCCACACGCGGCTCGATGCCGAAATTGCGGGCCGTTGAAGCGGAACTGACGGCGATGTGCGCCAGTTGCTCGGCATCGGGATCGGGGTTGACCGCGCAGTCGCCGTAAACCAGAACGCGGTCCGCAAGACACATGAAGAAGACGCTGGAGACGATCGGGCAGCCCGGCCTGGTCCTGATGATCTCCAGGGCGGGACGGATCGTGTGCTGCGTCGAATGGACCGCCCCGGAGACCATGCCGTCGGCAATGCCCCGGCAGACCATCATGGTCCCGAAATAGCTGACGTCGGACATGGCGTCCATGGCCATCTGCAGGGAAATCCCCTTATGTTTCCGGAACTCGAAATAAGTCCGCCCAAAATCCTCGCGGAGCTCCGACGTCATTGGGTCGATGATCTTGACGCCGGGGAGGGAAAGGCCGAGGGAGGTGATCTTCTCGCCGACCTCTTTGGGGCTTCCGAGCAGCGTGATGTCAACGACGTCCCGTAGCCGGAGCAGTTCCGCCGCCCTGAGGATACGTTTCTCGGTGCCTTCGGGAAGAACGATGTGCCGGCGCTTGGCCCGCGCGCCGCTCAAGAGATCGTGCTGGAACATGAGCGGCGTGACGCGGGAGGAACGCATGACCTCGATCCGGCCCTCCAACAGACTCACGTCCACGTTGGATTCGAAAACCCCGAGGGCGCCGGCGATCTTCCTCTGATTCTCGGGGGAGAGGCCCGCGCGCACGGCGTTCACCTCTGTCACGGTCTCGAAGGTGTCGGCGTCGACATGCAGGATCGGGACGGGCGAACGCCTCAGGCCCTCGAAGAGACGCTTCACTTGAGGCGCGGGCTTGAATCCGCCCGTGAGGATGACGCCGGCAATCCCCGGGTAGGAGGATGCCGCGTCCGCCGCCAGTGTTCCGATCAGGATGTCTGAGCGGTCGCCGGGCGTGATGACCATGCAGCCTTCCAGCAGGTGGTCCAGGAAGTTCGGCAGTTCCATGGCGGCCACCCTGTACCCGGCCACTTCACGGTCGAGCCGATTCGCGTCTCCATGCACCATTCCCGCCCCGAGAGCCCTCATTATTTCGCCCACCGTGGGCTTGTCGAGCAGAGGGTGATCCGGCAGAACGAACACGGGCATTCCAGTGGGCGCGGTGTCCTCGATTCGAGTCGCCGCCTGCTTTACATCGACAGGTGCGACCCTGTTCACAATCACCGAAAGGACATCGCACTTCCTGGCCTCCAGGAATTCCGTCAGCACCCGCACAGAATCCGCGATTCCCCCCGGTGTCCTTCCTCGACCGGAGACAACGGGCATGAGGGGCGCGCCGAGGTTCCGTGCCACTTCAACATTGAACTCGAACTCCAGCGCCGTGTGCACGGCCTTGTAGTCGGTGCCGGCGCAGACCACGAAGTCGCATTTCTGCGCGAGGCCTTCGTACTTTTCGATGATCCGGCTGTGCAGTTCGTCCAGCTTGTCACCGGCGATCAGGTCCCGGGCGACCGCATAGTCGGCACCGAACATGCGCTCAGCCGGAATCGTGATACCGTACCGGCTCGTGATGAGGGTCACCAGCGGATCCGCGCTCACTTCTCCCTCGACGATGGGGCGAAAGAAGCCCAACTTACGGCCGTGACGCGCCAGCAGTTCCATCACCCCGAGCACGACCAAGGATTTTCCGCTTCCGGCCCCAGTGCCCGTGATGTAAACGCTCTTCGACATGTCTCTTCTCCCGTGCTTTTTCCTCTCCCGGCTCACTTCAACCCATCCCGTCCGTGGGGAGGGTCCGCGCTCACCGCTCGAGCACCACGATCGACCGGGCTTTTACCGGATATTGGAGACTGGTGACTGGATAGCCTTTTCCCGTCTCCGCAATGTCGTCCGGACTCGGGATACCGGTATCCGCAATGCGGCGCCACTCCCCCGTCCGACCCACCTGGAGGGTGAAATCCAGGTCCTTCCAGCACGCATTGATCATCACGTAGAGGTCGCCGTCGCCGAGACCGGACCCGCGCAAAAAGTAGGCCAGAGACCTGGAGTCCGGGGAAAGGTCCACTTCCCCCGTGCTTCCGTACCAACGGACGTCCTCGCGCCAGTAGCGGCCCCGCCCGATGGACGGATGCGCTTTTCGGAATCGGATCATGCCCTTGAAGAAACGCAGCATATCCCGGTTGCGTTCGAGAAGCTCCCAGTCCAGCCAGGTGATCTCATTGTCCTGGTTGTAAGGGTTGTTGTTGCCTTTCTGTGTGTTCATGAATTCATCACCGGCGCAGAACATGGGGGTTCCGTTGGCGAGCATGAGCAGGCAGAAGAAATTCTTGACCTGCCGCCGGCGTAGCGCCATGACTTCAAGGGGAACCCCGGAGTCGCCCTCCCAGCCGCAATTCCAGCTCCGGTTGTCGTCTGCCCCGTCCGTGTTGTGGTGGCCGTTGGGCATGTTGTGTTTTTCGTTGTACGCAACCAAATCGTAGAGACAGAAGCCGTCATGGGCGGTGATGAAGTTCACGCTCTGGTATGGGCGATACACCTCCACCGGCCCGTCCGGAAAAAGGTCATCACTCCCGTACAAGCGTTGCATCAGGGCTCCGACCATCGCCGCATCCCCTTTGACGAAAGAGCGGATGTCGTCGCGGAATTTCCCGTTCCACTGCCGCCACATCAGGCCGGGAAAGCTTCGACCGAGCAGGTAGCTTCCTACATCCCACGCCTCCGCGACGAGTCTCACTTCGCGCATGTATCCAAGCAGGCCGATCTCCGCGATCAGCGGCGGGTCCAGGGTGTTCATGGAGCCGTCGAGCGAGCGCGCGAAAATGGATGCCAGGTCGAAACGGAACCCGTCCACGTGCATGTTTGTCGCCCAGTGATGCAGGCTGGTCAGAACGAGTGCCCGAACGATGGGATGCGCGCAGTTCATTGTGTTGCCGCAGCCGGTGTCGTTGAGATACTCTCCGGTATCCTGCCTCGCGAGGTAGTAGCTCTTGTTATCCACGCCGCGGTAGCTGTAAGTGGGGCCGTTCTCGCCGCCCTCGCTGGTATGATTGTAGACGACGTCGAGCCACACCTCGATTCCCGCGGCGTGAAAGGCTTTCACCATCGCCCGGAATTCTCGGTGGGGATCGCCTGAAGCGTAACCGTTGTGGGGTGAGAAGAAGTTGAGGGTCATATAGCCCCAGTAGTTTCCCTCCCCCGGATCGAACTGATGGACGGGAAGGAGCTCCACGGCGGTGATCCCGAGATCCTTCAGATAAGGTATCTTTTCCACGAGCCCGGCAAAGGTCCCTCGGTTTTGCGGGCTCACGCCCGAGTTGGGCTTCGCCGTGAAGCCCTTGACGTGGAGCTCGTAGACAATGAGGTCGTGGGCATGGCGAGGACGCGGGTCCTCTCCCCAGTCGAACGCGTTCGGATCCTTTGAGAGCCGCCCCAGGGGCACCATCCCGTCCGTGGGGTCCGTCCCCGAGGCCGAGGTGCGGCTGAATCCGGGAGGGAAATGGATGGAAAGGGCGAAGGGATCGAGAAGAACTTTCCTTGCGTCGAACCGATGCCCGTTGCGCGGATCGTAGGGGCCTTCGATCCGGTAGGCATAGAGGGAAGCCCCTCGGAGCTCCTCTTCCGCCACGGCGCAATGCCATATCAGGCCCGTCTTGTTGAGGACGGGGTCAAGAACACGGAATTGGACCGGAATCGCGGGATCGTCCTCGGCGTAAAGCAGCAGGGTGACGCTCCGGGCGTTGCGCGAATAAAGGGCGAAATTATATGCCCGTTGCGACTCCATCCAGCTCGCCCCAAGGGGCCATGGAGCTCCCTCGCCTGGTATCCATTCGTCGATTGCTCGCAGAGTTCCCATGATTGCCTCACGACAAAAGGAAAACATCGTCAAACGATTTCGTCCAGCGCCAAAGCGTCCGGCCGGTGGAACGGCTTTGCGCGGGACGCGCCAGTCGGACCGTCTCGCGGACCCGACCCCCATCATTCCAGGAGGATGGGGACCGGCTTGACCTTCCAGATGTCCTCGCAGTATTCACGGATCGCCCGGTCGGAGGAAAACTTGCCCATCCGGGCGGAATTGAGGATGGATATGCGGGTCCAGTGTTCCCGGTCGCGATAGGCCTCGTCGACCCGGCCCTGCACATCCACGTAGGAACCGAAATCAGCGAACAGCATGAAGGTGTCGTGGAACATGAGAGCATCGACCAATGGTTTGAACAGCTCCCGGTCGCCGTTGGAAAAATAACCCGAACCGATGCGTTCGACGACCCGCTGCAGCTCCGGATTGGCTTGAAAATATTCCGAGGGACGGTATCCGTCTCTCTTGAGCGAGTAGACCTCCTCGGCCGTCAGGCCGAACAGGAAGAAATTCTCGGCGCCCACTTCCTCCCGGATTTCCACGTTTGCCCCGTCCAGGGTCCCGATGGTCAAAGCGCCGTTCATGGAAAATTTCATGTTCCCGGTTCCCGAAGCCTCCTTCCCCGCGGTGGAGATCTGCTCCGACAGGTCGGCGGCCGGGTAGATGAATTTCGCGTTCTTGACGTTCAGATCGGGGAAGAAGACGACCTTGAGGCGGCCGTTCACGTCGGGATCCCGGTTGACCGTGTCGCCGACGCAGTTGATCAGCTTGATGATGAGCTTCGCCATGAAATAGCCGGGCGCGGCCTTCCCCCCGAAGATGAAGGTCCGGGGGCACAGGTCGCAGGAGGGATTCTCCTTGATCCGATTGTAGAGCGCAATGATGTGAAAGACGTTCAGGTGCTGGCGTTTGTACTCGTGGAGTCGCTTCACCTGGATGTCGAACATCGAAGCCGGGTCGACCTCGATCCCGGTGCGTTCCCAGATGACCCGGGCCAGGTTTTTCTTGTTCTCGAGCTTCACCCGGCGCCACTCCTCACGAAAACCGGGATCGTCGATATATGGCTCGAGATTCCTGAGCTCCTCCGGCCTGCGGATCCAGGTGTCGCCGATCTTGCCCTCGATGAGGCGGGTCAGGCCGGGATTGCTCAGAACCATGAAGCGTCGCGGCGTGACTCCGTTGGTCTTGTTGCTGAATTTTTCGGGTGTCATCTCGTGGAAGTCGCGCAATACGTCTTCCTTGAGCAGCCGGGTGTGGAGCTCCGCCACCCCGTTGATGGCGTGGCTGCCGACGCAGGCGAGATGCGCCATGCGCACGAAGCGTCCACCGCTTTCGTCGATGAGAGACATCCTGGCGACCCGCGCCTCATCGCCGGGCCACCTGCGCCTGACCTCGTCGAGAAACCGCCGGTTGATTTCGTATATGATTTCCATGTGCCTTGGGAAAAGGCCGGCAAACAGCTCCACCGGCCATTTCTCGAGGGCTTCCGGAAGAAGGGTGTGGTTGGTGTAGCCGAAGGTCTTGCAGGTGACATCCCATGCCGGTTCCCAGTCCATGCCTTCTTCGTCGACCAGGAGGCGCATCAGTTCCGCGACGCCCAGGGCGGGATGCGTGTCGTTGAGCTGGATGGCGAAGTGGCTGGAAAACCGGTCCGGCTTGCCTCCGGCCAGCTTGTAAATACGAAGCATGTCCTGCAGGGAGCAGGAAACGAAGAAATACTGTTGCTCGAGCCGGAGTTGTTTGCCCTGGACCGGTTCGTCATTGGGATAGAGTACCTTCGTGATGTTTTCCGAATAGATCTTTTCGTCCACGGCGCCGTAATAATCTCCGACATTGAACGCCTCGAACTCGAAGGATTCGATCGCCTCGGCCTTCCAGAGCCTCAACAGGTTGCACGTGTTCACACGGTATCCCAGGATGGGGGTGTCGTAGGCGACACCCTTCACGGTGCGGTGAGGAATCCATCGAACGCGATACCGGCCCCGATCGTCTTGATAGGGCTCCGTGCGTCCCCCGAAGCTCACACGGCAGGTGATCTCCGGTCGCGCGAGCTCCCAGGGATTGCCCAATCGGAGCCACTGGTCGGTGCGTTCCACCTGCCAGCCGTCCCGGATCTCCTGGTCGAAAATGCCGAATTCGTAACGGATGCCGTACCCGATCGCAGGGATCTCGAGGCTGGCAAGGGAATCGAGATAGCAGGCCGCCAGCCTGCCCAGCCCGCCATTGCCGAGTCCGGGCTCCTCCTCCTGGTCGAAGACCCTCCGGATATCATGCCCCTCCGACTCAGCGATCCTGAGGACGTCATCGTAGATGCCCAGGTTGATCAGGTTGTTTTCCAGGTGAGGGCCAAGGAGGAATTCGGCCGACAGGTAGCTGACGATCTTGAGGTCTTTTCCCGCCATCTGCTCGACGGTCTTGATCCAGCGGTGCAGCAGCTGATCCCTCACGGTATAGGCGAAGGCCATGTACAGGTCGTTCCTGGTGGCGACCGTGGGAAACCGCCCCTGGGTGTAGAACACATGCTCGCGAAAAGTGCGTCTCAAGCCGTCGAGGCTCATGTCCGCGCGGCCGCCGGTGCACGCGACCGGTTCCGATTGCTTCAATTTCGGTTTCTTCGCCATCTTGCGACTCCATCGCTTTGTTGACCCGGGGACATGGACCCCGGTCGTGAAGGGGCGGAAAGCCCATTGAAAAACCCTGTCGACCCGACTGAAACCGTCGGGAACAATCCATTTCCGCCATTCCTGCCTGCGACTGCCATGGGGCGGAGGCTCGCAGGGAAGCGTGCAGAGCATCCCGAAACGGGTTGCAGGCTTGATCGTGAGCAAGGTGAAGCCGTGCCCCGCTACCGCTCCGTCACGCTTCCGGAGGAACGTCGTCATCCGGTGCAGAGAGCGCCGCCGCTACCTCCGAGGACTTCGTATCGACACTGCTACCCGGTGCAGAGGGTGGTGCCGGTTCCCCTCAGGGCGGCGACCGCAGCCTTGACCCGCTCGGCCATGGCCGCCTCGGCCAGGGCAAGGTAGGATCGGGGGTCGTATTTCTTCTTGTTGCCCACTTCTCCGTCCACCTTCAGCACGGCGTCATAGTTCTTCATCATGTGGTCGGCCACGGCCCGCGTGAAGGCGTACTGCGTGTCCGTGTCGATGTTCATCTTCACGACGCCGTAATCGATGGCCTCGTGGATTTCTTCAGGAAGCGAGCCGGAGCCCCCATGGAACACGAGGTAAAACCGGGCATCCTTGCCGTATGCCTTCTCCACGGCATCCTGGCCGTCTTTGAGGATGGAGGGTTTGAGCTTGACGTGCCCGGGTTTGTAGACTCCGTGGACATTGCCGAAAGTCGCGGCAAGAAGAAATCGGGCTCCCTTGACGGCGCCGAAGCGGCGGGCAACCTCCAGCATGTCCTCGGGGGTTGTGTAAAGCTTCTCGGCGGGAGCCCCTTCCGCTTTGATTCCGTCCTCCTCGCCGCCCACCACGCCGGCCTCGACTTCCAGGATCAGGTCGTTACGGTGGCAGCGCTCGAGAAGCGGGGCGGCGATATCGAGGTTCTCTTTGAGGGGCAGGGCGCTCCCGTCGAACATATGGCTGTTGAAGAGGTTGGGGAGCCCGGCCTTGCGACGCCGCTCCGTTTCCTCCACGAGGGGGATGAGGAAGCTCTCCAGCATCTGGGCCTGGCAATGATCCGTGTGCAGGGCGACGTAGACGTTGTAACGGTCGGCAACCCTGTGGACGTGCTCGGCGATGGATATGGCCCCCAGCACCATGTCCTTCACGGATGTTCCTGAAGCGAATGCCGCTCCTCCCGTGGATACCTGAACGATTCCGTCGCTTCGGCTTTCGGCCAGCCCCTTCAAGACGGCGTTGGCCGTGGTGAGGGAACTGACATTGATGGCCGGGTAGGCAAAACGGTTTACTCTGGCTCGATCGAGCATCCTGCAATACGTTGCATAATCGGCGATGGGCATGGTCTTCTCCTGTCCGTCGGAGTTCCCCGGGGTTGTCACATGCATCGAATGTGTGTCTCAGAACCCTCCCTTGCGGCAGATGTAATCGGCCAGGTCCGCCACGCGGCAGGAATATCCCCATTCGTTGTCATACCAGCAGACGACCTTGGCCATGTTTCCCGCCAGGACCTGGGTAAAATCGATGTCCACGATGGAGGAATGAGGGTTGCCCTTGAAATCGCTGGAGACGAGAGGCTCCTCACAGCACTGCAGAATCCCTTTCAGCTCTTTCTCGGAGGCTTCCTTCAGGACGGCCCTCAAGGTTTCGGTGTCGGTCTCCTTTTCGAGAATCGCCGTAAAATCGACCACGGACACCGTGGGGGTCGGGACTCTCAAGGAGTAGCCGTCGAATCTGCCTTCCATTTCGGGAATGACAAGCGCCAGGGCTCTGGCCGCCCCCGTCGTCGTCGGTATGATGTTCTGGGCCGCTGCCCTTGCCCTGCGGGGATCCTTGTGCGGCAGGTCGAGGATCCGCTGGTCGTTGGTGTAGGAGTGGACCGTGGTCATGAGGCCTTTGCGTATGCCGAAACGCTCGTGGATGACCTTCACCGGGGGAGCCAGGCAATTTGTGGTGCAGGAAGCGTTGGAGACGATCCGGTGCTTCTCCGGGTCGTATTGTTCGTGGTTCACGCCCATGACGATGGTTTGGTCGATCTGCTTTGCGGGCGCCGATATGATCACTTTCTTCGCGCCGGCTTCCAGGTGGGCCGCCGCCTTGGGGCCCGTGGTGAAAATCCCGGTGGACTCCACCACCAGGTCGACCTCGAAGTCATCCCACGGTATCATGGCCGGATCGCGTTCGGCGAATGACCTGATGGGGGAGCCATTCACCAGAAGATCGTCTCCGCGCGCCTCAACGCTTCCGGGAAACAAACCGTAGTTCGTATCGTGCTTGAAGAGTCGGGCATTGGTCTGTACGTCGAACAAGTCGTTTACGGCCACGACCTGCAACGTGTCCGAATGTCGCTCCATGGCCGCCTTGATGACCTGGCGACCGATCCTTCCGAATCCGTTGATTCCCACCTTCAGCATGGCGGTCGTCTCCTTTCAGTGTTCATCTATCCTGTAACGGTCGGCCACCAGGGTTTCGAAATCCATGCGAAGCGTCTGGTGCAGCCTGGCGTTCTCCAGCGCCAAGCCGCTCAAGCGGGCCATGGCCTCGAGAAACCGCATTTCGTCTTCGTCGAAACGGCGTATCTCGCCCGCATATATCCTCAGTACTCCCACGGGCTTGCCCCCGGCGGTCAGCGGGGCCACCAGGACGGAGAGAATGCCCTCCTGTTTCGCCTTTTCGGGATATTGAAACCGGGGATCGGTCTGGGCGTTTTCCAGGTAGACGGTCCGGCCGTCCAGGGCTTCCCTGTCGAGGGCCGATTCTTCGATCAGAACCGGGCCCTTTCGGATGTAGCCTTCGCTGAGCCCGGTGGAGGAACCGAAGATGAGCTTGCGCCGCCTGCGATCGAGCAGCCGGAGACTGCACGCCTTCAAGCCCACGGCCGCGATCGTCGATTCCACGATGCTTCTCATCACTTCTTCGTGGTCGAGTGACCCGACGATTCTTTCCAGCGCTTCGCACAGTGCCTCAAAAAAATCCCGTTTCACATTCATGGATTGCTCCTTTCACCTGGTCCTCAAGGGCATGCCGGGCGATCCCGGCCTGATGGCCGGCCGCCAAAACGTTCGTATTTCAGTATATTAATGCCTTGCATTCAAAACGCTAATCTCGAGGGAAGACGTCACAGCCTGCCGCAAGAACCGGCGAATCCACTTTGATGGGCCATCCCCGCGGATCTCCATGACCCGAAGGCCACAACGGGCATGCAATCCATCACCGTAATTTCCGCGAAAACACGAATCCGGCAGGTACTCCGGCCCCCGGCTTGAGCCGGGGTGACGGCGAGCGTTCTCAGGAAGGCGGGAGTCCAGGCCCGGCAAAAGCCTTCGGGCTCCCGGACGTTGCCGGGAAGATGTTCCAGGCGGTTCTTCGGCACTCTCCCAGGCACGCGACGGTGAAATCCGGGTCGATGTCCTGCCGGTCGGCGAATTTCGTTTCCGGTTTCCGGTCTCCGATCACCTCGTTTCTCCTGTATGGCGGCCGCATCGGACTGACCGGAAGCAGCGGACAATTTCCCATTCCCCGGAGGCGCTCGACTTGAAAGAAGTCGCTTGTCATGTCCCCTCCGGCCATTGGAAGAGCGGACGACATCGAACAACGACCGCGCATTCGACGGGCCCCTCGCGCGGGGACGATCACGACCGCGTTTCTTGCCCGGCTCCACCGCGGGGAATTGTCTCATGTCTCCGGGGGATGTTCCGGATGATTCGCTTCAGTATCGAATTCCAATGGCGATGACAATCGGGATAAGCGAGGTTCGTGCCAAACGGGAAAGTGTTTTGGAAGGATTCTGCAACTTTTCGGAATGTCAGAGAAGTTTGCCGGGTCTGGATGAAGCCTGGTGGAGTGCGCCGGCTGAGGAGCATGCCGTATTTTGGGATGGTCCCAAAATATCGTGACTGCGGCCCGCACGCGCAATCAACGGGCGCCTTCGACCAACCCCCGGTCCCGCTTTGCCGTGCGACGATCCTCAGCCTTTCGCGATGCCTTCAAAGTGTGCAATTCACGGAAATCTCGGCGTGGTTTCAATTGTTTTTTCCGGGATTTCTTATATATTAATCACACGAAGATACGAACTGTCGGCTGATAACCCAGCTCGATTTCGCGTCTCGGGGGACACGACTTGGCCCCCTCCGGTTCGACTGTTCCAGACTTCAGCCACCGACAATCCGCTCACATTGCTTCACAAGAATGCAAAGACAAGCATTTTCCGGCTCAGTCATGGCGCCGGAAAGGGGAACGATCCATGCGGGGTTCATTTCTCGGGGGGGCGCTTCGTCGCATTTCCCACAAGATTATCGGGAGACAAATTGACGAGAACGTTGTCGATCGTTTGCGGAAAGCCGGTCGAGCACGGTCATGCTGTTCCCCGACATCGAACCCTGCGGTTCCTTTTCTTGCCTTTTTCAATGATATCAGTGCCATAATTCTTCCCATCAACCTGTTGATCCTGATTCTGAGTCCTTTGACGGCCCATGCCCAGAGCATGCCGCGGCAACATGCGGCCTCCTCCCAGGCAATGGAACGGGTGCTGGTTTTTGACACGCATGGAGGCGGTTTCCCCGCATATGGGACAGCCGGCCCCGGTTTCCCCGGCGTCCTGACGGCAGGCGGCATGAGCATCGAAGGTTCTTCCCCCCAGCAACTCGAGAGCTCGCGCGATGACGAATTGGAGTACCGGGCGAAAACGGCCGGACCGCTCCGGTTCGGATATGCCGCGGACAGCAGGCTGGGGCTGTCGCCGGGGAACGATGTATCGGCCGCAGCATCGAATGAGGAATCTTTTCGGTGGGAAGCTTACCGATGGCAGCTTACAGGCATCGCGGCAATCATTTTCATCCAGACGCTCCTCATATTGATACTGGTCGTCAACCTGCGCAAGCGACGCGCGGCGAACCTGGCCCTCCGCCATGCGGAATTGAAATACCGCACCGTCGCGGACTTCACCAGCGACTGGGAGTACTGGTCTGCTCCGGATGGGGTGCTTCATTACATTTCGCCTTCCTGCGAGCGCATCACCGGGTATCCCGCACGGCAGTTTGTCGACAACCCCGCGCTGCTTCGTGAGATCATCCATCCGGAGGATCGAGAGATTTGGGATGGACATGAACGTGACGAGCACGGGATAGCCGAATCCCGGGGGGTACGATTTCGCATTCAAACACGCGATGGGGCAGTGCGCTGGATTGATCATGCCTGCCAGCCGGTGATTGGTGAGCAGGGCGAGTTCCAAGGGATACGGACCAGCAACCGGGACATCACGGAGGGAAAACGGGCCGAGGAAGCTCTGGCCGCACAGTTGCGCTTTGAAACGCTGATTGCCGAAATCTCCGCGCGTTTCGTCGATCTGGCTCCCGATCACGTGGACGTCGAGATTGAGGAAGCCCTGCGCCGTATTTGTGAGTGCCTGGGTTTTGACCGTTCGACCATCTGGCAGGTTACTGGTGGAGCCGATGGCCCGATGGTGATGACACACGTCCATCAACCCGAGCACGGCCCGCCTGTTCGAGAACCGGCGGTCGAGAGCCGACTGTCGAACGGTGCCCCGGCGGACCGGACTTCGGAGACTCGGCTCACTCTCATACACATGGAGGCGCAGGAGCATTTCCCCTGGCTGGCAAAGCAGGTGCGGCAAGGGCGGATTGTGCTCATCCCGAGACTGGAAGACCTTCCGGCGGAGGCTTCCCTCGACAAGGAGATGCTCGGCCGCTGGGGTGCCAGGTCCACCTCGGTGATTCCTTTCATGGCGGGTGGAGTGGCCTTGGGAGCCATGACGTTCGCCATGATGCGGCGGGAGCGGGAGTTGCGGGAGGAACTCGTCAACAGGCTCAAGCTTTGCGCCCAGGTCTTCGCCAACGCAATCGCGCGCAAGCGCGCGGAGCAGAAGCTGCGGGAGAGTGAAGAGCGGTTGAGCCTGGCGGCGGCATCGGCGAATGTGGGACTGTGGAGCCTGGATCGGTGCACCGGGCGCATGTGGGCCACGGAGAAGACCAGGGAATTACTCGGTTTTGCGCCGGGTGAGGAGCTTTCTTTCGAAAGGGTGCTCTCCGCGGTGCATGTCGAGGATCGAGAGGAGGTTCGCCGGACATTCGATTTCGCTATGCAGCCGGGTGAAGATGCACGTCTTGACTACCGTGTTGTGAATGGCGAAGGCGGCATGCGCTGGATTGCCTGGCGCGGCCGATCCCAGCACAGTTCGCCCGGGAGGTCGAATGGCCTCATGGGCGTGTCGGTCGACATCACGGATCGCAAGTCGGCGGAACTGGCCCTGCAAAAATCGGAGGAGAAGTTTTCCAGGGCGTTCCACGGCAGCCCGGTCGCCATGTCGCTGGTGTCTCTGAACGATGTGCGATACATCGAGATCAACAATGCTCACGAACGGTTCACCGGGTACGCTCGCGATGAGGTGCTCGGACGCACTGTCGGGGACATGCAGCTATGGCTGGAACCACAGGAACTGGAAGCGGCCGTGGAAAAGATCCGCAGCGACGGAAGCCTTCGCGCCCTGGAAGCCCGGTTCCGCACCAAGGGGGGTGACCTGCGCATCGGGTGCTTGTCGGCGGATTTGGTCGAATTTCCAGGACAAAAGTGTATCCTGGCAGTGATCGAAGACGTAACCGAACGCAAACTCATGCAGGAACAGTTGCAGAACCGGCTTCTGGAAATCGAGAGGCTCAAGGGGCAGCTGGAACAGGACAACATCGCTCTGCGGGAGGAAGTGAGCCTGCTTTCCCCTCACGATGATATCGTCGCTCGCAGTCCCGCCATGCGGCAGGTTCTGCTCAGAGTCGAACAGGTGGCTTTGACGGACTCGACCGTTCTCATCACCGGCGAAACAGGCACGGGCAAGGAACTGATCGCCCGGGCCGTCCACAACCTGAGCGCCCGAAAAGGGCGACCGCTGGTGACGGTCAATTGCGCGTCTCTGCCGCCAACCCTGATGGAGTCCGAATTGTTCGGGCGCGAGAAGGGGGCGTACACGGGCGCCCTGTCCCGGATGGCGGGGCGATTCGAGGTCGCCGACGGGGGGACCCTTTTTCTGGACGAGGTGGGTGAGCTTCCGCCTGAGCTTCAGGCCAAGATGCTCCGCGTCCTGGAGGAAGGGCGCTTTGAGCGTCTCGGGTCCACGAAGTCACTGCGCGTGGACGTCCGCATACTCGCAGCCACCAACCGGGACCTTGCGCAAATGGTCCAGGCGGGCAGGTTCAGGCGGGACCTTTATTATCGTTTGAATGTTTTTCCCATCGCGATTCCCCCCCTGCGCGAGCGCCCCGACGATATTCCCCCGCTGGTCTGGGCTTTCATCCACCAGTTCGAGAAGCGCATGGGCAAGCACGTTCAGCGGGTCCTGAAGCGGAGCATGGATGCCCTGGAGCGCCACACCTGGCCGGGCAACGTTCGGGAGCTCCGGAACGTCATAGAGCACGCCATGATTGTGAGCTCGGGTTCGACCCTTAAAGTGTTTCCACCGATGATCCGGGCGGAGGACTCGTCCGCGGAGGTGTTGAACCTCGAGGAATCGGAGCGGCGGCATATCCTGCGCGTGTTGACCCTGGCCGGGTGGCGCGTTGCGGGGAAGGGTGGGGCGGCCGAGATCCTCGGACTCAAGCCCACCACGTTGGAGGCTCGGATGAAGAAGCTCGGGGTTCGCAGACCCAGGTCGTAATCACGATATTTTGGGACTGTCCCGAAATACTGCGTGACCGTCTCATCATACGCTTGCGCCGTTTCTCATCCCCGTGGAAGCAACATTCCCGATATTGCATACTTTTTGAAATCTTTGCTTCTCTGTTTTCTGCTTGGCACGAAGCTCGCTTAGCTCATGGGCATGATGCTTGTATCCGTTTCGGGGGCGAATTCCTCCTGTCTTCGCGGCGTCCTGCCCGGCTTGCCGCAGGCGGTCGGGAAGGCGACCGATTGAGATGCGCTCTCGACGGCCGGGACTGCACCGAGCCACATCCATCGATCAGACCGTCAAGGGAGGGGTCGACCATGATTCATGCGAGCCTCCGCATGAAGTTCGCATCCAACAAGTTGGCCGAAGCAAGGAAAACCTTGTGCGAGATGGTTGAGCGGACGCGGTTCAGTCAAGGGTGTCTCGGGTGCAACGTCTACCAGGGGCTGCTGGAGCGCAACGTAATCCTGTTCGAGGAATGGTGGGAGACCCAGGCCGATCTGGAGCGCCATCTGCGCTCGGACCCGTATCGGCATGTGATCCTGGTGATCGAGATGGCGGCCGAATATCCGGAAATCAGGTTCAGCGAGATCACCCATTCGAGCGGCATGGAAACACTCGAAAAAACACGACGGAGCTACAGGGAAATGACCTGAGCAGGCCCTTCCTGTTCAGAATGGTGGATACCAAGAGGTCGGACCGGATGTTTTCGGATACGGTTCTCATCCTTTCGGCATATCGGCCGGCGGGATGCGCCGCGGCGGGTGTCGCCCTGGAACTCCGGGGTGAACCGGGCAATCGAGTCATTGCGGGCGCACCGGAACTCCGGTGTGGAATTTCCGTTCAGAGTAAGGAAAATGACATGCAGACGAGGAATATGGCAATTTCGGCGGGAATTCTGGCAGCGGCCGTGGTGGTGTTCGTATCGGCCACCCTGAGCGGTCCGTGCGCAGGGTCGGCATTGGCGGCCGGAGCGGGGGAGATCGACCGGAAAGCGACACAGGCTTTGACGCTTCTCTACAGGAATACGCCCGGCGCGAAGGCGCTGGCCGACAGGGCAAAGGCGGTCCTCATCTTTCCGAATATCGTCAAGGCCGGCTTCGTCGTGGCCGGGCAGGCCGGCGAGGGGGCGTTGCGCAAACGCGGCCGCACCGTTGCCTACTATCGGTCGCTTTCGGCCTCCTACGGTTTTCAGGCAGGGGCTCAATCGTTCGGCTACGTGTTGTTCTTCATGGACCAGGAATCGCTCAACTACCTCGAACGGAGCGACGGCTGGGAGCTCGGGAGCGGTCCGAGCCTGGTGGTCCTCGACCGGGGATTCGGAAAGAATCTCTCCACGACGACCATGAAGAAAGGCGTCTACGCTTTCATTTTCAACCAGAAAGGTCTGATGGGCGGGGTCGGCATACAAGGATCCAAAATCACCAGGATAAACCCCCGCAAATAAGCGAGGAATGCGATAATGCATGGAAGTCCGGCCGCATGCGCCGGGAAGGCGGAAGTCCCCGGGCGAGCTTCGCAGGCCCGAGGTCTGGGCTCGAGCGCGCAAAGTACCGCATGATCGTCCTCTGTTGTGCCTGACGGGACGAAGCAAGGAGGGAAAATCATGAACGTGAGATGGAAACACAAGCCCGTCCTGATCGGTTTTCTCGTGTTGCTGCTGGCGGCTCCGTCCGTGGCCGTCGGCCAGGGCGCGGGAGCGTCGGGGGCGTTCAGCCGGGAAGAGCTGGACCAGATGCTTGCGCCGATCGCCCTTTACCCCGATTCGCTGCTCGCCCAGGTGCTGGTCGCGGCGGCCTATCCCATCGAAGTGGTGCAGGCGGATCGTTGGGTCAAGCAGAACAGGAACCTCAAGGGAGAGCAGTTGAACGCCGCCCTGGACAAGATGGACTGGGACCTCAGCGTGAAAGCTCTTGTGCCGTTTCCGGAGGTCCTCGCCATGATGAGCGAGCAACTCGACTGGACCTCGAAACTGGGAGAGGCCTTCGTGGCGCAGCAGGCCGACGTCATGCAGACCGTCCAGAAACTGCGCGGCAGGGCCAGGGACCAGGGCAACCTGAAGACCACCAGGGAACAGAAAGTCGTCGTTCAGGACCAGGCGATCGTCATCGAGCCGGCCAACCCCACCGTGGTCTACGTGCCGACCTACAACCCCGCGGTGGTATACGGTTCCTGGTGGGCCCCCGCCTATCCCCCGTATGCATACTATCCGGCGGGCGCTGCCTTTACCGCCGGGGTTTTCGGGTTCGCCGCCGGAGTCGCGGTTGGAGCGGCATGGAACAACGGGTGGGGCTCATGGAACTGGGGACACAACGACGTCAACGTCAATGTCAACCGGAACACGAACATCAACCGCAACAACATTTCGAATGTCAGGACCGGGAATTTCCAGCCTCAGGCCGAACATCGCAAAGGAGCGGCCTACAGGAATGAGGCCAATCGCCAGAAGTACGGCCAGAGAGGCGCGGGTTCCGCGGACACCCGGCGGGATTTTCGCGGCCATTCGCAAGCGGGAGCCGGCAGAGGGGCCGGAGATATCGGCCGTCAGCAGGGAATCGGAGCCGGTGACAGGGGCCGTCAGCAGGTGGGGCAGCGCTCGTCCACAAGGCCCGGCGGGGAATCGATGCGCAGACCGGCGCAGCAGCGACCGTCCGGAGGAGCCTTCGACGGCATGGGGAACAGCAGGCAAACCCGTATGAATGCGGATCGCGGTCAAATGAGCCGCGGGATGGCCTCCGGTTCCTACCGTGGCGCCGGCTCGGGCTACGGTCGCGGAGGTGCCGGTTACAGCAGTGGCGGTCGTGGCGGAGCGGGCTTCAGCGGTGGCGGTCGCGGAGGCTACGGCGGTGGCGGTCGCGGAGGCTACGGCGGTGGCGGACGCGGAGGGGGAGGTCGCGGAGGCGGTCGTGGGGGTCGCCGGTAGCGCCTGTGTCCGGGCCGTTCGAGTGCACGTGCTCATGGGGCGCGTGGAGCACAGGGCACTCCTGAAATATTCCGATCCGATGGAGGGTGAAACAATGCTTTTCTTCATTCGAAATATGAGCAAGGGTTCCGCGGTTCGCGTCGGGCTGATCGCGATTGCGGTGACTTCCCTGGCATTGACCCTGTCTTGCGGCATTTCGACGGCCGCGGCGGCAAAGCAAAGGACTTACCAGAGAGATTTCGCATCCCCCGAGGCGGCCGTGAGGGCCCTGGTGGTTGCGCTGGAAGCGGGGGATTTGAAGAAATTGGCGGAAATTCTCGGACCGGACGGAGAAGCAATCGTTTCCTCCGGTGATGAAGTCGCCGACAGGAACGGTCGCAAGCTTTTCGTACAACTCTACGAGGAAAAAAACGAGCTGAAAAAAGAAGGGAACGCAAAGGCAATCCTCGAACTGGGAAAAGACGGCTGGCCGCTTCCGATACCCATTGTGAAGGCCGGGAATGCCTGGCGCTTTGACACGAAGCAGGGCAAGCAGGAAGTCCTGAACCGCCGCATCGGGAAGAACGAATTGAGCGCCATTCAGACTTCTCTGGCCTACTTTGACGCCCAGCGTGAGTATGCCTTGAAGCACCGAGGCGAGGGCGGCCTGCCCGAGTACGCTCAGAAACTCTGGAGTGAGCCGGGCAAGAAAGACGGCCTTTACTGGGAGGTCCAGCCGGGCGAAGAGCAAAGTCCCATGGGGCCGCTGGTCGCAGCCGCGCAGGAGAGGGGCTACACCAGAAGGAAACAGGGGGAAAAACCGTCCCCCTACGTCGGCTATTACTACCGGATTCTGACCGCCCAGGGGAGGAACGCCCCGGGAGGCGCCTACAGCTACCTGGTCAACGGCAGGATGATTGGAGGATTCGCCCTGGTCGCCTACCCGGCCGAGTATGGATCGTCCGGGATCATGAGCTTCATGGTGAGCCATGACGGCGTCGTCTATGAAAAGGATCTGGGCAGGAAGACCGAAGCCGTGGCGCAAGCCATGACGGCCTTCGATCCGGACGATACCTGGCGAAAAGTCGAGCCGAAGTATCTCGAGCCCTACCTCCACGGCGGCGGGGTCTAGTGGCCACGGTTGCCGATGTGCCGCCGGGTGGGCACGGGCTTCATCGTGTCCGCGATGGGGGCGGAAAAGCGGAGGGAGACGATGTCCATGTTTCATAGCTCGCTTCCGCTTCTCGACAATTTGCGGGCAGGAGCGTGAGACGTTTCCTCCCATTCTTGGGGGAACGACGCCCACGGGATGTCCTCGAACAAAAGCCGTTCGAAGAGAGCGATCCATTTCGTTGAAGGAAGGTGGGCGTTGACCAGGGGGGGCACTGAGCCATGACCGTTGTCGGAAGGCTCACGAACAGTTACAGCCGGCGGTGTTTCGCATGCCTTTTCCTCTCGCTGCTCCTCACCATGGTGGCTGCGCCGTTGTTCTGGGCGATGGGGCTCAGCGCCAGATTTATGGAAGTCCTTCTGGCTTTCAATATCCTGTCGGCGGTTCTCATCACTCTGTTCAGCGACGGCGCCTTTGTGAGTCTTGGTCTCCTGGGGCTGTTTCTTGCCACGAGGATCGGTCACGCCCTGCTGGGTTCCGAACCGCTCCTCGCGACGAACCAGGGTGTCGGGGCGCTGGTCTGCCTGGTTTCGGTCTGGGTCATCTTGCGTTTCATGCTGAGCGAAGGGTCGGTGAGCTCGGAGCGCATCTTTGCCGCGCTCGACGTGTATCTTCTGTTCGGCATCGCGTGCGGTCTGCTCTTCTGTATTTTCGAGGAGCAATGGCCGGGGTCTTTTTCCGTTCAGGGTTCTTCCCTTGCCGGGGGCGATCGGAGCCCGCTGGCGCACACGATCTACTTCAGCTTCGTGACGCTCGGAACCTTGGGCTACGGCGACATCACGCCCGTCGGCGGCCCAGCCCGGGCCCTGGCGGTGGCCGAAGCCATGATCGGTCAGATGTACTTGGTAGTGGTGGTCGCGAGGCTGGTCAGCCTCTACAAGGGGGAGATCGGCCGGAACCAGCGCCGCGAACAGGGTGAAGCAGCCCGGGACGGATAGGATTGCGTGATCCTGAAGTGTGCCGACCGGCGTCAAATCGGCGAAGAAATTGTACCGGCATCGTGCGGCCCGCCCCATGAGGACCTACCTGTCAACAAAAGGGGTCGGTCCGGGCGGGATGTGGGTCCGCGGGGAACCGGTCCGGTCTTTGGGCGTCTTAACCTTTTCCATCCAATCTGTTCAGGAGTGGTCTCATGCTAGATGAAAAACAATTTGGAGTGCAACGCTCGGGGAATGCGCGGCGCCTGTTCCGTTCGATGGTCGCGGGGAAGCTTTTACGGGGGATCCTGCCGGCTGCCGCCTGCGTTCTGCTCGTTGCCGGGTTGGGGGAGAAGGTGCCGGCACAGACCGCGTCAGCCCCTGAGGTCGAGGTCATGACCGTCATTCAGAAGGACGTGCCTGTTTTCGCCGAGTGGGTCGGCACCACCGAGGGGCTGGTGAACGCGAAAATCAGGGCACAGGTGACCGGCTACCTCGCCGCTCAGAACTATAAAGAAGGCGCATCGGTGAAGAAGGGCGATCTGCTCTTCGAAATCGATCCCCGGACGTTCCAGGCAGCCCTAAACCAGGCTCAGGCGCAGCTGGCCATCGCCAAGGCCAGGCTGGGCAAGACCGAGCTGGATGTGAAGAGATACCGGCCGCTTGCCAAGGAAAGCGCCATCAGTCAGCAGGAGCTCGATGACGCCGTGCAGGCCAACCTCGGCGCCAAAGCCTCGGTGCAGGCGGCCGAGGCGTCGGTCGAGCAGGCCAGGCTGAGCCTCAGCTTCACCCGGATCACTTCGCCCGTCGACGGCATCGCCGGGAGCGCCAACGCCCAGATCGGCGACCTGGTCGGCCCGACACAGACGGGGGACCTGACAACGGTGTCCACCGTCGATCCCATCAAGGTTTATTTTCCCATCAGCGAGCAGGAATACCTGTCGCTGGCCCGGGACATGATCAAGAGCGGGGGCGTACCCCAGGGCCGCGCCAAAGACCTCGAGCTGATCCTGGCCGACGGCAGCGTTTTTCCTCACAAGGGGGAGGTTTCCTTCGCCGAGCGGCAGGTGGACGTGAAGACCGGCACGATTCGGATTGCGGTCGTTTTTCCCAATCCCCGGAATCTTCTGCGCCCGGGACAGTTCGGCCGGGTTCGCGCCGTTTTGGACGTTCGGAAGGGAGCCCTAATGGTTCCCCAGAGGGCGGTCCTCGAGCTCCAGGGAAGCTACCGGGTCGCTGTGGTGGGGCCTGACAACAAGGCTGCCATTCGACCGGTCAAGACGGGCGAGCGTGTGGACAGCATGTGGGTCGTCACCAGCGGCTTAAACCCCGGGGATCGCGTCGTGGTGGAGGGCATCCAGAAGGTCAAGGACGGCATGCCGGTCAATCCCAAGGCAGTGGATGCCGAATTCAAGCAACAGCCGGGTTCCTCCCCCAAGCCGGAAACCAAGCCGGCAACAACCGCGGCCCCCAGGAAGGATTAGGACCCATGGCCAAATTTTTCATCAATCGGCCCATTGTGGCCATGGTGATCGCCATCCTCATGGTCATCATCGGTCTCGTTGCGATGTCGGGGTTGCCCATCGCGCAGTTTCCCAACATCGTGCCGCCGGAGATCCAGGTCAAGGCCACCTACACCGGCGCCGACGCGATCACCGTCGAGCAGTCCGTGGCGACCCCCATCGAGCAGCAGATGTCCGGCGTCGACAACATGAACTACATGTATTCCCTCAACGCCAACAACGGGCAGATGACCCTCTACGTCAACTTCGACGTGAAGACCGATCCCAACACGGATCAGATCCTGGCGCAGATGCGCGAGAGTCAGGCGGAATCCCAACTGCCGTCGGACGTTCGCAACTACGGCGTGACGGTGCAGAAGTCCACTTCCGCGCCGCTCATCATGTTCGCCCTCTACTCGCCCAACGGCACCTACGACGGCATCTTTCTCGCCAACTACGCCTACATCAACATCAACGACCAGATGACCCGGGTGCGCGGAATCGCCAGCGTCACGATTTTCGGGGCGGGTCAGTACTCCATGCGTTTCTGGGTGAAACCCGACCAACTCGCCAAGCTCAACATCACCATTCCCGAAATCGTCAATGCCATCCAGGCGCAGAACACCGTGAACCCCGCCGGCCAGATTGGCGCGGAGCCGGTGCCCCCGGGGCAGGAGTTCACCTACGCGGTGCGTGCCCAGGGCCGGCTTGAGACCGAGCAGGAATTCGGCGAAATCATCGTCCGGGCGCAGCCGGACGGCTCCTTCGTGCGCCTGAAAGACGTCGCCCGCATCGAGCTGGGGTCTCAGACGTACAATCTCATCGGCCGCCTGAACGGCAAGCCCGCGGCGCTCGTCGCGCTCTACCAGTTGCCCGGCTCCAATGCCATCGAGGCCGCGGATGGCGCGAAAAATCTCATGGCGCGGCTCAAGGAAAGCTTCCCTCCGGATCTCGACTACGCGGTCGCCCTCGACACGACCCTCGCGGTCACCGAAGGCATGAAGGAAATCCGGAAAACCCTCGTGGAAGCCCTGGTGCTGGTCATCATCGTGGTGTTCCTGTTTCTGCAGGGCTGGCGCGCGACCTTGATCCCCCTGCTCGCTGTGCCCGTGTCCCTGGTGGGCACCTTCGCCCTGTTCCCCCTTTTCGGTTTCTCCATCAACACCCTGTCGCTTTTCGGCCTGGTGCTCGCCATCGGCCTAGTGGTGGACGACGCCATCGTTGTGGTGGAAGCCGTGGAGCACCACATCGAGCACGGCATGACGCCCAAGGATGCCACGCTCAAGGCCATGGAGGAGGTGTCCGGACCGGTCATCGCCATCGCCATCATTCTTGCGGCGGTTTTCGTGCCGACGGCGTTCATCCCCGGCATCACGGGGCGTCTCTACCAACAGTTCGCCGTCACCATCGCCGTATCGGTCGTCATCTCCGCTTTCAACGCCCTCACCCTCAGCCCGGCCCTGGCGTCGCTGCTGCTGCGGCCGAAAAAGGAGTCGCGGGGTCCCCTCGCCGTTTTCTTCCGATGGTTCAACAGGGTGTTCGACAAGGCGACGGGAGGATACGTCAGCACCTGCGGTCTGCTCATCCGCAAGAGCGCCGTGTCGCTGCTGCTCCTCGCCGGCGTCACGGTTTTCGCGGGAATTCTCGGGAAGGGGATTCCCACCAGTTTTCTTCCGGAGGAAGACCAGGGCTACATGTATGCGGGTGTGCAGTTGCCCGACGCCGCCTCGTTGCAGCGCACCGACGAGATCATGAGGCAGGCCGAAGAGATCCTGAAGACGACGCCGGGGGTGAAATACTATTCTTCGATCGTCGGTTACAGCATGTTGAGCCAGGTGCAGAACACCTACAGCGGCTTTTTCTTCATCACGCTCGAGGATTGGGGAGAGCGGAAAAAGGCCGAGGAGAAGTACCAGGCAATCATGGCGCACGTGAACAGGAAGTTTCGTGAGATCACCGGGGCCATCGGCTTCGCCTTTTCGCCGCCGGCGATTCCAGGCATTGGCGCCGCAGGCGGGGTGACCTTCATTCTCGAGGATCGCGTTGGCCGGGAAATCGGTTTTCTGGCCGAGAACGCGCAGAAATTCGTTGCCGCCGCCCGCGAGCGGCCGGAGCTGGCAAGCGTGAGCACCACCTTTCGTCCCGTGGTGCCCCAGGTATCCGTGGACGTCGACCGCGACAAGGTGTTGAAGCAGGGCGTGCCGCTCAGCGACGTCTACCAGACGCTCCAGTGTTTCATGGGCGGCATCTTTGTGAACTACTTCAACCGGTTCGGGCGCCAGTGGCAGATCTACGTGCAGGCAGAGGGGGACTACCGCACCCGGGCCGACGACATGGGGCAGTTTTTCGTGCGCAACGTGGACGGCAACATGGTGCCGTTGTCGGCGCTTGCGGGCATCCACGCGGCGGCGGGCCCGGAATTTACCATGCGATTCAACCTGTATCGCTCCGCGCAGATCAACGCCTCCGCTAAGCCCGGTTTCAGTTCGGCCCAGGCCATGAAGGCGATGGAGGAAGTTTTCGCTCAGACCATGCCCCGCGAGATGGGGTTCGACTACCTGGGGATGAGCTACCAGGAGAAAAAGGCCCAGGAAGGTGTGTCGCCGGTCGTGATCTTCGGTTTTTCCCTGCTCTGCGTGTTTCTCATTCTTGCCGCCCAGTACGAGAGCTGGAGCCTCCCGTTCAGCGTGCTTCTCGGCACGCCGGTCGCGGTGGCGGGGGCCTTCGCGGGCCTGTGGGTCGGCCGGTTCGAGAACAACATCTACGCGCAAATCGGGTTGGTCATGCTCATCGGGCTTGCCGCGAAGAATGCCATTCTCATCGTGGAATTTGCAAAGATGGGGGTCGAGCAGGGCAAACCGCTCATGGAGGCGGCGCTTGAAGGCGCGCGCCTGCGCCTTCGACCGATCCTCATGACGTCCTTCGCATTCATCCTGGGTTGCGTTCCCCTGGCCAAGGCCAGCGGCGCGGGCGCCCTTTCCCGTCAGGTCATGGGGTTTGCCGTCATCGGCGGCATGCTGGCAGCGAGTTTCATTGCCATCTTCCTCATCCCCGTGACGTTCTACGTGGTCGAACGGCTGTCTCATCGCGGCATACAGCATGAAACACCCCAAACGGACGGACCGCCGACTCTGGGTCCGGGTGGAGGGCACTAGCGATGGAAAGGCTTGCAAGGCAACTGATCCTCGCGGTTCTTCTGGTCTCTTTCGCATCCGGCTGTGCGCTCGGCCCCAACTACAAGCGGCCGGCGGTCTCCGCCCCGGAAAACTTCAGGAGTGCGTTGACTCCGGCGGAGCAGGCCTCGCTGGCCGAACTCCCCTGGTGGCAGATCTTCAAGGACGAGACCCTTCAGAAACTCATTACCGAAGCGCTCGAAAACAACTACGATCTGCGCGTGGCGGTGACCCGCGTCGAGCAGGCCCGCCAGATCGCCGCCCAGGCCCGGTCCCTGTTTTTCCCGCAGATCGGCTACGACGGGGCCGTTGCGACGGGCAGAAACAGTTTTCTCACCTCACCCAGCCCCAACGGAGGCCAGACGACGGATTCCGCCCTCCTGGATCTGAGTGTTTTCTGGGAAGTGGACCTGTGGGGCCGTATCCGGCGCCTGAACGAAGAGGCCCGGGCGCAGTTCCTTGCCACCGACGAGGCGCGCCGGGGAGTTGTGGTTTCTCTTGTGAGCAGCGTGGCACAGGCCTACTTCGAGTTGCTGGAACTGGAGTTGGAACTGGAGATCGCCAGGCGGAACACGAAATCCTTCGAGGATACCTTGACGCTCTTCAGCCGGAGGCTTGAATACGGTGTCGCCTCCAAGCTGGAAACGTCGAGCGCCGAGGGGTTGCTGGGCACGGTGGCCGCCAACGTTCCGGAGCTCGAACGCCAGATCGTGATCAAGGAAAACCAGATCAACATCCTGCTCGGGCGCAATCCCGGCCCCGTGGAGCACAATGCCGACCTGCTCGATCAGGAAAGCCCGCCTGAGATTCCCGCGGGACTGCCTTCGGCGCTGCTCGAACGTCGACCCGACATCCGGCAGGCGGAACAGAACCTGCGCGCCGCCAACGCGCGGGTCGGTGTCGCGGTGACGAATTTTTTCCCGCAGATCGGCCTCACCACGCTGCTCGGCAAGGTCAGCCCGGAGCTGTCGGCTTTCTCGGCCGGGACGGCAAATCTCTGGGCCGTTGCGGGGACCATGACGGGTCCGATATTCCGAGGCGGCGCGCTGGTCGCCGAATATCGGCAGGCCAAAGCAGCCTGGGAGGAAGCCCGGCTGACGTACGAGCAAACGGCGCTCAACGCCTTCAAGGAAGTATCCAACGCCCTCATCTCCCGGGAAAAGCTCGAATTGGCCCGCGCTCAGCAGTCCCGCTCGGTGAAGGCGTACGACCAGGCCGTTGGCGTCTCCCTCAAGCGCTACGTGGCCGGAAAGGCGAGCTACTACGAGGTGCTTCAGAACCAGCAGAACCTTTTCCCGGCTGAAACCACTCTTGCGCGCACCCAGCTGAACCAGTTGCTGGCCGTCGTCCAGCTCTACAAGGCCCTCGGCGGCGGGTGGAGGGAAAACGAGATCGCGGCCGCGCGGACGCAGGGAGGCAATCCGTAACGATTGCAGACGATTCCCGGCTGTTCGGCGGCGGCGGGTGGCCGGAGGTGGCGCCGCGACAAGGCACGCAGGTTTTTGTCCCACGCCGTGTGGAGGATGCCGGGGGGCCGGGGGCAATAGTGGTGCTTTGTTGGGTTCCGTCTTTGCCTGGAGGAGAGCAGTGATGAGGAACGAACCGGGAGACGAGTCTAGGGAAGCCCTCATTCGGGTCGCGTTCAGGATCCTGGTCCTGCTCTGCGGGACTGCGTTGTTCGCTGCGGCATCCGGCTGCGCTCACTACAGGGTAAACAAGGCCCTGAAACAGGTCGATCCACAGGCGGGTTATCGGGGCAGAAATTTCAGCGGGCATGACAAAGACGACCAGGTGCTCCTGCTTCTCAGCTTCTCCGGGGGAGGAACCAGGGCGGCGGCCTTTTCCTACGGGGTCCTGGAAACCTTCAGGGACACCCGGGTTACGATCGACGGCCGGGACCGGCGCCTCCTGGACGAGGTGGACTGGATCTCGGGAGTTTCCGGCGGAAGCTTTACCGCAGGCTACTTCGGGCTTTTCCGGGATCGCATCTTCCAGGACTTCGAGGCCCGGTTCCTCAAAAAGAACATCCAGGGCGAGCTTGCGAAACGCACCTTCTTCCATCCTTACAACTGGGGGAAATTGTTCTCGGCATATTACGACCGGAGCGATCTTGCGGCGGAATACTACGACAAGCACGTGTTCGACGGGGGAACGTTCGGTGACATCCTGGCGAACAAGAAGCCCATTATCCTCATCAACGCAACGGACATGGTTCACGGGACCCGCATTTCCTTTACGCAGGACGCCTTCGATGTGATCTGCTCCGATCTCTCCACCTTCCCCGTGGCCAGGGCCTGCGCCGCCTCCTCGGCGGTGCCCGTGATCCTGAGCCCCATCACTTTGCGCAATTACGCGGGGTCCTGCGGCTACGTCATGCCCAAGGCGTTGGTTGACGCGATGATTCCTCCCAGGGACGTTTCTTCGCGCCGTTTCGATCTCGCCAACAACATGACGCCTTTTATGGACTCGAAGAATAAACCATACATCCACCTCGTGGACGGCGGGGTTGCCGACAACCTGGGCCTCCGGGCCGTGTTGGAGCGCGTCACGCTCGCGGGCAGCCCCTGGACCACCTTGAAACAGGCCGGGATGGAAAATGTGCACAAGATCATATTCGTGGTGGTGAACGCCGAGACGGAAAGCGACACCAAGTGGGACCGGACGGAGAGAGTGCCCACCTTCGGCGCCATGCTGAGCTCCTACTCCACCATAGCGATTGCCCGGTACAACGTGGAGACTGTGGCCCTGCTGCAGGAGAGCTTCGCCCGCTGGGCCGAAGAAATTCGCAAGGGGCGTTGCGGCTCGGGGCCTTACCCCACGGGACCGGGCTCCTGCGGCGACATCGAATTCTACCTGGTGCAGGTGAGATTCGACGCCCTGGACGACGAAGCGCAACGAAAACACTTGAAACAGCTTCCCACTTCCTTCGTTCTCAAGCCCGAGGAGGTGGACGAGCTGAGGATTGCCGCCCGTCGCATTGTCGAAGAGTCGAAGGAGTTCCAGCGGTTGCTGCGGGATCTGCAGCAGATGTGAAAGTCGGCATGCGATGCCGGTCATCAACATCGGGTTCCGGAAGACGGACGCGATCAAAGCACTGCAGCCAATAGCGCAATGGCAAAGGAGGACCTATGATCAAAAAAAGAATCTTTAGCGGATTGTGTCTGGCAACGGGTCTTTTCCTGCTGACGGCGTGGCCGGCGATGGCGCAGCAGAAGGCGACGGAGCCTTCCGCCGCGGGGGAGGATGCGGGGGTGCTGCTCAAAAAGGCCGCCGATTTTCTCTCCACTGCGGGCCAGTTCAGTGTCGTCATCCGGTCCGGGTTCGACGTGGTGCAACTCTCCGGCCAGAAAATCGAATTCGGGGAAGTGCGAAAAGTCACCCTCCGGCGCCCCGACCGGTTTCGGGCGGACATCGAGCGCAGTGACGGCCAGAAGGGACTGGTGCTCTTCGATGGGAAGGACCTCACTATTTTCAGCGAAAAAGACAACGTCTACGCGAGAGTCTCGAGGCCGGGCGACCTGGACGGCGCGGTGATCCATTTCCTCAAGGATCTCGGGATGCGTCTGCCTCTGGCCATGATGTACGTCTCAACGCTGCCCCGGGAGCTGGAGGGGAGAGTTCGATCCATCGAAACGGTCGAACAGACGACCATCCTGGATGTGCCGTGCGTTCACCTCGCGGCTCGAAGCGACGAGGTGGACTTCCAGATCTGGATTCCATCCAGGGGGGACCCGCTCCCGCGCCGCATCGTGATCACGTATAAGCTCGACAAGGGACAACCCCAGTTCCGGGCCGATTTTTCGGAATGGAACCTTTCCCCCAATCCCTCGGATTCAGTCTTCGTTTTCTCCGCGCCTGCGGATGCCCGGCAGATTCCTTTCCTCGCGCAGGTGAAAGCGGCCAGGCCCGAACCGGCAAAAGCGAAGTCTGGAAAAAAGAAGGGAGGCAAGCAATGAAACACAGCACCTATCGAATCATGACTTCCGTGGCCACGGTGTTTCTTTTTGTCCTGTTTCTCGCCGTTGACGCCGATGCCCAGCGTGGCGGCCGAGGCGGTGGCGGAGGCCGGGGAGGTTTTTCGGGTGGCGGTGGAGGCAGAGGCGGCGGTTTTTCCGGTGGCGGTGGAGGCCGAGGGGGAGGTTTCAGCCGCGATGGAGTCGCCGGCGGAGGCAGCTTCTCGGCGGGTGGCGGAGGCAGAATGGCCGCGGGAGCGGGCACAAGAGGGCAGAGCATGCAGACGGGCCAGCGCCAGGCCGGTGCGACTGAACGGACCCAGGCCCGTCAACAGGGCTCGGGGGACCGTCAGCAGAGCCGCCAGGACGCCACCGCGGGTCGCCAGGAGACTCGGCAGGACTCCGCAGCGAGTCGCCAGCAAAGTCGCCAGGATTACGGGCGAAGCGCCCAGTCCAGTCGGCAGGATTACTACGACGACCACTGGGACAACTACCGCGGACCCTATCCGTATGGGGCAGCCGTGGCCGCAGGCGCGGCCGGAGCGGCCGTAGGCTATGCCGCGGGCGCGGCAACCGGCTATGCGGCCGGCGGCGCCTCGGCGCCCGTCTACTACCAGGCGCCGCCTTGCACACCCACGGTGGTATCCGTGGGAGGGACCACCTACTACCAGTGCGGCCCCAACTGGTATACTCAGGCCTATTCAGGGTCGGGAGTCGCTTATATCGCCGTCCCGCCACCGGGAGGCTATTGAGTGATCCTAGGTATCATTGCAGGCCGCTATGCGGCCTGCAATGATACCTGATGGCCGTCATGAGCCGGGGCGACCCCGTGCTGACCCATGCATGGTGCAGGGGGCCGGATTTTCGTTTTGGAAACGGCCTCGCACGGCAACAGGCAATCGTTTGCGGGGGAAGGCCGCCTCGCCGCCGTTGTTGCTTTCGGGGCTATCCACATGAAGCTTTCGTGTGTAGATGAGTGAAGGCAGCGCTCACTCACCCCCTTATGATGTCTGAATTTGCGCGAAACTCGCCGAGCGGACCGCCGGGGCACTTTCCGTTCCTCCCGGCGGGACCGACGGCGGCGTTTCCCATCCGGTCCCGTGCGTCGCAACCCCGCCAACAGGTTGAATACCGAGGTGCCTTCAAGATGACACAACCCCTGCCCGTCGGGAGGTTGACGCGGGCGGGATAAACCTGCCCCTTGTACGAACCGACGTGCCCGTCAGACGTACAACGGGAGGGCTCTATGCCCTCCCGCCCAATGCCACTCACCTTGCACGCGAAATTGTGTAATATGGATTTGCGTTCAAAATGATACTCTAGAAGCGTGGGGAACGTATCCCCCACACCCCCTCGCCGCTTCGCGGCTCCGTGTGGCGCTACGGCGGCGGCCTTCGGCCAGTCGCCGACAGCGCCGAGCGCTCGGCCTCACGCGCTTGCGCGTGTGGCCGAAACTTGGGGGGTGCGGGGGAATCATTCCCCCGCTCTTTTGTGCTTGAAAGATCCATCTTGAACGCAGCTTCGTATAAAATGCCTGCCCCGAACCTCTCTCGGCAAGGGGCCGAAAGGCAGAGAGAGCACAAGGGAATCTCAACGGCCGGCAGGGCGACCGCGTGCCGGTATTCCAAAGACATTAGGCGCGCGGTGTGCCGCCGCGCCGTGTTTTCGCGAAGCATCCCCGGGGCCGCGCGTGGGGAGGCCTTCGTTTCCGTGGCCTTCCTTGTGGCGCCCTTTGCCCGGGCCATGTTCTCGATTGGCGCCGAGATCGGGGCTATTGGCGGTGCCCCTGAACCGGGAGGGCTGGGAATTCTCTGGCCGGCGCTGATTTGAATCATTTCGTCCTCTTAAGATCGGCTCTGATTTTATCGACGGGTCGGGCTCGTATCCTTTGATGATTTCCCGGGGGATGGTGCGGTTGAGCAGACGTTCGATTTCTTTCAGTTGTTCGCGCTCATCGATACTGACAAGCGATATCGCCGTTCCGCTGCGTTCGGCGCGTCCGGTACGGCCGATACGGTGCACGTAGTCCCGGGACACGCTGGGCAACTCGAAATTCACCACATGCGGTAAATGGTCGATATCGAGCCCTCGCGCCGCGATATCGGTTGCAACCAGTACCCGCACATCGCCATGCTTGAAGTCGGCCAAAGACCGGGTCCTCGTCGCCTGGCTCTTGTTGCTGTGGATGGCCGCCGCACGGATCCCGTCATGCTCGAGTTGCCTGGTGAGACGGTCGGCACCGTGTTTGGTGCGGGTGAAGACGAGCACCTGCCGCCAGTTATTGGAGCCGATCAGGAAAGAGAGCAGCTCGCGTTTGCGCACCCGGTCCACCGGATGGATCAGCTGCGCGACGCTCTCCGCGGGGGTGTTGCGGCGCTCGGTCTCGATAAGTACAGGCGATCGCAACAGGTCTTCGGCGAGCGTTTTGATCTCGTCGGAAAAGGTGGCGAAAAACAAAAGATTTTGCCGACGCAGAGGCAGCAGCGCGAGTATTTTGCGGATATCCCGGATAAATCCCATATCGAGCATGCGGTCTGCCTCGTCCAGGACCAATATTTCGACCGCGGAAAGACCCAGGGTCCGCTGCTGAACATGGTCCAACAATCGTCCCGGTGTCGCCACCAGGATATCAACGCCACGACGGAGCTTCGCGATTTGGGGGTTGATGTTGACGCCGCCGTGGACAACCGCTGCTTTCAAGGGCAGATATTTGCCGTAGGAAGCCACGCTTTCCTCGACCTGGGCGGCAAGCTCGCGGGTTGGGGTGAGAATCAGGGCGCGTACGCTGTTTTTCCCCTTCGTGCGTGGGCGCTTGCTCAGGAGTTGAAGCAACGGCAGGGCGAAACCGGCCGTCTTGCCCGTGCCCGTTTGGGCTCCGGCCAGGACGTCCTTCCCGTCAAGAATTACGGGGACTGCCTGTCGCTGGATGGGAGTTGGGTGTTTGTAATGTTGATCGGTAATAGCGCGAAGCAATTCGGCCGAGAGGCCGAGTGAATGAAAAGACATGCGTATGGATAGCTCCTTGATTGAGTAGTGTTTTGGCCTCCCCATGGGAGGCGCTGTCGATGCCGGACGGCGCAACGCCGGGATGCGGGTTCGGGCTACTTGCCGTTGAGCCGCCCGGCGTAATGCCATTGTTCGGGGAGAGGCTGCGGTCCGGGCTTGATTCCGGCAATATCCGGGTCTTCGCCGATCTTTACCGGTTCACGCTCCGCCTTGGCCTTTTTGGCTTCCAGGCGGCGGGCCTCCTTGTCCCTCTGCTTCTGTTGTTTCTCTTTTTCCCTTTCCCGTTTCTGAAAGGTGGCTTTTGATCTTTGGGCCATTCTTCAACTCCTCGGGTTCATCTTGAATTGGCCAAAAAGCGCCTCAGGCGCCAATGTCCTGGTCCACGCCACGATCGGTTCGCCGGGAGCTCCGCTTGACTCAGCTCTACAGGCTGGTCTGTGAGCCGGTTCCCGTTCAAGGCTTTCATCGCTTTGTGCGCTTCCGAATCGGATGGCATTTTAACGAACCCAAACCCTTTTGACTGTCCCGACGGCCCTTCCTTGACCCTGTTCGCGGAAGGTACTCTTCCGGAGCTGAAAAGGGTGCCGTCAAATCATCTTCTGTGACGTTGCAGGCCGAATTGGCCACACAAATATTCGTATAAGCGCTTTTTTGCTTACGGTTCATGTACAGCCTCGGTAATCCAAGGCCTGCAAAAGTTGTTGCTTCTCATAGTAGTGGCTGCTTCGCATAAATGAAAAAGCCGGAGATTTACTCCGGCTTTTCCTTCCATCGTAGAATAGACGAGAATGTTGCCGTCGCGGCTAAAGTTTTCTCACCTGGGCCGCCTGTGGGCCTTTCGCACCTTGTTCCGCGACGAAGCTCACCCGGTCGCCTTCGGCCAGCGACTTGAATCCGTCGCCCTCAATAGCGGAATAATGAACAAATACATCACTCCCGCCTTCTCTTTCAATGAATCCGAAACCCTTGCTGTCGTTGAACCACTTTACTCGACCTTCCGCCATGTTAGATCCTTTTCTCTGGTTTGATAGTGTGGCGCCCGCTTTCGGAGCTACTTAAGAATCGTTCTAATCATGCGAAAGACCGACTCAGAGATCACTCAGGTTAACAGGACCGCTCGTATATGTCAGCCTATGATAACCGTTTCTCCCCAAAAAACAAGGCGTATCTCTAAATTAAACGGCAATGGATCAGATTTCAATTATAAGGCATAAATTACAGTACGTTAGACTCAGAAACGCTCACCAGTCAGATTGGGCCGAGGGTTTCGCAAGGGGGTGGAACCTCAGCCTAAAAGCTGAGAGGCGGCGGTGTATGTCTCGATGAAGGACGCACGCTTTTTCGGCTGCTTTTCTTTTTGTGCGAGGCCCACTGTAATCAGCGGCCACGCCGGCGTTGTTCGCCAGAGCCGTGGAGAGAATCGTCCGGAGCTTTGCCTTTGAAGTTCTTGGTGGTCCGGATCTGGACAAGGTTGCTCCGGAGCTGGCCAGGGACTGGTGGCAAACAATCGTGGAGGCTCCACTCACCAAACATGCCTCCCCCGGTGGGGTGAGGGGATCTCCGAATCGAAGCGTCGGGCGGCTGCTGACGCACAAACAAGCAGTCACAACACAACGATACGCGCACCTCAGCGACGAGGCCATGCGCCGAGCCGTGGAGGAGAGCGCGGAAGTGATCACGCCGAAAAGGAACGGGAAGGTCATCGAGTGGGAGATCGGATCGGCGTGACGGGCATTCCCGGGCTTTCAGTGGCTGGTATCAACATGTCGTGTTGCAGGGATGTCCGGACATTTCAGCGCATCAGGGGCTGCAAGGGAGAACAGGGGAGGCTTCTTGCCACCCGTTCACCACGTGCTGACCAATATCTCAGCGCCTCTCAAGAAATACTTTCATGTCCTGCCCTCATTGCCGGTCGCCGATCCGCAGTCCGATTCTCACCGGCCTGGGGATGATCGCCGAGTTCACCAGGCGCTCCCGGGACACGATCCGGAAGTGGATCAAGGAACGTGACTTCCCTGCCGCGCAGTCGGTAGCTGAGCGGCATCAGAAACAGGTCGGGACCCACCATAAGCTGTGGACGGATCAGGTGCGATAGTGTTCTGTACGTAGAGGCGCCTTTCGAAAGGAGGCCAAACAGTAATTGTTCCTACATGCCTCCTTTTTCGTTTGAAAGAAAATTCTCCCGTATCGCCCGTGCATGGTGGACTGAAATGATTAATTTGCGCTTATTATCCAGTCTTTCAGGAAAAAACCGAGCAGTTGCATGAAAAGGTCTTTCGTAAGACGAGCCAGGAACCCGCCATCGACGATGTGGTTCTTTGCGTTCGGAACAGGGGAACTTCATGATGTGGTACCGGACAGAACGACCGATATGGCTCCGTCTCGGGGTAGGAGTTCTTCTCCCCGTCATTGCTGCCGTCATCCGGTGGCAGTTCCTCGAAACTCTTGGGTTTCGCGCCACCTTTACCACCTTTTACCCTGCCGTCGCAGTCGCTGCATTGTACGGAAGATTCGGCGCCGGTTTCATCGCGACAGCTGTCTCGGCCATCCTTGCCGACTATTTCTGGATTGAGCCGGTTGGTCAGTTCGCCGTTGCATCCTTCGCAGACCGGTTGAGCGTTGCGGTCTTTCTAGCCAATGGGACCTTGATCTCCTGGTTGGCCGAAGCGGCATATCGTGCCCAGGCACGGGCATTCAAAACGGAGCAGCAATCGAGGCTTTCCGCCGAGCGCGAAAAGGCGGCTGTCGAGCTCCAGCAAAGTGAGACGAAGTACCGCGAACTGGTACAAAATGCCAACAGTGCCATTGTCCGCTGGAACAGTGACGGCACGATCGCCTTTTTCAATGAATACGCTCAAACATTCTTCGGCTATCGTGAAGATGAAATCCTCGGCAAGCACGTGAGTGTCCTGTTGCCTGAAAAGGAATCCACCGGAACGGATTCGACTACATTTGCCCTTAATGTGGTAAGATATCCGGAACGCTACGTTCCAAACATCAACGAGAATATCCGTCGGGATGGCAGCCGGGTATGGATGGCATGGACCCACAAAGCCATATTCGATGAGAGCGGCGCCGTTTCGGAAATCTTGGCAGTCGGGACTGACATCACTGCGCGCAGACAGGCCGAAGAAAAACTGAAACACGCCAGTGAGTTTGCCAAGGCCATTCTTGATACAGTTGACGGACTGATCATAGTGCTCGATCGGAATGGTCGAATCGTCCGATTCAATGCCGCCTGCGAACGCCTGACCGGGTGGCGGGTCGACGAGGTGATTGGGCGATGCTTTTGGGAATTCCTGGTTCCGGAGGAACAGCGTGCCGGTGTTCTCCAAGTATTTCAACATCTGACCACGGGGAAATTCCCCAGCCGTCACGAAAATGAATGGATTCTCCGGGATGGAAGTCGACGTTGGATAACTTGGGCCAACTCTTGCCTGTTGGATGCGAAAGGCGACATCGTGCATGTCATAGGTACCGGTATCGACATTACCGAACGCCAAAGGGCTGAACAAGCACTGCGCGAAAGCGAGAGACGTGCTCGGGACCAGGAAGCTCAAATAATGGCAATCTTGGATGCAGCCCCCGCCATGATCTGGACTGCTCATGACAGGGAGTGCCGGAGCATATCGGGGAACCAGGCGGCACGTGAGTTGTCAAGAGTGGACGAGACCACCAATATGTCCAAAACCGGGCCGGAGCCAGAGCATCTTGCCCACTACAGCATTTACAAGGACGGCAGGGAGCTCGCTCCCGAAGAGCTGCCGATCCAGGTTGTTGCGTCCACAGGTCGGGAGTTCAGAGACTATTCCCTCGAGTTTGTTTTGAAGGATGGTCCACGATATTCGCTCCTGGGCAACGTCATCCCCGTCATCGACTCGGAAGGCAGCCCGAGCGGCGCGATCGCCGCCTTCATGGACATCACGGAACGAAAGCTGATGGAAGAGGAGCTTCGCAAATCGAGGGATGAACTCGAAATTAGGGTCCGCGAGCGAACGGAAGAGCTAGCGGCGGAACGGCAGCTGTTTTTCGATGTCCTGGAGACACTCCCGGTCTATGTTTGTCTTCTAACACCCGAATATCATGTTCCTTTCGCTAATAAAGTCTTTCGTGATCGTTTTGGCGCATCCAAGGGCCTTCGCTGCTTTGAACATCTGTTCGGGCGCAGCGAACCTTGTGAAATTTGTGATACCTATGCGGTTCTGAAGACTTCGACTCCCCACCATTGGGAGTGGGAAGGCCCCGACGGCCGCAGCTATTCCGTCTTCGACTTCCCATTCATCGACGCCAAGGGTTCCCAATTGATCCTTGAGATGGGAATTGACATCACCGAGCGCAAGCAGGCCGAGGAAGCACTGAAAACCGAGAGGCAGCGGCTCTTTGACGTGCTTGAGACATTGCCGGTAATGATCTGCCTGTTGACGCCCGACCACCATGTCGCTTTTTCAAACCGCAGCTTTCGCGAGAAGTTTGGCGAATCACAGGGACGGCACTGCTACGAATACTGTTTCGGGCTTAACGAACCCTGCAATTTTTGCGAATCGTACAAAGTGGTGGAAACGGGCCAGCCCCACCACTGGGAACTGACCACCCCCGACGGCACCATAATCGATGCTCACGACTTTCCGTTCATCGACGTAGACGGCTCTCCCATGATCCTTGAAATGGACTTCGACATTACAGAGTTCAGGGAAGCCGAAGCGGAACTCAAAGCGACAGTGGCCAAGCTCGAACAGTTGAATCAGGAACTGCAGGAATTCGCTTTTATCGCTTCCCATGATCTTCAGGAACCCTTGAGAAAGATCCAGACCTTCGGAGAAATGCTTGTTAGAAGAAAGAAGGATGCCCTCGACGCCGAAGGCAAAAACCTCCTGGAACGAATCATAAGGGGCGCAAACCGCATGGCGGAGCTTCTACATGCCCTGCGCACATACTCCAGAAGCGGCACAAGCCAGTTGATTCATAAGCCCGTGTCCCTTTCGGAGGTTGTCAGGGGGGCCGCGAGTGCCTTGGAATATTGGATTTCCAAGACCAATGCGAAGGTGGAGATTGGTGACCTGCCGACAGTCGATGCCGATGAGTCGTTGCTGCATCAGCTTTTTCAAAACCTGATCTCGAATTCAATAAAGTACCGAAAGGAATCGGAACCCCCTGTTATAAAAATTTCCGGGAGTGTGATCGATCACCAATGCCGGATAAGCGTACAGGACAACGGCATAGGGTTCGACCCGTGCTACTCCGATCAGATCTTTAAGCCTTTCCAGAGGCTTCACGGCAAGGATTCGCCATATAGCGGCACCGGAATGGGTCTTGCCATTTGCAGGAAAATAGTGGCTAGGCATAATGGCGAAATTACCGTCGAGAGCGAACCCGGGCAAGGCTCCATTTTCAAAGTGACCCTTCCTTTGAAGCAGTAGAAAAGGGCCTGATGGATAAAAAGCGAACTCCTTTTGTTGTCCTTGTGGCCGATGATGACGAGGACGATTGCTTTCTTCTGGAATCAGCGTTTCAAGAAATGGGCAACCGCTATGATTTGCGGTTCGTGGATGATGGGCGGGACCTCCTCGATTACCTCCACCACGAGGGGAATTTTGCAGACCCCGTAAGATATCCCCGACCTGATTTGATCCTTCTCGATTTGAATATGCCGCGAATCGATGGCCGCAACGCACTGCGAATCATCAAGGCAGACCAGGAACTGAGCACGATTCCAATCCTGATTTTGACGACATCGAGGGAGCAACAAGACATCGAATTAACAAAGAAAGCCGGCGCTTCCTCCTTTCTTGCTAAACCGAACGGATACGAAGCATTGAAAAAGATGCTTGAAAAGTTCTGCACGGCAATTCTGCACGATCCGAACATTCCCTTCCAAGTAGTCGGCTGTTGAGTTGATACCGTTTGACTGAGCAAAAAGCCAAATCCCGAGAGCCGGACCGGGAGTGTGTCGGGATGAGTGGATTTTTCAGAAATTTTTCCTGAAAAATGGGAATAATACGGATTCGCGTTCAAAATGATACTCTAAAAGCGCGGGGGACGTATCCCCCACACCCCCTCGCCGCTTCGCGGCTCCGTGTGGCGCTGCGGCTGCGGCCTTCGGCCAGTCGCCGACAGCGCCGAGCACTCGGCCTCACGCGCTTGCGCGTGTGGCCGAAACTTGGGGGGTGCGGGGGAATCATTCCCCCGCTCTTTTGTGCTTGAAAGATCCATCTTGCACGCAACTTCGTATAAGACATACATACTTGTCCCATTTTCGATGTGAACACTCCTCTCCAATGGCCTTGGAAAGGCCAAGAAGTGGGAAGTCAGCCACAAATAACTAATGCTCCGTCAGCTCTTACCAATAATTCGCGAACAAAAGATATGAAAGGAATATAGGAATGGGTCGGCAGATTACTCGCCGGGATATGATCAAAGGGTGCCTCGTGGCCGCTGCCGCGGGCGCGATGGACTCGGTGTCGACAACTGTGCGGGCAGCCGCCCCAGACCCTGCCGCCATGGATTATGACGCCATCATTTTGGGCGCCGGCACGGCCGGTTTAGTGGCTGCTGTAGAAGCCTACGACCAAGGCATTAAGCCCGTCGTTCTCGAAAAGATGGATTTGCCTGCCGGCAACTCCATTTACGCTATGGGTGCTTTGTGTGCTTGCGGCACCCGAGTTCAAAACCAAGAAGGTGTCATTGAGGGCAAGGACGACCTTTTTGCCGACATGATGAAGATTTCCGTTGACCAGGCCGATCCGGCTTTGATTCGCTCCTACGTGGAACATATTGGTGAAGACGTTGACTGGTTGGAGGACACCATCGGAGTGAGGTTCCGCAAGCTGGAGAAGTTGCCTTACCCGCTTTTGAGCCGTCTTCACTGTGTTGAAGGCGGCTCGATTACGGGCGGTGGCATGTTGATCCGTTGTTTGCTTGCAGCGTGCAGGAAGCGCGGCATCCCCATTTTCTACCACACCAAGGCTGTTGAGCTCATCACCGATAAGAAGATTGCGGTGAGCGGCGTGCGCGCTTTGACCGAAGACGGTTTGGTCGACTTCAAGGCTCGCGGCGGTGTGTTGATCGCCACGGGTGGCTTCTCCGCCAACAGGGAAATGCTCTGCGGCTACATGGGCGGAGTCATGTCGCGATTGCCTTTGCGTGGCTCCTCGACTGTCACGGGCGAAAACATCACGCTCACCAGGCCCCTTTTTGCAAAATTCGTTCACATGGACCAATTCCATTGTGGCCCGATCGTCTCGGCGACGCACGTAAACCCTGAAGGCGCCTTGAATAGCGGCTACGGCATCATAGTGGATTTGCGCGGCAAGCGCATCGTCGACGAAGGCAGTACCTATGTGGCCAAAGCACGTGCTTTGCCGAACTTGACTCCGGAAAACAAGGCCTACCAATTGGTCGACAGCAACTGGACCGCCGTCAAGAAGATGGCTGACAAGTATACGGGCATGAATTCGCCATTCTTCCGGGACGATACCGTCGCGGGCCTGGCCAGGAAGGCGGGGTTGCCCGTAGAAGCCGTTGTGGCTGCCGTCAATGGTTACAACGACGCGTTGAAAAAGCGCAAGTTGAAGGATTTGAATCCGCCGTGCACCCGCAAGGACCCTCACGCGATGGACAAGAGTCCGTTCTACGCCTTCCCGTTTGAAAGCGGCATGACCACCACCTTCGGGGGACCTAAGATCAACACCAATGCTCAAGTGGTCAATCTGGAAGACGAACCCATCAAGGGCCTTTACGCTGCGGGCAATGCCGCGGGTGGTTTATTCTTTCGGGACTACGTCGGCGGCAGCCAATTGGGCGGCGCCATGGTCTTTGGCCGTATTGCCGCTCGTCACATTGCTCAAGCCTGCAAGAAGGCCTGAAGAAGCCGAGGACAAACAATGATGAAAAAGTCGCTCTTAGCTTCTATTTTGTTTGTTGCGGGCTTTGCGCTGGCCACAAGCGTTGTCGCCGGCAACTACCTCGCTGACCGTCACGCTCAAAACGGTTTGGAGTGCGCCCAATGCCATGTTGAACAGGTGCCCTCCAAGGCTCCGAAAATGGATACGTGCCTGAAGTGCCACGGCGACTCTTACGAAGAGCTTGGCAAGGCCTCTGCGGGGAAAAAACCCAATCCCCACTATACGCACGTGGGCGACAAGGAATGCGCAGTGTGCCATAAGGGCCACAAGGAGCCGGAGTTCTTCTGCAATGATTGCCACAAGTTCAAGGTGCGAGTGCCCTGATGGGGCGCTGGCGATCTGTTCTTTCTGACACGTTCCATCCTGACGATAGCGCCGAGAATCTGCCGCTGCTCTCCGTCCGGTTCGCTTTATGGTAAGCGGTCGGCGAACCCCACCTTGTGAGTCAAGTCGCGTTCTGTCATGACCTTCTGCGAACAGAGCAGGAGGACAGTCATGGCGAGCGATCTGAGCAAATCCCGCAAACAGTTTTGGGAAGAGCACATCGCTCAGTGGAGGGCAACAGCGCTGAGCCAAGTCGAATACTGTCGTCGGAACAAAATCGGTTTGAAGAGCTTTCAATCCTTGTAGGGCAAAGCCAAGCGCGGCAGTGTGCCATTTCGAGCCTGTCCAAATTCGTGAAACCCAAGACTATCTGTGAAATACCCGAGAGCTAACCATTCAGAATCTCCTCCATAAGATTCAAACCGGCTTCCTCCAGGTCTCCACTGAGATCAAACGCCAGACTGCGTACTCGAATCTGCCCCCAAGCCACGTTAAAAGATTTCGCCAGGTGCGCAGGATAAATCAGAATGGCCTCACTGTAACCCTTGGCTGTTGCATACGCAACCACCTGATTAATGTGGGTCTTTCGGGAAATAAGTACCCAGAGGGTTGCGAAAAATCGGCTCGCTCGTACACCCGTAAGTAGTTGAAAATTGGAGCTGGCGATGGGATTTGAACCCGCAACCTGCTGATTACAAATCAGTTTAAATACCTTTTACTCAATTTTCCCTATTTAAGATTATCATTGACAAAACCAATAGTTATGGCCTATCCTTCTCCTCTATTAGGGGATGCTTTTTGACGGTTTTGGAGATTTTCGCGTACGTAATACGTACGTAAAAACCGACGGAGGTTGGGCCATGGCGATTCAGATTTATTGTGAAGCGTGTCGGACGGCAAACAAACTGAATGCTGAGGAATGCAAGAAGTGCCGGACCGCTTTCGGGCGGGACAAGACTTATCGGATCGACGTGTCCCTCAAAGGGAAACGCGTAACTCGCATGGCGCCCAACCTCACCCTTGCGCGAGAGATCGAGGTCAGCACGAAATCGGACCTGCTGCGCGAGGAGTATGACATATCTCACCACAAGGTTAGGAAAGTCGTCACTCTCGACTCTTTCTTCGAAGATCACTTCCTGCCCTGGGCGAAGGAGAACAAGCGCACATGGCGCAATGACCAGTATCTCTTCAACACCCACCTGAAACCCCGTTTCGGAAGCAAAGCCCTGGAGGACGTCAGCGCCTTCGAGATCGACAAGATGAAGCTCGCCATGAAAAGGGCAAAGAACAAGCAGGGGCGACCGTTCACCCCTGCGACCATCAAACACGTGATCGTGCTGCTCAAGAGGCTCTTCAATCTGGCCGGCCGGTGGAGGATTCACAATGGTGCCAACCCCTGCGCCGGCGTCGAGCTCCCGAAGCTCGACAACAGAGTGACGGAATTCCTGAGCGATGAGGAGACGGAACGGCTTCTCAAGGTTCTGGATGCCTGGCCGTTCAAGCAGACGGCGGCTTTCATCCGGTTTGCCATGTACACCGGCTGCCGGCGCGGGGAACTGTTCAAGATCAAGTGGGTCGACGTCGACCTCGAGCGGAAACTCCTGACTCTCCGGGCCCCAAAAGGCGGCAAAACCGAGACCATCCCCATGAGCGATGCGGCGCTTTCCGCAATAGCGGAGTTGCCACGAAAGAGTGAATATGTCTTTCCGGGCAGGGGAGGCGCAATGCTGACGGATTTCAAGGGACCGTGGGAGCGGGTCAAGAAAGAAGCGAAACTCCCAGCGTCTTTTCGCTTTCACGGGCTGCGCCACTCGTTTGCTTCGAAACTCGTTTCTTCCGGAGTCGATCTTTACACGGTCGGGCGGTTGCTCACGCACAAACAAGCCGTCACCACGCAGCGATACGCGCACCTAAGCGATGAGGCCATGCGCCGAGCAGTTGAGAAGAGTGCCGAAGTGATCACGCCAAAAGAGAAGAAGGAAGAAGACGTTGAGAATGATATCGAATCCGCGTAAAGGGCATACCACGGCCAACAGAGGACGCTTCTGCTCTTCATTGACAATTTGATGGCTGATCTAATGAGAAAACAATTTCAAGATAATCTTGAAAAAGTAAAAAAATATGCTACCATATAGGCAGAAATTCACAGAATCTTGGAAGATTGGGAGGGATGCCGTGAGTGGAAGCATACAGGAAGCCATCGGTCGACGAATACAGGAACTCAGGAAGCGTCTCGGCATGAATCAGACAATGCTGGCCGAAAGGATGGGGTTTGGTTCCGCAGAGACTATATCGTCAATTGAGCGCGGCGACCGGGAGATCAAGGCCGTAGAGATTGCGGAACTTTCCAAGATCCTCCTTGTTCCGGTGGCGGATTTGTTGATGCCGGTCGAGGCGGAACCGGACCCCTCTATCTTGTGGAGGGCGGAGCCGATGCAGGGACGCGAGGTTACAGAGGCGAAATTCCTTCAAAGATGTGACCAATATGCTTGGCTTGAGGAAGCCGTCGGAGTCACGCGTCTCACCCGATTTCCCTCGCTGGAGGTCAACCCGGAACGGCTGAATTTCAGCGATGCAACCAGGCTCGCAGATGAAGTCAGACGGCAATTCGATCTAGGGAACAGGCCCGCTGCGGTCTTGGAAAAAACCCTGGAGGATGTGTACGGAGTCAAGGTCTGGCATGACAAACTGGAGGAAGGCTCTGCCGCATCGGTTTGGGGGAAGTTCGGACCCGCCATACTGATGAATTCGAGAGAGGCGCCGTGGCGCCGAAACTACAATTTTGCCCACGAGGTGTTTCATCTCATAACCTGGAATAGCCTACCGCCCGGTCTGCTCTCCAAAAGGAGTGATCTGCGGAACAAGGTGGAATCGATTGCCAACGCGTTCGCGTCACAACTCCTGCTGCCGGCTGATCCGGTGAGGATGGAATTCTACGCTCGAGTCACAGAGAGCAAAATAGCGTACAGCGATCTAGTTGACTTGGCGCGTAGTTTCGATGTTTCGACCGAGGCACTCCTCTATCGTCTCCTGAATTTGAATTGTTTTCCGAGGGCAGCGGTTACCAAAATGCTGGGCGACCCAGCCTTTAGGGAGCTGGACCGCTGCTCCATGTCCGAATGTTGGCATAGCCCTCCTGAGATCCCGGAACGATTTGTTCGACTCGCGTTCCTGGCCCACCAGAAAGGCAAATTGTCCCGATCCAAATTCGCCTCCTTGCTCGGAACCAGTATTGCCGATCTCAATGATGTCCTGAGAAAATACGGGTTTGGTGATGAAAAAGACAACGCCGGCAAGACCAAAGTGCGTGTTGCTTGATGCCTGCATCATCATTGAAGCGTTCAACCTGGGTGTGTGGGAAAGTCTGATCGAAAGAGCCGAAGTGCTGGTTTCCTCGATTGTTGCCCACGAAGAAACTCTGTTTCATGTCAAAGGACAGTTGCCGGAACCTATCAATATGAAAAGACTGATAGCCGAAGGGAAAGTGCAGGAGTTCGCTGCGACGGCGTCCCACATGGCCAGTCTGAGACTCTGCTTCGACAGAAGGTTTGTCGAGGGACTTCACGAAGGAGAACTCGAGGCACTTGCACTAATCCATGAGAATCTCGTTGGAGAAGCTCTTTATTCCTCTGGGGATGCCAACGCCATCAGAGCCTTGGCAATGCTCGGACATTCGGACCGCGGGATCTCGATGGAAAGACTCCTGAAGACAACCGGATTGCAGAAAGCAATTGCACCGCAGTTTGGCGACAGTTTCTTTCGGCGGTGCATCGGTGAAGGAAAGCAGAGCCGCATCACCGGGGAGGGACTGAGCAAGAGTATAGTATAAAATCGTCATCTCATTCTGGCTGAAGAGTGATGGAATTAACCAGGCAGTCGGCCGCCAGGGTGCCGGCATCCAGCATCCGAGAGGCCAAGGGATGCAGAAACGACTTTCTTTCCCGGGTGGATCAGAAGAAGCTCTGGAGGCTCGTCCGATGAGATCATTCAGGGACCACCTGCAGGAAGAACTGCAGGACAAGGGATTCAGAGACATCTTCGATGAAGAAAAGGAGCTTGTCCAATCGGCATCGAAGTCGCGGAGGCCAGGGCAAAACATGCGATGAGCCGGGCTGATTTGGCCGAACGCGCTCGCGTCAAGCTGCAGCAGGTTTCCAGGGTGGAGAATGGGGCGAACAGCGATGTGCTCACATTGCTGAAGATCCGCCGAGTGCTCAGCCTCAGATGCAGACTCCACGATTCCCCCTGATGCACCCGAGGACGAATCCCGCTTTCCCGGGGATAGGTCCCGTCTGATCAACGGGGCCGACAAGCCCGGTATCCTGACCGGGTTTCCCCTGGAGAACTACACAGGAGCGCTGACAGGAGGCGCGCAAATGTCCCTATCAACTCCCAAGCGATGGTTCACGGGGCAGGAATTGGTAGAACGGTGGCGGCTGAACCCAGCACAATTGTCGCTTTGCATGCAGGTGGGTCTCCAACCTTATCTGCTCAGAGAGGACGAATCATTCCCACTGCTCGTCATCGATCCCGTAGGAATCAGGGATGAGGAACGCAGCCTAGCTTTGCTTCAACTTCTCTCCCTTGGCGGCAGGCAGCGCGCCAACAACCCGCCCGATAATTTCACCGGAAATCGCGTACAACCTGTGATCGCTCCAGAGTTTCACCCCATGCACTTTCGTGTTTTCGATTCCGATGAAGTGGACAGTCATGCCGTGATCGCGGAGCATATGGAGTGCCGGTTCATCTCCGATGACATCTACGAGTTTGAGCGGGCATATGGCTTGGGCGCGGAATCAATCCCTCCAAAGCAAAATGATGAGATGTGCGGCGAGGGAACGTTGCGGGAGCCTCCTATGCTGACGCGGGTATCGTCCCAGGGAGAAGGTGGACCCAAGGCAGCAGCCAGCGCGAACAATCCCGAAGATGAAGGTACCACCGGTTCCTCATTTGACTCGGAGTATGCACGCAAATTAACGGAACGATGGGTCCTCGATGGAGACCCTGCGAGACCAAGACTCAAAATCAGCGAGTTATCCCACAAACTTGCATTCGATGCTTTTTGGGGGTATGGAAATCTCGATCAGGTAGCGATGATCATCCAGAATTCCGGCGGGAGCGCCAATTTGTTTCCTTCATGGCTTCAACCCCGTCCAAAACAGGTGGACCTTGTTCACGTATGGTGTGCCAAAATGGGATTGCGATTGTATCGGGAGGGAGAGCTGGAACCCTTTGAATGGGGGTTGGACGGGAAGCCGTATCGCGACCATTGGCAAGAACTCGACGACTGCTTGATCTCGAAAGAGGATTTGCGAGCTTTCCTGACAGAGCAAAAGCTTCCACTACCCGAGTTTTGGTTTCCAACCAAGAACATTCCCGAGGGTGTCAGCTCCAGGCAAAAGAAGCAAAGACAGAGCACTCGTGACAAGGCCGCCCTCCAGACCTGGGCTCGCAGCACGTACGAGAATGGAGCTTGGCCCCCACCCAAAGAGATTGCGGAAATCGCAAGAAGGAATCCTCAGTGGTCGATGTATAGCGAACGACAGATTGTCGAAAGATGGCTTCGTCCCATTCATCCCAACTACACCAAAGGAAAGCCAGGGCGAAAAAGGAAGACATCCAATCAGAAATAACGCTCTACTCTTTAAAATAGCGCTCTACGTTCGAGCGCTATTTTTTTCTTTACCATTCCAGCAAGTTAAGCCTGAATAGCACTCCTGACATATACTTGCATGCACCGTCTTTTATTGGTCAAAACGAACGCCTACAATCCCTCACAAGTTCACGCATTCCAAAACCTAGTCAAGAAGGAGCATGATATGAAAAATTGGATTCATGTTGCGAGGCTTAACGAGACTCCCGGCAGCCCAATTCGTACCAGCACCGCCTACAAATGGGCGCACATTCGCCGTTTTCCCGAAATCTTCAGGCGGGTGGGCGGGAAGTTGTTCATCGACATGGACAAACTGTTCGAACTTGCCGAGGCGGGGAAGTTGCAATGAATCGGACCGGGATCGAGGAAAGTCAGGGCATGGGTTGCTGGCCAGCCGTCACGCTGTTTATTGATTCCAAGGGCCGAGTTGCTGGTTTGCATATTTTCGCCACTAGCGAAACGCAGGAACTTCTGGCGCGGGAATTCCTGCGAAAAATCGAGTTTAAAGGACAGGGCGATGCGATATCGCACCATTCACTGTAAGGTCTGGAACGACGACAAGTTTCCGTTTCTTCCCGACGACGTGAAACTTGTCTTCTTTCATGTGCTTACTTCTCCTATGAGCACGCCGTTCGGGCTCTTCAAAGCCTCGATCGGCGCGCTTGCGGACGAGATGAGATGGGATTCGAAACGGTACGCGAATGCCTTTCGGGAAGCCTTGACGAAAGGCTTTTTCAAGTTTGACGAAAAGGCCTTGTTGATCTTCATTCCGAAGTACTTGAAATACAATCCACCGAGCAATCCAAACGTGCTGAAAAGCTGGTCGAAACTCTATTCCGATCTTCCGGACAGCCCATTAAAAACCGTGTTCTATGAAACACTTAAAGCCTTACTGGAAGGGTATGGCGAAGCCTTTCGGGAAGCCTTCGCAAAGGGTTTCGGGAAGGGTATGCCAATACAGGATCAGGATCAGGAACAGTATTTGAATACATTGTCGAGCAAGCTCGACGACGCGCCTTCTTCGAAACCAAAACCGCCCTACCAGGACATCATTGCCTACCTGAATGAGAAAACCGGGAAGGGTTTTAAGGCCTCAACGGGAGCTACCCGCAGCCTGATAAATGCCAGGTGGGCGGAAGGGTATCGGAAAGAAGACTTTCAACGGGTCATCGACACGAAGTCCACTCAGTGGCTCGGGAACGAGCAAGAGAAATTCCTCAGGCCTCAAACACTCTTTGGGCCCAAGTTCGAAGCCTACTTGAACGAAAACGGACGAAAGCAAGGCCGGCAGCCGGATTTACCCATGCCAGAGCCTGAAGGGCTTGATCTATCCGGTCACGACTACGGAGTAAACTGACAATGGAAATCAAACCTCTGCACTACGTGGAAGCTGAGGCGTCCTACCTGGGATGCTGCTTGAACGCTGGAGTGGCGCCGGAATGTCCCCCAGGGGATTTCTACCTCGAAGGACATAAGGTCATCGCGACGGCCATGCTCGACCTGGAGAAGAGCGGATCCCCGATCGAACTTGTAACCGTTCACGAGCAGAGCTTGAAGCTGGCTGGCCGCGCGGTCGACCTGTCGGACATCACCAAGCTCATGGACTGCATGCCTGCTGAGCCCTCACAGTCCAGCTTCGACAGTTACTTGCGGAGCATCCGCTCAACTGCGGCGGTGCGTCGACTCCAGCACGGATGCCTGGCGATTGTCACAGAACTGAATACGATCAAGAGTGCCGACGCGCTGGCCTACCTCGAAAAGGCAGAATCGCGCATTCAGTTGCTGTTTAACCACCGAACGGATACAACGGCCAAGCTCACAGACTCACTGAAAAGGGTTATCGACAAAATCGAGAGACGCAGAGAGGAGGGCATGTCGGTTTTCGGCATATCCTCGGGTCTTAGGGAGCTCGACCGCCTCACATGTGGGTTGTGCCCGGGCGATTACGTCGTTGTGGCTGCGCGCCCGAGCATGGGAAAGACCGCCTTTGCCTTGGGCATGACACGATATGCAGCAAAGAAAGGGCATTCCGTTCTGTTCTGTTCACTGGAGATGGGCGAAGAAGCGCTCACGATGCGGATGGTTGCCCAGGAAGCCAACCTGAACACCGTCAAGGTCCGATCTGGACAGCTCACCAATGAGGAATACGCCTCGTTCCTCAAGGCCAGCGGCAAGCTCAACGAACTGCCGATCACGATGAACTTCGCTTCGAGCGCCTCGGAACTCGACATTGCCCACTTGGTGAAGCGCCACAAGCCGGACCTCTTCATCGTGGACTATGTGGGGCTGCTGCGCTGCTCAGAGGGCGGAGACAAGAACGTGATCCGTGAGCGGCAAGTAAGCATCATCAGCGCGGCCATGAAACGCGTCGCCAAAGAAATGGAGATTCCAGCTGTCATTCTGAGTCAGCTCAACCGGGACCTCGAAAAGGCAAGCCGGGAGCCCAGGCTCAGCGATCTCCGTGAGTCCGGCTCCCTGGAACAAGATGCCGATTTGGTCATCTTCCTCCACGCTGAGAAAAAGGAAGACCCAGTCCGACAGATCATTATTGCCAAAAACCGGAACGGCCCATGCGGAAGTTTCAAATGCAGCTTCACCCCTCGCAGCGCGAGCTTCCAGCTGAGTGGCACCGATCATTGAGACCGACCATCGGAACAGAGGAGAAAAGCCATAAACACAAGACGCTTTCGAGCTGGAAGAGGGGTGAACGTGTTCTGGGAATGGACAACGCTAATGATGGGGAGAATACGGTCAGTTTTACGGATTATAGCGTCAATCGAGCGGCGCGTGGCAAGCCCCAAATCGCTCCAAATTGCCGCATCACTGTTCGGAGCGCTCAACAAATGACCTTGCACTATGGAGGAGAAATCCATGTCGAGCTTCATGGAGGATTATGAAGCCTTAAAAGAAGCATTCAGGTCCTACGATCCGGCCGACTTCAATCACCGTGCGGGAACTGGCTTTGAGAAGGGGACAAGCGCTGGCGAACGCAACGAGACAGACTGGCTCGACGGGGTGAAAGAGATTATCAACTACGCCCGAATTTCCAGGTCATCTTTCTGGAGGTATGTCAAGAAAGGATTCCCCGCAAAGAAGGTAATGGGAACCGTGGTATCGAGAAAGAGCTGGATCGATGCTTGGAAGACAGAAGCACCTGACTTGGTTGATCTCAATGATCGACGCGAAGGTCGCAGGAAGAACGAAAAATGCCAAGAATCCAGGATGCGGAATTAGGTGCTGTCGTTTGCTCTCCAGGTTTTGGTCGGGAGAAAGCGGACTCTCTCTTTAGAATCGTCATAACCCTTTGGGCACGTGAATACATGATTAGAAAACAATGAAAAATCCCGCCATTGCATGGAAAACTGAGAGCGCGAGGTGGGCGCCTCTCCACCGGTCCTGCGAACCCGATACCGTTGTGTCAACAGCCGCTCACTCAGGGTGCTGGCACACCTTCCGATGTGCCTTCGCGCTCTCAGGGATAGGAGAATACCACAGTTTGCCTTACCAGAGAAGGCGAAGGGGAACTTGTTCTCGATAGCATGATGAAATCAGTCCATGGTGCCACGGCGAGAGATGTACCTTCCGAAGTGTGAAGCGCATCCGAAAGTCCCCCCTCCTTACGTCCGAAACGTACCGTGGCCTCGAAGGCAATGTACGACAACCCCGGCGATCCGTCACTGTCCTTGTCGCGAGGACGCCAGTCAGTTCCAGAGCATATTGTGCTGGGAGCCTGACGGAGAAAAATTTTGGCTCTCCTAACTTCCCACTTTAAAGTTCGAAACGGCACCCAAAGCTCAACTCACTGTTGCAAAATCTGGCTCCATCAGGCACGTTGCACCCACTTTTGGGAAAAGTTTTTTGAAAAAAGGCCATATTCCGACACGCTCCTAGTAGTTCTTGTGCAGTAAAAGTGTGCTCATCTGACTGAGAACTGCCTCGCTTTCCCATTTTGCTGGAAATTTGGAGCATGCCGAAATCCGTGAAACCCGAAACTATCTGTGAAATACCCGAGAGCTAACGATCCAGAATCTCCTCCATAAGATGCAAACCGGCTTCCTCCAGGTCTCCACTGAGATCAAACGCCAGACTGCGTACTCGAATTGGCCCCCAATCCACGTCAAAAGATTTTGCCAAATGCGCAGGATAAATCAGAATTGCCTCACTGCAACCCTTAGCTATTGCATACGCAACCACCTGATTGATGTCACTATTATCGGGAGTGCCACCCGGAATCTTGTACTTTGTGTCCAATACGCAACGAACTTCCTGCTTCTCGGCATCATACAGGACCAGATCGATGTTTATGCTGAGATTGCCTTCCTCGCCGAAACTAACTCGCTCTTGAGCCTTTAGCACCAAATGCACCGGAAGATGGGCTTTGAGCCATTCAGAAACGAACAATTCAAAAAGTCGGGCCATATCCACCAGGAACGGTACCATTTTGTGATCCCCCGCCAGGTGGGTCGGCCCAGTCTGTTCCAGGAAAAAGCGGCATAGCGCATGAAGTGGCTGGTAATCGCTGTTCAGGCGATTATAAAGTCTCCCGACGCAGTCGTTTGGCCTGAACGCGTTTGTTTTGACGTACCCTTGCAGGCAACGGTATGCACGTCGGACAATGGTTCTTGTCTCCTCTCTGCTCAGACCGGCACGCGCCACCTTGGAGAGCGTCCAGGCTAAAATCTGGTTTTCCACGATATCGGCAGTGTGCTCTTCATAGGTGCACTGGAGTGTCACATCCCATGGCCGGCGTAATGCTTCCTCTACATTCATCCGCCCGCGCAAAAAAGGAAGATGCTCATTTTTGAACAGGTAAGCACGGTAAAATCCTTTTCGCGCACGATCCTGCACTTTGAGGGCCAGAATTCTTGCAAGGCGATCGTAGATTTCCTCGAGGAAGCTGCTTTCAACAAGCCCGTCAAGAAATTGAAAACTCTGAAGCCTGTATGCGTATTCCAACATCCGGAAAATATTCAGGATGGGGACTTTCGAGTTCAGCCGGACTTCAATGCCGTCGGGAAGAGGGATACACCCGACCCACCCAAGCGAAGTTAGAGACCATTTGTCCTCGGTCTTTGGTGATGGAAATTCAACCTCGAGTTTCCCTTGGCGCTTCCCGTACTCTTCCCAGAGTTGCTGGAACACCGGGTAAAGGGCACTGTCGGATTCGAAGAGAGCCGGCCTAAATTCCCATAGTTCGATTGTCTTCTTCGAAATCTCGATCATGAGAGAATCTCTTGCCCGATTTTACTCCACCGGAATTCGTCCACCTTCCCGGGCTGATCGAAAAAGTATTCCTCTATGTAAGGCTCGATTTCCATACACCAGATATCCTCGATGTTTTCTGCCAGGTCCTTCCGAATGAAGAAGCTGATGCCAATTTCATAATGAGGGTCGCCAATGACTCCGTTTAATTTCTTCAGAATCGAAACGAGTTTTTCAATGGGGAACCCCGTATCGGCATGGCTCTTGACCAGGGTCTCATACTGTGGACGTAGGGCTATGAAGGCAAATCGGCGTCTTAATGCATGATCAACCAGGGCTATTGACCGATCGGCTGTATTCATAGTTCCGATCAACCGAACGTTTTCAGGGATTGATAAGTATTCTCCCGCGGCGAGCGGTATCTCCCTGTTGCGGTACTCCAGTAGGTACATCAATTCTCCAAAGACCCTGGCAAGGTTTGCACGATTGATTTCATCGATGATCAGGACGCACTTTCCGCTCCGCTCCCTGGCTCTGGTGCAGAAATCGAGAAATCTGCCCGGAGTAAGAGTATAGCACAGTGAGCTGTCGGCGGTTGTGCCAGGCCTAATGCCCTGGATGAAATCCTCATATGCATAGGCGGGATGGAACTGAACGAGCTCGCAGAAGCCATTGCCACCACCGATCAGAGAAGCGGCGAGATGTTCCGCAACAAAAGTCTTACCCGTCCCCGGTGGTCCGTAAATTACGGCTTGCCCCTTCCTCTCAATGGCCTGAACCCACCTCCTCAGCATCGCAACCTCGATACCCGATTTATTGGAAATTTCCTCCAGCGGGACGACGGGTTGAATCGGCCAGTTTCGGTTTCCATTCCCAATTTTTTCTAGAGCTATTTTGAATAATTCTTCAAATTCTTCTTTTGTGGCTGAAAAGTTCGTGCCCTGTAATCCTATCTTTAACTTTTTTAGTACTTCGTTTCCTTCAATTTCTTGTTTAAGTATTGGCTTTTCACATAGGTTTATGTCTATGGTGAGCTCACACTTATCCTTCTCGGTATTTGCCTGTCCACCTCTGTAGAATTCAACTTCTCCTTCATAATCTTTCATCAGCTTGACGTCGCTGGTGATAGTTCCCAGGCCATAACATCCAGCTTTATTACCCACGATCCAGATTATAAATTTATCGCCATTTTTGATGTCATTTTTATGTGCATGGACTGACCAAGTTTTCAGCTGAGAATTCTTCAATGCACCGACTGCATCGAAGTGATTTGGATTTCCTTGAAATATCCAGTAGGCTGGGTCAGGGCGAAATCCACCTTGGAACAGTTCAGCGCGAGCTGCTGAGTTCACTATAGCTTCAAATATCTTATTTAAATGAGCTGAGCGATAGGGTGTGGCCTTCCATGATTTGAATTTTTCAGCTATATAAGCAAATGTTTTTTCATATATGGATCTTAGTTCATCATCCATGTTAAATATGGTTGAGGCTTCGAATTTATACAGGCACACGTCCGGCGCGTGCTGATCCTGCTTGAAGGGCTCACTATTGAATAAAAACTCATACTGCGGCAATGCAAGTTCCTTTTGAAGAGCCAATCCAACTTTCAACTCGCCACCCTGGGTTCTCGAAAACTGAAGCACCAGCCAACTACAGAAATTCAGGCGAAGAGTTCGACCGCTTCTGTCTGGAAACGTAAGGGCGAAGCGAAGATCACTGCTGCCGGTAGCACCAAGCCTCTCTATGGCATCTTTCAAAAAATCAAATGCACTGGTTGCTTCATCCTCATCATCGAAAATGTTGGATAAGGGCGGAGCCAGCTTCTCCGGAATGTCTCTTCCAAAATATGACAGAAGGGCATCCATTACCTGGGGTTGAAGGGCGTGCTCTTCTCGCAATCTGCTCACCTCGGAATTGAACCTGAAATATGTCTCAGCATCTCGGTTGGGTCCTGGCAGAAACCCAGTGATTTTCTTCAACCCTTTCGTAGGAGCCTCCATCCAGATGCTGAATTTGTCAGGATCCCTCAAATACAAAATGAGTGGAGGAAGCAAAGGCATTCCTGGTAACGGGTTTCGCCAGAACTCATCGAGCGTTTCCTTGAGTTGATCTTCGCTGTCTGTCCAGAGACGCTTGACCCACTGGTTGAACAGATCTAACCGCGCGGTAACCAAGTTGACATTGTGGCCCAGGAATGCCATTGCGAACCGGTTCTTGGTTGGACCGCCTTGCGGTTTTTCCTCAGTGTTGACAACCCGAAAGAATTCGCGCGCCTCGGCTTCACTGAACTGACCTAATCTATTCTCGATCAACTCCTTTGCCTGCGATTCAAATTTCAAGCGGGCCTCCAGCCTTGCTGGAGGCATTTCATTTTTCAGGTAATCGGCAATCTTGGCAGCCCAGCCGTCTGGTGGAGTTGTCCTTGGCCACCACTTCTCCGCCAGAGCTTCGAGGATACGCTGACGGTTGTTCGGGTCGGACAAAACTTTCCAATACGTTTCCTTCAGGAAGGCAAACTTGACCTTCTCTTCTAACTGTTTTGGAGATGGAGAATCTGAAATCAGGTCCGTGGGATCCTTGTAACAGAGAATCCAGAAGAGATCGCGGTTAAGATGATAAAAGGGGTAAGATGCTTTCTCCGGGGTTGCAGGCGTGCCGATGTTTTTTGTCTTTTCCAGGAATTTTGGGAGAATCCAGTCAAAAAGGATTCTATTTTCCGTCAGCTCCCCGGATTCGATCCCTTCTATCACGCATGCGATGATGACTGGTTTGAACGGCTTTGGGACGCCGCTCGATTTGTCGACCCTCAGGTTCTGGAGCAATCGACGAAAATGTTCAAGGGCATTCGACTGATCGCTCAGATCGGTTACTGTTTTCTTGTCATGACTCAGGCCCAGTTGAGGAGCTTGAAGGTAGGTAGATCGTGTGATGGCCTGTACCGAAGCGGCAAACAGCTCATGGTAATCAATAGCGCCACCCTTCGCCCTGACAGTATTGAAGACCTTTTCAAATTCACTGAACTGGATTTTGATAGAACCTTTTGCGTCAAGCCACGTGGCGACGCAGCCTGCATTGTCAACTGACGTGATGCAGTACCGCCTGCCATCGAACGGGCTCACAAAGACGGCACCGTCATTATGATAACGGCGCACTGTTTCGGGGAAGCTGGTCAAGTGAAAAGATTCAATACTCATTCAGGTTGCCTCCGTACGCTCATAAGGAGCGGTGTCTTGCACAGAGCCTCTTAGGCGGGGTGTTCCTCTCGGATGGCATGCTGCCAGGCCGGGAGACGCACACGCTTGCCTCGTGTCCGCGTCATCCATCAAAGCATGCTCTCAAACTGCCCCGCAAATTGCTCGCAACGCTCCTTAAATTCATCCAAGCTACCATGCAGCGCAAGGGCCTGTGCGTCAAGGACGATGTCTTTGAAGGTGGCATGGTGATCGACGGTCCGATCGTCGGCGTAAATCAGGATGCCGCGGTGTAGACCCAACGTGTGGCAGTAGGTCACCAGCTGATTCCGATCATTCTTTTCAGGCCTGTCGCTAAATGTCTTGTATTTGGTGTCCAGCACGAGATAGCGAAGTCCGTCCCGGCGTAACACGATGTCTGGGATGCCCTTCTCCTTACACTCGGCGTCCAGCCAGATGTCCGGCCGGGTCTCCACCTGAATCGCTGCGTGGCTGGCAAAGTGACTGGCAAGAAACCGGGCCACGAACAATTCAAAAACCTTGTTCATGTCGAGCAGATAAGAAGCGAACTCGGTCTGGCCTGCACGTCCCTCCAGGGACATGTGTTGGATCAACAGGCGGGCCAGGTTGATGCGCCTGCGATAGGCGCCATTTAAGCGCGTGTAGACCACGCGATCACAGTCTGCCGGCACGATTGGTGCCAGGCTGACCTCCGCAAAAGCCGACGCTACCCTGCGAATCTGTTGACGCAACTGGCGCTGCCGGTACTCCAGCCGGAAAAGCAGCTCCAGCGTGTAGCGCAGGATGCGATTTTCCAACACGTCGGCGGTGAACTCGCTGGTACGCTGGTAGAAGCGCTGAACGTGGACGGTGTTGCGACGGAGATGGTCGGCCATAACCAGGCGGCCGCGCAGAAACGGGTGGTTGTCCTCGTCGGTTATATAAGCGCGATAGATCCCGCGCTGAACCAGTTGCTCAACCTGCCGCAGGAAGATGACCACGATGAACTCGAACAAATCTTCGCTTGCGGCCAGTTGGAACGGCTCCCGGCGGAAGTCGGCAAGATCGTGCGCATAGGTGAGCATGTAGAAAAGGTTAGTCAGACTGACCTTGGGCTCGATGACGACGCGCAGATCGCTCAAAACGATGGCGCCCACGTACTGCTTGCCCGTCAGTTCCCATTTTTGATCCTGCCAGTTCCAGCCCACACTTAGATATCGGTCAAAGCGTTCACTCAGCGCAGTTGCCTGCTCACGGGTCAGACCATCGCATAGACACTTCTCATATTCACGCAGATAGAGAGTTGCCGGCTCTCCCCCTTTGGCCGCAACTAAACGACAGTCCATCATGCCTCGCCCCGAATGCCGGCCATGAAGTCGCTCTTCCACTTCCAGTTCTCCACGCGGGCCCGTTGTTCAACATGGTATTCGACCAGATAGGGGATGATACTGCACCTCCAGATGCGAGACAGCTTCTCTTCGGTCAGGTCTTTAGCCATGAAGTAGCTGAAGCCCACAGCATAGGCCGGATCATCGATCGCTTCTTCGCTCAGGCGGCGATACAGCTTGGCCAAATAGGGGATGGACACAGGATGGTCGACCAGCCAGCGCTCCAAGAGGTCGGGGTCGGCACCAAACTGGAAGAAATGGAAGCGACGGCGCAGGGCAAAGTCCACCAAGGCAATGGAGCGATCCGCAGTGTTCATGGTGCCAATCAGGTAAATGTTTGTCGGAATGCGAAAACGCTCCCCTGAGTATGGCAGGGGTACATCCCGTTCCCGATATTCCAGCAACAGCATGAGTTCGCCAAAGATGCGCGGAATATTGCCGCGGTTGATCTCATCGATGATGAAGACATATGCTTGGCCGGGATTCTCCTCGGCCATCTTGCAGAAACGACGGAAGACACCGGGACGCGCCGGGTAGTCCACCGCAAATCGGCCATCGCCGACCTGTTTACTCTCAGGGCGTATGCCTTCGATGAAGTCCTCGTAGCTGTATGCGGGATGGAATTGGATCATCTCCACCCGGTCGTCTGACGGAGTGACCAGACCTGTGATCCATTTGGCCAACTCTTGGGCCACGTAAGTCTTTCCCGTTCCCGGCGGGCCGTAGAGGATGATCTGTTTCTTTTCCAGCAGCAGAGTGTGGAGGTCGTCGGCCTGCTCGCTACGTAGATAGGTGCGGGTCAGGAATGTTTGGCGATCGTAGGTCGCAGGTGGCTCAGGCGTATAGATTTCCTTGATTCCCGAGACTTGCTTCCCGGAAGGTGTCGTATCACCGCTTTTCTTAAGATCGACCTTGTCTATCACGTTGTAAAGCTTGTCGATCTCCAAATTGAGCGGCAAATCAGGTCGCAGATGCCCCACCTGCTGCTGATAGACTTGCTTGAACCGCTCGTGCGCGGCGACAAAGGCCGGGTAATCCTTATCGCTGAAGGTATAGCCAAGGTAATGCAGAGCATCGATAGCACAGCCGTTGTAGAGCGGCGCGGTCGCTGAGTTTGCCCAACCGTAAAGTTCGCCAAGCATGTTATGGCTGGCAAACTTAATCGCCTGATTAGCTTCGGTGATTTTGTCTGTCGTTGTCCCAATCCTGTCGACAAGGGTAATGATCGCCCGTCGTAACTCTGGCAGTGGGTTTTCGTCGGCCACCTTGTTTTTCATGCGTTGGCCGCTGTTGAGGGCGCCAAATAAGGCGACAATATCATCTCGTCCAAATGTATCGGGAGCCTCACGCAGTTTCTGGAGCAGCCGGGAGACCGTGGCATAGGTGAAGGCTGGGTGATCCAGATCCGCATGTTTATAGTTTGGGTGAGCGGGATCAGTGGCTTCCTGACGCCATTGGGTCAGCCTCTGGGCAACGTCCACTTCGGTCCCAAGAGTAAGTCGGGAATGACTATCTTCTGAAGATTTGACGCGGGAGGAAGTCTTAGATTCCTTAAATTTTGCCACTGCTTTTATGAATTCAGTAAGTTGCTGAAGTATATTCTCCCGGTCCAGAGGCGCAACCTTAATTACCTTATCCCGGTTTCCAGCATCGTCGGTAGCCACTACCCATTTTTCGGCTTGATACCAGTCTCTGAATTTTCCTTTTCCGACACCCGGTTTTCCACCTCCAATTTTACCTCTGTGCAATAAATAGTACCCATTTGTTTGCTCGTCCTGAGCGAATAATCCACCCACTCGCTTGGTATAGCCTTCGATCGGTGTGTTGATCTCTACAGTAATATGCTGGTTTCCTCTCTCTCGTATACCAAGTCCAAACGCATTCCAAGTCCGTGGAAGGCGCATATCTTGAGAAGGGGGACGTGTTGTGTACCAAATCTCATTATTGTGAAATAGTTCAACATCTTCACTCCCCCCAGGATAACCCACTTTCAATATGTTACGATTAAGAAGAAGCTCTTTTAGAAGCATTTCGAGCTTGCGTTGACACTTTTGAATTTCATCCTTGTCTGTTATGATACGCATTGCAGTCGACTCCGCAGGAATTCGTGTCTAACTAAAGTTTAACAGTGAGCAGTCATTCGCGGGCTGTAAACCCGCATGAATACTGGGTCGGTTTTTGAAAAACGCGAAAAGGTAGTGCCACAACTATCGTATTTTATACTTGATTTTACAATGCTATTCGCCGTATTTTGGGAGTGTCTCAATGAGGAGGGACTCCCGTGTTTGCTCGAGTTAAGAAATCCGGCAAGAACCAGTACCTGCAGATCGTTGAAAATCGCAAGATCGAGGGGAAAGTGGTTCAGCGTGTGATCGGCACCATCGGGCGCCTGGACCAGATCAGTGAGAAGAGTGGCGTCGAGACCCTGGTAAGGTCGCTTTCCCGTTACTCCGATAAGGTTCTTCTGGTCTTGTCCGGCAATTCCGATCTGTGTGCCGAAACCAAGAGGAGCGGGCCTTCTTTGATCTTTGAGCGGTTGTGGCGGGACCTTGGAATCCGCAAAGTCCTTGAGCACGTTCTGTCCGGAAGGCTTTTTTCCTTCGATGTGGAACGGGCGATTTTCCTTACCGTGATGAATCGACTCATGGTGAGCGGCTCGGACCGGTCCTGCGACAGGTGGCGAAGGGACTATGCCATAGAGGGTGTTGAGGAATTGTCCCTTCATCATCTTTACAGGGCCATGGCCTTCCTCGGGGAAGAAGTCGAAGATCAGGCGGCTGCCTCTGCTTTTTCTCCCCGATGCACCAAGGACGTCATCGAGGAGGTGATGTTCCTGCACAACCGTCATCTTTTCAGCGGTCTTGATCTGGTGTTTTTCGATACCACCTCCCTCTATTTTGAGGGATCGGGCGGCGAGAGTCTCGGGGAGAGGGGATTCAGCAAGGATCATCGTTCCGATCTTCGGCAAATGATTGTGGGGGTTGTTCTGGATGAAAACGGCATGCCGCTTTGCTGTGAGATGTGGCCGGGCAACACCGCGGATGTGAAGACCCTGGTTCCCGTGGTCGAGCGCATCCGCACGCGATTCCAGGTGAGCCGGTTTTGCATTGTGGCAGACCGCGGCATGATCAGCCGGGAGACGCTGACGGTGTTGGAAAAGCCTGAGAGCAAGGTCCCCTACATCCTGGGAACCAGGATGCGCAACGTGAAGGAAATCAAGGAAGAAGTGCTCTCTCGGGCGGGAAGATACCGGGAAGTTTACCCCGAAGGCAAGTCTTCCAAAGACCCGTCTCCCCTTAAAGTCAAGGAAGTACGGGTGGGAGAAAACCGCTACATTGTGTGCGTAAATTCCCGGCAGGCGCGAAAAGACGCGGCGGATCGGGAAGCGATCGTTGAATCCCTCAAGGAACAGCTGCAGAGGGGGGCCAAGGGCCTGGTTGGAAACAAGGGGTACCGCAGATACCTCAAGGTGGACCGGGAAAGCGTTTCCATCGATCTTGACAAGGTCGAGCAAGAATCCAGGTTTGACGGCAAGTGGGTGCTCAAGACCAACACCGACCTTTCCGCCGAGCAGGTGGCGCTCAAGTACAAGGAGCTCTGGCAGGTCGAGCACACTTTCAGGGACCTCAAATCGACCTTTGAGACCAGACCGGTTTTCCACCAAAGGGACGAGACGATCCGTGGCCATGTGTTTTGCAGCTTCCTTGCGCTGGTCTTGAGAAAGGCGCTTCACCGCAAACTGGAAGAAGCCGGCCATGCTTTTGCCTGGGCCGAGATCAAGCAGGACCTCGATGCCTTGCAGGTTACAATCCTTGACGAGAAGGGCAAACGACTTGCCGTACGCAGCCAGTGCTGGGGAACCTGCGGCAAAGTCTTCCAGGCCGTCGGGGTAGCGCTTCCTCCGACCATTCGCGAACTCTAATACCTCAAAAAAAAATGGCTCATCCGGCTAATGAGTACCTCTGAGTGTGCAGGTGGTAGAGCCGCAGCTTGAAATACACCATGTCCCGAAAGCCGTACGCCTGCCGTTTCAGTGTTTTGATTTTGTTGTTGATTCCTTCGACG